>Ga0180222_1001136_pt1 | contig 30568 bp, 28 predicted proteins | sample eDN5th37CKraftOP_FD_151336 | JGI IMG/M metagenome (GOLD analysis project Ga0180222, IMG submission 151336) | Enriched Organic Plus compost microbial communities from Emeryville, California, USA - eDNA 5th pass 37_C Kraft OP (version 2) (version 2) ...
GATCAGGCTTGCGCCCATTGTCCAATATTCCCCACTGCTGCCTCCCGTAGGAGTCTGGGCCGTGTCTCAGTCCCAGTGTGGCTGATCATCCTCTCAGACCAGCTACGGATCGTCGCCTTGGTAGGCCTTTACCCCACCAACTAGCTAATCCGACGCGGGCTCATCCAACTCCGATAAATCTTTCGCCTCTCGGCCGTATACGGTATTAGTCCAAGTTTCCCTGGGTTATTCCGTAGAGCTGGGTAGATTCCCACGTGTTACTCACCCGTCTGCCGCTCCCCTTGCGGGGCGCTCGACTTGCATGTGTTAAGCCTGCCGCCAGCGTTCGTTCTGAGCCAGGATCAAACTCTCAAGTTGAGACATCCAATCTTGGCTTATGGTCACGTCTGGATCGACGAGAACATCACACCTAAGCATTCCAGTGCTAAGCACCAAAACGCAAAGCGTAACATTTCTCTCGAAACGTGTCCGCCAAAGTCTCGTATGGTCCCCTTCAGCCCCTAAGGGCATCCGAAAACCGCAAGCCTCTGCCGCCCACGCTTCTCTTTCTTCTTCTTCAATTGTCAAAGAACCGGGCAACTTGCCCTACCCTCTCACCCTTATCGGGGCGACAAAGAGACCTCTCGGCTTTCGCCTCGTAAGGACCGCTTTGTCGGGGGAGACTGCGGCGACCGCGTTGCGATCGCGCTGTCGTGGCGGCTATATCGTCGGTCCCGTTCGCGAAGTCAACCCCCCATCTGCACTTTTGTTGATTAGGGCATAAACAGTTTTCCACAGGGGGCGGAAAAAAGGGCATTGCGATTGCGAACAGCCGCGCTCGAAGCGCTGCGAAACAATCGCCCGCCTCGTGCCGTTATGTGGGCTCGCGGCAAGCGGAGGACAAGAGATGGCCGGCGCTTTCGATAAGAGGCAACGCGAGGACGGGCTTTGGGAAGTCTACGACGAGGACAGCGAAGAGGTGATCGTCATTGACGGTCTGCCGCTCTCCGGCTTGGACGAAGACGAAGCCGACGATGCGCTAAGAGGCCTCCGGGCGGGCGAGATATCGCCGGACACCAGCCCGGAAATGCCCTAGGCAGCGAAAGCCGGGCGCTAAAGACCCGGCCGTGCTCGCTCTTGGTCAGAACGTCGCCTCGTTCGGGTCTGCTCCGATGCGGCCATTGGCATCGTCTAGCCCGGCCATGGCGGCCATGTCTTCGGCGTCGAGAGAAAAATCGAAGACGGCAAAATTCTCGACGATGCGGCTGGGCGTGACGGATTTGGGGATCACGACCAGTCCATTGTCGATATGCCAGCGAATGATGACCTGGGCCGGCGTCCGTCCATGCTTGGATGCGACGCGCCCGATCACGGGGTCTTCCAAAAGCTGGCCTTGCCCAAGCGGGCTCCAGCATTCCGTGAGGATCCCGCGTTCCTTGTCGGCGTCGCGCATTCTCCTTTGCTGGAACCGGGGATGGAGCTCGATCTGGTTGAGAACCGGTCGCTCACCCGTTTCGGAAATGATCCGGTCGAGGTGCTCGACGTCAAAGTTGGAAACGCCGATCGAACGCGTGAGACCTTCCTCTTTCGCCTTGATGAGCGCCCGCCAGGTATCGAGATAGAGACCGCGAAAAGGCGAAGGCCAGTGAATGAGATAAAGATCCACGTAGTCCGTTCCGAGGCGCTTCAAGCTCTCGTCCAGGCTCCGCAAAGTGCTGTCGTAGCCCTGGTCGTCATTCCAGACCTTGGTGGTGAGAAACACATCCTCGCGAGGAACACCCGAAGAGCGGAGGCCTTCGCCAACGCCCTCTTCATTCTCATAGAGCTTGGCCGTGTCAATGTGGCGATAACCTGCTTCGAGCGCAGTCCTGACGGCGGTCACCGCCACGTCATTGGGCGTTCTCCAGACGCCGAGCCCGATTTGGGGAATAGATCGGCCGTCACTAAAAGTGAGATGAGGCTGGTTCATCAGCAGGTCCTCAGATTCGAAGATGAGATGGATTTGAGAGTCAAATGAGACCCTGCGTAGATAGGTCCCCCACTCCCCATTTAAAGGACCAATCGCGTGCACACAAAAAGCCCACAGAGAAACCTTGCCTATTTTGCGCGCAAGCTATAGTCCGCCCGGGAAATGAGCTGACGGCCCGGAAACAGCGTGGACCAGCAGTCGCTTGTCGCCGGATTTCAACAGAGCTACGGTTCGAATTCCTTCTCCAGCAGTCCAACCGATGGATGGCCCCATGAAAAAGTCCCTCGTTCTAAGCGCCTTCGCCCTCTCCCTGTCCGCCGGCGCTGCATCCGCACAAACCCTCACGATTTCCTGGTGGGGCTATAATGGCGAGAAGCTGGACGCGAATGTCATCCAGCCCTTCAAGGAGATCTGCAACTGCGACATCGTGTTCGAGACGGGCAACAACGCTGACCGCCTGAACAAGCTCAAGGCGCGCGGCGGCAAGGGCGTCGACGTGATCTTCCTTACCGACAGCTATTCGCAGATCGGTATCGAGGACGGTGTCTTCCAGAAGATCGACCGCTCCAAGATCCCGAACATCGAAAAGCTCTATGACATTGCCAAGGCTCCGCAGGGAGACTACGGCCCGGCCTACACAATCGGTCGCGTCGGCATCGTCTATGACAGCGAAAAGGTAGAGCCGCTGACCTCATGGAACGATCTTTGGCGCGAAGACCTGAAGAGCCAGATTTCGCTCCCCGGCATCACGACGACCGCCGGTCCGATGGTCGTCGTGGAAGCAGGCAAGCACGCCGGGGTGGATGCTTATGAAAACGCCGATGAGGCTTTCAAGGCGATCGAAGCCCTGAAGGAAAATACGGTGAAGAATTATAATACCGGGTCCGAGATGGTGAATCTCGTGTCCACGGGCGAAGTGACCGTGGCCGTCGCGCAGGACTTCACACTGGCCTCGCTCAGGGAAGCCGTCCCCACCATGACCTGGGCGGAACTCGAGGACGGCGACATCGCAACGCTGAACACGGTCAACATTCCGGCCGGATCCGAAAATGTCGAGCTCGCGCACCAGTTCATCAATTTCCTTCTGTCGACCGAAGTGCAGCAGAAGGAGGCCGAACAAGGGGTGGATGCGCCAGTCAACACTGAAGTGAAGCTGACGGACGAGCAGGCCGCCCTCTGGACCTATGGCCAGGAGGTCGTCTCCTCGCTCAATCGGATGGATTACGCGAAGATGAACGCGGTCAAGACCGATTGGATCGACCGCTGGAACGAGATCTTCGGCATGTGATGAAATCCCGCATCTCTCTTCTCTCCATTTCCTGGAAGAGAGATGCCAGTTCCCGCGCCGCCGACCGGCCGGCGCGGGAAGAATAAGCGCCTGAGAGATCGCATGAACCCACGACTGTTCGCCTGGGTCCTGGCCATTCCGGCGACGCTATTTGTCGCCCTCGGCCTTGGGCTTCCGGTGCTCTCCACTTTTGCTACGACCCTCGGGGAAGCTGCTGGTCCGCTTCAACCCTATATCGCGTTCTTCACGTCCGGTTTTCGACGGACCGTGCTCTGGCGCACGATGGAAGTTTCCCTCATCACGACCGCTATTTCCGTCGTTGTCGGCTTTGCCACCGCCTGGGTGGTGGCCCGGGCACCCGGCCGCATCAAAAGCTTTCTGATCATCGCCGCGGTGTTCCCGCTTCTCACCTCGGTCGTCGTGCGCAGCTTCGCCTGGATGGTAATCCTGGGCAAGAACGGCATCGTCAATACGGCGCTCTTGGGTCTCGGCTTCATCGGTGAGCCCCTGTCGATGCTCTATACGGAGGGCGCGGTCATAGTCGCCATGGTCTATCTCTTCGTGCCGTTGATGATCCTGACGCTCGTTGGCGTGCTGGAAGGCATCCCGCGGGATCTGACGGATGCTGCAACATCGCTTGGTGCGACACCGGCTGCAGCTTTCCGGCAGGTCGTGCTGCCGATGGCCGTGCCGGGCCTGATCGTCGGCGCAGTCCTGGTCTTCACCGGCTCCTTCACCTCCTATGCCACGCCGCAGCTTCTGGGCGGTGAGCGGCAGATGATGATGGGAACCTTCCTCTATCAGCGGGCCATGGTCACTTTCGACTGGGTCGGCGCCTCGACGATAGCGGCGGTGATGACGATCGTCACACTCGCCACGGTGCTTGTCATGTCTCGCCTTGCGCGCAAACTGAACCCGGTGACCGGATGATGAGCCGCACCCATCCCCTTCTTGTCGCCTTTGCGGGGCTGACTTTCATTTTCCTGATCGGACCGTTGATCATCATCATCGGCACCGCTCTGTCGGACACGACCTTCCTTACCTTTCCCCCGCAAGGACTTTCGCTGCGTTGGTTCGAGAACATCTTCGAAATCTCGGCCTTCCGCACAACCATGGTCACAAGCTTCATGCTGGCCGTGGGCGGAACCGCGCTGTCCCTCCTCATCGGGGTGCCGGCGGCCTACGCCATGGCGCGCTATCGGGTGGAACTGCCCAAATTCCTGCCCAATGTCTTCGTTCTGCCGATCCTGGTGCCGGAGATCGTGCTGGGCTTCTCGCTGATGAAATCGGTGGCGACCGGTCTGGGCTTCCCGATCTTCACCAGCCTGCTGATCGGCCACGCGCTGCTCGTGCTGCCCTATTGCGTACGCGTCGTAGGCGCATCTCTCAACAGCTTCGATTTCTCGATTGAGGAGGCGGCGGTCTCTCTTGGCTGCCCGCGTTGGAAGTCCTTTTTTACAGTGGTTCTCCCCAATGTGAGAGCCGGCGTCATCGCCGCCTTCATTCTCGCCTTCATCACCTCCATCAACGATGTCTCGATCTCCATCTTTCTGACGGGCCCGGGCATCTCAACCCTGCCGATCCAGCTCCTTGCCCACATGGAACAGTTCTTCGACCCGACGATTGCGGCCGTGTCGGTGCTGCTCATGGGAGTCACCGTCGCCGTAATGGCGGTGGTGGAATGGACGCTCGGCCTGACCTTCCTGACAAAATGACCGTATCGCTGACCCTTCAGAACGTTTCCGCCCATTACGGCCCGACCAAGGTGCTGGATGACCTTTCGCTCCACGTGGGCGAAGGCGAACTGGTCTCCCTGCTCGGGGCATCGGGTTGCGGCAAGACCACGACATTGCGACTGGTCGCCGGGTTCCTGCAGCCCACGTCCGGAACGATCCGGCTGGGCGACCGGGACCTGACCCGGCTGCCTGCGCACGCCCGCAATATCGGCCTGGTCTTTCAGACCTATGCGCTCTTCCCGCACCTCTCCGTCCTCGACAATGTCGCATTCGGGCTCAAGCAGCGCGGTATGGGCACGGCCCAACGTCGCGCCAAGGCGAAGGAAATGCTGGAACGCGTGGGGCTTGCCCAGTTCGCGGAGCGTTATCCGGCGAATCTCTCGGGCGGCCAGCGTCAGCGCGTCGCCCTGGCGCGCGCCCTCGTCATCGAGCCGCCGCTTTTGATGTTCGACGAACCGCTGTCCAATCTGGACGCCAAGCTCAGGGTCGATATGCGGGTGGAAATCCGCCGGCTTCAGCGGGCGAACGGCACAACCGCCCTATATGTCACGCATGATCAGGAGGAGGCGTTCTCCATCTCCGACCGCGTGGCGATCATGAATGCGGGCCGTATCGAGCAACTCGATTCGCCGGAGGTGCTTTATTCCCGTCCCGCCAACGCCTTCGTTGCGGACTTTGTCGGCTTCGAGAACATGATCCCGATGAGGGCCATTGCTGAAGCTGGCGACGGCGTGCGTGCAGAGATGGCCGGCGGCGCCACGCTCGACCTCTATAGATCAGACTTCACGGTGCCCGGACGCGATTTCATCTTCGCCGCAAGGCCTGAGGGGCTCACGGTTGCCCGCGAAGGCAAGGGCATTCCGGCTAGGATCAGTCTCAGGACCTATCTCGGCCGGGCCTACCAGTATCGCTGCAACACGCCGGCAGGAGAAATCGTGGCGAACGGGCCGCTGTCCGATCCACTCGAGCCCGGCACGGACGTCGTCCTCGTCCCCAATCCCGCCCAGTGCTGTCTTTTGAAAGCGGAATCGAGATGATGCTGACGCTTGCGAATGCCCGCATCCTCACCATGGATGCGAGCCTCACGGAATATGCGAATGGCTGGGTGCGCATCGAAGGCGACACGATAACGGCCATTGGCGAAGGCACCCCGCCGGAAGGTGGCGAGGTGATCGATATGGGTGGCGATCTCGTCATGCCCGGCATGGTCAACAGCCACTGCCACATGACCATGACGCTCTTCCGTGGTCTGGGCGAAGACGTGGACGACCGCCTCTTCCGCTACGTTCTGCCGCTCGAACGCGAATGCGTGACGCCGCGCACGGTCGCCATCGGATCGCGCCTTGCCGCCCTGGAGATGATCCGCGCCGGTGTGACCACGGTTGCGGACATGTATTATTTCGAAACCGAGGTCGGCCGCGTCATCGACGAGAGCGGCATGCGAGGCATGGTCGGGCAGACGCTCGCCGATTTCGATGCCCCCGATCACAAGAGCTTCGATGAAGGCTTCGCGCTGACCCAGGAACTGGTCGACATGTTCGCTGGCCATTCGCGCGTCACACCTTCGATCGCTCCGCACGCGCCCTACTCCACCGACATTCCGGTCATGCGCCGCGTGGCCGAATTCTCCGATGCCCATCCCGACATACCGGTGCAGTTGCACATGGCCGAGATGGTGAGCGAGAACGAATGGGCCGAGAAGAATTACGGTCTTCGCCCGGTTCAGGTCGTCGATAAGGCTGGGCTCTTGAAGCCGGGACTGATCGCCGCCCATTGCCTCTTCGTTACCGACGAGGACATGGACCGCATGGCGGAGCAGGATGTTCGGGTGGCCCACAATGCGCGCTCGAATGCAAAGGCCGGGCGGGGCATTTCACCGGTCGAGGCGATGCGCAAGCGCGGCATTCCAGTCGGCATCGCCACTGACGGCCCCATGAGCGGCAACACGCTCGACCTCTTCTCCCAGTTTGGCCCGGTTTCCATGTTCCAGAAGCTGCTCGGCCAGAGCCGCAAGCCTATGCCGACCGTGGACGTTGTCCGGATGGCGACGATCGAAGCGGCGCGCGTCCTAGGCCTGGACAAGAAAGTCGGCTCGCTTGAGCCGGGAAAACAGGCGGATGTGATCCGCATCAAGCTGGACGATCCCCGTGTGCTCCCGGTCTATGACATCTATTCCACGCTGGTCTTCGCCGCCATGCCTTCAGACGTGCATGACGTGATGGTGGCCGGGCGCTGGCTGATGCGCGAGCGCGAAGTTCTCTCGCTGGAAGCACCCAAGGTCATCGCCGACGCGCTACAGGTCGCCGGCGAGTTCAACGCCCGCATCGCCGAGATCGACAGGAGAAAAGCATGAGCACCGACGATATCCTGGCCCATGTGGACGCTACAATCGACGAGCGCCTGCAAAGACTGTTTCAGCTGATTCGCATTCCCTCGGTCTCCACGGATCCGACGCGTGCGGAGGATTGCCGCCGCGCGGCAGAGTGGCTGGCAAACGACCTGCGCTCGATTGGCGCGGACGCAAGCCCGCGCGTCACGAAGGGGCATCCGATGGTGGTGGGCCATCTGCCTGCTCCGGAAGGCCGCCCGCGCGTGCTCTTCTACGGCCACTATGACGTGCAGCCTGCCGATCCGCTGGAGCTGTGGGAGACGGATCCTTTCGAACCCACGCTGCGCCCTGCCCCCGATGGCGACACCCATATCGTCGCGCGCGGTGCTTCGGACGACAAGGGTGCGCTGATGACCTTCGTGGAGGCCTGCCGCGCCTGGATCGAAGTCCGCGGTGCACTCCCCGTCGGTGTGAGCTTCCTTTTCGAGGGTGAAGAGGAAAGCGGCTCGCGCTCGCTCATCCCGTTTCTGGATGAAACGGCGAAGGAGCTCGCCTGTGACGCGGTGCTCGTCTGCGATACGGATATGTGGGATGCCAAGACCCCGGCCATCACCACCATGCTGCGCGGGCTTGTCGGCCAGGAGATGACGATTACCTGTGCCGATCGCGATCTCCACTCCGGTATGTTCGGCAATGCCGCACGCAACGCGCTGACCCTCATGACCGAGATTCTGGCAAGCCTGAGGACGCCCGACGGCGGCGTTGCCATCGAAGGCTTCTACGACGGCGTGCAGGAACTGCCGGACGAAGTGCGCAAGATGTGGTCGCGCCTGCCCTTCGACGAGGAAAAATTCCTTGCCGATGTGGGCCTGTCGATCCCGGCGGGGGAGAAGGGCCGCTCCGTGCTGGAGCAGGTCTGGTCACGTCCGTCCTGCGAGATAAACGGTCTTTGGGGAGGCTACATCGAGCCGGGTTTCAAGACGGTGATCCCGGCCAAGGCCCACGCCAAAGTCTCCTTCCGCCTCGTGGCGGGCCAGGACCCGCAAAAGATCCGCGATGCCTTCCGTGCCCATGTTGAGGCTCGCCTTCCGGCCGATTGCACAGTCGAGTTCGAGGATCACGGGCTTTCGCCCGCAGTCAGCATGCCGGCGGACGGTCCTAATCTTCAGGCCACGCTTGCGGCACTGACTGAAGAATGGGGCGACGCCGCCATCGCCGGCACCGGCGGGTCGATCCCCATCGTGGGTGCGCTGAAAAAATATCTTGGCGCCGATGCCCTCCTCGTCGGCTTCGCCCGGTTCGACAACCGCATCCATTCGCCCAACGAGAAATATGACCTGTCAAGCTATCACAAGGGCATCCGCAGCTGGGTGCGTATCCTCGAAGGGCTCGCCCAGGCATGAGGGTCCTGATCGATACCGATCCAGGCATCGACGATGCCATCGCCATCCTCTTCGCGCTCGCCCACCCCGAGTTGGAAGTGGTGGGGATCACGACAGTGGCCGGCAATATCGGGATCGGAACCACGACCAGGAACGCGCTGCGTATCCTCGCGCTTGCTGGAAAAAATGTGCCGGTGCACGCCGGCGCAAAAGGACCGCTCACCCGCGAAGGGGTGGATGAGACGCGCATCCACGGCGCCGACGGACTCGGCGGCGTCGCCTTCCCGGAGCCTCGAATTGAGCCCTCCGGGACGGACGCAGTGGCTTTCCTCTCGGAAACCCTGATGGAGCGCCCCGAAGGTACTATCGACATACTCGCGTTGGGACCCCTTACCAACATTGCAGAGCTGGTCACCCGGGCGCCAGAGGCCGCCCGCCGGATGAGGCGGCTGATTGCCATGGGCGGCGCGGTGCATGAGCGTGGCAATGTCGGTCCGCGCTCGGAATTCAACATCGCGCATGATCCGGAAGCCGCAGAGATCGTTTTTGCGGCCAGCCTGCCCTTCACGCTGATCCCGCTGGACGTGACGCGCAAGGTGCGCGCCGATCATGCCTATCTCGCTCGTCTTGCGGATATCGGCACCCCGCGAGCTCATGCCGTGCGCGATCTCATAGCCGCCTATTTCGATGCGACCACCGGCGGCGAGAGCAGACCGTTGCACGATCCCTGCGTGCCCGTTCTCGCACTTCGCCCCGAGCTCTTCCGTATCGAGAGCATGAAGCTTTCGGTGAACTGCAGCGCCAGCGAGCTCGCCGGGGCGATCGAACCCGGAAAACATATGCTCGACGTCGCGATGGGAGTCGAAGCGTCGGAAGTGCTCGATCTTCTTTCAGGTGCACTTTAACGCTACACACAACCAGAAGGAGCAGCAGGCACTTGCGCGCTCCTTTTGAATCGACCCGTCAGCTGCCTCGGAGCTCTCCGCGCACGATCTCGCACCAGTAGCGCACACCTGCCGGTATGGCCGCATCATTGAAGTCGTAACGGCTGTTGTGGTGCAGCGCGCCATCCTTCGCGGGTCCGTTCCCCAGCCACGCATAGCAACCCGGCACCCGGATACCGAATTCTGCAAAATCGTCGCCGGCAGTGGATGGCGGGAAATCCGTCAGCACGTTCTGAGATCCCACGGCCCTTATCGCGGCGGCCTGTGCCAGCTCCGTGGGACCCGCCGCGTTGACCACTGGCGGAATGCGCCGATTGAACCGGTATTCGGCTGTAACGCCGTGCGCAATCGCCACCCCCTCGGCGAAACGCCCGATCGCAGCCTCGAGTCGGTCACGTATTTGCGGCGTGTACGCCCGGGCCGTTCCGCCGACCTTCGCCACATCCGGTATCACATTGAGCGCGGCGAAATTTCCGGCCTCAACCGCGCAGGCGCTGACGACTGCTGATTCGAGAGGGTCGATCTCGCGAGCCACAATCATATGCAACCCGGCAAGGAACTGCCCCATGGCCGCTATCGGATCACGGCCCAGATGCGGCTTTGCCCCATGGGTGCCAATCCCTTGGAAGTTCACTGTCCAGCTGTCGGAGGAGGCGAGTTGCGGCCCCTTCACAGCGGCGATCTGATCGACCGCAAGACCGGGCATATTGTGTAAGCCATAGGCCGCATCCACCGGAAAACGATCGAAGAAGCCGTCGGCCACCATCGCCTTTGCGCCGCCTCGCCCTTCCTCGGCGGGCTGGAAGACGAAATGAACCGTTCCGGAAAAGTCCCGCGAAGCGGCAAGCTCGCGAGCAGCGCCGAGCAGCATCACGGTGTGACCGTCATGCCCGCAGGCATGCATCTTGCCGGAAATGGTGGACCTCCACGGCTGCGAACCCAATTCGGGCATGGCGAGCGCATCCATGTCGGCGCGAAGCGCGATTGCGCGCCTGCCGTCGCCTGCCTTGAGCGTGCCTACCACTCCCGTCCTGCCGAGGCCGCGGGTGACTTCCAGACCGAGCACCTCCAGCTGCTGAGCCACGATGGCGCTGGTCCGTTCCTCCTCGAACCCGAGTTCCGGATGCGCATGAAGATCGCGCCGCAAGGCCACCAGTTCGCTCAAAACCTGTTCGTTCATCTGCCGCTCCGATTGCGCGGGCCGTCGCTCGGCCTATGTTGCCCCTTGTTCTGACATCAGGGGCATCGATGCAAGTCGCACCACACGAGTTCTGGCAACAACTTCATGCCGAGGATGAATTGCCCGAAGGCGTCCAGCGCGGCGGAACGGCTTTTGCCGCCGCCCTGCCCGACGGACGGCGCATCCTCCTGCCGATACGCGTCCTGCCCGGTGCAGGCGAAAGGGCCGTTGCATCCCTCATCGTGAACCAGGCCAGTTTTGCCGTACTCGATGCGCTCGCCGACATGCTTGCCGATGCGCTGCGTCCTTTGGCGCCGTCCGTCATCGTCGCCGTCCCGACACTCGGTCTACCGCTTGCCGAAGGCATTGCGCGTCGTCTTGGACATGCCCGGATGGTGCCGCTCGGTACAAGCCGGAAATTCTGGTACGATGATGCCTTGTCCGAGCCACTCAATTCGATCACGACGCCTGAACAGGCGAAGCGCCTCTATATCGATCCGCGCATGCTGCCGCTGGTCAAAAACGGCAGAGTTGCCGTTGTAGACGATGTGCTTAGCAGCGGCTCCTCCATGAGATCGGCCCTTCGCGTCCTGCGGCACGCGGGTGTTGTGCCCGTCGCGATCGCGGTTGCGATGCTCCAGGGCGAAGCCTGGCGCGCGCCAATCACGGAAGAGGCAGGCGGATGCCCAGTGCTCGGCGCAATCGCCACGCCACTCCTCAAGAATGGAAGCGAAGGCTGGGAAGCCGCCTGAACTCCATCAGTGACGGACGGCGATTGCTGCCGCAGCTCCCGCCATGAAGGCGGCAGCGGTCTTGTTGAGTGCCTTCAGCGCGCGCGGAGCTTGCAGCAGGAGGCGCGCCTTTGCAGCCAGCGCAAGATAAGGGACCAGCACAATGAGAAGCACCACGACGGTGCACAGTGCCAGCATGCCATAATCGAGGAAGGTAAGGCTTCGCAGGTCCACAAGCGTGGGCGCCAGCGCCAGATAGAAGATCATCGTCTTGGGATTGCCGAGCGTGACGAGAAGGCCGGCCATGAAGCTGGAGAAGGCTCCGCCCTTTCCCCTGCGCGCCTCGATCTTTTCGGCGGAGATTCCTGAGGTCCAGAACGTCCATGCGAGCCAGGCGAGATAAGCCACTCCCAGCCATTTGACGATCAGGAACACCGTTCCGAAGGTCTGCGCGACCAGAGCAAGGCCGAGTACCACAGCCGTAAGATAAGTGAGGTCTCCGAGCACGAGGCCGAAGGCCATGAAAAGGGAGGAACGGAAGCCCGAACCGAGTGCGCGCGCAACAAGGGCCGTGACACCAGGACCCGGAATTGCCGCGGCTACGGCCAAAGCGCCGCCATAGGTGATCAGTCCCGCAAGGGTCATCGCCCGATTTCTCCTATCCGCCTGCCAAATTGATAAACGAAAAGGAGAAACAAGTCAGCGCCCGCTGCGCGCGAAAATCCTCAGCTCACCAGAGCAGAGGCTCCGCCGGCCGCCTGCACCGAGCGGCTACCCGCGTCGACCGCAGCGGCAAGGCACTCGCCGGGGGATTTGCCGTCCAACCAGGCATCGATAAATCCGGCATTGAAGGCATCGCCCGCACCGGTTGTATCGACGACGGGCACCTTGGGCGCCGACCGGCTGACGATTTCGCCCGCCATGCCCAACATCCCGCCTTCAGCCCCAAGTTTCAGCACCACCACGGGGAAGCGCCGCATGAGGATTTCCATCGCTTCGCGGGGTTCGCTGGTACCGGTCAGCACGCCTGCCTCTTCCATATTGGGCAGGAACACATCCACGCCCTCACAACGGTCGAGGAAGGCCGGATCGCGGATGAGGGTGTCGTCCCAGCTCGGATCAAGCGACACAGAAAGGCCGTGTGCCTTCGCCCGCGGCACCAGACCGGGGATCTCCACCAGTGTCGCATATTCGGCAACGTGCAGATGGCGCGCCTCCGGCCAGGCGAGAGCCGCCTCCAGCGTCGCGGGATCGGCGGTGCCTGCGCGGCGCGAAAGAAAGGCGCGCTCCGCTCCTTCGATCATCGCGGCGGTCACCTGCGGCCCGGCATCGGGCGCATGGTCGATGAAGCGCAGATCGATTCCATGCGAGGCGAGCTGCGGCTCCATTGCTGCCGATAACGCATCGGTGCCATAGCGGGCGACAAGCGCGGTGGCTCGGCCGAGGACGGCACTATGGGCGGCCGTGATGAAGGCGCCGCCGCCAAGCGCCAGCGTCAGATCGCGCGCGAAGATCTCGCGGCCAAGCCGCGGCATGCCCGGCAACCCCGTGAAGATGAGGTCGCAATAGATGCGCCCGAGGCTGAGCACAGCCCCACGGCCCGATTTTTGCAATGTCATAGGCGGCCTAGCGCTTTTTCGGTCTTTGCGTCGAAGAGGTAGAGGGAGCCCGGCGCGGCACGCGCCGTCACCTGGCTTTCCACCGCGGGCACGATGCGGCCCGGGGCCGTGGCGACAACATCCGTGCCGGCAATATCGAGATGCACGAGTGTCTCGGCACCGAGCGGCTCCACGGCCGTCACCACTCCCGTGAGAGCGATGCCGCCGCCATTGCCTTCGCCTATGGTGAGATCATGCGGCCTAACGCCCACGAGCACATCGGCCGTTTGCAATTTTCCGGCGTCGATGCCCGGGACCACGGCGCCGCCGACGGTCAGACCGCCATCTTTAGCGCTGCCCGGCAGCAAATTCATCGCCGGGCTGCCGATGAAGCGCGCGGTGAAGACATCCACCGGATTGTCGTAGAGCTCGATCGGTGTGCCGACCTGCAGGATATTCCCGTCGCGCATCACCACGATGCGGTCTGCCATGGTCATGGCTTCGACCTGGTCGTGCGTCACATAAACGGTCGTGGTGCCCAGCCGCTGGTGCAGCCGCTTGATCTCGATGCGCATAGCCGAGCGGAGCTGGGCGTCGAGATTGGAGAGTGGTTCATCGAACAGGAAGGCGGCGGGGTTTCGAACCATTGCGCGGCCAATGGCGACGCGCTGGCGCTGTCCGCCGGAGAGCGCTGCAGGCCTGCGTTCGAGCAGCTCTTCGAGCCCCAATATGCGCGCGGCCTCGCGAATGCGCTTCTCCTTCTCCGCCTTGGGCAGACCGGAGGTGTAGAGGCCGAAGCCGATATTCTGGCCCACCGTCATATGCGGATAGATGGCGTAGTTCTGGAACACCATGGCGATGTTGCGCTGCTTGGGCTCGCGCTGGTTCACCACCTCGCTGCCGATCCTGAGCACACCGCCGGAAATGTCCTCCAGCCCCGCGATCATGCGCAGCGTCGTGGACTTGCCGCAGCCGGAGGGTCCGACGAAGACGACGAACTCGCCATCTTCTATGGCAAGATCGATGCCCTTGACCGCCGTCACGCGGCCGTACTGCTTTGTGAGACCTTCAAGTTCGATCCTTGCCATCAGGCCTGCTCCATGAGTGCGGCAAATTTCTCGCTGAGCTCGTGCGCGGCTCGTGTTCTCCGCTCCGCGTTGCGTTCGGCGCGCTCGGCAAAATCCCGCGCTTGCTGCCGGTAGCTTTCAAGCGCAGCGGCAAGCGGCTCCGGCGCCGGTCCGCCGAAGCGCGTGCGCACGGCCACGAAATGCTCCGGCGAAACGAGTTCGGCGAAGGTCTCGGCATCCATCAAGGTCTTGCGCCCGGTGGACTTCTCGAAAGCTTCGATGAAGGCCGGATAGCCGTCGGTCGCAAGATCGCCATCGGCCGCAACCACGGCCCGGGCCACCGCTGCCGCGATCTCGTGCCCTTCACGGAAGGAGAGTCCTTCCCGCCGCACCAGGCTGTCCGCAAGCTCGGTGATCGTGATACAGGAGCGGCGGATATTCGCCGCCACGCGTTTCGGATCGATGCGGATCTGCGACACGAGCGCTGCAAGCAGGTCGAGCACACGATAGGCGCTGTCGAAAGCCTGGTAGCCCATGCCCTGTGTCTCGCCTTCCGAGTCGTTCATGTCGGTGAAAGGCGTATTGTGCATCACGTCCAGCATGGCGCGGGCACGCCCAAAGGTCTGGCTCGCAAGGTGCCTCAGATGCTCGATCGGCACCGGATTGCGCTTCTGCGGCATGATCGAGGAGATCTGCACCAGCGCGTTCGGTACGTAGACCTGGCCGACCTCGAAACTTGTCCAGAACTGCAGGTCCTGGATGGGACGGCCCAGATGCAGGAACATCAACTCCATCGCACCATAGGTGGCCGTGGTGTAGTCAACGGCTGCGATGCAGCTATAGGAATTCTGAAGCGGGGCGGAAAAGCCCAAAAGCTCCGCCACACGCATGCGGTCGATAGGAAACCCGGAGGTGGTGATTGCCGCGGCTCCCATGGGCGATAGATCAACGATCTCGCGCGCCGCATGAACCCGTTCGATGTCGCGGATCAGAACCTCGATCACCGCCGAAAGGTAATGCCCGAAGGTCGTAGGTTGCGCCGGCTGGCCATGGGTATAGGCGACGATGAGCGTGTCCTTCTCGCGCTCGGCCGCTGCGATTAACGCCCCCAGAAGTCCCTGCGCCTTATGCAAGAGGATATCGATGCGCTCCTTCAGCCCGAGCTTGAAAAGCGTGTGGTCGATGTCATTGCGCGAGCGTGCGGTGTGCAGCCGCCCCGCAAGATCGGGCCCGAGCCGGGCCTTCAGCTCCTTCTCGATGAGGAAGAAGAAATCCTCCACCTCGCCCGTATAGGTAAGCTTGGAGACATCCACGTCGCGATCGATCGCCTCGAGTGCTTCCGCGACTGCCGCCGCCTGTTCCTTGTTCAGGATGCCGGTTTCGGCGAGCATCACAAGATGCGCCCGGTCGATGGCTCGAAAGCCTTCGACGTGGTGAGCCTTGGCGCCGTCGAACAGCGGCCTCAGCACCGTCTCCTTGTAGACGGGATCGGGAAAGATGCTCGTGTCTGTCTTGCGCGGATCGTCCATGGTCATCCTTTCAGCCCCGCCAGCATCACGCCGCGCACGATGAAACGCTGCAGGACGAGGAACACGATGAGGGTTGGAATGGTCGCCAGGGCCGCACCCGTCATGATCATCTCCCACTGGATCGACTGCTCCACGGCGAAGCTCGAAAGGCCGACAGGCAGTGTGTAGTTCTCGGGGCTGGTCACGACGATGAGCGGCCAGAAAAAGGCGGTCCAATTGCCAAGGAAGGTGAAGATGGCGAGCGCGGAGAGCGCCGGCGTCACCATGGGCATGGCGATTTTCCACCAGATGGTGAACTCGTTTAGGCCATCCACCCGTGCCGCTTCGAGAAAATCGTTCGGCACGGTCTCGAAGAACTGCTTCATGAGGAAGGTGCCGAAGGCCGTCATCATACCGGGGAACATGATGCCCCAATAGGTATCCAGCCATCCGAGCTGGCTCGACATCAGATACCAGGGGATGACCAGCATTTCCGTGGGGATCATCAGCGTCGAGAGGATGGCGAGGAAGACCAGGTACCGCCCGCGGAACTCGAACTTCGCCAGCGTGTAGCCGACGAGACTGTCGAAGAACACGTTTGAAACGGTAACCGTCGTCGCCACGACGAGCGAGTTGATGAACCAGCGCAGAAAGCGGCCGTCTGAGAGCACCCGGATATAGTTGTCGAGCGTCGGAGCGGCCGGGATAAGCCTCAAATCATAGACCTGGCCGGCCGACTTGAGGGAAGTCGAGAACATATAGAGGAGCGGCGTGATGGTGATCAGGCCGCCGATGAACAACAATGTCCAGGCGATGATGCGGCCCGGCCGGATCTTGCTGCTGTTGGCGGCGAGTTCCACGGTGGATGCAGCGGCGGTCATGTGCGCTCCCTCAGGACCCAGAGCTGGATGAGCGAGACGACGAGCAGGATGGTGAAGAGCACCACGGTCTGCGCCGCCGCATATCCCATGTCATAGGAGGAGAAGGCCGTCTGGAAGATCATCAGCACCAGCGGCTTGGTGGTGTTGAGCGGCCCGCCGGGATCGTTGGTCGTCATATTGTAGACCTGATCGAAAATGCGCAGGAAGCCGATCGAGGAGAAGACGACGAGGAACACGGTCGTGGGCTTCAAGAGCGGCAGCGTGATTTTGCGCAGGATCGCCCATTCGCCCAGGCCGTCGATGCGTGCCGCCTCGTAATAGGTGGAGGGGATGGCGCGCAGGCCCGCCATGAAGATGATGATCTGAAAGCCCAGCCCTGCCCAGATCGCCGTCACCATAATGGAAGGCAGCGCCTGATCCACCGAGCGGAGGAAGGGCTGCTGCGGGAGGCCGAAGAGCTGCAGCGCATCGTTGATCACACCGATCGGCACGGGCTGATAGAAAAATCGCCACACCCAGGCCATGGCTGCCGCCGTGGTGAGGAAGGGCAGGAAATAGAGCGCCCGGATGAATCCATGCATGAAGCGCACGCGGTCGAGATAGAATGCGATCACGAAGGAGAGCACGAGGCTCACCGGCGTGCCGATGATGAGATAGGTGAATGTGTTGCGGAACACCTGCCAGAACAGGGGATCCGCAAACAGCCTTCTATAGTTCTCAAGCCCGATGAACGTCGCCGGGCGCAGAAGGTCCCAATCCGTGAAAGACAGCCAGAAGGCCTGGATGGTGGGATAGAAGCGGATGCCGACATAAAAGACGATCGGCAGGGCAAGGAAACCCCATGCCCATATCACGCGCTTGGTGCGGATCGAAAAGCGATCCCAGAGCCCGGCATTGCCGGCCGGGCTCTCCTGCCCTGCGATCGATGCCATGACGGCCGCTCCGCTTCTTACTTGTTGTAGAACCGGTCGAGAATGGCCTGCTCTTCCTGCGCGGCCTGAGCGAGGGAATCCTTTGGATCCTGCCCCTGCAGAAGAACACGGTTCGCCATGTCTATCGCGACCTGCCGCTGCGCCTGTTCATCGACGAAAATCGTCGTGTGGGCATATTCCAGCCCTTTGAGGAACGGCCCGTAGATGGGGTCGGCAAGGTTCTTTTCGGTCAGAGCCGCTTCTTTTCGCGCCGGCAGCTCGCCCACAACGTCGAGCCAGATCGCCATCGCCTCCGGCGAGGAGATGTAGGCCAAGAATTTCTGAGCCGCTTCAAGCTCCTCGCCTTCGGCGGTCGCGCCGATGGCGTTGGCGAAGTAGCTTGCATAGTTGGAACGGACGCCATCCGCATTGGCCGGCAGCTCTGTCACGCCCCATTCGAACGGATTGCTCTCGAAAGCTCCAAGCCGGAAGGTGCCGTCGATGGTCATCGCCGCCAATCCCGCCCGGAAGGCTGCCTGGCCTTCATCCATGAAGCCGGCCTGACCGACCTTATGCACAGTCTGCAGATCTGTGATGAACTTGAGCGCCGAGAGCCCCGCCTCGTCGTTATAGGTGACCTGCTTGTTGTCGTCCGAATAGGGCTGGCCGCCATTTTGGCGAATGAGCACCTCGCGCCACCACTGGTGATCCTGACCTTCCCAGGAAACGGTGATGCCTTCGGAAGTGATGTTGCCGCCGCTGTCATGCTTGACCGTCGCCTTCGCGGCCTCGACCAACTCGTCAAGCGTCTGAGGCGGCTTGTTCGGGTCGAGCCCGGCTTCCTCGAAGAGCTGCTTGTTGTAGAAGAGTGCGAGCGAGCGCACTGCCGTCGGCAGGCCGTAATAGGAATCGCCGCGCTTCATCGCCGAGACGATCGGGAAGAACTCGCTTTCGATCTTTTCGGTGGGGAAGACCGCCGGATCGAGCGGCTTGATCAGACCACCGGCAACGAAATTGTCCAGCCAGCCGTAGAAGAGCTGCACCACGTCCGGTCCCTGCCCCGCCACCTTCGAGGCGACGACGCGCGTCTGGTAATCGGCATAAGGGAAGGTCACATGCTTGACCGTGATGTCCGGATTGGCCTCCTCGAATTTCTCGATGAGCTGATCCATCGCTTTGACGCGCGTGTCGAACACATACTGCCAGTATTCGATTTCCACAGCCTGGGCAGAACCCATGGCCAAGAAGCTGATGCCGGCAACAAGCCCGGCCATTCCAATCCTGTTACGCATGTGAGCCTCCAGTTTTCTGCCATGGCGCGTGCCTTGGCTGTTCCCCAGGAGCGGCTGCAAGCCCTCCCTCTTTCAAAACTCATCGCAGCTTTCCACTGTTGTCAATAAAATAATTTACTTGAGTTATTCCCGAGGCAAAAATAGCTTTTCCCGGTAAGGTGCTCCGCACCGGGAGGACTCGTGACGAAGCAAAAGGAACTTCAGCGAAGAGCGGTCGCGATTGGTAGCAATCCCGAGCGGAATCGTGCGCATAATCGCCGTGTCGTTCTAGAAGTCGTGCGCCTTCACGGTCATGTGGGCCGCACCGAGATCGCCCGCCATGCGCGGCTGACGGCGCAGGCCGTCTCCAACATCGTCGATGAGTTGATCGCTGACGGGCTTCTGATCGAACTGGGCCGGCTTCGAAATGGGCGCGGCCAGCCTCCGATCCAATTTGCCGTCAATCCGGACGGTCCGCTGACGGCGGGCGTCGAGGTGGCGGCCGATCATATCGTCACGGTATTGCTCGATCTGTCCGGCCGCGTGAGGGCCGAGGCATTCGCCCCGCTTGATCGCACGGATCCCGAGCATGTCCCGCAGCGCATAGCCGAGGAAATCCAGAGCCTGCGCGGTAGGCTGGGCGTCGCTGCGCCTCGCCTGCTCGGCGTGGGCGTGGTGATGCCGGGTCCGTTCGAGATCGAAGGCATGAGCTCAGTCGGCCCGGCCACCCTTCCCGGCTGGGCGGGCATAGATCCGGTGCCCCTTATCGCCGAAGCGACGGGGGAAGCCGTAACCCTCGACAATGACGCCACCGCAGCGGCCGTCGGCGAGCGCCTGTACGGGGCGGGAAGGCAGATCGGCAATTTCTGCTATCTCTACTTCGGTGTTGGCCTTGGTTTGGGCGTCATCCAGGAAGGCAGGCCGCTGCGCGGTGCCTTTGGGAATGCCGGTGAAATTGGCCATGTGGTGCTCGCGCCTCGCAACAGGCAGGCGACTTACGGGCCGGAGGCCGCGCTCGAATCCGTTGCTTCAGTCCTCGCCCTGCGCGAACGCCTCTCCGCTGCCGGATTAAGTGCCGCCACGATCGAGGCGATGCAGGCCCTTTACCACGATCACAACCCCATCTTGATGGATTGGATTGCCGAGGCGGCCGACCACCTCGCCCCGACGGTAGCGATGCTGGAAAACATCTTCGATCCGGAAATCGTTATTTTCGGCGGCGGTCTGCCCGATGTCATTCTGGATGCCGTCATCGCTGCCCTCGAGCCTCTGCCAGTCTCCGTCGCCACGCGCCGGAACCGTGCCCTGCCGCGTGTGATCAGAGGCCAGACAGGTCAGCTCACCGCCGCGCTCGGCGCGGCGGCCCTGCCCTTGCTCGACACCGTCTCTCCACATCTGAGCGTCGCGCCCGCTCCGCGTGCGGCGAACTCAGACTCTACTCTGGAAGGAAGCCATGCTGACTGACCATGAGCGCCTTGCACGCAACAAGGCACGCCCGGCCCTTGTCGAACTGCACAGAGCCCTTTCCCGCCTTACCTCGACGCTGACGGTCATGAATACCGGAGCGCATCCGGATGACGAGCATAATGGCATGCTCGCCGTGATGCGCTTTGCCTATGGCATGCGCGTCATCGTCGCGTGTTCGACGCGCGGCGAAGGAGGCCAGAACGGGCTCGGCCCTGAACGGACCGGCGCGCTCGGCGTGCTCCGCACTCGCGAATTGGAAGAGGCCGCGCGTATAATCGACGCCGACGTGGTCTGGCTCGGCCATGGGCCTGACGATCCGGTGCATGATTTCGGGTTCTCCAAGAACGGGAAGGACACGCTCGCTCGCTGGGGGCGCGAACGCATCATAGAGCGTCTGGTACGCGCCTACCGCACCGAGCGGCCGGATATCGTAATCCCGACCTTTCTCGATGTGCCCGGCCAGCACGGCCACCACCGCGCGATGACCGAAGCCGCGGAAGAGGCGGTCAGACTTGCTGCCGATCCGAATGCCTTCCCTGAACATATGGCCGATGGGCTCACGCCCTGGCAGGTCGGGAAGTTCTACCTTCCCGCATGGTCCGGCGGTGGCGGCACCTATGACGATGAAGTGCCGCCCCCCAATGCAACGGTGACCGTCCGCGCAGCGGGTTTTGATCCGGCGACCGGGGCGTCTTACGCGGAGATTGGCGAATGGTCCCGCGCGTATCACGCCTCGCAGGGCATGGGGTTCTGGGAGGAGGAGTGGCAGGCGGAGTGGCCGCTGCACTTGAAGCTCGGCGAAAACGGTACGGAAAATGACATTCGCGACCGCCTCCCCGCGACCCTTGCCGATCTTGCCGCCGGCTTGGACAGGCAGGTCGCCGATCCGCTCGAGGCCGCTCATGGCTGCATTGAAACGGCCCTTTCCGCCTTCCCGCAACGAAAGGAAATCATCGAGGCGCTTACCGCCGCCTCCAGCCATATCGAACTGGCCCATAACCGGCTCTCGCCGGGAGAAAAAGAGCGATTCGGCCACCGTCTCGAAAGAAAGCTCGCCGAGATCGATGCTGCGCTTGCCACTGCGGCGGGGATCACGGCAACGGCATGGATCGAGCCCGCAACGCTGACGCCGGGCGGAACTGCGCTTCTGCGCATCCATAGCAGCTGGAACGAGGCAGGTTCTCCCGTTGAAATAATCCCCGTCCTGCCGGCATGGGCTTCCGAGGAGGAAGTCACTCGGGAGAAGTCGGTCACAACATTCCGCCTCAAAATATCAAAGAACGCTCCGGTCGCGAACCTCTACCCGCCGGCTTTCTCGAGCCTGCTCGGAGGCTGCTCGATCCGCGCGAAGCTCAGTGCGGAGATTGGAGGGCGCAAGGCGGAGATCTTCGTCGATCCGGAGGAACCGGTAGCCGTCGTCCCGGCCCACTCCGTTACCTTGTCTCCTCAAGCGCTGGTGGTTTCGACCGGTTCGTTTCCGGGACCTGTCCATATCGACGCCCGTATCGAAGGACCAAAGGCGGAACTCAACCTGTCCAGCGTTTCCGGCGTCGATGTCCGACCTGAAGACGAGGGCTTCGAGGTCACCGTGTCTCCCGACATTCGGCCAGGACGATACACGCTACCCGCCATGGTGGAAGGCGCGCAGGCCTATCGCCAGACGCCGATCGCTTATCCACATATCGGCCGCGTCCGCTTCATTGAGCCGCAAAACCTCGACATTCTGGTGCTTGATCTGAAGCTGCCTAAAGGTGCGCGCGTCGGCTATGTGGGCGGAGGTGCCGACCATGTTGGGACCTGGCTCCGGCGCATGGGGATTGATGTCACCATGCTCGACCCCGCGGCACTGGGAGGCGACCTCTCCGGCTTCACCACGATCGTGGTCGGCATCTTCACCTTCGGCCTGCGACCGGATCTGGCGGCTACGACGGAGCGGTTGCACGAATGGGTGGAGGCTGGCGGCCATCTGGTGACGCTTTACCATCGGCCCTCCGATGGTTGGTCGCCGGTCAAGACGCCGCCGCGCCGTATCGTGATCGGCTCGCCCTCACTGCGCTGGCGGGTAACCGATCCTGCTTCGCCGGTCGAAATTCTCGCGCCGGATCATCCGCTGCTTACGGGGCCGAACAGGATCACGGCCGAGGATTTCGCGGGCTGGGACAAGGAGCGCGGGCTCTACTTCGCTTCCTCGTGGGATGATGCCTACGAACCGCTGCTGGCCATGCACGATGCGGGCGAGGCACCGCTCAAGGGCGCGCTCATATCGGCCCGCATCGGCAAGGGCAGACACACCCATACCAGCCTCGTGCTGCATCACCAGCTCGGCAAGCTCGTTCCCGGCGCGTTTCGATTGATGGCAAATCTGGTGCAGCCGGCTTGAGCATCATGTCCACGGGAGAAGGGGCGAGCAACCGTATTGCCGTCGCATGGCTCCTGACGGACATGGCGCTCATTTCCGCGATGAGCGCCCTCGTCAAGATCGAGGGCGCCACCTATCCGGCAGTCCAGCTCGTCTTCATCCGATCGCTGATCGGGCTGGTGACCATCCTCCCGCTCGCCCTGCGTTACCGGCGCGAGATCCTGGGCACGCGCCGGCTCGGCCGCCACCTCTTTCGCGTCGGCTGCAACGCGATGGCGCTCACCAGCAATTTCATCGCACTCACCGCGCTGCCTCTGGCCTTCGTTACCGCAGTCGGCTTCACCCGCCCCTTTGTCGTGATGATCTTCGCCGTGCTCCTCCTGGGTGAGACGGTAAAGGCCATCCGCTGGATAGGAACGGCGGTCGGCTTTATCGGCGTGCTCATTATGGTGGCGCCTGGAAGTGTCGTCATGAATGCCGGCCTGATCGCCCTTTTCGCTTCCATCCTCTTCGGATCGCTGGCTTCAGTGCAGATCCGCGCGCTGAAGGACGAGAACACCGGGGTTCTGATGGTGTTCTATTCGGTAGGCCTGAGCGTGGTGACCGCTCTGCCCGCTGGCCTCTCCTGGAAGCCGGTTGCGTCTGCCGACTGGCCGACACTGCTCGCCATCGGAATCCTCGCCCAGATCGGCCAATATTGCTACCTGCGCGCCTACCAGTCCGCGCCGGCGAATTTTCTGGCACCGCTCAGCTATCTCTCGCTCGTATTCGCAACCGCCACCGGCTATTTCATCTTTGACGAAATACCCCAGTGGAGCACGATGCTCGGGGTGGCGATCATCCTCGTATCCTTGCACCTGACGAACCGGCTGGAGCGGCGGCTTTGAAGCCTCTCAGCCTTCCTGCCGGGAGATCCGTATCACCGCCCCGCCCTCTCCGTCCGTGAGCGCATAGAGTTGGCCATCGGGGCCAAAGAGCACGTCCCTGATGCGTGCGCCCATATCGATGCGCTCTTCGCCGACTGCTCTTTCGCCATCCAGATCGAGGCGGACGATCGCCTGGGAAGAAAGACCCGCGAGCAACAGGTCGCCCCGCCAATCCGGGAAGGCGTCACTGGTCACGAAGGCAATGCCTGACGGCGAGATTACGGGATTCCAGGAATAGACCGCGTCGACAAAATCCGGCTGGGTCGACGGATCGGGGATGGCTTCACCCGAATAGTGGCGACCATGGCTGACGAGGGGCCATCCATAATTCTGGCCCGCCCTGGAGATGTTCACCTCGTCGCCGCCGCGCGGGCCAAGCTCGGAAATCCACAGCTCGCCGGTCTCCGGATGGATGGCAGCACCTTGGACATTGCGGTGCCCATAGGACCAGATCTCGTCTGCTCCCTCGCGCCCGACAAAGGGGTTGTCCTGAGGGATCGAACCATCGGGATTGATGCGCACGACCTTGCCCAGATGGTTCGTCACGTTCTGCGCTTCCTGCATATGGTTGAAGCGGTCGCCCATGGTGACGAACAGGTGGCCGTCAGGCGAAAAGGCAAGCCGTGAACCGAAATGGTTTCCGCCAGACACTGCCGGCTCCTGCCGGAAAATGACCTCGAAATCCTCGAGCGCCGTGGCATCCTCGTTGAGTCGGCCCCTGCCTGCCGAAGTTCCGGCCCCGTCTCCACGCCCTTCGGAGAAGGAAAGATAAACGAGGCGATTCTGCTCGAATTGCGGGTCCAGCACCACATCGAGCAGACCACCCTGCCCCTGTGCAACGACTTCCGGCGTGCCCCGGATCGGATCCGAAACCTCTCCTTCCAGGCTTACCCTGCGAAGGGTTCCGCTGCGCTCCGTCACCAGCATGGAGCCGTCGGGCAGGAATGCGGCGCCCCAGGGGCCGGAGAGTCCGTCGGCGATTGTCTCTACGCGAAGCGGGCCGCTCTCGCTGTCCAGGCTTGAGCGCACGCCTTGTGCCCACGCGCAGGAGGCGAGCAAAGGAACGGTAAGGGCAATCAGGAGGGGGATCGTCTTGCATGACATACGGCGTATCCTCTCTTCGGCAGTATGCGGAACCTTCAAAGCGAACGCAGGGTTCCCATGGTAGGCGACGATCACGATAAGGCAAGGGCGGAGGAGAGAGCCCCCGTCCGTCAGAGAGCGGGGCGTTGTGGGATCTGTTCGTAAGGCCTATGCGCCCGCCGCACGCCGGTATTTCGCGACGACTTGGCCGACCATGAGCCGTACGGTCGCGTTCATCAGATTGCCACCGGAGGGAAGCGTGTCGACGGAGCGGCCGGTAGCCTGCGCGAGCAAGCCAGGCTCGGGAGAATGCGTGGCAAGGTTCGCGCGCAGTCTGGCAAGAGCCTGCTGGATGGACGGGCGCGGCCAGTAATAGCGGATGCGGTCCGACAGGCCGTAGAGCATCATTCGTTCCTCGCCGCTACTGGGATTTACATAAGCCCGCCAATAGCGCGGATCGCTTCTCATCTCCTCGATTACGACTTCGATCAGACGGGAGGGCTCGGGAACGCCAAGCTCCGCCTCGACCCACGCCAGGGCAAAGATGGCCTGCCGGTACGCGAAAGTGAGTTCCGGCCCGACTTTGAGGACGGCGAAATGCGTGCCGACAAGGGCGGAAAGTGCATCTTCGCTCAGATAGTCCGTGGAATGTGCCTCGAACGCGAGGTGAGGAAGGCCGCCAATGGATGAGGAAAGCGCCACGGCTTTTGCCGGGTCGAAGGGAAAAACCTGATCGTTGCCGAAATCGACACCCGGTTGCACGACGAGCCCGATGACACGCCCGAAAGTCTCATCAAGGCCGCGCGCGGCGAAAGCCTGCCGGTGAAGCTCTACCGTATGTCGCGCGGCTTGCGGCTCGGTCACCGCAAGGCCCTCCAGCGTCTCCGTCTCGCCGCCGGGTATCGGGACTTCGGTTCCGATGATGTAGGAGAGCGACCTTCCCGCTGCCGCTTTCTCCGAAATCATGCAGAGATCGGCAGCGCGGGCAGCCATGGTTTCCTCCTTCAGCAGGCCATCGTCGGCACAGGCCATGGAGGCGTCGAGATGAATCTTTGTGAAGCCCGCGCGCACATAGGCGTCCACCATGGCGCCGGCCTTTTCCATCGCGCTCTCGGCAGGCTCGTCCTTCCATGGATTGGGGCCGAGATGATCGCCGCCCAGGATGATGCGGTCCGGATCGATTTGCTCCTGCCCCGCAAGGTCTTCCACGAAGGCGCGGAAGCCGGCAGGCGTCATGCCCGTATAGCCACCGTACTGATTGACCTGATTAGAGGTCGCCTCGATCAGCACCGGCGCGTCATCTTCCCTGTAGGTCGAGAGAATAGCCCGAAGGGTCTCCGGATGCGCAGTGCACCAGGACGGAATAGCGCGCTGCTTTCCTGCCCGGTTGTCCGCAACGATTTCTTCAAGGGCGCTCATCCACTCTCCAACAGTGCCTGGATTTCCGCCAGGCTGGAATTCCCCTCCATGGGACCGACCTTGCCCACTGCTAGGGCGCCTGCCGCGTTAGCATAGGCGAGCGCGTCGCTCAGGCTTCGCCCGCCGGCAAAAAGCGTGATGAACGTGGCACAGAAGCAATCGCCCGCTCCGGTCGGGTCGACAATCTCTACCGGATGCGCAGGAAGCACAATCATTTCGCCTCCGCGAGTGGCACCGATGCACCCCTTTTCACCGCGTTTCAGAACGACGGCCTGCTTGCCTTCTGCAAGAAGCCGTCCGGCATAGGCCGGAAAATCCTGGCCGAGAAACAGGAATTCAGCATCCGTCTCGCTTGGCAGGACGAAGCTTGCGAGCGCCATCAGTTCACGCACCGCATCGACATAGCCGCTCTCGATCAGGAGTTCGCTGCGAATATTGGGGTCAAGCGAAATGGCAGTGCCATGGAGCGCCAGGGCACGGCAGATGGCGAGCGTCACTCTGCGCATGGCCGGGTCGGCCAGCGCCGAGCCGGAAACATGAAAGACCTCGACTCCGAACGCTTCCAGTGCGGCCAGGCATTCTTCCGCTTCCGGCAAGCGCGCCGCCGCGGAATGGGCGATGTTGAACACGAAATCGCGGCTGCCATCATTATTATAGGCGACGAAGGCCGATCCGGTCGGGATGCCGGAAATTGTCCTGATCAGCCGCCCGTCGACGCCGGCGGAGGAAAGGCGTTCCCTGATGACGGTGCCGAAAGGATCGTCACCGACTGCGCCGGCAAAAATCGTGCTGGCACCCGCGCGGGCAGCCTGATCTATGAAGATTCCGGGGGCTCCGGAGGGAAACGGGCCGCGATAGTCGGTGGGCTGAAGGTGTCTCGTGTTCTTTTCGGCAGCGACGAACTCCACGAGGAGCTCGCCGATCGCGCCGATGCGCACCGGTTCCCGACTGCGCAGTTCTTCACTCTTGTCTTCTTGTTCTTGCACCTAAAGTCACTTCTTTCTCAAGTTAAGTTTCTCAAGTTAAGCGTTTTGAATTGGCAGCGGCCAGTGGCATCCGCGCCCGCCAGATTGCCGTTGCTGGTCGAGGTCAACCCGCGGCCCGAAGCGTATACAAGAAGCTTTGCGGAGGCAGGCCGCCTCTCGCGTCCGACGGCTTCCGAGTCCCGATGATCTGGCTCCGTCGGCCGAAGCTTGCGCAAGCGGATCGCGGTGGGGCTGAGCGAAACGGCATTCAACCCAATCCCGCCTGCCGTAGACCTTAATCGTCGGCGCGCCAAGATCGTCGCTCCTCTTTTCCGATCTTGTCCAACCCTCTTCCCCTGGACAAAAGGAGGCTGCGGCAAGGCGACGGGGTCCCCTGTGACGCGGGTCCATCTTGCCGGGTTGAGCGTGGCTCGTAACCAACCTTCACCGACCGCCCACCATCAGCTTCACCACCTCGTCATGGGTGGTTTCGGAGATGCGGCGCTCCCCCGCCATAACGCCGCGCCGCAGCACGATGATCCGGTCGGCGACGGCGAAGATGTCCTGCAGATTGTGCGAGATGAAGATCACGCCGCGGCCTTCCGCCTTGAGCTGGTGGATAAGAGCGATCACCTTGCGCTGTTCCGGCACACCGAGCGCTGCGGTCGGCTCGTCCATGATAAGAATCTGCGCGTCCCAATAGACGGCGCGCCCGATCGCCACCGCCTGCCGCTGCCCGCCGGAAAAGTTGGAGACCGGCGCTTCGAGGCGGCTCACATGGAAGTCGAGCCGCGCCATGGTGGCGCGTGCAGCGTCGGCCATTGCCTTGCGGTCCAGCATCGGGACGAAGCCGAAGAGCCGCTTCATGGGCTCGCGGCCCAAGAAGATATTGGCTCCGATCGAAAGATTATCGGCGAGCGCCAGGTCCTGGTAGATCGTTTCGATGCCCCTGTCGCGCGCCTCCTGCGGGGTGGTGAAGGTGACCGGCTGGCCATTCAGGAAGATTTCGCCGGAGCTTGGCCGGAAGACGCCGGAGATGGTCTTGATCAGAGTGGTCTTGCCCGCGCCATTGTCTCCGGCAAGCGCGACGACTTCGCCCCGGTGCACGGACATGGAGAGGTCGTTCAGGGCGCGGATGGCGCCGAAATGCTTGGAGAGGTTGCGGACTTCGAGGATGGGCGGTTCCTGCGCCGCGCTACTCATCGACCCGCCCTCCGCTGAAGCGGCGCTGCGCCTGGTCGATGAGCACGGAGATGATGATGACCACGCCAACGCTGATGAATTGCCAGAACGGCTCCACATTGATGAAGACGAGCCCGTATTGGATGACGGCGATGACGAGCGCGCCGGCGACCGTGCCGAAGATCGTGCCGGACCCGCCGAAAAGGCTCGCCCCGCCGATCACCACCGCCGCGACGCTGTCGAGGAGCAGCGGCTCACCGGCTTGGGCAGCGCCTGCATTGAACCGGGCGGAATAAAGCACGCCCGCAAGTCCCGCGCAGATGCCCGAGAGTACATAAAGGCGCGTCAGATGCGACTTGATGTTGATGCCCGCGCGGCGCGCCGCCTGCACATTGGCGCCGATCGCGTAATTGTGCTGGCCGAACCTCGTCTGTGTGAGGAGGTGGTGCATGAGGAGCACGAAGACGATCGTGACGATGACGATATAGGGTACGCCATGGAAGCGGCCATTGCCGAGCGTGGAGAAGAAGGAATTGCCCTGTACGGGCACCACGGTTCCGCCGGCGAGGAGAAAGGCGACGCCGCGCGCGACGCCGAACATGCCGAGCGTACCGATGAAGGGCGGCACGCGCAGCCGCGCCACCAGCAGCCCGTTGATGAGGCCGGGTACGCCGGCAATGCCGACGCCCGCAAGCGCGCCGGCGAGCACGGCAAGCGGCATGCCGAGCGAAGGGGTTGTCCAGTTCACCACATGGGCGGCGACAACAGCCGCAAGCCCCATGATGAAGCCGAGCGAAAGATCGATGCCACCGGAGATGATGACGAAGGTCTGGCCGCTCGCAAGCAGGAGGGGCGCCACGGCAAAGATCGCGATCGACTGCAGGTTATAGGGATTGAGGATGAAAGTGCCGTCGAAATCGTAGCGGGCCCATATCTCAAAGGCGAGGACGAGTGCTGCGAGAAACAGCCATGCCCTCAGATCGGCAATCCGCTGCACCAGCGTCTTAGCCCGCTCGGAATGATCGGCCGGCGGCGCGACATGATCGCGGGGGGCAGCCTGAGGGCCGGTTTTCTGGACGTCTTCTGTGGAACTCATGCCGTCTTCCGGTCTGGCGTGTCAGCGAGCCGGGGCCCGGCAAGCCGGGCCGCCCATTGCCATGATCAATCGGAATAGACGTATTTGGCTATTTCCGGATCTGAGACGTTCGACTTGTCGATCACTGTGAAGCCAGTGCCGATCAGCGTGGGGATGGACTGGCCCGTGAGGTGTGCGAAGGCCGAAACCACGCCGAAATAGCCGATCTCCGCCGGATGCTGCGCGATCGCCACATCCACAAGGCCGGAATTGATATTGTCGACGATGGATTTCGGCGCATCGAAGGCCACGACCTTGATGTTGCCGCTCTGGCCCGCCTGCTGCACGCCGTTTGCCGCGCCGAGCGCGGAGAAGAGATTGGCGCCGAACACCCCCTTCAGGTCGGAATTGCGCGCAAACATCGCCTGAAGCTGAGAAGCGGCGTTGTTGGCATCGTTCTGGTTGAACTGCGTCTCCAGCACCTCGATGTTGGGGTATTTCTCCTTCATCTCCAGCTTGAAGCCTTCCTCGCGCTGGTCGGTGGTGGAGATGCCGGGCTTTACGTTCGAGACATAGACTTTGCCCTCCCCGCCGATCGCCTCTCCCAAGGCGCGAGCAGCCATGCGGCCGCCAAGGATGTTGTCGGAGGCGATATAGGCGAGCGGGAAATCGGCCTCGCCGCCACCCGTCTGGTACTGACCGTTGCCGATGAAAGTGTCGACCGTGATGATCGGGATGCCGGCGTCATGCGCCTTGCGCAATGGTTCGATGAGCTGATTGGTGTCCGTCGGGGCGATCAGGATCGCGTCTGGGTTGCGCGCGATCACGGCATCGAGCACCGGGACCTGCAGCGTCGGGTTGAACTCGGGCGCGCCCTGGAACATCAGCTCGACGCCCAGCGCGTCGGCGGCAGCCTGCGCCCCCTTGTGCATGGTGATGTAGAAGGCGTCCGTGGTGAGCCCCGGAATAAGGGCGATTGTGAATTTCTTGTCCTGCGCGACGGCAGGAACCGAAATCCCCGTGCCGAGCGCTATCGTGCCAATGACGGCTGCCTTGAGAATGGAACGACGTTGCATGGGTTTCCTCCCTCCATGGTGCTCTGCCGAAGGTTCCGCGAACCGGGCCTCCCGCCCGGCACCTGGCGCGACCGCGTAAAGCGCGAGCACACCAAGCAGCGACTTCGGCTTCTGACGCGAAGATCGCGCCGGCCAGGTCAATGTAGCCGGTTCAATCTCCTCCTCTCTTATAACTGTCGCCTCCGGCCGCCCACAGTGCCCCTTTTGGCTAGGCAGGCGAGCGGCGTCGGCAGAATTTGGCG
>Ga0180222_1001137_pt1 | contig 30472 bp, 22 predicted proteins | sample eDN5th37CKraftOP_FD_151336 | JGI IMG/M metagenome (GOLD analysis project Ga0180222, IMG submission 151336) | Enriched Organic Plus compost microbial communities from Emeryville, California, USA - eDNA 5th pass 37_C Kraft OP (version 2) (version 2) ...
GCTCAAGAACGTGAAGACCGGCGTCACCACCGAGATGAACGTCGACGGCGTGTTCATCGCCATCGGCCATTCGCCCGCGACGGACCTCGTCAAGGGCAAGCTCGAGATGAAGCCGTCCGGCTACATCAAGACCGCACCCTTCTCGACCGCCACGTCCGTGCCCGGCGTGTTCGCCGCCGGCGACGTGACCGACGACGTCTATCGCCAGGCCGTCACCGCGGCCGGAATGGGGTGCATGGCTGCGCTCGAGGCGGAGCGTTTCCTTCACGCGCACAGCGAACAGCGCGCGGCAGCAGAGTGACACAAAGAGCGCAATGATAATGCCAAGCCCACGCTCCACCATGGATTGGGACAAGCTGAAGGTGTTTCACGCCGCGGCGGAAGCCGGCAGCTTCACGCATGCCGGCGAGCAGCTCGGGCTGTCGCAGTCGGCCGTGTCGCGCCAGGTCAGCGCCCTCGAGCAGGAGCTTGCAGTCTCGCTGTTCCATCGTCACGCCCGCGGCCTGATCCTCACCGAGCAGGGCGAACTGCTGTATCGCACCGCGCACGAAGTCTTCATGAAGCTGGAGGCGGCGCGCACCAAGCTGACGGACAGCCGCGAGCGCCCCAACGGCGACCTGCGCATCACCACCACGCCGGGCCTTGGCGTGCACTGGCTGACGCCGCGCCTCGGCGAGTTCATCGAGCTCTATCCCGACATCCACATCAAGCTGCTCGTGACCGACGAGGAGCTCGACCTCTCCATGCGCCAGGCCGACGTCGGCATCCGCATGCGCCAGCCTTCGCAGCCGGACGTGATCCAGCGCAAGCTGTTCGCGGTGCATTTCCACGCGTTCGCCTCGCCGGAGTATCTCAAGCGCTTCGGCACGCCGAAGTCGCTGGCGGATCTCGACAATCACCGCCTGCTGCTGCTCGATGGCGGGCACGTGCCATCATACCTGCAGCAGAACCGCAATTGGCTGCTCGAGGTCGGACGCGACGGCAAAGGCCCGCGCGCGCCGTTGATTATGATCAATAACATCCTTGGATTGATGAAGGCCTGCCAGCGCGGCATCGGCATCGCGCTGCTGCCGGACTATCTCGTCGAGGACTCCGGCCTCGTGCAGCTCTTCGGCGAAGGCGATTCCATCGCGCTCGACTGCTACTTCGTCTATCCGGAAGAGCTCAAGTCGGTCGCGCGCGTGCAGGTGTTCCGCGACTTCCTCGTCGCCAACGCACAGCGCTGGAACTTCTGACGTTCGGCTGAGCGCGACGGCGCGTGCGCAAGATTTGCGCACGCCACATGGCTGACATGCCGGCCGTTTCCTTGTTGCCGCGCGGCGCCGACCGCATATTGGTGAAGGTACGCTGTCGGCGAATCGTTGCGACATCCTCCCAGTTCGCAACTCCGCGGTCAGCTGTTCCCCTCTGGAAGGTGATCGTCGGCTTGACCGACGAAACTACGCCGAGCCACTGGCTCGGCGTTTTCTTTTGCGGTGGGTCGTCGTCGCAAGCGCAGCGCGCTCACGCCCACAGGCGTTCCTTGCCTTCGAGCCCCTTGTACATGTCGGCGACGTATTCGCCGTAGCCGTTGAACAGCAGCGTGGGGCGGCGCTCGCCCGTGCCGATCACCTCCTCGCTTGCCTGGCTCCAGCGCGGATGCGGCACCTGCGGATTGACGTTGGCCCAGAAGCCGTACTCGGACGACTGCAACTCCTCCCACAGCCCGCGCGGACGCTTGTCGGTGAAGGTGAAGCGCACGATCGACTTGATCGACTTGAAGCCGTACTTCCACGGCACCGCCAGCCGCAGCGGCGCGCCCATCTGCTTGGCGACGGGCTTGCCGTAGGCGCCGGTGACGAGGAACGCGAGCTCGTTCGTCGCCTCCGCCATCGTCAGCCCCTCGACATAGGGCCACGGATAGATCGGGCTGCGCTGGCCCGGCGCCATCGACGGGTCCCTGAACGTCTCCATGCGCACGTAGGTCGCCGACGACAGCGGCTTGGCGAACTTCACGAGCTCGGCGAAGGCGAAGCCCGACCACGGCACGGTCATGCCCCAGGCCTCAACGCAACGATGGCGGTAGAGCCGCTCCTCGAGCGGCATCGCCTTGAGGAGGTCGTCGATGGCGATCTCCTGCGGCTTCTCCACCATGCCGTCGATCTTCACCATCCACGGCCGGATGCGCAGCTGCTGCGCGTCGCGCGCGACGTTCTTGGTCGAGTTGAATTCGTAGAAGTTGTTGTAGCTGAGGTTGACCTTCTCCGGCGTGACGTCGCGATCGAGCACGTACTTCTCGTTGCGCTTCACGGGATAGAGCGAGGCGCTCGGGTCGGGGATGTCGGCGACGCGCTGGGCCATGGCGAGCGCGGGCGAGAGCGCGGCGACCGCGGCTCCGCCTGCGGCGAGGACAGAGCGGCGGTTGAAGACCAGGTTCTCGGGGGTCACGCGGCTCTCCGGGATTTCCCAGCCGCGGCGGCGAATGATGTGCATCGGCAACTCCTCCGGAAGGGCGCTTTCGCGAACGAGTAACGCCCATTGTCCCCCGCCCGCAAATCACGACCCTGCGACATGCGCGCGATAGCGCCCGGCAACGTCGCAACGGCCGTTCCGGGCCTCTGTCCGGTTTATTCGCTGCGACCGGGCGGAAGGTTACCCGAAGTCCTATCCCAGTATGTCCTGCTTCTTCTGAAGATATTCCTCGCGGCTGATCTCCCCGCGCGCATAGCGCTCCTCCAGCACGTCGAGGCCGGGCGAGCGCCGGTCTACCGGCATCCGCACCTCGCGTCCCATGGCGTAGCGCACCAGCATCACGATCGCCGCGATGACCAGGATCCAGAACAGGATCGGGATGATGAAGTGAAACGGCCAGATCCAGCTCCAGCTCCAACTGTCGTAGGTCCACATGCTCGCAACCTCCGGGCTCCGTGCGCCGCCCCACGGGAAACCTACGCCGCCTCCACCTTGCGCGCCGCCACGATCTGATCCGCCGGCTTGCCGCTGAGCTCGGCCATGTGGTCGAACTTGAACGTGAAACCGCCGACGCCCGCCGTCGCCGAGCGCACCTCGACGATGAGGTCGCCGATCTCGGCCTCCGGCATCATTGCGCGCACCACGTCCCAGCCCGGCCATCCCTCGCGCGTATCGAAGCCCAGGATCTGACCGCGCCGCCCGGACAGGATCGCATTGATCTTGGCGGTCGCATCCGAGGGGCACACGATCTCGACCGTGTGGATCGGCTCCAGCAGGACAGGATTGCACTGGGGCAGCGCTTCGGCGATGCCGATGCGGCCGGCGGTGCGGAACGCCATGTCGGAGGAATCGACCGTATGGTACGAGCCGTCGATGAGCGTGACCGCGACGTCGACGACGGGAAAGCCGAGCGGCCCGTGCTTGAGTCCGTCCTTCACGCCCTCCTCCACCGACGGGATATAGTTGCCCGGCACCACGCCGCCCTTGATCTCGTCCTTGAAAGCGAAGCCGGTGCCGCGCGGCAGCGGCTTGATGTCGAGGACGACGTCGCCGTACTGCCCGTGCCCCCCGGACTGCTTCTTGTGGCGCCCGCGCTGCACGATCGGCTTGCGGATCGACTCGCGGTAGCCGACGCGCGGCGGATGGCGCTCGATCGCGATGCCGAAGCGGTCGGCCAGGCGCTCGATCATCACGCGCAGGTGCATCTCGCCCTGCCCCCAGGCGATCACCTCGTGCGTCTCGGCGTTGTGATCGACGACAAGCGCGGGATCTTCCTCGACCAGCTTGGTCAGCGCGAGCCCCAGCTTGACGTCGTCCTTGCGCTCCTTGGCGGAGATCGACAGCGCCAGCACCGGCGCCGGCGGCTTGACCGCGGCCAGCGGTGCGTGCGGCTTCTTGCCGGAGGAGAGCGTGTCGCCGGTGCGCGCGTGCTCGAGCTTGCCGAGCGCGACGGTGTCACCCGCGCCCGCTGCGCCGCGCTTCTCGCTCGCCTGCCCCACCAGCTTGAACACGCCGGACACTCGCCCGGCCTCGCGCTCCGGCGTCGTGAGCGTGACGCCGTCGCCGATCTCGCCGGCGAGCACGCGCACGATCGACATCTTGCCGCCGTGCGAGGTGTGCAGCGTCTTGAGCACGTAGGCCAGCGCCTCGCCGTTGGCCTTGGCGCCCAGCCGCTGCGCGGTCTCGCGCACGCCTGCCGCCTCGTGGCGCAACGCCTTGAGCAGGCGCAGCACGCCGTTGGTGCGCGTGGCGACGCCCATCAGCACCGGGCATACCTGGCCCTCGCGCAGCTCCTTGGCCAGATCGTCGAACACCTTGTCGCGCGGCGGCGGGATGTCCTCGAGAAGCTGCTCCATCAGTTCGTCGTCGTGGTCGGCGAGCGTCTCCAGCATGGTGAAGCGCGCTTCCTTCTCGAGTGTCTGCGCCTCGCCTTCGAGCGGGACGACCTCGGAGGGCTTGTGCTCCTTGTAGACATGCGCGCGCTCGAGCGCGAGGTCGACGAAGCCGGAGACGATGTCGCCGTGCCAGAGCGGGATCTGCCGCAGCAGCAGCGGCGTGCGCGAGGCCGGCTGCAGCATCCTGAGCACGTCGCGCACGCGCGTCTCGGCCTTGTCGATCTTGTTGAGGAACAGAAAGCGCGGAACCTTGAGCTCTTCGAGCTCGCGCAGGATCAATTGCAGTTGCGGTATCTTCTTCTCGTCGGCCTCGCACACCACGATCGCCGCATCGCACGCCGGCAGCACCGCGCGCATGTCGTGGACGAACTCGACGGACCCGGGACAGTCGATGAACGTAAAGGACTCGTCCATGAAGCTGGTGGTGGCGACGGAGATCTCCACGCTCATCTTGTGGTCGCGGGCCTCCTTGCCGGCGTCGCCGACCGTGGTGCCGGACTCGACCGAGCCCATGCGCTGGATCGCGCCGGTGCGGGCCATGATGGCCTCGAGCAACGTGGTCTTGCCGCTCTGGAACGGACCGACCAGCGCAATGCAGCGCGGGCCAGCGGAATTCGCACCTGTTGCTCTCGGCATCTCCGTCTCCTCTGAACGAAGTGGCGCCGGGCGATCTTTCAGCGTGCAATCAGCGTGAGTGGCTAGCGTCTTCTGTCGTGTCGTCCGTTTTGCACGCCCAAAACATCGATCCGGCGCACATGGTCCGGCGGTCGTCGATGCCGCAACATGCGCCGGGCGGGAGTCTGACGCGCGATCGCGATCGATGCGCCAGGGCGCCCCGGCTGCGCTATCGTTTCAAAGGTTGGGGGGGCTTGGCAAGTGCGCCGCCTGCGCAAAGCAAAACGGGCGCCATCGCTGGCGCCCGTTCGAATGCAGTTCGATTGCGACCGATTACCGGCGGCGGCGAACGCGCTCCTTCACCGGAACGAGGTCCATGCCGGCGATGCCGGCGACGACCGCCGCGCCGCGCGAACCCTGCAGGCTGACCGGCTGCAGCGCGAACGAGTTGTTGGAACCGCCGACCAGCACGTTGGCCGTGCCGCCGACGCCGACGGTCGCGCCCGCCGCAACGCCGCCGTACGAACCGGCGATGTCGCCGCGGCCGATGCGATGCGTCGGCGCGAACACGCCCCACGCCAGCGCGTTCTCGACGGTGCCGCCGATGTCCACGCCGAAGCGGCGGATGGTGGCGACGTAGCGCTCCGGACGGCCGTGATCGGGACGGAACACGCAGTTCATCTGCGTGACCGAGCCGATGATGAAGCTCGACTGGCCGCCGCCCTGGCACTGCAGCACGCCGGTGCGCACGCGGCCGTGCGCATCCGCCGGCGTCGCGGCGGCGATGCCGAGCATGGCGGCGCCGAGAATCGCGGCAGACCTGAGATCAAGACGCATGAAAGTTCTCCTGTGTCAGTTGTTGGAGTTTACGTTGAGGAAGGAATGCGGGGCGGTTCGCGCGAACGCGCCCGGCGAAAAGTCGGGACTGCCTAACGCGCGAAACGCAAATCGAGTTCCGCCACCCCGGCGGCGAGGTTGAGACCCACCTGTCCCTGCACCGAGACGGGCTGCAGGGCGATGGTGCGGTTGGAGCCGCCCACGAGCACGTTGGCGCCGAGGCCGACCGCGAAGGTCGCCTCAGCCGTCGCGCCGGCATAGGTGCCGCTGAGCGCGCCCGCGGGACGTGCGGTCGGCGCATAGACCAGCCACACCATGATTCCGCTCGAGGTCGCGCCGATGTCGATGCCGACCTTGGTGATCGTCCCGGTGTAGTACTCGACAGGTCCGGGCTGCGAGGGCGCGAAGGTGCAGCTCACGGCGCGGCGCGAGCCGACGATGACGCCGAAGCCGGCCGACACGTCGCAGGTGAGCGTGCCGGCCGCGACCGGCGCCTGCGCCGAGGCCGGCGCTGCGAGCGCGAGGGCGGCAGCCGCCACCAGAGCGCGCGCGACAATCTTGAACATCGGTAGAATTCCCCAGCCGGGCGGCGGGCGCCGCCGTGATCAACGAACTCGCTCCTGGCCGAGAGGACTGCTTCGGCCAGGCGGCGACGTTATGCCCGCCCAATCCTGAGCGGACTTTGACAAAAATCACAAAATTTGAGGGATTTGCGGCAAGAACCTGTCCCCGCCGCGGCGGGGACAGATCTTGTGCGCGACGGCCCGCCGGCTGCCTACCGCAGGTTGCCGCAGAACCGCTGGATGCGCCGGCCGGCGTCCTCGAGCGCCGAGGTCGCCGTGGCGTAGGAGATGCGGAACGCCGGTCCGAGCCCGAAGGCCGAGCCCTGCACCACCGCGACCCCCTCCGCCTCGAGCAGCTCGATGGCGAAGTCCTCGTCGGTCTTGATCACCTTGCCCGACGGCGCCGTCTTGCCGATCGCGCCCGCGCAGGACGGATAGACGTAGAACGCGCCCTCCGGCTTGGGGCACTTGAGCCCCTGCGCCTGGTTGAGCATGCCGACGATGAGGTCGCGCCGCTCCTTGAACACCGCGTTGTTGCGCGCGATGAAGTCCTGCGGCCCGTCGAGCGCTTCCACCGACGCCCACTGCGCGATCGCGTTGGGATTGGTGGTCGACTGCGACTGCAGCGTCGCCATCGCCTTGATCAGCATCTCGGGCGCGCCCGCGTAGCCGATGCGCCATCCCGTCATGCAATAGGCTTTCGACACGCCGTTGAGCGTGAGCGTGCGCTCGTAGATGCCCGGCTCGACCTGCGCCGGCGAGAAGAACTCGAAGTCGTCGTAGACGAGGTGCTCGTACATGTCGTCCGAGAGCAGCCACACGTGCGGATGCTTCATCAGCACGTCGGTGAGCGCCTTCACCTCCGCGCGCGTGTAAGCCGCGCCGGTCGGGTTCGACGGCGAGTTGAAGATCAGCCATTTGGTCTTCTTCGTGATCGCCTTGTCGAGCTGCTCCGGCTTCATCTTGAAGTTCTGCTCGAGCGGCGTCTCGACGATCACCGGCTTGGCGCCCGCGAGCAGCACGATGTCGGCGTAGCTCACCCAGTACGGCGCGGGGATCACCACCTCGTCGCCGGGATTGAGCGTCGCCATCAGCGCGTTGAACAGCACCTGCTTGCCGCCGGTGCCGACGATGATCTGGCTCGGCTTGTAGTCGAGGTTGTTCTCGCGCTTGAACTTGCGGGCGATCGCGGCCTTGAGCTCGGGCATGCCGTCGACGGCGGTGTACTTGGTCTTGCCGTCGCGGATCGCCTTGATCGCGGCTTCCTTGATGTTGTCCGGCGTGTCGAAGTCCGGCTCGCCCGCGGCCAGCCCGATGACGTCGCGGCCCGCCGCTTTGAGCGCGCGCGCTTTGTCCGTGACCGCGATGGTCGCGGACGGCTTGATGCGCGCGAGCGAGTCGGCGAGGAACGGCATTGGAGTCGGGCTCCTTGGTTGGCGCGCGTCGGCGTGCTGGCCGGTACATCCGACAGGGCGCGCGGGTGATACGGGGGCGCACGGACCGCGGGCGACCGGCCGTTCCGCCAGCGTCATGCGCCGGCGCTGTTCCTAGGCCGCTGCACCGCAGCAAGCAAGCCGGAATGCGCGATTCGGGCCTGGAAACTCCGACAACACCGTCGAGGAATGGCAGGCGCGCCCGGCCGGCAATGGCTGGAATTTTGTTCCTGAAATTGCCGCCCGCGTGAAATTTGCGCCGATCTCGCGTCGTATCCTCGACTCAATTGTTTGTTGTGGTCCCCTGGCGCATGATCCGGCGGCGGCGCCGGTTCCGGGCTGTCCCGGGCGGGCGCCCGGTTTTTTTCGCAGACGGCCGGCCACAAATCAGAACCCAGAACGAGGGCCGCGGGCGGGGAGACGGATGTACACGCTCTATTCGATGCAGCGCTCGGGCAACTGCTACAAGGTGCGGTTGGCGCTCGCCCAGCTGGACATTCCCTACCGCTTGGTCGAGGTGGACATCCTGCGCGGCGAAAGCCGCACGCCCGAGTTCCTGGCCAAGAACCCGGACGGCCACGTGCCCCTGCTGGAGGTCTCGCCCCGCCGTTACCTGCCCGAGTCGAACGCGATCCTCTGGTACGTCGCGGACGGAACGCCGCTCGCTCCGGCCGACCCGATCGAGCGGGCCGAAGCGCTGCAATGGATGTTCTTCGAGCAGCATTCGCTCGAGCCGAACCTCGGAGCCGCCTGGTTCTGGCTGACCCTGGTGAAGGGCGGCCGCGAGCTCCAGCTCCACGCCGTGGAGGACTGGACCGAGCAGGGCTACCGGGCGCTGCGGGTCATGGACAAGCACCTGGAGTCGCACCTCTTCTTTGCGGCGGACCGGTACACGCTCGCCGACATCGCGCTCTACAGCTACACCCACATCGCCCACCAGTGCGGCTTCGACCTGACCGGCTTCCCGGCCGTCACCGCCTGGCTCGACCGCGTGTCCGGCCAGCCCGGCCATGTCGCCATGGACTGGCAGCCGGTGGAGGCCGCCGTCGGCGGGTAAGCCGCTGGCGCAATTAACCTTTCGTTAACCATCTGCCGCGGAATTGCCGCGGCTTTTCAATCGGCCCGCCCCAGTCCGGCCGAACGCCCGCCCGCATCCGCGCCGAATCTGCAGGCATTGCCGATTCGGCCCCATTGCGGAGGACGTTATGACGACCGACCTCGTTGCCCGCGCAGGTTTTGCGCCCAACCGCGGGGACCGCGTGCAGCGGCGCTGCACCCTGCTGGTTCACCTGATCGCGACCGCCGGCCTCGTCCTCTCGCTCGGGATTGCCGGCGCCGCCGTGTCCATCGGCATCGCCCGCGCGGTGCCGGCCGCCACCGCGCAGCACTGAGGCGCTCGCCGCGCGCGCGCGCCGCATTCCAGCCATGTGACGGCAGGGCTGGCCCGCTCCGACGCATGAGATTCGCCGGACGCAGCCACAGTACAGACATGAAGCGGCTCTAAACGCTCGCATCCGATTCACGATAACGTTTGAAACGCGCCGGGGCGGACCAACCGCGGACCGGGCGCGCGGCCTTGCGAGCGATCATGTTCAGCCTGTTCGAGCGGCTGCTCAAGCCGACCGTCGTGCCAGACCAGCCGGAGCCGCCGGCGAGCCTCGTCGCGTTCTACTGGCACTTCGCGCGCCAGGCGAAGGGGCTGTTCATCGCCCTGTTCGCGGCCGGCCTCGCCGTCGCGCTGCTCGACATGATCATCCCGGTGTTCATGGGGCGCGTGGTCGCGCTCGTGACCGGGAGCAACCCCGCCACCGTGTTCGCGGATTCCTGGCACGTGCTCGCCGGCATGGCGCTGGTGCTGCTGTTCGTGCGCCCGGCCGCGATGGCGCTGCAGAACCTGATCATGCATCAGGCGCTCGCCGCCAACATGGCCAACCGCATCCGCTGGCAGAGCCACTGGCACGTCGTGCGCCAGTCCTGGGGCTTCTTCCAGAACGATTTCGCCGGCCGCATCGCCACGCGCGTCATGCAGACCGGCCCGGCGGTGCGCGAGAGCCTCGTCGCGATGATCACCAGCGTCTGGTACATCATCGTCTACGGCACCGGCGCGGTGCTGCTGCTCGCCTCCGCCGACCGCCGCCTCGCCATTCCAGTGCTGTGCTGGTTCGCCGCCTATATCGTGCTGCTGCGCGTGTTCGTGCCGCGCATGCGCGACCGTTCCAAGGACATGACGGAGGTGCGCTCCAAGCTCACCGGCCGCATCGTCGACAGCTACACCAACATCCTCACGGTCAAGCTGTTCGCGCGTCCGCGCGACGAGGACGCCTATGTGCGCGACACCGTCGAGGAGCACACCACGAAGTTCTATCAGTCGCTGCGCCTCAACACGCTGTTCAGCCTGTCGCTCGCGCTGCTCAACGCCGCGCTCACGGTGAGCAACGCCGGGCTTGCAATCTATCTGTGGAGCATCGGGCAGATCGAGGTCGGCATGGTCGCGACCGCCCTGCCGCTCGCCTGGCAGATCGTCGCCATGTCGGGCTGGATCGGCTACCAGATCACCAGCATCTTCGAGAACGTCGGCGTGGTGCAGGAAGGCATGCTCACCATCGCCCGCCCGATCACGCTCGCCGACAAGACCGACGCGCAGGCGCTGGCGACGCCGCGCGGCGAGATCCGCTTCGAGAACGTGCGCTTCGGCTACGGCCGCGACGCCGGCGTGATCGACGACCTCTCGCTCGCCGTCGCGCCGGGCGAGAAGATCGGCCTGATCGGGCGCTCGGGCGCCGGCAAGTCCACGCTCGTCAACCTGCTGCTGCGCTTCTTCGATCTCGAGAGCGGACGCATCCTGATCGACGGCCAGGACATCGCGCAGGTCACGCAGGAATCGCTGCGCTCGCAGATCTCGATGGTCACGCAGGACACCTCGCTGCTGCACCGCTCGATCCGCGACAACATCCGCTACGGACGCCCCGACGCGAGCGACGAGGAGATCGTCGCCGCCGCCAAGCTCGCGCATGCGGATGACTTCATCCGCGAGCTCGAGGACTGGCGCGGCCGGCGCGGCTACGACGCCCACGTCGGCGAACGCGGGGTCAAGCTCTCGGGCGGCCAGCGCCAGCGCATCGCGATCGCGCGCGTGATCCTCAAGGACGCTCCCATCCTCGTGCTTGACGAAGCGACCTCCGCGCTCGACAGCGAGGTCGAGGCCGCGATCCAGCAGAGCCTCGGCACGCTCATGGCCGGCAAGACCGTGATCGCGATCGCGCACCGCCTCTCGACCATCGCGCGCATGGACCGGCTGATCGTGCTCGACCGCGGCCGCATCGTGGAGCAGGGCACGCATCACGAGCTGCTGCGCGCCGGCGGCCACTACGCCACACTGTGGCGCCGCCAGTCCGGCGGATTCATCGACGACGCCGTCGACGTCGAGGCCGCGGAGTAGCCGCCTGCGCTTTTGCGCCTCTTCGTCCGCCGGGCGAAGATGAGACGACGGCAGTCGACTTTGCCGGCGAATTGCCACGGCGCCGCTCGTCATTTCTTTACTCTGTAAGTGGTTTCACATTCCGCGCGCGAAGTGCCATACTTCGTTGCGCTCCAGATCTTCGCGGGCTGCGGAGACACTCGCATCGTCAGACATTGCGGAAGCCGATCGGCAACATTTGTGTGGAGGTCCAGTCATGGCCGCTACGTCCCGCTCTGCTACGGTTACCCCTGTCGTCTCGAACACGATTTCCGGCCGCATCATTCACAAGGAGACAGGTGACGGTATCGCCAACCTGCAGGTCGACCTGTTCGACCTCGACGACTGGCCGGACCCCGAGCTCGATCGCGACATCGCGCGCGTCGGCGCAGACGGCCTGGACGTCGTGACGCTCTACAAGACCGGCTCCCGCATGGGCTCGGTCGTCACGGACGACGCCGGCCGCATCGAATTCAGCATCAGTTCCAAGGATTTCAACCTGCCCGGCAGGAAGACCGAGACGAAGCCGGACCTCGCCCTCGTCGTATTGGCGCCCGACGAGCCCGGGCTTGAGCTCAATGCCCGCGTGTTGCACGTCACCCGCGACATCCGCCTCAACGCGGGAACCCGCGAGGGCTATATCATCCGGCTTCCGACGGCGCTGCTGCAGAAGCACGACATTCCGCTGAATGCGCACAACGACGACACCGGCGAGACCGTCCGCAATAAAGTCAGTCTCTACATCGATCGCAAGAACAATGAGAAGGCCTTCAATGCCGGCGTGGCCGGCTATCATGCCAAGCAGTCCGAAAAGGAGATCGCGGAACGCAAGGTCTTCCGCAAGGAGTTCATGACCAAGGTCGCCACGGATTTTGCGGTGGTGCCTGCCAATGGCGTTCTGGTGACGGATGACGACAACATCCAGAAGAAGAACAACGAGGTGATCGCCGGCGGCATCGTGCGCGCCAACGGCCTGCTCGATGGGCCCGATGCCGCCGGAGTTCCCGTCAATCTCTATCTCACGCCCGACGACAAGACGCGCCTCGAGACATTCTTCGACAATGCATCGGGCGGCTTTGCCGAGATTCCCGACAGCGCCATGGGCGACATCCTGTTTCGAGCCAACAGCTCGGAGAATCCCGGAACGGTGCTCATCAACAACAATCCCATTGCGAACTTCTGCGCGCAGGAGACGTTCGAGATCAAATGCGCGCGCGAGCACACGGGCATGGACGGCCATGCGCACGACGCCTCCCCGCCGCCCGCGCTTCCCCAACCCGTGTCCGACGGCATCACCAACGACGATCTTCCCACCTACATCGGCCGGCTGCTCAGGGACATGCCGTCCCCCGACGTGGTGCTGCGGCCCGAGCTCGCGCAGAAGCGCCCGGACCAGGCCGCGGTCGAAAAGGCGGTGAATGATTTTTCGCTCCAGAAGGGGCCGGCCGAAGTCCCCGCGTTTTACGACTTCAACGTGCTGCAGATCGCCTTCGACCACGTCTGGAAGCAACTGTTCGACGAACGGATTCCGGACCTTGCCTATACGGTCAACACGCTCGGCCAGGAGCGCTTCGGCGTTCCCAACATCGTCTCCAGCCTGTTCAAGAACGGCAGGTCGCTGATCGGGACCTATTTCGCGATCGCGCCGGTCGAGGTGCCCCCGGTGGTGCAGCGCTTCTTCGACATCACCAAGGAGGAATACAATGACATGTCGGTGGCGGTGCGCGAGGCGCTGGTCGCGGTCGCCAATTCGATCGACGCCAAGAGCAATCCCAAGGAGGTCAGCAGCGGCGGCCTTCTTGGCATTCTCGGCGTTTCAGTCTCACGCGGCCTGAGCATTCAGAACCTGCGCGCCATCCAGGCTCTCACCGAGCAGGGCGAGCGGCTGATCGATTCGGTGCGGCACGACAACTATTACACCCTGCACCGCACGCTGCGGGACCTGCACGACCGGCTCACCGGCAAATACAATTTCACGGTGTTCGCCGCCGACAAGGACTACCACAGCGTCAACTTCGGACTGTGGAACACCTACCGCGAGGTGCTCACCCCGTCGGCCTATCAGGCCGGCAGGCTGCTCAAGACGATCCCGCTCGCGCCCGGCGAAGAGAAGAAATACTCGGTCAAGCTCACGCGCACCGAAAAACGCTCGCGCAAAGAGGCGCGCAAGAACAACTCGACGCTGTCGAGTGAACAGGTGTCCACGTCGCGCGTCGAGGCCGACATCATGGCCAAGGCGCAGACCAAGACCAATTTCGGCATTGTCGCCGAAGGCGACTACGACATCGGCATCTCCAGCGGCAAGGCCACGACCACGTTCGGGGTCGAGGCGCTGAGCGAATCCGCCCAGAACCGCAAGGACTTCCGCGAGGCCGTGCAGAAGGCTGCGCAGAGCTACAACGAGGAGATCAACCGCGAGGTCGTCACCGAAACCGACGCCACGAGCGAGTACGTCGAGTCGGGAACGCTCAAGAACGACAACAAGGAGCTGGGCGTCACGTACCTGCTCTACGAGCTGCGCAAGCGTTACCTGCTCTCAGAGCAGCTCTATCGCGTCATGCCGGTCGTGCTGGTGGCGCAGGAGATGCCCTCGCCCGACCAGATCACCGAGTCCTGGGTGATCGCGAACGACTGGATTCTCAACCGTTGCCTGCTCGACGACAGCTTCCGTCCGACGCTCGCCTACCTCGCCAACAAGAGCGTCGGCGACGACTTCGCGCTGCGCGAGCTGCGCAAGAATCTCCGCCAGCAGCGCAATCTCGTCGCCACGCTGCAGATCGAGTTCTCGGCCGCCAGCATGGAAGCCGACAACCGCTACAAGGCTCTGGAGCGGGCGATCTCGACCCGCATCGACGAGGAGCACGCGGAGGCGACCGACGGGTTCGGCAGCGACCTCCTGGACTTCTTCGGCGGGGGCGGACAGGACCCGCAGGCGGCCAAGGCGCGCGAGCTCGCCGCCAAGGATGCGCACCAGTACGCGGTGGAGAAGGCGGAGAAGGCCGCCCAGGCGCTTCGGCAGGAGGTCAACACGTTGCACACCCTGACCGAGAACTACAACAAGACGCTCCAGGAGCGGCTCGACAACGAGACCAAGGTCAAGCGCCTGCTGGTGCACATCTGCAGCAACATCACCCACTACATGCATTGCATCTGGAGCATGGAGCCGCCCGACCAGCGCTACCTGCGGCTCTACAAGGTGCAGGTGCCGGTGCTCGAGCTCGAGAGCCGCAGCTACAGCGTCGACGTGAACGTCGCGGACGACATCTTCGCCGCTTTCCGCACGCCCGGCACCGAGAAGCACAAGGCGTTCCTGCGCGGCAAGCTCAAGCACAACCCGGACGGAACCTTCCAGACCAAGCCGCTGGTGGAGGTCGCACGGCTCGACCAGGTCGTGAGCTGCATCGGGAACTATCTCGTTTTCGAGATGAAGGAGCACAACGCGCTCACCCAGTTCATGGCGGCGCCCTATGTGGACTCCGCCTTCGGCGCCATGGATCCGGACGAGCTCGCCAACGTCAATCTCGAGCAGTTCAGCCGTTACGTCTGCTGCCTGCACGACAAGCTGCCGCCCGGCCAGTTCAACGCCATCAAGGGGGAACTCAAGGCATGGCTTGAAAAACTGCTGGCGACGCCGCTGCGCAATGGCGACGAGATCGTCGTCCCGACCGGCTCGCTCTTCATCGAGGCTCTGGTCGATGCGAATCCGGTGATCGAGGACTACCTCCTCAAGCACCGCGAGCTCGACGTGTTCGACGTCAACGAGAAAGTGCGCAGGGCCGGGCTCGAGAACATCCGCCTCGCAGCGCGGCTGCTCAACGCCGAGCGCGAGGACCCCGATGTCGACCGCAAGATCGTGGTCGAGGGAACCCTGCTGCCGGGGATCGACGTCGACAATCCGTAAGCTTCGCGGTCGGTCCGATGGACAAGAAGATCGAGACGTTCACCAGAGTGGTCGAGCGGGCTTTCTCGGCCGACATGGCGAAGCTCGCCGGCCACGATTTCAAGAAGTACCAGCACCTGTTCAAGGAGGAATACGAAACCGCGATCAAGATCGTCATCTCGGTCAAGGACGCGAAGCTGCTGGCCGAGCTGATGAAGACCTACCACACGCTTTACGAGCGGTACGCCAACAACAAGGACAACATCGGCTTCTACCGCTCCGATCAGCTGTTCCAGATTCTGTACGAGCAGAGCGGCAAGGTCAGCGACCCGGCGCTGTTCGAAACCTGGGACGGCTATCTAGGTCCGCAGTCGGCGGCGCCCAGTTTCCGTATGCGCTATGCCGCACTCAACCCGACGACCCGGCGGGACATCGACGTCTTCCGCAAACGCGAGCGGGAGAAGCGGCGCAAGCAACGCTCGATCCTCGATGTCCTCACGGAGGAGTTCGCGCGCCGGCACGACCGGCCGCCCAAGTCGGGCGACGAACTCGAGGCGTTCGATCCCCGGCCCGGGGCTTCGGCCGTGTCACTGGACAGCGCCGTCGGCAAGGTCATGAAGCTCTGGACCGCGTCCAAGGGCGACTACACCAAGGACAACATCGAGAGCCTGAATGCCGCGCTGGACAAGTTCAGCGACTACGCGAGGGCGCAAGGCAAGCGCGATCTGATCGGACTGTTCTGGACGATCCGCCAGTTGCGGCTGGCGACGGCCGACAAGGTCGAGACCAGGAGCGATCCCGCGAGCGGGCGGACGTGGACGGTCCGGACGAGCGGCGACCTGCACGAGCGCGTGCTGTACTTTGCGCTCTATGCGCTCGCCTGCGTCCGGCTGCTCGGGGTGGCGCAAGCCGACAAGCTCTACCATCGCAACCGCCTCGGGTTCACGGCCGAGGAAGTCGCATATTTCTGCCGGCCGCTGGAACGCTTCGAATATGCCTCCAACATCCGCAAGGTGCTGAGCCCGCCGTACAAAGGCCCGCAGATCGCGCTCGGCGAGCTGCAGGCCTTCCTCAACATCTACGTGCTGACGAAAAACCAGCTCAAGGGCTGCGACCTCGTTCCCTTGGACAAGACGATGGAGATCCAGGACAAGTGGATCGCCATGAACGACGTCACCGATCTCATTCGGATGGCGGCGCGCACGGCCGACATCGGCCGCCTCAATCAGATCTTCCAGGACCCGCGCAACGAGAAGGGCATCGCGCTGCTCAAGGAGGTCTCCTCCACGGTGATCGAGACGACGAATCCGTGGGTGCTCGGCTATGCGCGGCTCGCGGCCGGCAGCAGGTTCGGCAGCCACACCAAGCATGGCGACATCGCGATCGTCTACATCGATCCCTCCAACACGGATCGCATCTACGTCGAGTTCGCCACCCTCCGGCCGCACATCTTCCGTGTCCGGCGGAACTACGTCGACGACAAGGTCTTTGGCGATCGCATCCTGGAGATCTACCGCAGCACCGTCGGCATGGTGCACGTCACCCAGTTCATCCTGCTGGCGATCGGGTTCATGCCGGTGCTGATCGAAGCGGGCTTTGCCGGCCTGATCTACGAAATCGCCGTCGCGCTTGCCTCCGACCAGATCGAGAAGCAGGCCAGCAAGATCAACCCGGCGTTCGGCAAGGTGCTGGGTTTGCTGTTGCAGACTTTCGCGCCGCGCCCGAACTTCAGACCCACGATCGATGACAGCATGGTGCAGACCGCGGACCGCACTGCGCTCAACGAGGTGCTGACCCGCCCCTCTGCCAAGCCGCTCCTCGATCGCGGCACCGACTGGTCCCGAGACCGCTTCAGCGGCGGCTTCACGCCGCCACCCAGACCGCCAAAGCTTCCCGGTCCGCCGGAGCATTTCCCGTTCGGCGGCGGCAAGCCGCTGCCGAAACCGGAGCAGCCCAACAAGGTCTACCGCATCATGAGCAACGACGAGGCGGCCCAGACCGTGGCGAACAAGAAGCTGCCGCCGCCGATCCCTGGGGCCGAGGGCGAGCGCTTCGTGTCGCTGGACAGCAACTACACGGCGCTGTTCCGCGAGAAGGCACTGGCCGATATCGAGCGCAAGTTCGCCGGCCAGCTTGCCAAAGCCGAGCAGGCCGAATGGAACATCCGCAAGCGGATGGCCGAATTCAAGGCGAGCGGCGATGTCGATGGCGCGGCGAAGATGCAGGCGCGGCTCGCAAAACTCGAGGCAGACCAGAAGGCACGCGGGATCGCCAACAAGGCGGAGGCCGACGCGGTCATCAGCAAATGGCACGCGATGGAGGGCCAGCAGGCCATGGTGGAGATCGAGCTTAAACCCGGCGCGCTCGACGAGATCCTGAGGCGCTCGGTCGACATCAGCAAATGGGGCCAATACAGCCGCAGCGAAAAAGACGTCTTCCTGTGGAAGCTCGAACGCGGGTACGGCCGCAACATCGGAATCCCCAAGTGGCAGCTTGATGCATTCAACGAGAGCATCCTCAAGGTCCGCCACTACGCCTACAAGCAGCCGCTCGGCAAAGCCGGCTTGGGCAAGGCGTCCGCCTTCGGTCCGAACTGAGCGGCGCGCGGCAGCCCCGGTACGACCTGGCTGCAGGCACCACGGTCCGCGCGCCCGCGTGCGCACGGCACCGATGAGCGTTTTGGGTTTGCGCAAGGAACAGCCCCGGCGGCCGCGCTCGCTGGCCGGGTCTGCTGCCAGATGCCCCATGGTCGATCGACGATCGAGACTCCATAGTGACTGGTGAAAAGGACGTCTCTGCCCTGCTATGACTAGGCAACAATGGTGCTTTCCGCGGAATCGCTTCTGATCGCAGTCCTTGTGCTCCCCTTCTTGGGAAGCTCTCTGGCCGTGTTCTTCCGGGCCAACGCCCGTAACGCGGAGGCGTACCTGGCGGGCCTGACCGCGCTCGTCGCCCTGAGCTTGCTGATCGCGGCCTATCCGCGCGTCGTCGATGGCGGCGTGGTTCGATACTCGGTGCCATGGGTGCCGGAGTTCGGCCTCGACTTCAGCCTGCGGATGGACGGCTTTGCCTGGGTCCTTGCCGCGCTGATCACCGCCATGGGGTTCCTGGTGGTGCTGTATGCGCGGTACTACATGTCACCGGCCGATCCGGTGCCTCGCTTCTTTTCCTTCCTCCTCGCGTTCATGGGCGCGATGCTCGGCATCGTGCTGTCGGGCAACCTGATCCAGGTGGTCTTTTTCTGGGAACTGACCAGCCTGTTTTCGTTCCTGCTGATCGGCTACTGGCATCAGAACGCGTCGGCGCGGGACGGCGCGCGGGTTGCGCTGATCATCACGTCCGCCGGCGGACTGTGCCTGTTCCTCGGCGTGCTGGTCCTCGGGCACATCGTGGGCAGCTATGATCTCGACCGTGTGCTGGCGTCCGGGGACGTCATCCGCGCGCACTCGCTTTACGTTCCGGCTCTTGTCCTCATCCTTCTCGGCGCGCTGACGAAGAGCGCCCAGTTTCCCTTCCATTTCTGGCTGCCGCACGCGATGGCGGCGCCGACGCCGGTCTCGGCCTATCTCCATTCCGCGACCATGGTGAAGGCGGGCGTCTTCCTGCTCGTGCGGCTCTGGCCCGCTCTGGGAGGAACCAATGAGTGGCTGTGGCTCGTCGCAACGACGGGTCTCATCACGTTCATCATGGGCGCGTTCATTGCGCTGTTCCAGCAGGACCTCAAAGGGCTGCTGGCCTATTCGACCATCAGCCATCTCGGGCTGATCACCCTGCTCATCGGCCTCGACACCCCGCTCGGACAGGTGGCTGCGATCTTCCACATCATGAACCACGCGACGTTCAAGGCGTCGCTGTTCATGGCCGCCGGGATCATCGATCACGAAACCGGCACGCGCGACATCCGCCGCCTCAGCGGCCTCTGGCGCTTCATGCCGATCACGGCCAGCCTGGCGATGGTCGCCGCCGCCGCGATGGCGGGGGTCCCGTTGCTCAACGGCTTTCTGTCGAAGGAGATGTTCTTCGCCGAGACGATCGAGATCCACGACAATTCGTTGCTGGATCGTGCGCTGCCCTACATCGTGACCGCCGCGAGCATGTTCACCGTGGCGTATTCGCTGCGCTTCATACGCGACGTGTTTTTCGGACCTGCCCCCGAAGGGCTGCCGCGAACGCCGCATGAGCCGCCGTTCCTCATGCGGTTCCCCGCGGAGATTCTGGTTCTGACCTGCCTCGTTGTCGGCGTCGCCCCGACGCTGACCATCGGTCCGCTGCTGGAAACCGCGCTCCGTTCCGTTCTGGGCGAGGCGATTCCTCATTACAGCCTTGCCGTCTGGCACGGCTTCACGCCCGAGCTTCTGATGAGCCTTGCGGCAATCGCCGGAGGCATTGCGATATACTTTATCCTCCACCCCTATCTGCTCGTTGCCGACGGACCTCCGCTGCTGCGGCACATCGAGGGCCAACGCATCTTCGAGCGCGTGCTGGTCACGGTCTCGTGGCGGTTTGCCAGACGGCTGGAGCGTCTGCTCGGGACGCGACGTCTGCAGCCGCAATTGCAGCTGCTGGCCGCTGTCGCCCTGCTTGCTGGGTTCGCGCCCATGTATTGGCGCGGCGCAGGCATCGACGGACTTGCACCAAGGACGTTCGACGTCGGATTCGCTCTCGTTTGGGCCGGCGGGATCGCGTGCGCCCTGGCCGCGGCGTACTACGCGAAGTTCCATCGTTTCGCGGCGCTCGTCCTGCTGGGCGGCGCCGGTCTCGTGACGTGCATCAGCTTTGTTTGGCTTTCGGCGCCGGACCTTGCGCTGACCCAGCTCGCCGTGGAGACGGTCACGACCGTCCTGCTGATTCTCGGGCTGCGATGGCTGCCCAAGCGGACCGCGGGACTGGGCACGACGGGCGCAGGACGCATCATCCGGTGGTATCGCGTGCGCGATTTCGCGATCGCCGCCGCCGCCGGATCGGGCTTGGCGGCGCTGGCCTACGCCATCATGAGGCGGCCGTCGCCCGACAGCATCGGCGGCTTCTTTGTCGAGAACGCCTATACTCAGGGTGGAGGGACCAACATCGTCAACGTCATTCTCGTCGACTTCCGGGCGTTCGACACGTTCGGAGAGATCACGGTGCTCGGCATCGTGGCAATCACCGTCTACGCGCTGCTGCGGCGGTTCAGACCTGCGGCCGAGAGCATCCCGGTTCCCGAACAGCAGAGCAGCCAGGACCTTTACGACGAGGCGCACCCGGATCGCCGCAAAGGCGACACGATCAGCCATGCAATGGCCGTCCCCTCCCTGATGATGATCATGCTCTTCCCCATCATCGGCGTCGCATCCATTTTCCTGCTCCTGCGCGGGCACGACCTACCGGGGGGCGGGTTCGTCGCCGGGGTGACGATGGCCGTGGCATTCATCGTCCAGTACATGGCGCGCGGCACGGTATGGGTCGAGGCGCGCCTGCGCATCCTGCCGATCCGGTGGATGGGCGCGGGCCTGCTGCTTGCCGGCCTCACCGGCATAGCCGCATGGTTTTTCCAGCGTCCTTTCCTGAGCTCGTCATTCTTCTATCTCGACGTTCCCCTGATCGGCGCCGTTCCGGTCGCGAGCGCCTTGCTTTTCGACCTCGGCGTATTCGCGCTGGTCGTCGGCGCAACGGTGCTGATGCTGATCGCGATCGCACATCAGTCCGTGCGCAGCCATCGGGCGCTCGGCAGCCGTGACTCCGTCGCGGAGTCCGCGGAGCTGGAGGCGCGCTGATGGAGATCGTGCTCGCGCTCGGCATCGGCGTACTGACCGGCTCGGGGGTTTGGCTGATCCTCCGGCCCCGTACGTTTCAGGTGATCATCGGCCTGTCGCTCCTCTCCTACGCGGTGAACCTCTTCATCGTCGCCATGGGACGGCTCGGAAGCGGCGCCGCCCCGGTGCTCGCGGAGCGCGCCGCCGGAGATCCGGCACGGTTCGTCGATCCGCTGCCGCAGGCGCTGGTCCTCACCGCGATCGTCATCAGCTTCGCGACGACGGCCCTGCTCCTGGTCGTGCTGCTCGCGGCGCGCGGGCTCACCGGAACCGACCATGTCGACGGGCGGGAGCCGGGAGCGTGAGCAGCATGCGCGACCATCTCATGATTGCGCCGGTGGTGCTGCCGCTGCTGGCCGGCGCCGTGATGCTGGCGCTCGGGGGCGAGCGGCGACGCAGCGCAAACGCGCTGATCAACGTCGCGGCGGTGTTCGCGCTCGTGCTGATATCGATCTTGCTGGTTCGGGACGCTGACGCCAGTCCAACGGGAATTGCAGGGATCTATCGGCTGGGCGACTGGCCTGCGCCGTTCGCGATCGTGATCGTCGCCGACCGGCTTTCGGCGCTCATGGTGCTGCTGACCAGCATCGTCGGCGCGGCCGCGGTCGTGTTCTCTCTCGCCCGTTGGCAGCGCGTCGGAGTGCTTTTCCATCCCCTGTTTCAGTTCCTGCTGATGGGGGTCAACGGTGCGTTTCTCACGGGCGATCTGTTCAACCTTTTCGTTTTCTTCGAGGTACTGCTCGCCGCGTCGTATGGGCTCGCCTTGCAAGGATCCGGCGCGACGCGGGTCAGGGCCGGGCTGCACTACATCGTCGTCAACCTCGCGGCGTCGCTGCTGTTCCTGATCGGCGTCAGCCTGATCTACGGCGTCGCCGGCACGCTCAATATGGCCGACCTTGCCGTCCGGATCCCGGCGATCCGCGCCGAGGACCGCCCGCTGCTGGAGGCGGGTGCCGGCATTCTGGGGATCGCCTTCCTGGTGAAGGGCGGAATGTGGCCGCTGTGCTTCTGGCTGCCGGGCACCTATGCGGCCGCGCCGCCGCCGGCAGCGGCAATCTTTGCGATCCTCACCAAGGTCGGAGCATACATCGTCCTGCGCTTGTCGCTGCTCCTGTTCGGAGCGAGCGCGGGAGCGTCGGCTCAATTCGGAGCCGAATGGTTGCTGATCGGCGGCATGGCCACGATGGCATTTGGCGCGATCGGAAGCCTTGCCTCGCAGGACATGGCCCGGCTTGCATCCTTTTCGGTGCTGGTGTCATCCGGCACCGTGCTCGCCGCGATCGGCCTGGGGCACGGGGCCGTCGGACCGGCGCTGTTCTATCTCATCAGTTCGACGCTGGGCCTGAGCGCATTCTTCCTGTTGGTCGAACTGGTGGAGCGGGGTCGTGAACCCGGCGCCGATGTGCTCGCCGTCACGCGCGAACTCTACGGCGAGGAGGACGAGCTGCAAGAATCCGAGGAAGTCGGCATCGCGATCCCGGCCACGATGGGCCTGCTCGGGATCACATTCATCGGCTGCGCCCTCGTGATCGCGGGCCTGCCGCCGCTATCAGGATTCATCGCGAAGTTCGCGCTGGCCGCGGCGGCGCTCGACCTCGATCCGGGCGCCGTCCCTGTCACGGTCTGGATCTTCCTTGCCGTGCTGATCGTGTCCGGTCTCGCGGCCCTTATCGCAATGACGCGCGCCGGCATCAGCGCGCTCTGGGCTTCCCCGGACCGCACGGTGCCGCGCATTCGCCTGATCGAAATGGGGCCCGTGCTGATCCTGCTGATCCTCTGCGGCCTGCAAACGATCAAGGCCGGACCGATCATGGGCTACATGCAGGCCACCGCCCGGTCGCTGCATGTTCCCAATGACTACATTCACGGAGTCCTGGGTTCGGCGGGCGAGAGGCCGGCTCCACGGGCGGGTGGCACATGACAAGGCTCATACCGGCTCCGCTCATGAGCGCCAGCCTGCTTGCGCTGTGGCTGGTGCTCAATCAATCCATATCGCTCGGGCACATTCTCCTGGGCGGCAGCATCGCGCTCGTCGGAGGCTGGGCGTTCGTGCAGCTCGATCCGCCGAAATCGCGCCTGCGCAGGCTCGGCGCCGCCTGCCGTCTGGCCGCCTCGGTCGCGGCGGATATCGTGCGGTCCAACGTTGCGGTTGCGCAAATCGTCCTCGGGCTTCGACGAGGGGAATGGGTTTCGGGATTCGTCGACATCCCGCTCGATCTTCGCAACCCCTATGGGCTCGCGACGCTCGCCTGCATCATCACGTCGACGCCTGGAACCGTCTGGGTGGATTTCGATCCGGCGAGCGGAATCTTGACCATCCATGTTCTCGATCTTGTCAGCGAATCCCAGTGGATTCGCACGATAAAGGGACGCTACGAACGGCCGCTGCTGGAGATACTCGCATGAGCGATCTGCTGGTCTGGTCAATCATTGCGGCGCAGATACTGCTCGGCCTTGCCATGGCATGCTCCGTGTTCCGCATTCTGGCGGGACCGAGGGCGCAGGATCGCGTGGTCGGCTTCGACAGTCTTTACGTGAACGCGATGCTGCTCCTGCTCACGTATGGCATCCGGTCGGGCAGTTCGCTCTATTTCGAGGCGGCGCTGATCGTTGCGCTGCTCGGATTCGTGAGCACGGTCGCCCTCGCCAAATTCCTGCTTCGCGGCGAGGTGATCGAATGAGCGAACCGGCCGAGATTCCAGTGCTGGCGGAAACCCTCACGGCGGCTCTCCTGTTTTTCGGCGCCGTCATCACTCTGATCGGCGCATTCGGGCTGGTGCGGCTTCCGACCTTCTACCAACGTGTCCACGCGCCCACGCTCGGCATGACGCTCGGGGCTGTCTGTGTGGCGCTGGCCTCGATGATCTACTTCTCGGCCCTCGGGACCCGGGTCGTCGTGCACGAAGTGCTGATCGTCATCTTCGTCCTGTTCACCACGCCGATCACGTTGTTGATCCTGGTCCGCGCCGCGGTGGTCCGTGACAGATCGGAGCAAAGCGGCCTGGCGCGAAGCACGGAGCGGACGGAGCGCTGATTACGCGTTGGATGGGCTCGGAGGAGGAACCGCAAGAATATCCACGCTCAACGAGCGCAGAGCCTCCTCGGTGACGCTGCCGATCAACGCTTTGACGACCGACGAGCGGGCATGCGTACCCATGACCAGCAGGTCGGGACGCGCGTCCGAGACTGCCCGGGAAATGATCTCCATCGCTCCGCCCTCCTCGATGCGCAAAGACCACCCGCCCGCGCCAAGGTCATGCGCCACGAGAAAAGCCGCCAATTCGTCCATTGCGCGTCGGCGCTCGCTCGCGACGTAGCTGTCGATGCTGGCTTGGTCGGACCACAGCCTTCCTTTGGCCACCGAAAGGAACGCATGCACGAGCGCCGTGCGCTCGGCGGTGATCAGTCCCATGGCCAGCGCAGCCTTGAGCGCATGAGCCGAGGCATCCGACAAGTCGACGGGCGCCAGGACCCTTTCGTATGTCCGTTGCGCCTCGTTGTTGACCATCAGCACGGGCACGGTGCTTTTTCGGATCACGCGCTCGATGGTCGTTCCAACGAAGATATCGAGCAATAATTGCCTGCGGTGGCTGCCCATGACGACAAGGCCCGCGCCGATATCGGCGGCGGTCCGAAGGATTCCATCGAACGGATCGCCGGTGACCGCCAGCGGACGACTGTCAACCGCTTTGAGCTCCGGCATCGAGACCATCTGTTCCGCGAGCAGACGCTCGGCTTCGCGCTTTTCCATGCGCACCAGTTCTTCGGGCTGATCGTCGTCGACGACGTGAAGGATGTGCAGTTTGGCCCCGGTCTGCTGCGCCAGAAGACCTGCTTGTCGCAGGGCGCGATTCGAACGGGTGGAAAAATCCGTCGTCGCAAGTATCTGCACTTTGACACCTCCGTCAGGCGGACAGCAGCAGCGGATCATTGCCGCTTTCGATCCGTTTAGGAAGAAGCGCCTTCATACGCCGCGACGTTACATGCGGCGCCAATGTGCGACCTTGCGCCACGCTCACCCCTTGAACGGGCCGTTGAAGATGAAATACGCGCCGACTGCGATGAAGACGAAGCCCACCGCGTAGTTGGCCGTGAACGGCTCGCGCAGGTAGATGACCGAGAAGACCGCGAACACCACCAGCGTCACCGCTTCCTGGATGGTCTTGAGCTGCGCGGTCGAATAGACCGCGCTGCCCCAGCGGTTGGCTGGCACCGCCATGCAGTACTCGATGAAGGCGATCGCCCAGCTCGCGACGATCACCCCGATGAGTGGCGCGCTCTTGAACTTGAGGTGGCCGTACCACGCCAGTGTCATGAACACGTTCGAGCCGATCAGGAGCACGATCGGCCAGACATAGGGAGACAGAAGCGGCTGCGGCATGGATGGCCTTTGCTGGGAATGCGGATGGACGGCCTTGCCTCATAGCAGAAGAAGGCCGCGGAACCGACAACAGCCTGTCGCCGGTGCGCTGTACGATCGCCGCAATCGTTGGCATATGCTCGGCATCCCCGCCGGAGACAGCATCATGCGGCGACCGCTGCCCCGCCCTGCCTGTTCCATGTGCATGCTCGCGGCGGCACTCGTCCTCGCCTGCGCGGGCGCATCCGCCGCCAGGGCGCAAGGCCAGCCGCCGCCGCAACCGTCCGCGCAGACCGAGATGCCGCGCCCGCCGACCCCGAAGGGCTATCTGACCGTGGCGGTGCAGCCGGCGCAGCCCTTTGCGGATGCGAGTTTCACGGAATTCCGCGCGCGCCTCGCCGACGCGGCCGAACGCAAGGACCGGACCGCTCTCAAAAAGCTGGTCGCTCCGCAGGGCTTCTTCTGGATGACGGAGGGCGGCGATAAGGCCGACGACCGGCGGCCCGGCTTCGCCAACCTCACGGCCGCGCTCGGCCTCGACGGGGAGGATGACGATGGCTGGAGGCTGCTGGCGGCGATGGGCGACGATCCAACCCTCGAGCCGATGGAAGGCCGCGCCGGCGTGATGTGCGGCCCCGCCGCCCCGCAACTCGACGACGAGGGGTTCGAGCGGCTGATTGAGACCACCGACACCGGGCCCGACGAATGGGGCGTGCCGACCAGGGCGCGCCTCGAGATGCGGGAGATGCCGCAGCCCAACGCCCCGGTGATCGAGACGCTCGGCATGCATCTCGTGCGGGTCTTCCCGGAGGCGCCGCGCGAACAGCCGCCGGAGATGTTGCGCGTGCTCGGTCCGTCCGGCAAAGTCGGCTACGTGCCGCTGGCCGCGCTCGCTCCGCTCGTGTCCGACCAGCTGTGCTATGTGAAACAGGCCGGCGGCTGGAAGATCACCGGCTACGTCGCACAACAATAACGTCTGGACGATGCACACCGGGAACGCCGAGACCCTCCATCCATTCCACGGCCGCGACGCGGCATTCCTGATCGAGGCGCGCGCCCGCCAGCGCGGCGATCATCCCATGCTGGTATGGGCGCCGTTCGAGGGCGACGGCGAGGTCTGGTCCTACGCGCGCTTCGCCGACGACGTGGCGCGCCTCGCGGGCGGGCTCGCGGCGCGCGGCATCAAGCCGGGCGACCGCGTGCTGGTCCATCTCGACAACTGTCCCGAGACGCTGCTGGCGCGCTTCGCCTGCGCCTGGCTGGGCGCCACCGCGGTGCTCAGCAATGCGCACTGGATGGGTCCCGAGATCGGCCCGGTGGTGGATATGCTCGGCGTGCGCGCCGCCGTCACGCAGCCCAGGCTCTATGCGCGCGTCGCCGAGCACTGCCCGAATCTCGACTGGATCGCCGTGACCGACACCGATGCGGGCGAGCCCGCGGCGGACGCGGCGCGGCCGGCGAGGTCGGAGCGCTTCGCCGCCCTCTACGGCGCGCCGCTGCCCCGCCGCGCGCCCGATCCGACGGCGCCCGCCGTCATCCTCTTCACCACGGGATCGACCGCGCGCCCGAAGGCGGTGCTGTGGACGCACGCGAACCTCTTGTGGGGCGGCAAGGTCGCCGCGGCGCAGCAGGCGCTGCGCGCCGACGACATCGTGCAGGTGCACCTGCCGCTGTTCCACGTGGTCGGCTTCACCTGGTCGCTGGTGCCCGCGCTCTGGGCCGGCGCCACCATCGTGCTGCAGCCGCGTTTCTCGGGCAGCCGCTTCTGGCCAACCGCGCTCAAGCATCGCGCGACCATCGCCTCGCACGCCGGCACCGACGGCTTCCTGCGCGGGCAGCCGGTTCCCCAGCATCATTTCCGCCAGTGGCTGTTCGCGCGGCATGACCCCGAGCGCGACGCCTATTTCCGCCTGCGCGGCGTCGCCGGCTGGGGCATGACCGAGATGGTGATCCCGCCGATTGCCAGCGACGCCTCGCTCGACCAGCGCCTGCATTCGATCGGCCGCCCCTATCCCGGCTACAGCGCGCGCATCGAGAACGAGGCGGGCGAGATGATCCGCCCCGGCGAGACCGGCCACCTGCTGATCGGCGGCGTGCGCGGCCTCTCGATCTTCCAGAAATACGTCGACAACCCGCAGGCCATGGCCGAGGCGTTCGACGATCGCGGCTTCTTCCGCACCGGCGACGTGGTCGCGTTGCACGAGGGCGGCTGGATCGAATACCGCGACCGCATCAAGGACATGATCAAGGTCGGCGGGGAAGGCGTCTCGGCCTCCGAGATCGAGGCCGCCATCACCGCCGCCGGCGGCGTGCACGAGGTGGCGGTGGTGGCGCGTCCCGACAAGACGTACGGCGAGGTCGCGGTCGCCTACGTCGTGCTCAAGGACGATGCCGCGGCGCAGGCGGCCGGCGTCGTCGCGGCCATCGAGGCGCACTGCCGCACGTCGCTCGCGAAGTTCAAGGTGCCGCGTGCGATCACCGTCGTTCCCGAGCTGCCCAAGATCGGCAACAACAAGATCCACCGCCCTGCCCTGCGCGAGATGGCCCGCGCCGCCGTCGAGCCCGCCGCGAAGGCGGGATAGCGCGCCTATTCCCGCAGTTCCCAGGTGCGAGGACCGGGCCTCGCCCGCCCGTGACGCCCGGGCTAACAGGGACGAGCGCGCCCCCCTGCGGCCTGCGAACGGGTGCCTGCACCCGCACGGCGGAGCCTGCGCCCCCGACCGCAACCCTTTTCGATTCCATGATGATGGCGGGCCCCGATCCGCCCCCGGCCTCAGGGACCGGGCACGCCGCCCGTGCGGCGGGCGCATGTGCTGCGAACGTGGTGCGCGTGTGCTTTTGCGTCGAGCGGGATGGGCGCGCCCCGCCAGCCTATCTCAGTCTCTCTCGCAAATCCCTCATCGGCGTCATCCGTAGCGCAGCGTGAGGCCGAGAATCACCGCCATCAGCGTAGCAGCCCCCTCACCGCCCCTGGACGGGTGAAAATCTTAATCGCCGGGTGCCACAAAGAACGGGGCGGCCGACCGCCGCCACTGCTTACTCCGGGGGACTCCTGCACATGTTCAAGCTCTTGCACGCGGCGCGCCTGACCTCGATCGGCTCCCGCATCGCGATCTCGATGAGCGCGCTGATGATTCTCGCCGTCGGCGTCGTCGGCTGGTTCGGTTACGCGCAGCAGGAGGAGCTCGGCGCCGCGTCGGTCGAGGTGAGGCTGAAAGAAGCCTATGACCGGGTGCAGGAAGAACTGAAGGCGCGCGAGCGCGTCGGCCTGCTGCTCTCCTACGACCTCGCCAATTATCCGGGCGTGGCCGAGCACATGGAGCAGAAGGACCGCGAGTGGCTGCTCAAGAATCTGATGGCGCGGCACAAGGCCACCGCCGAGCTGAGCGGCTTCAACCTTTCCAACGTCCATATGGCGCCGGGCACCGCGTTCGTGCGCTGGCACAATCCGGACGTCTGGGGCGATGACCTGCGCAGCCGCCGTCAGAGCGTGGTGCAGGCGATCGAAACCGGCAAGCCGCAAGTGGGCCTTGAGCCCGGCCGCGACTCGCTGGCCATGTTCGCCGTGGTGCCGATCCGGCTCGGCGACCGCATCATCGGCGTCGCCGACACCGGCACCGCCATCGGCAAGCCGTTGGCGGACGACCTCAAGAAGCGACTCAAGATTGACATCGCCTTCCATATCTTCGGCAACGGCAAGTTCGAGACAGCGGCAGGCACGATCGCCGGCAAGTCGCTGCTCTCGACGGAGGACCTCAAGGCCGCCATGTCCGAGCGCCTTGCACCGCACGCCGTGCAGGTCGGAGATCACCAGGCGGCGGTCACCGCCGCTCCACTGATCAACTTCGCGGGCAACCCGATCGGCGCTATCGAGATCGTGCTCGACGTCACGGACATGGCGGCGCGCGCCGATCGATCGCTCTATGTGTTCGCGGGCGCTGCCGCGGCCGCGGTGCTGCTCGGGCTCATCGTGTCGCTTCTGCTCGCGCGCGGCATCGGGCGCCCGATCCGGGAGATCACCCGCACCATGGGCGGCCTCGCGGACGGCAATCTCGACCTCGCCGTCCCTCACGGTGCGCGTCGGGACGAGATCGGACTGATGGCCCGCGCGATCGAGGTCTTCCGCAAGGGGCTGGTCGAGCGGCGCACCCTCGAGAGCGAGGCCGCGCGTCAGCGCAATGAGGCAGAGGAGATGCGGCGCCGCAACGAGGCTGAGCGCCAGCAAGCCGATGCGCACCGCATGCAGCTCGAGCGCGAGGCTGCCAAGCAGCGCGAGCTTGCCGACGCCGAGCGGCTACAGGCGGAGGAAGAACGCCGCGCGAATGCCGAAGCGCAGGCCAAGGCCGCTCAGGAGCAGGCGACGGCCATGAAGGCGCTCGCGGCGGGCCTGGCGCGGCTGGCCGAGGGCGACCTGACGGTGCGCATGAACGAGGGCTTCACCGAAGCTTACCGGCGCATCAAGGACGATTTCAACACGACGATGGACCGCCTGCACCAGACCATCAAAGACCTCGCGGATACGACCCGCGAAGTCTCGAACGCGGCGGCCGAGATCGCGACCTCGACGACGGACCTGTCGCAGCGCACCGAGGAGCAGGCGGCGGGGCTGGAGGAGACCTCGGCCTCGATGGAGGAGATCGCGGCGACGGTGAAGAAGAACGCCGAGAACGCCCAGCACGCCAACCAGCTCACCGCCGGCACCCGCGAGGTCGCCGACAAGGGCGGTCAGGTGGTGGCCAACGCCGTCGAGGCGATGTCGCGCATCGAGGACTCCTCGCGCAAGATCTCCGACATCATCGGGGTGATCGACGAGATCGCGCGGCAGACCAACCTGCTCGCGCTCAATGCGGCCGTCGAAGCCGCCCGCGCCGGCGATGCCGGGCGCGGCTTCGCGGTGGTGGCCTCGGAGGTGCGCAGCCTGGCGCAGCGTTCCTCACAGGCGGCCAAGGACATCAAGGACCTGATCACGAACTCGAACGTGCAGGTGCAGGAGGGGGTCGAGCTGGTGAACCAAGCCGGCACCTCGCTGGGCGAGATCGTGGAATCGATCAAGAGCGTGGCGCAGATCGTCGCCGACATCGCCAACGCCAGCATGGAGCAGGCGACCGGCATCGAGCAGGTCAACAAGGCGCTGACGCAGATGGACGAGGTGACGCAGCAGAACTCGGCGCTGGTCGAGGAGAACGCGG
>Ga0180222_1001140_pt1 | contig 30383 bp, 30 predicted proteins | sample eDN5th37CKraftOP_FD_151336 | JGI IMG/M metagenome (GOLD analysis project Ga0180222, IMG submission 151336) | Enriched Organic Plus compost microbial communities from Emeryville, California, USA - eDNA 5th pass 37_C Kraft OP (version 2) (version 2) ...
GGGCCGCGCCGCCGAGACGACGAGCGACGATCCGCTGATCCGTGACCCGTATGCGCAGATGTTCCTGGATGCGGTGGGCGACAGCGTCCCCAACCTCTACGTACATGACGGTGAGTTGCCGCCTGAACTTGCCGAGATCGACTCGCGCATCGGCGAGCGGATGCAGGCCATGAGGGGATACGTGGCCTCGCGCACCCGGTATTTCGACGAGTTCTTCCTGGCCGCGGCCGACACCGGGATCAGGCAGGCGGTGATCCTGGCCGCCGGCCTCGATGCGCGGGCCTGGCGGTTGGACTGGCCCGCAGGCAGCCGGGTGTACGAACTCGACCAGCCCAAAGTGCTCGAGTTCAAGATCTCGACGTTGGAATCCCAGGGCGTACCGCCGGCGCCTGTGCATGTCAGCGTGCCGGTCGACCTGCGGCACGACTGGCCCGCCGCTCTGCGGGCGGCAGGCTTCGACCCGACGGCGCCGACGGCATGGTCGGCCGAGGGGCTGCTGCCCTACCTGAACTCGGCCGCGCAGGATCTGTTGTTCGAGCGGATCGCCGACCTCAGCGCGCCGGGTAGTCGGGTTGCCGTGGAGGCGTTCGCCGATGACTTCTTCAGCTCCGAGAGCTACGCACAGCGCGAAGCGCAGATGCGGCGGTACCGCGAAGTCGCGGCGAAGCTGGGCCGCACGGACCTTCCTTCCTCGGGCAGTCTGTTCTACGAGGAAGCGCGCAGTGACGTCGGCGAGTGGTTGTCCGAGCATGGCTGGCAGCCCACTTCGATCAGCGGCGTCGACCTGATGGCACGCAACGGTCGGGGGTTTGCCGCTGATCTTGACAACGCAACGCCACAGAGTGTGTTCGTTGAGGGCCGCTTGTCCTAGCGTCCCCGGCGGTTACGGACCGGTGTATCGGGGTGGGTTGGGGGTGTCCACCCACAGGTCCACACCGAGGTCCGATCCGGGCACGCAGTCGTACACCGACAGATCGGTCACGCCGTTGTCGAGTAGCACGTCCTCGCACAGCAGGCTCTGGCCGGTGTACTCCCGCGCCGGCTTGTTGAAGATCGTGTACGCGGCGTCGGCGTAGACGTCGGGCTTGCGGGCCCGGCCCATGGCCTCGTCGCCGCCGAGCAGGTTCTGCACCGCGGCGGTGGCCACCAGGGTGCGCGGCCACAGCGTGTTCGAAGCGATGCCGGCTTCGCGCATCTCTTCGGCGATACCCAACGCGCACAGCGTCATTCCGAACTTCGCCATCATGTACGCGGTCGGCTTGAGCCACTCGGACTCCAGCCGGATCGGCGGGGACAACGTCAGGATGTGCGGGTTCTCCCGGCCCTTCATGTGCGGGATACAGGCCTGCGACACCGCGTAGGTGCCGCGGATCTGGATCCCGTTCATCAGGTCGAAGCGCTTGAGCGGTACTTCCTCGATCGAGCCGAGGTTGATCGCCGAGGCGTTGTTGACGCAGAGGTCGATGCCGCCGAACTGCTCGACGGCCTTGGCGACCGCGGCGGCCACCGAGTCACCGTCGCGGACGTCACCGACGATCGGCAGGGCCTGCCCGCCGGCCTCCTCGATCTCCTTGGCGGCCGTGTAGACGGTGCCCTCGAGCTTGGGATGGGGCTCGGCGGTCTTGGCGACCAGCGCGATGTTGGCGCCGTCGGCAGCGGCCTTCTTGGCGATCGCCAGCCCGATACCGCGGCTGGCGCCGGAGATGAACATGGTCTTCCCGGACAGAGTCATAGTGGTCCTCCTGGCGGTTGGGGGTTTGCGCTGAACCTGGCGCGGGATTCAGGTGGGCGGGCGGATGGTTGGGTCGGCGCGGCACCGGCCCCGAAGGCGGGGCAGATACGTGTGAAACAGTTAAATAGTTATTGCATTGGCGATTCGCAACGATACAATGTCTCGACACGCGACCCGGGGAGGGGGTGGAACATGGATCCGAATCCCGACTACGACGCGAGCGACGAGGTCGAGTACTTCTTCAACTGGTTGCCGTGGGCGCTGCGCGGCACCTACCCCCGCCGGCCTATCCTCCGACCTAGTCAACGTGAGATCGCGGCCTCACGGTGAGTCTGTCGGCGTTGTGGTCACCTGCGCACGCTCGTGCGACTTCTGTTGCACTAAGTCAACAGCAGCGGTCATTAGGCCAGGGTGCAGGGGTCGGCCGCCAGGATTCGGGTGTCTAGTCCGATAGCCACCAAGGTACCGAAACTCATTGTGACGCAGATGTACTGCGTGCAACCCGCGGAACTAGCGTTGGGTGCCGTGGCATCGACGCCAGTGCGCGGGCATCCTGTCACACACGTGCGTCCGGTACTGCGTGCGCTCGGTGAACTGCTGATTGGTGTCGCCGAACGCTACCGCGGAGGACTCGTGTAGCGGCTATTTAGGCCGTAATCGGCTGAGAAATGGCGGATCAAGTCTGGCCGGCAGGACATGCCGCGGACGATGGAACCTAGTCGGCAGCGGACGCAGGTCAAGTCCACCAACGGGTTCCGTCGCAGTCGCCGATGGTGCATCGTCGTCGGTGCGACGGTTGTTGAAGGACTTGCGCCGAGGATTCTGCCGTGGGGCATAGGGCACCTCGTTATGGGCGCTCAGATGTAGTCGGGTGTTATCGGCATAACGACGGTCGGGCTCGAACACGCGGGCTTCTGGAGCGATGTGTGCCAACTCGCCGGCGGCGAACGCCCTTGCAATCGATGCGCCGTCGCGCAGGTATGAGGCGCGTGGCGCACGCGCTCGACGGGTCAACGATTCAGTGGCACGTTGTGCGCCGAGGTGCTGTTCGCTCCACGACCGGTCACGCATCGTGCGATTTGATCCGGCGGATGGCGGTGAGGCCATCAGCGGCGAGGGCTAGGGCGGGACAGCAGGCGAACGGGGCCGATGCGATACAGACGCCAGAAATGCAAACGCCCGGACGTTGTCGCCTGCGTCATCTATTGTCTGCCGCAAGCGTCAAAAACGAGGGGGCAAACATGGCATTTTCCGATGGTCTCGCCACGATCGCCAAGAAGATCCACGACATGCGGGCGTCGGTATTGACCGAGGAAGCCACGAAGAACGCGTTCATCATGCCGTTCATTTCGAACGTGCTGGGTTACGACGTGTTCGACCCCTCCGAAGTGGTGCCCGAGTTCATAGCCGACGTCGGCGTCAAGAAGGGGGAGAAGGTCGACTACGCGATCTTCAAGGACGGGCAAGTTCAGATCCTGATCGAGTGCAAGAAGATCGGCGACCCTTTGGACCTGCGTTACGCATCTCAGCTGTTCCGCTACTTTGCGGTCACCTCGGCGCGCATCGCAATCCTGACGAACGGTCAGCAGTACCACGTGTACACCGACGGCGACATGCCAAATCGCATGGACGAGAAGCCTTTTCTCATCTTCGATCTCCTTGATATCGACCGCACACTGGTTCCTGAGATTCAGAAGTTCTCCAAGGAGTCATTCGACATCGACTCGGTGGTCAACGCGGCAGAGGAGCTCAAGTATATCGGCGGCATCCGTCGGATCATCGCCGCCGAGGTGAAAGGTCCGTCCGAGGAATGGGTTCGGTTCTTCGTGAACCGCATCTACGAGGGCCGGACAACGCAGAAGATTGTCGATCAGTTCCGGCCACTTGTCGCGAAAGCGCTCAACCAGTACGTCGGTGATCAGGTCAACAGCAGACTGAAAACCGCGCTAGGCGATGACGCACCAGACCCGAACCGCTCAACAGAAATCAGCCGAACCGACACTCCTACGCAACCTCCGATCGGACAGGCCGCGATCGCTGAAACAGTGCAAGCCGCTGACGGCGTGACAGATCCCGGCGTCGTGACCACCGACGAAGAACTCGAGGGATTCAATATCGTGCGGGCCATCGCGGTGTCCGAGGTCGCACCCGAACGTGTCCACTACCGAGATAGCAAGTCCTACTTCGCGATTCTCCTCGATGACAACAACCGCAAACCGATCATCCGGCTGAACCTTAACGGTAAGAGCGTGAAGTTCGTGACGACCTTCGAGCAGGGTAAGGACGCCGGGATAAGACGCGATATCACGTCGGTAGTGGACATCTACAAAGTCGCGACCGATCACATCCGCCAGACCATTCGACGCTACGAGAGCGCCGGCGCCGCTGCAGAGTTGAACGGGCACCCCGTCGAAGCTTAGAGAGCTCGAACGAACCGCACAGGGTCGGCGCGGGTGGACGGTCTCTCGCGGTCCGAGTCGCCCTGTGTTGTGACCGCAAGTAAGTTCGCCTTCGTCGGCTGAGACGGCCGACAACTTGGAGGCATGCGTTCGCAACGGGGAATATGGGTGGTGTTCGATACGCACTTGGGCCGTCGACGGCGAGGTCGGCCTGGGCGACCACTGGTTTTGCGATCGTTGCGTTAGCCGAAGTGCCATAAGTAGTGGTGCCGCAATTGGTACCGAATTCGGTACCGTGCTGCGTATGGCCGCTTTGAACGTTCCATTCGACGACGCTGAGCTCGCCGGCATCCGGATTGCCGCTCAGGAGGCTGATCAGAGCTTGCAGGATTTTGTGCACGACGCTGCTGTGGAGCGCGCGGACCGCAATAAGCAACAGGTGGCGGCAGCTGCCCAGCTTGTGGCTCAGCGATCTGCCGAGTTGAACCGGCGGTTGCGTGACAAGTGATCCGCTATCTCGATCGCGAGGCCGTCCTTGGGGAAGTGCTTGCAGTTGCCGACTACGGGATGCTGGAGTCAGCGCTCGCTCGGCCGAGCGCGTTAGTTTTCAGTCTCGACGTCTATCCGGATGTGCTGAGTGAGGCTGCGGCCCTCTTACAGTCCCTGGCCCGCAACCATGCGTTCGTTGACGGCAATGAAAGAACCGCGTGGGCTGCGACGTGGACGTTTCTGACTATCAACGGTGTTGAGTTGGCCGCCGAGTACGACGTGGATGCGGCGGAGTGCTTGGTCCTCAATGTCGCAACGGGAGTAGAGGCTTCGATCGAGACCATCGCCGAGTCGCTGCACGAGTTTGCCGATGGCCGCGGCTTTCGCGTGCTCGGACGAAAGCGAATAGGTGTCGATGGTGTTGAGGGGGACCCGTTTGGTGGTCCAGTCGTTATGCGACTTGGGGTTGATGGGTCGTGGTCCACTGTAGAGCGAACTCGGCTGGGGTGAGTTCGCCGTAGGCGGAGTTGGGCCGGTTGGCGTTGTAGTCGCGGCGCCAGTCCCGTAAGCCGCTCATCGACTTGATCCGAATCCGTGCCTAGGCGTTGCGACTCGGTGGCTGCGACGCCCAGGTGAGAAACACTCATTTCGAAGGTCGTCGCGATGAGTACCTCATATACACACGAGGTCGTCGAAAATTGTTCTCTGCCCGCCGGTCTTACGATCAGCGCTATGTCTGACAATCCTGATCCGAAGTGGACCGAAACGGCCGCCAAGTTTATCTCGACGGTTGGCGCCGAAGTACTGCTCGCTCCTCTCGGTGTACCGGGCCTGGCTGCCGGCACCGCTGTTGTGTTCGAGCACGTTCTCATGAGGAAACGCGCGAAAGGTAGTGAGCACCTGGAGTTCATTGCCGACCAAGTTGGCGAAGAAGACCTGTTGGGCATTGTTCAGTCTGACGATGAGCGCAGCGAGATGTTGTGGTCGAGCACCCAGGCGTCGATGGCCAGCAACCATGAAGGCAAGCGTCGCTACTTGGCTCGGGTGGTTGCCAATGCCATGACCAGTACAGAACCTATCGATAGGGAACAGCTCATCGTCGCCGCTCTCGGCGAGCTTGACGGCCCTCACATCCGGGCGTTGGCCTCGATCCGGAAAGCTGACGATGCGAACCAGCTTGATCCGGGTAGTGGCGACGAGATTTTGCAGGCTGAACTCAAGCGGCATCCGTTCCCGATCTTAGCCGCGCTAGCTCGTAGCGGCGTGGTGAGGCAGGGCTCCGAAGAGCGATCGTCTGGGCTGTGGAGCATCGCCCACGCCGACACGTTGAGTATCACAGGTGTGAGTCCGTTCGGCCGAGAACTGTTGGATAACTTGGCATCTGTGGTTGGCTGATTCAGTCCGCTCCGTTGTGCTGCTGAGTTCGTGTGGTGGTCCGCGGGGCCCATGCCCGGTGGAGTCGTCTCTACGCTCATCTTCAGAGTGCGATTGTCCAGGCCGTGCAGCTGACGAAGGGCGCTCGGAGGAGCAAGGCGCTACCACCTTGTGTCAAGGCGGTGTTCTAGAACAACCGTGTAGTTATCACTTTGGCAATCTAGAGTGGAAAATCCAACTGGCAGATCCAACTGGAGCGCATCAAAGGCGCAGGTCAGCCAAGTGTCGTTGGCAATGGACTTCTGGAACCGACAGGAGCCATCGCCCACCAGTAATGCAGGGGCGTTTCGGTGCTGACCCCCAGCGATCCATGAAGCTGGATCGCCCGTCCGATGATGTCCTGCAAGACCTTCGCCATCGCGACCTTGCACATCGCGATGTCAGTGCGGGCGGCACCGTGTGGCTCGGTGTCGATGACCCATGCGGTGTGCAGCACGAGCAGCCGGAACTGCTGCAGTTCGATCCACGAATCGGCGATGAACTGCTGCACCAACTGTTTGTCGGCGAGCAATTCGCCCTGGGTGCGCCGCGAGATGGCCCGCTCGGCCATCATGTCGAATGCGCGTCGACAGACGCCGACGGTGCGCATCGCGTGGTGCACCCGGCCGCCACCGAGCCGGGCCTGGGCGACTGCAAAGCCTTCGCCGACGCCACCCAGGATCGCGTCGGCCGGCAACCGCACGTCCCGGTATTCCAGATAGGCGTGGGTGCCCTCGTCGAGTTCCTCCCGATCGGGCATGACGCACACGTTTCGCAGGATGGTGATGCCCGGTGTCTCGGCCGGCACGATGAACATCGACATCTGCCGGTACGGCGGCGCGGTGGGATCGGTGACGGCCATGACGATGAAGAACGAGGCATAACGGGCGTTCGACGAGAACCACTTCTGGCCGTCGATCACCCATTCGTCGCCGTCACGCCGAGCCGAGCAGACGAACTCCTTGGGGTCAGCGCCCGCCTGCGGCTCGGTCATCGAGAAGCAGGAGACGATCTCGCCATCGAGGAGTGGTTGCAGATATCGGGTCTTCTGTTCGGCGGTGCCGAACATGGCCAGAATCTCGGCATTGCCGGTGTCGGGAGCTGCTGTTCCGAAAACCGTTGGTGCCCAATGTGATCTGCCGAGGATCTCGTTGATGAGCGCGAGCTTGACCTGACCGTATCCTCCGCCGCCGAGTTCGGGGGTGAGGTGACACGCCCACAGACCCTGCTCCCGCACCTTCTGCTGCAGTGGACGCAGAATTGCTCTCGCGGCCTTGTTCTCCGTGTTGTACGGCTGACCGATGTGCGGGAACAGCAGGTCCAGCGGCTCACATTCCTGCCGTACGAAGTCTTCGATCCAGTCGAGCTTGGACTGAAACTCGGGGTCGGTTCGGAAGTCCCACATGTGGTTGCCTGGTTTCCTTCTCGGCGCTGAAATAATCAGAATGATATTCTGACAATATAATTCTGACTGTATCTTTATGCCGGGCCGCTGCCAAGAGGTGCGTCGAAATAGGTTCTGAGATGGGGTCGTGGTGATGACAGAGGTCCGGGACAGCGCACCAGACGGTGGCGACCACTCGGCAATGGTCCTCCGCGGGGGCACCCAATTGCGGCGGCAACCCTCACCGCAGCGTCAAGAGCGCTACGACGAAGAAGTCCGTACGCTCATCGGCGCTGCGCAGGTCGTCATGCGCAGACTCGGCACCACGGAGGTGCCGCGGGTCGTTGATATCGTCGTCGAGGCCGGGATGACCAATCAGGCCTTCTACCGGCACTTTCGAAGTCGTGATGATCTGATCGTCGCAACCTACGAATACGGATTACTGCTGTTGCACGGCTATCTCGTGCACCAACTTTCGCGCCGTCGCACTCCCAAGGGAAAACTGGAGGCCTGGATAACCGGTGTCCTGGCCCAGGTGGCAGACCCGTCGCTGGCCGAAACGTCGCGGGCGATCCTGTGGAATGTCAACCAGATTCCGACCGGATCCAGCGAGGTTCAGGACGTTGGTTTGCGCAGGGTCAGCGACCTGCTGATCGAACCTCTCGTGCAGTCAGGCTCGACCGACCCGGATTGGGACGCGGGCGCCATATCGTCGTTGGTGATGGCGATGACCAACCAGTATGTTGCCGACGGTCGACTGCCGAGCCGGGCCGAGATCGAACGCACGCGGCGTTTCTGTCTGCGCGGGGCCGGGATCGCACCCGGCCGCACGCCATAATCACCGGACCCGCTATGTCGCGATGGCGCGCAGGCCGGCCGCAATGAATTCCGGTGTCGCCTCGGCTGCGCGCAGCGCGTCATTGCCAGCGTCGGCACCCTGAAGCGCGCGGTGCGTGATGCCTTCGGCGATGACGCCGAGCTTGAAATAGGCCAATGCCAGGTAGAAGTCCCAATGAGCAAGGTCGCGGCCTGATGCGGTGGCGTACATCTGCGCGAGGGCGTCGGGGGAGGGCAGTCGGGGGCTGGTCCACGCCGCCTTCATGCCCAGCACGAGGTCGAAGACGGGTTCGCGGTACACGCACATCAGCGCGACATCGGTGAGTGGGTCGCCCAATGTCGACATCTCCCAGTCGACCACGGCCCGAACAACATTGGGGTCGGAAGCATCGAGAATCGTGTTGTCGACCCGAAAGTCGCCGTGCACGATGGATGCCGCTGACGTAGGTGGTACTGCGTCGGCAAGGGCCGAGTGCAGCGCCGCGACGTCAGGGAGGTCGCGCGTCTTGACGCGATCCCATTGCCTGGCCCAGAGTTTCACCTGCCGGGCCACGAATCCATCCGGGCGGCCGAAGCTCTCCAGGCCGATGGCCGCGTAGTCGACCGCGTGCAGATCGGCCAGCACGGTGACCAGTGCGGCCGTGTTGGATTCGACCGCGGCGTCGCTGAACGGGGCCAGATCGTCCTGGTCCCGGATCACAGTGCCGTTGACGTACTCGACGACTGTCATCGGCACACCGAGGGCAATGCCGTCGGCGTCGAAGGCGACGGTCTTGGCCACCGGAACCGGACTTTCCCGCAATGCGGAGGCGACGGTGTATTCGCGCGCCATGTCGTGTGCGGACGGAGTGAGCCCACCGGTCGGGGGTCGCCGGATCACCCAGGTGGCGGTGTCGTCGTAGGCCTTGAATGTCAGATTTGACCGTCCGCCACTGATCAGTTCGACTCGCAGGTCGCCGCTGACCGGGACGCCCGCGCGGACCAGATAATCGCGCAGAGCCGCACGGTCCATGCCTGGCAGCGTCACTTTTCCTCCTGCGCAGCGCGTTTGGCCGCACCGACCACCCGCTTGGCAATGGCCCACCGGTGTACTTCGGACGGGCCGTCGTAGATACGGAACGGACGCACCTCGCGAGCGAGCCGGGCCAGTGGCAGGTCATCAGAGACACCCAGGCCACCGCACATCTGGGCGCTGCGGTCCACGATCCGAAAGATCGCCTCGGCGGCATGAGTCTTGGCGATCGACGCCGCGGCCGAGGCATGCCCGCCCTGATCGAGCTCCCAACACGCTCGAATCAACAGCGCGCGGGTCGAGGCGATATCGATCTCGTTGTCGGCCACCATCTTCTGGATCATCCCGAGATCGCCGAGTCGGGTGCCGAAGCCCTCGCGGCGCGCGACATGGGCGACCGCGACGTCGTGTCCGCGCCGCGCGGCACCGAGCCACCGCATGACATGGGTCATCCGGGCGGGCCCGAGACGTACCTGTGCGTACTCGAAACCGCGGTCCACTTCGCCGAGTACCGCGGAGTCCGGGACGAACAGGTCCTCGAAGAACACCTCACAGTGTCCGCCGATCATCGCCTTGTCGGAGGTGCCGATGTGCCGGCCGACGCGCAGGCCCGGTGCCTCAGCGGGGCACAGGAACATGGTGGCTCCGCCACGCCGGCCCGGTTCACCGGAGGTACGGGCGAAGATGATGAAGAATCCCGCGCCGTCGGCCCCGGTGATGAACCATTTGTGTCCGGAGATTCGCCAGCCGCCGTCTGCCCGCACGGCGCGGGTGGTAAGTGCTGACGGGTCTGATCCGGCGCCGGGCGCCGGCTCCGTCATCGCGAAGGCAGACCGGACCTCACCCCGGGCAAGGGGTTCAAGGTATTGCTGCTTCTGCTCCGCGTTGGCGATGTGGGCCAACATGTGCACGTTGCCCTCATCGGGTGCGGCGATATTGAGCGCGAGGGGTCCGAACAGGGAGTAACCGGCGGCTTCGAAGATCGGTGCCCGATCGGACATGTTCAGGCCGTGGCCGCCGTACTCGAGCGGTGCGTGCGGCGCGAAGATCCCGGCGTCTTTAGCAGCCTTCTGCAGGACGATGCGCACGTCATCGCCGCCGGCCGCGGAGATATCGCCGTTGTGTTCGTCCTCGATGGGCAGGACGACGTCGCGGGTGAACGCCTCGGTCCGCTCGACGAGTGCCACCACCTCGGGTGAGTACGACAGATCGATCGGCATGGGGCCTCCTTGCGACGTCGGGGTACGAAACGTAACGCTCGTTCGGATGTACGTACTAAAACGCTGGCATATCATTCAAAGCGAATCAATCGCTGTTCAGCTTTACTGAACTGCAGGACGAGGTGCAATGCGGTGGCGGTACACGACGCGATTCGCGCAGCGCGCATCGCTGCGGGACTGTCGCTACGGACTCTGGCGCGCCTGCTCGACGTCAGCCCGGCGACGATGAGTGCCATCGAGACAGGGAAGACGGGACTTTCGGTCGAGCGCGTGCAGGCGATTGCTGATGCACTTGACGTGGATATCCGCACGCTGATCGGCGGCAGCCGCCGTCCGGCGCGGCGGCTCCACCGACCGAGTGCGTCAGCGGCCGCGCCGGTGTCATGGCGAGATTTTCCGCCACTGGCGCTCGACCCGGTACTGCGAGCGGCCATCGAGTCGTTCGTGGCGACCGGCTACCACGGCGCCACCATGCGTTCCCTCGCGCAACGGGCCGGCACGAGCGTTCCCTCGGTCTATCACCGCTACCGCGACAAACAGGATCTACTGCTGCACATCTTGGACATCACCATGGGGGAGTTGCATTGGCGGGTTCGCACCGCCCGCGACGAGGGGCAGACGAGCGTTGACCGAGTGTCGATGATCGTCGAGGCGCTGGCGCTCTATCACACGCATCGGCGCGATCTGGCCTTCATCGGTGCCAGCGAAATGCGCAGCCTTGCTGGAGCCAACCGATACCGGATCACGAAGTCGCGCAGTGAGATCCAGCATCTCCTCGATGAGGAGATCGCTGCTGCCGTGCGCGACGGCTATCTCGCCACTGAGCACCCGCGCGACGCGGGACGCGCGATCGCCACGATGTGCACGTCGCTGGCCCAATGGTTTCGTGTTGACGGCCCCTCTTCGCCGGAGCAGATCGCCAAGGAGTACGCCGATTTCGCACTGGGCATGCTTCGGCTCGACAGGTCACGGGGTCGATGATGGCGGTACGACATTCATTGCAGGTGTGCTGCATGTTGGTCTAAGTTCCGGCGACCGGCCGCAGTGAGGTCCACAGGCGCCAGAGTCGGATTGCCATTGCTTCGGGAGTACTGACCTCAATGTGCTGGGTGAGCCAGCTGATGATCAGGTCGGTGCTACCGCCGGCAAGGAATACGACGAGTTCGGCCCGCTCTTGGGCTGATATGCGCCGGGTCGGGCCGGGGAGGTCCATCATGCGTTCAAAGTGAAATCGATTGTGCGAGTTCAGCTCCGTCCGCACCACGGTTCCCGTCCGCCCTGACAGCAGGCGCTGATAGAACGCGCGATTGGCAGTCAAGTGGATCATCAGCGCGGTGAGAGTTGCCGGTGGTGAGCCGTCCGCGGGCAACTGGGTGGGGCCATCCTCGGCCTCGCTGATGACCTGGCGCAGCCGATTGATTGCGGCCTCGGCCAAAACGTGGTCGCGGTCGGAGAAATGATCGTAGATGGCCTGCCTGCTCACCCCGGCGCGCGCCGCGATGTCGGCCATTGAGATCTCATCGGGATTGCGTTCATCGACCAGTGTGACGCTGGCCTCGAGCAACGCGGCGCGGGTGCGCACAATGCGCGCGTCCATGTCTGGCGCTCCTCCCCGTCTGTGACCGCCATCATTGTGCACGACGAAAGTGATAGTTGACATTTGTCGTCTAACTCAGTGACACTCGTCATACTTAGTCAACTACGTGAGGGGTGCTGGCGAGTGGTCATGATCGGCGAGAACAGCGTGGTCGAAGCCCTGACCCATTGGTTGGTGGACGACATGGGCGCCGGCCAGCGAATCGATAGTGTGGAGACGCTGTCAGGGGGCTACAGCCAGATGATGATGGCGTTCACCTTGCACGGTGAACACGGTGCGGATCGACTGGTGTTGCGGGCCAACCGCCCAGCAGGGGAATCGGTCACGTCGACCGATCGGGCGCTGGAGTGGGCCGTCATCGAAAGCTTGAGTCGCCGCGGAGAGGTGTCGCTGCCCACGCCCCGTTGGTTTGACGACGGCACCGCACTTGGCGTGCCCTGCTTTGTGGTCGACCGTGTCGACGGTGCGACGGTGTCGCGTGCCTATCCCGGACTGGACATCGACACCCGCGCCGCGGTGAGCGAGAAGCTGTGCGACTTGATGGCCGCGATCCACTCCACCCCCCTCGATGCCTTGCCCGCGGAGTTGGATCGGCCCATCGACTGGGACTTGCACATCGACTCACTGATCGACAAATGGCGTCAGGTCGAGCGCAACGGGTTGGAGCCCGACCCTTTCGTTCGGCACCTTGCCAATTGGCTGCAGGCCCATAAGCCGGCACCTGCGCCAATGACGTTGGTGCATGGCGAGATCAACAACGACAACCTCCTGCTGGGATCAGACGGTGACCTCAGCGCTGTGGACTGGGAGTTCGCCCACATCGGCGACCCCCGCGAGGACATCGGCTGGTACCGCACGGTCTCGGAAGGCGCAGTGCCACCTGATCTGCTCGCAGATGACATCGAGGGGTTCTGTGCGCGCTACCGCGCGGTCACCGGCCTCGGTGCCGACATCATCAATCCGGCCGCGATCGGATACTTCGGATTGCTGGCCACGGTCGGTGTATACAGCACGCTGGTCGGTGGCCCTGCGGCGGTGGAGGCCAGTCCAGCGGCGCCGGTGCTGGCGGCCTATATGTCCGCTGTGCTGTCGCGAACGCATCTGATCCTGCTACGGGCCATGCGTGATCTTGACGCCGCATTACCCTCCGCCACCGTGCACAACTCGCAGAAGGGATGAACTGTGCTCACCCGCCCCTCGATACCTGCTGTTCTGACGCTGCTGGGACGCGCAGTCGCGCAACCTGACGTCCACGAAGGCAACGACCTCATCCTGACCGCGCAACTGTTGGCGATGACTGCGCGCCGCGCCGAACTGGAACCGGGTTACATCGAGTCCGAGGTTCGCGCATATCGGGCCGTCGGTGAAGCGGTCGTAGCTGAAGGCCACGGGGATACCGTCGCCATCCGTGCGGCACTTGATGAACTTGACTCTCATCTGTCGTCGGGATCTGTTGCTGCACAAGATTTTCGGGCCTATTCGCTCGCCAGTGAAGTCTTGTGCCTGGCCATTGACGCGACCCGCGGTGCAACTGGGCCGGCCACCGAAGCCACCGCAGCCGCATTGGCCTTGCGCGAGGAACATCAAGCACAGATCGTCGGTGACTTCACCGTCGCCGGGCGATGACATCACCAATACCGCTAGCGCGGCGGCAGGAGGAGCGCGTGACCACACTGCCAGGGATCGAACGACACCATGATCATGTTGCTCGCCGCTGAGCCGCCTACGCCGTCGGCGCTGCTCGAGCCGACAGCGATGTGGTTCTTCAATTGGGCCATACCGATCTTCTCCCTGATTGTCATTGCGCTGGCGGTAATGGATTCTGTTCGGCGACGGCGGTTGACTTGGGGATTCCTCTTCCTTACGAACAGCATGCTGGTCTACTGGATGGAGACCATCGGCGACTGGGGACAGCACCTGATCTTCAGCCCCAAGTTCGCAAGGCATACTCTGCTGGACTGGCTACCGATCAAGGGCCCGAACAACCCGATCTTCATGCCGTTCGCCTATGCAACGTACTGGACGGTGCATGCCCTCATCGTGCTGTGGCTGGCCAACTACTGCGTCAAGCGCTATGGGTGGAGTCTGCTCAAGGGTTGTCTGGTGCTGTCCTTCCCGGTGAATTACGGATGGAATCTTCTCGTTGAAGGTTTCGTCATGACTCGGCTGGGTTGGGAGACCTACGATCCCGGCTTTGGGCCGCATATCACCTGGGCCAACGGCGCTCAGTGGACGTTGGTGTGGACGGTCGGCCTGATGTGTGTCTGGCCCAACGTCATTGCCTATTGGGCCGGTAAGCCACCGGTGCGCGGCCTGAACCACATTGAGCGGTTCTGCGGGCTGGCCAGGTTCACCAGGCCGAGGACCTCGGCGTCTGGCCCAGTTGGATCGGGCGGATCACTGAGTGGTACAGGCGCCTCGGCGGCGACGGTTGTGAAGTCCGCGCCGTTGGTCAGGGAGGCTGAGTACGACAGTTTCCTCAATTACGAGGTGACCATCCCACGATGGAGGTTCGAGGTTGCCCGATTCGGTGCATGGTGCCTGGTATTCCAGGTGAGTTTCTTCATGATGCTGATCGTTCCGCTTGTGTTGATGCGCGTCATCACCGGCCATGACAGCATCTACGCTCCGTAGTGTAAAGGAATCCCTGTGTCTGACAACGAAAGTGACGATTTCGCTGCGCTGTTGCCACCAGCCAGCACAGCAGCCTTGACCCGGCAGACGCTGAACCTACTTGCCGGATGCCTAGCGGTGATCATCGTACTGGGCATCGTGACATACCTGACCACGCCCCTCTGAATACCTTCTGACCGTCAGCTTTCAATGAAGCCAATAGATTTGGAGTACAGATATGACTGCCGTAAGCCCCGCAACAGCACCTTCGAAGTGGTCGGCCGGCCTGCCGCCCGAGGCCGATTACTGCCTGCTGCAACCGGAGGACGTGCCGATGTTCAGCGAGAACTTCTGGTTCGTGGGCTACGACCACGACAGTGGCGTCGGGCATTACCTACACTTGGGTGCCGATCCCACCAATTTCGAGGTGTGGACTGAACAACTTGTCGTCGCCGTCGGCACTGAGCAGTTCTACTTCTACTGGGGCCACGGCGGCCAACGGACGCCCGACCGGGTCGCCGGCCCGAAGATGTTGCTGCACAACATCGAACCGTTCCGGAAGTGGCACCTCAGCTATGACGGGTCGGCCGCTCCAGTGACTCTCACGGAGTTGAAGGCCGGCCCGGTCAGCAAGGAATCGGACCAGACCGAGCACATCACCGTCGAGTTGGATGTGGACACCGTCGCGCCGGTATTCCTTGCCGCCGCCGGTGGCGAGCACGCCACACCACATGAGGGGCAGGCGTTCTCAACCCACTACGAACAGATGTACAAGATCTCCGGCACGATTACGGTGAACGGACTCACGCACACCATCGGCGGGTTCGGGTTGCGGGATCATTCTCGCGGACCGCGCGACCTCACTGGCTGGGGCACTCACGCCCTGGTCGGCGGAGCCTTCCCCAGCGGACGAGCGTTCGGGCTGTTCAAAGTCATCGGACGCGACGGCACCGTGCGCCTGGAGGATGGTTACGTCTACGACAACGGAAACTACCGCCGGGCGGTAGCGACCGAACACACTCCCCTCACGGACGTCAACGCCACCCCCGGGGAGTCGGTCGTCGTGCGGCTGCATCTGGAGGACGGTGAGACCGTGGAAATCACTGCCGAAACCGTGACCGCGGCGATTCTGACCTTCCAGGGTGCGGCCGATGGCGGTCCCGGCATTGACCGCACCGATCCGGAAGGGACGGTGTTGATGGAGGCGTTCCCGCGCTGGACCTGGGACGGTGAAGTAGGTGGCGGCATCTATGAACGCACCGCCACCATCAAGAATCTTGTCGGATAGTCCCGCCGCGTGTTATTCACCGTCGAGCATCCTCTGGGGCGTCCTGACTGCTCTCCGGATTTCATCGCCAAGCAAGGTCTGGTGGATTTCGCCATCGCGATCGAAGGCGCGGGCTTCGACGCGGTGGCCTTTACCGAACATCCAGCGCCGTCACGAAAATGGCTGGACTCCGGTGGCCATCGCAGCGTAGATCCGTTGGTGGCTTTGGGCTTCTGTGCGGCAGTCACCAACCGGATTCGACTTGTCACCTACCTCCTGGTGCTGCCCTATCGCAACCCGCTATTGGCCGCGAAATCCATTGCAACCGTCGACGTCCTCTCTGACGGACGTCTCGTCGTCGGTGCGGGGAGTGGGTACCTGCGTTCCGAATTCGCCGCCCTGGGTGTTGATTTCGAGCAGCGGACCCAATTGCTCGATGAGGCGCTGCAAGTTCTCCGCGAAGTTTGGCTCGGTGAGACCTACGTCCGCGACGGCTACCACTTCAGTGCCCGGGGCCAGGTCTGTCTGCCGGCGCCGGTGCAGTTGCCGCATCCCCCGATTTGGATCGGCGGCAACAGTCGCAGCGGGCGGCGCAGGGTTGCCCGCCTCGCTCAGGGCTGGACTCCATTACTTCTCGATGAGCACACCGCGAATACCACGCGCACACCGCCGTTGACTACGCCCGCGGAATTGGCCACGGCTATCGCGGACCTCCACGAGTTGGCCGAAGAGGCGGGGCGAGATCCGGCGGCAATCGAAGTTCAGGTACAGAGTCCGCAGAGCGCATTCCTGACTGACGACACCATGTCGACCGAGCAACACCGCGACCATCTCGGACAACTCGCGGAAGCGGGCGTCACCTCGTTTGTCGTACAGGTACCTGCCGACGACGTCGAGCATGCGCGTGATGGCCTGCACCGCTATGCCGCAGATTTCGGTACATACGTCGGCTGATGAGTATTGGATGATGACGACCATCCTCCGCGCATCCGGTGGGTTCAGCAGCCGAGCCTGCTCGCAGGTTCGTCCCCATGCGATTGACTAAGGAGCACCAAAGAATATGGACCTGGGTTTGAGCGGCGCGGCCGTATGCATTCAGGGCGGCAGCAAGGGCATGGGACGAGCGGCGGCCGAATGCTTCGCCGCCGAGGGCGCCCGCGTAGCCGTCATGGCACGGGGCCGCGAGGCACTCGATGACACGGTGTCGCGATTGGTGGAACTGGGCAGCCCTGACGCGGTGGGGATCACCGTGGATGCGGCTGATGCCTCGAGTATCGCCAGCGGTTTTGCCGAACTCGCCGAACGCTGGGGTGAACTCAACTCTTTGGTGTGTGCTGTCGGACCCGATGTTTCCCAACTGCCATGGAACGAGGTGTCCGACGAACAGTTCCTTGACGCGTTCACCGTCGGTGCGTTGAGCGCAGTGCGTTCGGCACGGGCGGCCCTGCCGTTGCTCCGCGCGTCTGGATGGGCGCGGATCGTCAACCTGGCGGCGATGTCGGCGCGCAGTCAAGGTTTCGGATTGATCGAATACACCGCGGCGAAAGCGGCACTGACCAGCATCACCAAGAACCTGTCGCTGGAGCTGGCGGCGGACGGGATCCTGGCCAACACTGTTTCCCCCGGCACCTATATCTCCGACCAGATGGTTCGGCATATCACCACCCTCCCGGCCGATGCCGGCGTCAGCGCCGACGATCCGACATCCGTGATGCGGTATATCTCGGAATTCTTCGGCGTGCGTGCCGATCTCGGTCGTGCCGGGATCCCGTCCGATATCGCGCCGGTGATCTGCTTCCTGGCCTCGGCCGGCAACACCTACACGACCGGAGCCAATGTGAATGTCGACGGCGGGTCCAATTTCTACGCGTGATCGTGCTACCCACAGCTGGCTACGCAGCGCGCTTTCGCGTCCCCGTGCGATACCTGTTCAATTGCTCAGAAGGCTGGATGCGTTCGTGGCGCGAGACAGGCGGGAAGGAAAGCGCGGATGAGTCCCTCGTCGCCGCCGTCCTCGGGCCGGCCGGGTTCGGCAACGAGGCTGAACGCGATGCGAGTCACCCAGTGCGCCATGGTCTCAGCGGAGAGATCGTCGCGGACTTCGCCGGCTGCCATGGCTGACTCGATACGCTGGCCGAGCGCCTCAGCGAGGTTCTGGCTCCAGGATTCGGAGGCCTCGGCCGCATGAAACGTTCGGCCCATGTCTTCCGCGCCGATCAGCAATGCCATGGTGGGCGAATTCCGCGCGGCCCGCAGGCCGACCGCGGTGGCGTTGACGAGTTGTTGCAGGAAGGGCTCGCCGGTGTCCCAACAAGGCTGGGAGGCCTCTAGCACCGCGCCGATCGCGCGCACGAAGGATGCGGCCAGCAGCGCATCCTTGGTGGGGAAGTAGTCGTACACGGTGCGGCGGTGCACACCGGCCTTGTTGGCGATATCGCTCATCCGGGTGCGGGCCAGGCCGCGTTCGGCGTAGCAGGTTTCGGCCGCGGCCAGTAGTCGCTCCCGGGCCTGTTCCTCGCCGACGGGCGCGTCGGCACCCCACGGCGCGGCCCTCCCCGAACTCGTCTGCCCTGACACGCTCGTCATTCTCGCAACCCCGATCTCGCGGAACGTCTTGACTTCACACCACGGTCGACCTTAGCGTGTGGTGGAAACCACAAAACGTTGGAAAATGTGGTCCAGGAGGCAGGATGCGGCGATGCGATCCGCCCGGCTTGCTTCCCGAGACGTTACTAACCTAGTAATCTATGTGTGGGTGTGATTCAGATCTCGACAGAGTCCGGCACCGCTGATACTGTTGCGCAGGATAATCGCAAAAGTGAGTCGATAGCAATGGATAGGTGCAGGCCGTAGGCCTGCTGTGTGAAGCGCCGTGACGTGCTCAGCCCCTGGCCCGAGGATGGATGTGGGTAGATGCAGAAACCGATGACCGGGGTGCGCGTCCTGGAAGTCGCACAGTTCACCTTCGTGCCCTCGGCGGGCGCGGTGCTGGCCGACTGGGGTGCCGACGTCATCAAGATCGAGAATCCCGTAACCGGTGACGGCCAACGGGGATTGGTGACCGTCGGCGGTCGCTCTGCCACCGCACCGGGGGTTGCCTTCGCGCCCATGATGGAGGCCCCCAATCGCGGCAAGCGCAGCGTCGGACTGTCTTTGGCGCTCAACCAGTCACGCCCGGTGTTCGAGGAACTCGTCCGGCGCAGTGATGTCTTCCTGACCAACTACCTGCCGCAGTCGCGGGCCAAGCTTCGCATCGACCTCGATGAGATCCGGCGGATCAACCCGTCGATCATCTACGTCGCGGGTAGCGGATTCGGCAGTGAAGGGCCGGACCGGGATACCGGCGCACACGATGTAACGGCGTTCTGGGCGCGCTCCGGCAGCGCCGACGGGGTGACGCACACCGACTCCGAGGTGCCTACGGGCATGCCCGCGGGAGGATACGGCGACAACATGGGCGGTATGACCATCGCGGGCGCGGTCGCCGCGGCGCTGTACGGCAGGCAGGCCACCGGCCAGACCTCTGTCATCGACGTTTCGCTGCTGGCGGTGGGGGCGTGGGCCAACCAGTTCAACCTGAACCTGGCGATGCTGTACGACTGTCCGCTGCCGAAAATCGACCACCGCAGCCAAGCCCCGGGTAACCCACTCACGGGGGCGTATCGGTGTTCCGATGGCCGGTTCATCCAATTGTCGATGCTGCAACCAACTCGCTACTGGTCACCCATATGTCGATTGTTCGGTCTGGAGGACGCCGCCGATGACGAGCGGTTCGCCTCGTTGGAATCACTGGCGGCGCATGCCGAGGACGCCACCGAGCTGATCGCGCATGCGATCGGTTCGCGGACTTTCGAAGAGTGCAAGTACCTACTCAACCTGTCCGGTGGCCAGTGGGCGCCCGTGCAGGATGCCTGGGAAGCTGCCAACGACGAATCACTGATCGCCAATGGGCGTATCGCCGACGTCATTGATGCGCAAGGCAACAAGCAGCGGCTGGTGGCCAATCCGGTGAAGTTCGACGAGGCGGCCGCTCATCTCACCCGCGCACCGATGTTCGCCGAGCACACCGACGAGGTGTTGCGGGAGTTGGGCATTGGTGATCACGACCTGGTCGAGCTGAAGATCGAAGGGGCCATCACCTGAGCCCCACCAGGTCAGCCAGGCGGTCTGCGGACTACCCGCTCAGCCAGACACCAATGATGGCGGTGGCGCGAACCCGGGGTTCACCAACGCCGTTGCCATGCCGCTGCCGATGGGCCCGGTCTTGTCGAACAGCGTGGCGACGCCGGTGCCGACGCCGGCATTTCCGTAGTGCGTCACCGAGGCCAAGCCGATGTAGGGACCTTCTGGCAACCGGCTGAGCGTGAGCGTGTAGTCGGCATTGATGAATTGCAGCCCGCTGGCGCCCCAATGGGTTATCGAGCTGGTTACGTCCGCAGCCATTGCGGCGCGGATGAAGGGGGACAGCGGCTCGTCGTCGACGAGCGGCTTGGTTTCCCGCACCCACGCGAACTTCTGCCCACCGTGTGCCCACTCGTCGACCCCGACACCCGGGCTGCCCGCAACCGGATCGCGACCGTACGAATGGAACAGCATCAGGTGGTCGTCGTTCACCGCATCGAGTTCGGCAGGGATCTCCGGCATCGCGATAGGCGTTGTCCACACCTTGCCTGTGGTGTGCTTGCTGCGGCGGAGCAACAATGCGCTGGCCCTTGCCACCATCACGCCATTCTGAGTCATCACCGCGTCGACCAGTCGAAGTCGGCGTCCGTCACGTACCACCGACGACTGCACTTGCAGCGGTTGCAACGCCACCGGTCTGAGCAGGTCGACCGTCAGCCGGGCGGGTTGCAGATCAGCATCGGCGTCGTTGATTTCCTGCTCCACGGCTCGCCCGAGCAGCCCGCCGACATAGTGACCGCTGAGCGACGGACCCCATGGTCCCCTCGCCAAAGGGGTTGGCACATAACTATCGCCATCGGTGAGGAAGAAGCAGGACGGATTCACTGCTGGGCCTGTCATCCTTGCTCTCTCAGCCGGCACCGTTCGATGAGTATGCGCGCCAACACTTCTGGATGACTGATCATTACATCGTGACAGGCGTCGACGGGGATCACGTCCTGCACCCCACCGAGTGCTGCGATGCTGGCCCGCTGGGAATTCAGCGACAGCGCCCGGTCATGGGTGGTCAGAATCCACGTGCGTGGCACCTCGTCGGGGAGTCCGCTGCGATCGACGGGTTCGGCAGGAATCCGGGCTGACTCCGCGTAGAGCCGAGACATCGTGAACTCGCGTTGTGCGCGTGTCATGCCATTGCAGAAGGCGTATTGCGCCGCGAACCGTGGCACCTTCACCGGGTTGCCCGCTTTGGCGGCACGTCGGGCGAAGAACGCCAAGGGGCCGCCGAGAGTATCCACGATCGCCTGGCCTTGCCGCGGCACGAACGCGGTGGCCAGGATCATCTCCCGTACCTGTGACGCACCCAGCTTCGCCACCACGCCGGGCACGGTGACGCCGGCCATCGAGTGGCCGACGATCACGATGTCACCAAGACCAGCGTCTTCGATATCAGCGACGACTGAATCAACCCACTCACCGATGGTGGCGGTGGCGAGATCTCCGGGCTTGTTGCCGTGGCCTGGCAGGTCTACCGCGAGGACACGCAATTGTGGTTCCTGACGGCGTAATTCGGCAACGGTCAGGTTCCAACAATCGGCGGCGTGCTCACCACCGTGGACCAGGACGAGATCAGGCAGCGTCATCGGTGCACAGCCCTCAGCGGTCGACGAACTGGGAGGCCAGCAGCTCGATATCGGTGCGGAAGTCGGTGAAACTTCTGCTGGCCGGCTCGATGGTGATCCACGTGACGCCCGCGCCGGCGTAATCGTCCAGCCGGGGCAGCACGGCGTCGGCGAACGCTGTGCAATCACCGCTGGCGAGCAGGTCCGCCTCGAAAGGGACGAACGACACATCGGCCGGGCCACGGTCGTGCTCGGCCCGCCTCTTGTTGACCGACGCGATCCATTCACTCAGCGTCCCAACGTCTTCCAGTGGACGAGCGCGGGTAATGGCGGCCATTTCGCCCGATGCGGCCATCGGCATCCAGCCGTCGGCTGCCTCGACTACACGGCGCTGCGCGGCAGCGCTGTTACCGCCGATCCAGACGGGGGGACCCCCGGGCGTCAGTGGCGGTGGCAGCGCGAGGTGACCGCTCACCCCGAATGCCGGACCGTCATGGTCGACGCCCGCCCACGCCGCTCGCCACGCGGCGATCGCCTCGTCCAGCAGTGCACCGCGGTGACCGAAATCGGCTCCCAGTGCCTCGAATTCGGACTTCAGATAGCCGGCACCGGTGCCCAGGGTAAAACGGCCACCGGACAGCAGGTCGAGGCTCGCGGCGCCCTTGGCCGTCAGATACGGGCTGCGGTAACCCGATACCAGGATGTAGGTCATCACCCGGATACGGGTGGTTGCGGCGGCGGCGAAACTCAACGATACGAACGGGTCGAAGGCGTGGTGGCCGCCGTGGGATAGCCACTCCTTGTCCGGATACGGATGTTCGGACATCGAGAACGCGTCGAAGCCGGCGTCTTCCACCAGCTTGGCGATATCCCCGATGGTGGCGCCCTCGGACCACCGAGTCCAATGCTTGACCGCCCGCATCGGGAACATCAGGTTGTAGCGCACGTGACCCCTATCGCCGAGAACCAGCTAACTATATAACTATCTTAGGAGTGACCTGGCAATGACCTCGCGCTGCACCTCGGTCGCACCCTCGCCGAGTCGCTTGACCCGCAGGTCGCGGAACCACCGCTCCAGTGGCAGTTCCGCGGAAATGCCCAGTGCGCCATGGAGCTGGATGCACCGGTCCAGCACTTTGTAGGCCACCTCGGTGCCGTACATCTTGGCCACCGACGCGTCCACCCGGACGTTGCGGCCCAGGTCGGCATTCCAGGCCGCTTGATACATCAACAGCCGGGCGGCGCGCAGTTCCACCTCGCTGTCCACCAGCATCCACTGCACGCCCTGCTTGTCGGCCAGTCGACCGCCGAACACATCGCGGTCCTTGGCCCACTGGCAGGCCAGGTCCAGCGCGCTCTGTGCGATGCCGATCGGCCCGGCGGCGTAGATGATCCGGCCGTGGATCAGGAAGTCGCTGGCCAGTGAAAAGCCCTGTCCCTCAGCGCCGATCAGCTGCTCGGCCGGTAGCCGCACATTGTCGAAGTGCAGTTCGTAGGGGGCGAAGGAAGCCATCACCGGGATGCGGCTGAACGTGACGCCGGGGGTGTCCTTCTCCAGGATGAACGCCGAAATGCCCTGGCGGCCTTCGCCGGTGCGCGCGTATACGACTCCCCAGTCCGCGCCGGGTGCGTGTGAGATCCACATCTTGGAACCGTTGAGCACATAGACGCCGCCGACTTTGGCGGCCTTGAGCTTGATCGCCCGCGCCGGATCAGATCCACCGGACGCTTCGGTTATCGCGGTGTACGCCTTGGACATGGTGCCGTCGATGATCGGCCGTGCGTACTTCTCGAACTGCTCGGACGAGGCCTTGAACATGATGTTGGGCGGGTTGCCGCCAAACGCTCCGAGGGCCGGAAAGAATGCTCCCATCCGGCATTTCGCCGCTTCCTCGGCGACCACCACCTGGCCGAGCACACTCAACCCGGTGCCGCCGTACTCCTCAGGAGTCTGCAGCGCCCACAGTCCCAGCTCGCGAGCTTTCGTCTGCAACTCGACCAGTTGCTCGCGGGGCAACCCGACCGTGTCGTGGTCGAGTTTTTCCTCGAGTGGATGCACGTGCGCATCCATGAAACGCCGCACGGTGTCGCGCAGCATCACGAGTTCTTCCGGCAGCTCCCAAGCGCCGGTATTCTGTTCGCTCACACCGATTGTGCGGCAGCTGCCCGCAGGTCACGTGCGCTCTGCAGTTGCGGTTCGTGATTGGCCTCGTACTGCTCGATCCACTCGTGGGGGAGCTTGCCCCACGCCTCGCCGATGCGCAGTCGCTGCGCCGAGCTGAACACCTCGGCGGCCACCACGTCACCGACGAAGATGGTGTTCTCATCGTTGTCCAGTGAGCCGGTGATCCGGCATTCGACGTAGCTGTGAGCGTCCAGCAGGATCGGTGCCCCGGTGACACCGGGCTTGGTGCGCAGTTTTGCGATCTTGTCGCCGTCGCGGCCCGAGCTGCCGCCCAGAGTCATCAGAATGTCCATCGACGCATCGATCTCCTCCGGTCCGGCCGACAGCATGTGCATCACGAAAATGCCCGAGTTGACCAGCATGTCGTGCGTCCGGTTGTACTTGGTCAGGCTGACGGTGGCACGGGGCAGCTCGGGCACGATGCTGGCCGAGCCTGCCGACAGCGACATCAAGCCGTTGGCAAAGCCGTTGTCGATGGTGGTGATCGCCACCGGGAACGGGCGTAGACCGGCGAGTACCTTGTCCGCGGCCGCGAGGTCGATCGTCATGTGTTTCTCCTTTGTTGAGTTTTGCTACCCGAGGGTGAACGGGTCGCGGGTTGCCCCGGACAGCTCCACCCACACCGCTTTGGTCTCGGTGAAGTCCTTGATGGCGTCGATACCGTTCTCCCGGCCGATGCCGCTGTGGCCGATACCGCCGAACGGAACATGTGGCGCGACAACGCGATAGGCGTTGACCCAGACCGTCCCGGCCCGAAGCTTCGCCGCGACGCGGTGCGCACGGTGCACGTCCTTGGTCCACACCGAAGCAGCCAGCCCGAACTCGGTGGCATTGGCCGCCGCAATGGCCTGGTCCTCGTCGGAGAAGGTCATCACCGCCAGCACCGGCCCGAAGATCTCCTCGGCGACGGCCCGCATCGACGGGTCGACACCGGTCAGTACCGTAGGTTTGACGAAGAAGCCGCCGAGTTCACTGGCCGGTTCGCCACCGTAGGCAATGGTGGCACCCTGCTCACGGGCAGAGGCGAAGTGCGACAACACTTTCTCGTACTGCGGCTGATTCGACACCGGACCCATCTCGGTCGCCGGGTCCTTCGGGTCGCCGAGCTTGATGGTCGCCGCCCGCGCGACGATGCGCTGCACCAGAGCGTCCGCGACGCTCTCGTGGACCAGCAACCGCGACCCGGCCAGGCAAGTCTGACCGGTGGCCGCAAACACGCCGGCGATCACGCCGTTGGCGGCGGCGTCGAGGTCGGCGTCGGGGAACACCACCTGGGCGGACTTGCCGCCGAGCTCCAGGGTGAACCGGGTCATGTTCTCGATCGCGGCCTGACCGACCCGGATTCCGGTGCCCGTCGAGCCGGTGAACGCGATCTTGTCCACACCCGGATGCGAGGCCAGCGCTGCCCCGGTCTGCGGGCCCCAGCCGGTGACGACATTGATCACCCCCGGCGGAAATCCCGCCTCGGCGAACAGCTTTGCGAACGCCAGCGTAGAGGTCGGCGTGTGATCGCTGGGCTTCACCACGAACGTGCAGCCCGCGGCCAGACCGGCCGCCAGCTTCCAGGTCAATAGCAGCAGGGGCGAGTTCCACGGGGTGATCGCCCCGACCACCCCGACCGGCTCGTGCCGGGTGTAGACGAGATAGTTGGGCTTGTCGACCGGGACGACCTCGCCCTCGAGCTTGTCGGCCAGCCCCGCGTAATAGAAGTAGTAGTCCGGTAGCGCCCGCATCTGACCGACCATCTCGCGGGTCAGCTTGCCGCCGTCGCGCACCTCCAGCTCGGCCAGCTGCTCGGCGTCACGTGCGATGAGTTCGCCCAGGCGCCACAGCAGCTTGCCGCGTGCGGTCGCGGTGAGCGCGCCCCACGGACCGTCCAGCGCGGCGCGAGCGGCGGCCACCGCGCGATCGACGTCGGCGGCGCCGCCGTCGGGTACGCGAGCCCAGGGCTGGCCGGTGAACGGGTCCACGCTGTCGTAGGTCGCCCCCGACGCGGCGGTCGTGGACTCGCCCCCGATCACCAGGTCGAACTCGACCAGTTGCTGGGTACTGATGTCAGCCATGCACGCTCCTCATCGAGTTCGCGGCTTCTTCTTGTTGTTGAGGGAGTCGGGGGTGGCACCGGCATTGCCCAAGTCGGTGTAGAACTTGCCGTGGCGCGCAGCGATCGTCGGCGGTAGATCCCGCGCCTCCCACATGGCGCGCACCGTCCCCTGGATGCCGGCCGGCCGGCGAGCGGCAATCTCGGCGGCCAATTCGGCTGCCCGTGCCCGCAGTTGATCGTCGGGAACGACCTCGGTGACAATGCCGATCCGCAGCGCGGTCTGAGCCGTCATCCGCTCCTCGCTGCCCAACAGCGCCCAGCGCATCACCTCGCCGTAGGGCACGCCGAGAGGAAGCATTCCCATCGGCTCCAGTGCCGAGACGATGCCGGCGTTGGCATGAGGGTCGAAGAACGTGGTGGTCTCGGCGCAGATCGAGAAGTCGCATTCGTTGACGAAGTACATCGCACCGCCGGCGACGATGCCGTGCAGCGCGGCGATCACCGGCTTCCACACCTTGTGCGCCTTCGGGCCCAACAACTCGCCCGGATCCTCCTGGTTGAACACAGACTTGTGTTTCCACCAGGTTCCCTGGGCGACGTCGATGCCGGTGCAGAAGGCACGCTCACCATTGGCTTGCAGCACCGCGACGTGGATGTCGTCATCGTCGCGGACGCGCGCCCACACCGTGGCGAGTTCGCCGGCCATCTGTTCGGTGAAGCTGTTCAACTTTTCGGGACGGTTGAGCGCCACGGTGGCGACGTGGTCACTCACGTGAAACTCGATGGTGCTCAGGCTGGTCGTGTCGGTCACAGCTGCTCCTTTGTCGATCCGGTGGATGCGGGCATCATCGCACCCCCATCGCCGACGTGGTTCACCTGGTTAGCTATCTCGCGTTTGAGGATCTTTCCGGCGGGTCCCAGCGGGAACTCGCTCCAGAACAGGAAACGGCGCGGTTGCTTGTAGCCGGCCAGCTCGGCGCGACACAACGTGGCCAGTTCTGTGCTGAGCGCGTCTCGATCGGTGACATCCGATTTGGGGATGACCACCGCGACCGGCGTCTCACCCCACTCCGGGTCGGGAGCTCCGACCACTGCCACCAGGTCGACGCCGGCGTGGTGCGCAATGACCCGCTCGATCTCGGCGGGATACACGTTGAAGCCGCCGGAAATGATCATGTCGGTCTTGCGGCCGGTGATGTGCAGATAGCCGTCCTCGTCGAGATAGCCGAGGTCGCCGCTGCGCAGCCCGTCTGGCCGGAACGTCTCGGCGGTCTGCTCGGGCCGGTTCCAGTACCCGACGGCGTTGGCTGGGCTCGTGATCACGATCTCGCCGACTTCGCCGGTGGGGAGCTCGGAGCCGTCCGACCCCTCATCATTTGAGACGATCCGGATCACGCACATCGGTGTCTCCCGGCCGCAGGAGGTGGCGATCGACGTCCGGCCCGCGACGATATTGCGATGATCCTGCGGGGTGAGGATGGTGGCCTGCCCGCCGCATTCGGTCAGCCCGTAGCGCTGCTGCAGATCGCAGCCGAGCAGGTCCATTGCCTTGCGAGCCAGTCCTGGTGGCACGGGTGCCGAACCGTAGGAGATCCGTCGCAGGCTGGACATGTCCCGCGGCGGGCCGTCCTCCAGGATGGCCAGGGTGCGGTGCAGCATGGTCGGGATGAAGGTGGTGAACGTGATTTTGCTGCGTTCGATCTCGTCGATCACGGCTTGCGGGTCAAAACGCTGGTGGATCACCATGGTCTGGCCGAGATACAGCCAGGACACGGTGCGCACCATGCCGCCCGCGGTGAAGAACGGGGTGGTCGCCAGCATGACATCCGAGCGGTTGGCCTCGGTCACCAGATTGGTATCGGCGGCCTGGTAGAGCAGTGCGCGATGGGTGTGCATCACCCCTTTCGCGCGGCCGGTGGTGCCGCTGGTGTAGAGGATCACGGCGACGTCATCTGGCGAGACATCAACCTGGAGGGCATTGGGATCCGCTGCGGCCAAGGTTGATTCGTACTCCGGTCCGATGGTCAGGACCTGGCTGAGACCGGATAGTTCGTCAAGGAACTTGTCGCAGTGGTCGGCGTGGATGATCACCGCGCGCGCGCCGGAATCGTCGCGGACGTGGGCCACCTCGTCGGGGGCGAGCCGGATGTTCACCGGAACGGCGACCAGCCCGGCCTTGGCCAGACCGAACGAGATCTCGGGCCATTCAATGCAGTTGCGGGCGATCACCATCACCCGGTCACCGGGCGTCAGTCCCTGCGCGGCCATATGGTTGGCCAGTCGGCGGGCTCGTTCGTCGACCTGGGACCAGGTGTGTGCCCGGTCGGCGTCGACCAGTGCCTTCTTGTCTGGGTAGCGGCGGGCATTGTTGGCCGCGATATCTCCGATGAGCATCAGATCAGGAAGTCCTTCAAATCAGGAATGCCAGGGTCTCGACCGGACCACCGGCGTCGATTAGGTTCACGATCTTGCGGATCAGCCACGGGCCGTCGGGTGAGCGGCGAACGGTATGGGTCACCCGCCCGGCCCAGAAGCGTTGCCGAATACGGTATTCGAACAAGGCAAAGTTGGATTCGATCGTGATGATGTCAGCGCCGCCGTCGGTTTGGATGTCGACGACCTCGCTGTTGGATATCACGCGGCGCAGCATCGACGGCGGCGTCTGGGAGTGCCGGTTGCCGGTGTTGAGTTGAGCCACCCGGCTCTTGATCCGCCGCCGGTTGTCGTTGATATAGGCCAGCGTGGTCCGCGGGTTGTCGTCGGGGTGCATGGGGACGCGGTACTCGACCCGGTCGTCGTCATCGGCCCACAGCGCTTCCCACTCCGAATAGCGGCCCTCGTCGGCCAGTCGGGCCTCGAGGTAGAGAAACGACAGGATCTCGGCGTCCGGAACCGGCCGCAGGACGGGGCGGACCCGGGGTGAAGTGTCAGCGGTCACGGTCATGCCTCCCCGCCGACGACGGCCGCCCACCGCGAGTAGAACCCGCGTTGTGGCGTCTCGGCGCTCTTGTCCCGGTTGATGATTCCGGTCTCGTCGGTGATGTCGTCACTCAAGCCGCGAGCCAGCACCAGCCATTCCGGCAGTTCCGCGGCAAGTCCGGCCTGGTTGCGCATCCCGATCTCACCGTCGTCGGCGATGAGGAAGCCTGCCGGACCCATCGCACCCTCAGATCGGCGCAAGGTGCGTTCGTTGAGGGCATCCTGGCCCGGAATCAGTACCGCGGTGGTGTAGGCGACAGTCCGGTCGGGAGCCTGTGGCTCGACGAACATTACGTTCATCTCGGCCAGGAACAGGTTCGGCCAGATCAACGTGTGCGGCGGCCCCACCACCAGCGCATCGTGTGCCTGTTCGGGACCGTAGGCACTTTCCAGAGCCTCGACATACTCGGAAAGCTTGGCGCGGGGGATCCGTCCGTACCAGACGAATTCGTCGTCGAGTTTGCGGTATTCGTCGGAGTAGTCGATCTCCGAGTGCCCGTTGCCGAGATCGCGGACCAAGACGTCGACCTTGGTCGGCACATGCGACACCTTGGCCGGCTTGATCGCGTCATACACCGAGGCGTGCGTGAACAGGGCGTGGTAGCCATCGACGTTGTTCTCCACCACCATCTTCCAGTTGGCATGGTGCAGATGCTTCATCCAATTGGCCCGCAGGTCGATCTTGCGGGTGGGGGACAGGTTCAGGAGGCGGTCGATGGCGCGGGTGGCGTTGCCGAGATGCTCGAGTAAGGAAACGCCGTCGGGAGCCATTGAGGCGAAGACGAACCCGCCGTAGTTGTCCACCCGAGGGGCCTGTGCCAGGCCCAGATCGGCGCGCAGCTCGCGGTAGGTGTCCCCGTAGCCTTCGCGCATCGGAACACCTTGCAGTGAACCGGTATTGCTGAAAGTCCAGCCGTGGTAGGGGCACCGGAACGAGTTGGCGTTGCCGATTTCGGCGTTGCACAACTTGTTGGCTCGGTGGGTGCAGCGGTTGAGTAGCACCCTGACGACGCCGTCCTTGCCGCGAACCACCACGACGGGGTCGTGGCCGATGAACCGCGTGAGGTAGTCTCCCGGCTCGCTGACCTCGCTCTCATGGGCCACATAGACCCAGCCGGTCTTGAAGATGGTCTCCATCTCGCGTCGGAAGATGTCAGCGGAGGTGTAGACCGAACCGTGCACGCGGTCGGTCTGGACGATGCTGCTGACGTCGAAATCGCCGACGTCAGGCGCGGATTCGAGAGTTGTCACTGCTCCTCCAGGGTGTCGATGGCTGGTATCGCGACGTCGCCGAGGTGGCGGAAACCGATGTGCACCGCGGTGCCGATGTGCGGTGCGGTATCCGTGGGCTGCACGGTCGTCATCACCAGTCGGTGTCCACTGTCCAGTTCGATGTCGACGATAGGGTAGGGGCTCTGCGCTCGGACCAGCCCGGGCTCGCGCCGGTGCATCAGCGTCGCGGCGTGTACTG
>Ga0180222_1001141_pt1 | contig 30369 bp, 31 predicted proteins | sample eDN5th37CKraftOP_FD_151336 | JGI IMG/M metagenome (GOLD analysis project Ga0180222, IMG submission 151336) | Enriched Organic Plus compost microbial communities from Emeryville, California, USA - eDNA 5th pass 37_C Kraft OP (version 2) (version 2) ...
GCGCGATCCAGCATCTCGCCGGCATGAAGGACTCCAAGGTCATCGTCGCAATCAACAAGGATGAGGACGCGCCGATCTTCCAGGTCGCCGATTACGGCCTGGTCGCCGATCTCTACCAGGCGGTTCCGGAACTGATCCAGAATCTCCCGTAGGACTGGAGTTATCGTCTATTGTCCGAAAAAATTAGGAATGCCTCTGCGGTGTCGGTGTTTGCTCGGGTATCGTACGGCTATTCAAGAGGTATGCTAACTGTCAGATGATGTCGGAGGGAATGCGATACAGGTCCGCGGACGGTTTCGGCAACCATCAGGCGTGCCACTAATAGACGATATGGCCCGCGTGTTGGTGCGGAGAGACATACGATGTCCGGCGAAGGTTAACCCGCTCGCTTCAGTCTGGATGCTTGGATCCTTGCGGAAATCGAAGCATCGCTGACCCGCCACTAGGCACGTTGCCGGATCACACTCTCAATGGCGTAGCGATCCGCCGGATAAAGATTGTGGGATACCTCGAATGCCTCACCTGTATGGGCGACGTAGCGTCGTTTAACGAGAAGCGCGGACGAGTTCGGCTCAGCTTCCAGAATGCTGGCTATGGCAGGCGGTAGGTCGGCCGCGGTGATCTTCTGCTCCACATATTCCAGACGCAGTCCATGTTGAGCCAGGACTAATTCATAAAGGGCGGCGGCGCCCTGATGGATGCTTTTCCGGTCAGGCGCAAACCGTTCCGCAATGGCAACCTCGGCCCAGCAAAGCGGAAGCGGGTCGCCCTTTTTCCGGCGAACGCCCGCGATCCGCAGCCAGCGCTTGTCGGCCAAGCCTAGGTCGTTCTTCTCGTCGCCGAGATTAACGAAACCTTCATATTGGATCGAGAGCTGAGTATTGTGCGCGAAATCGAACAAGCCTCGTATGTTTCGAAGGCTGTGAACGTAATGTTCAACCGGGGTCTGTGACAGCACCACCGTCCCGGTCTTGCGTCGCCGCCCGATCAAACCCTGTTCAGTAAGAATTTTGAGCGCTTCCCGTGCCGTATGGCGGCCAACCTGAAAGCGCTCTTGGAGCTCCTGTTCAGTGGGGAATCGAGAGCCCTTGGAGTACTTTCCCGCGGCGATTTCTTCGGCCAATTCCGCCGCAAAGGCCTCTTGGCGGGAGGATGTTCGTGGTCCTTTGGACATAAAGGTCGGCCCGCTAAATCGTGACGATTTAGCCAAACTATACGGTCTTTACACGATTGGGAACACCAACCTCATCCTGAAAATGTCAACCTCTTCAGAGGAGTGAGGATAATATACGAATTAATTGGCGTTTGCTTTAGTCCAACGGTTGCTCGGCGGTGCTTGTTTATATTATACGAATAAATTGGCGGTGGGTAGCCGTGATTGTGCGAGGACGAATGCTCGAGAATGTGCTGGCGGGCCTAAGGGTCTTGGATTTGACGCAGAATGTGGCCGGACCTTTCTGCACCCAGATCCTTGGGGATCTCGGTGCGGAGGTCATCAAGATCGAGCGTCCCGGCCGGGGCGATGACACGCGAGATTGGCGACCGCCTGAGATCGCGAACCAGTCGTCAACATTTCTGGCCCTCAATCGCAATAAGCGTAGCGTTACGCTCGACATCGATCATAAGGAAGGTCGTAAAATTCTCGGCCGGCTCGCGGAGCGGGCCGATATTTTTGTGCACTCGATGAAGCCGGGCAGCGCTGAAGCGCGAGGCTTCGGCTATGCCGATCTAACGGTATTGAACCCGTCACTGATCTATTGCGCGATCAGCGCGTTCGGCCAGACCGGTCCCCTGCATGCCTTGCCGGGCTACGATCCGCTGATGCAGGCATTTACCGGTATCATGAGCACGACAGGTAATGATGGCGAGGATCCAGTTCGCGTCGGCGTGTCGCTGATCGATATGGGCACAGGAATGTGGTCGGCCCTAGGAATCCTGGCCGGTGTGATCGAGCGCTCGCGCTCGGCCAAGGGCCTACTCGTGGAAGCCAGTCTGTTGGACACCGGCGTATCCTGGATGACGGTTTTCATCGCCAGCTACATGGCGACCAAGCGTCTGCCGAGAAAGCTCGGCTCGGCCATGGCGATGACGGCGCCATATGAATTGTTCCGTTCCTCCGATGGTCATGTGTTCATCGCCGCGGGGAATGATCGATTGTTCGGCTGCGTCTGCGAAGGTCTCGGAATCCCCGCACTCGCCCAGGATTCCCGCTTTGTGACCAACCCGCGCCGCGTCGAGAATAGGTCGGAGTTGCATCGAATTATTGAGGCACGCACATCAACGCTGCCGGCGGCGGAAATCGTCGCCAGTCTACGCCGTGTGGGAGCCCCGTGCAGCGAACTCAACAATGTCGCGCAAATGCTGTCCAACGATCAGGTTGCGGCCTCCCGTATTGTTACAAACCTACCCATCGGCGAGGTGACCGACCATCAGGTCGTGGCGCTTCCTGTCAAACTAAACGGTGAGCGTAGTGCGCAGCTGCAGCCACCTCCCGAGCTTGGCGCAGATACGATTTCGGTTCTCTCGGAGCTTGACCTTGATACGCGCGAGATTGATCGGCTGCGCCGCGGAAACATTGTTAGCTGATACCGGCCGACAACGGCAATTCTTCAGTCGGTTATCTTAAAGAGGCGGGAATGAACTTCGAATATACTGAGCTGCAGGAAGAGATCCGGGGGACCGTGCGCAGGTTGTGTGCCACGTTTGGTCCCGAATACTGGGCGCAGTGCGACCAAGAGGGGGCCTACCCGATACGTTTCGTCGAAGCGATGACCGACGCGGGCTGGTTGGGGGCACTGATACCCGAGGAATACGGCGGTGCCGGACTCGGTGTCATGGAAGGCTGCATCATTCTGGAGGAGATCAATCGTTCAGGAGGTAACGGCGCGGCGTGCCATGCCCAGATGTATACGATGGCTGCGATTCTGAGGAGTGGGAGCGCAGAGCAGAAGCAGAAGTACCTGCCGGACATTGCGTCGGGCAAGCTGCGCTTGCAGGCGTTCGGTGTGACCGAACCCGATGCCGGGTCCAACACGCTCAAGATCAAGACGTTCGCGCGTAAGGTGAGCGGCGGTTATGTGATCAACGGACAGAAGATCTGGACGTCGCGTTATATGCAATCTCACATGTATCTTCTGATCGCGCGCACGACGCCGTTTGAGGAAGTGGCACGAAAGACTGACGGTCTCAGCCTGTTTCTTATCGATATCGCGAAGGCCGGGTCTAGTTTGAAGGCGCGCCCGATCCGCACCATGCTCAATCATCATACAAATGAGGTGTTTATCGACAATCTTGAGGTGGCAGAGGAGGATCGGATCGGCGAGGAGGGGAAGGGCTTCCACTATCTCGTGGATTCGCTCAATTCGGAGCGCTTGCTTGTCACGAGCGAGTGTATTGGCGACGGTAAGTGGTTTATCGATCAAGCATCCCGCTATGCCACAGAGCGGATCGTTTTCGATCGACCGATTGGTCAAAATCAGGGCATTCAGTTTCCAATTGCGCGGGCGCACATGAACATCCAGGCCGCCGAACTGATGCGCAACCGCGCGGCCGCTCTGTTTGACAAGGGGGGGGCCTGTGCCTCAGAGACGAGCATGGCGAAGTATTTGGCGTCCGAAGCATCGTGGGAAGCCGCCGATGCATGCATGACGACGTTCGGCGGGTATGGCGTCGCGGCCGAATATCATGTCGAACGGAAATGGAAAGAAGCGCGCCTGTTCCGCACGGCGCCGCTCTCGAACAACCTGATTCTTGCGCAAATTGCCCAGCACTCGCTTGGTATGCCGCGCTCCTATTGAAAACGGCAATGTCTACGACGCCGAAGGCTTATCAAGAGAGCAACCATCCGAATTCGGCAACTGAAACCGTCGCTGAATTCGTCGTTGGCGCGACGATAAGCGCATCAACGCTCAAGAACGCGACATCGGCCGTGCTCGATACTATTGCGGTGACGATCGGCGGGAGCATTGAGCCCTCGGTCGTCCGGCTCACGAACCTGTTCGAGCCGGTGGTGGGCCGTGCGGCAGCCCCGCTGCTTTGGTCGGCAACAATACTGGGACGGGCTGATGCAGCGCTTGTCATGGGAACGGCAAGTCACGTTCTCGACTACGATGACGTAAGTATGTTGTCTGTCTGCCATCCGAGTGCGCCCGTCCTCTCTGCGTTGCTTTGCGCGAGGAACTGGGATGGAGTCTCGGGACGGTCGCTCCTTGAGGCATTTGTTGTCGGCACAGAGGTGACAGTACGACTAGGGCAGTCGATGGGTTTCCGGCACTATCAGCTCGGCTTTCACGCAACTGCGACGCTCGGCACTGTCGGAGCTGCCGCTGCAACCGCGCGGTTGCTTGGATTCGACCGCGACCAAACTCGTCATGCGTTGTCGATCGCGGCAAGCATGGCCTCGGGTTTGCAAGCCAATTTCGGGACGATGATGAAATCCGTACATGTCGGGCTGGCGGCCAGCAACGGCGTGAAGGCTGCGCAACTCGCGGCTGGTGGAATCGAAGGCGCGCGCGAAGTATTCTCGGGCTGTGGCTTTGTACGCGCATTTTCCGGAGGCGATACGACCGAATGGCCTGACGCATCAAGGAGCGGCGGGACATTGGCCATAGACAAGCCGGGCTTTGAGCAGAAGCGATATCCGTGCTGCTACATGCTTCACCGCATGGCCGAGGCCGCGCTCATGCTGCGCCGGCAGCACGGCATCGTGCTAGACGACGTGGTGAGTATCCGGGTGGACATGCCTTTCGGTGGTACCAAGCCGCTGATCCATCCGCGTCCTCGAACTGGTTTGAATGCTCTTTTCAGTGCACCTTACACTGTTTTGGCATGTCTGTCAGATGGACGGCTTGATCTGGAGAGCTTTACTGATGTTGAAGTCCAGCGCGACAAAATTCAATCCCGCATCGACGAAGTTGAGGTTGTGGAGCGCACGCTGGCCGTTCCACCGGAGGCCATTGGAGATGCGCCCGTGACGGTTCGCCTGACGTTGCGCGATGGGAGTGCCCGCGAACACACGATCACAGTTTCGCCCGGATCGAGGGAGGATCCTATGTCGTCCGAGCAGTTGCGAGACAAATGGGTTGATTGCTTGCGGCGGGCGTCTCCGTCCTTCGGAGACGCTCCTTTCGATCGTTACTTCGAGGATGGTCGGCGATTGCCCGAGATGGCGAATGTCGGGCAATGGCTGATGTCGATCCGTTCAATTTTCACTTCAAGCCGGGAAAGGTCGCCAAGCCAATGATCGAAACGTTCGAGACGCTGGCGATCGAAAACGTCACCGATCACGTCGTCCGGGTCATGCTTAATCGACCCGAAGCGATGAACGCGCTAAACACACAGATGGGACGCGATCTCGTCGCATTCTTTGAGGATGTCGCTCTTGACCGAGACGGCATTCGCTGCATCATTCTGACAGGAAGTGGAGAGCGAGCTTTCTGCGCGGGGGGCGACCTCAAGGAACGTCGGGGCATGACGGACGAGGCGTGGACACATCAGCACGTGATTTTCGAGCGGATGGTACGAGCGCTGCTCGATTGTCCGGTACCGATCATCGGTGTGATCAACGGGGTGGCCTATGGTGGCGGCTGCGAAATCGCTGCGTGCTGCGATTTTCTCTACGTGTCCAATACGGCTATGTTTGCGTTGACCGAGGTTGCTCTCGGCATCATGCCCGGCGGTGGAGGGACGCAGACGCTTCCTCGTGCTGTCGGAGAGCGCCGCGCGAAGGAACTCATTCTCACGGGGCGCCCGTTCTCTGCGATGGAGGCGTGTCAGTGGGGATTTGCGAACGCTTCGTTCGAGCCGGACGAACTCTCGGGCTTCGCGCTGAAGACAGCCGCGATCATCGCAGGGAACGCTCCGGTATCGGTACAGCAGGCGAAGCAATCGATACACCGGGGATCTCAGATGTCCCTGCGCGATGGGCTGGCGTTCGAAATCGAAGCCTACAATCGTCTAGTGCCTCTGGCCGATAGGCGTGAGGGTATCCTCGCCTTCAACGAAAAGCGTTCGCCACGCTTCGTTGGCCGGTGATCGGCGTGATGAAAGAAGCCGTGGTCATCCGGGACGTCAGCCTGCGCGACGGACTTCAACTGGTCCAGACGCGGGTACCGACGGCCACTAAGATCGAGTGGCTGAATGGGCTGATGGCCGCCGGATTACCAAAGGTTGAGGTAACGTCATTTGTTCCCAGTTCCGTCATCCCGCAATTTTCAGATGCGGAACAGGTTGCGTCGCACGCGCTGAACGTGGGCGGGACTTCGGTCTCGGCGCTGGTGGTCAATCTAAAGGGAGCGCGTCGCGCATTCGATGCCGGATTTCGCAATGTCAGTTATGTTGTATCGGCCAGCCAAGCGCACAGCGCGGCGAACGCGCGGCGAACCACGGACGAAGCGCTGAACGAGTTTCGCCTGATCGTCTCGGAACGCAACGCGCGGGTGGATGGCTGGGCGATTGCGCTGGAATGCGGGATAGCGACCTCGTTTGGTTGTTCGATCCAGGGTGGAGTTGATCCGGCGAGGGTTCTCGATATCGCCGAGCACCTCGTGGCGGGCGGCGCGGACTCGCTGCTTATTGCCGATACGGTCGGTTACGCGAACCCAGCTTCCGTCCGCCGACTTTTCCGCGGCCTTTTCACCATTGTCGGATCCATTCAGGTTAGCGCGCACTTTCACAACACGCGCGGATTGGGGCTTGCCAATGTCGTCGCAGCACTCGACGTCGGCGTTCGGCATTTCGACGCATCGACGGCGGGGCTCGGCGGATGCCCGTTTGCGCCGGGCGCCACGGGAAATATCAACTCGGAGGACTGTGCGTTTATGTTGGACGCGATGGGATTCGATACCGGCATCAACATGGATATGCTGTTGGCGCTTCGACGCAAGATCGAACTCTGGCTGCCGGACGAGAAATTTCACGGAGCGCTGGCGTGCGCCGGTCTTCCTAAGATCTGACTACTGCTGCCTCGAGGCTATGGCCTCGGCGAAGCCACCGGCTTCAGCAGGTGGAGCGTTTACTCAAGCATGAGCGGGTCGACAGATATGGATCGTTTCAAGGAGCGCAGGGAAAATGTAGACCGGGTGTGACGGATGCCTTCAATCCGGTACAGCCGCTCACGCAGGAAACGTTCGTAGTCGGCAGTGTCGGCAACGGCGACCTTGACCAGATAATCGTATTCCCCGGTGACGAGGCTCGCCTCGATCACTTCCGGGATGCGGGCAAGCGACTCTCCGAAGCGGTCCAATACCTTATCATCGTGCCGATCCAGTGTGATTTCAACAAATACGATGTCGCGTAGTCCGAGCGCCGCCGGGCTGATAATGGCGGAATAGCGTTCGATCGTCCCGTCCGCTTCGAGCCGCTTCACCCGCGCCCAGCAGGGGGATGTCGAGAGGCCAACCCTCTCGGCCAGTTCACTGATCGAGAGCCTGCCGTCCTGATGAAGCGCGGACAGAATTTTCCTATCGATGCCGTCGAGGCTCTTCGGTCGCGATGTGGCAAGAAACGGCTTTACGGATGATTTTGCTGGCATCTTTTGCATACTCAGTAATTTCTATCGGAAAATAGCCGATTTCACAGATAAAAGGAATATATTTCGTATTTAGTTCGAATATATTTATCGGATGATTGATCCAGCGTCCCAGGAACTGAACTTTGTCGGCACGATGAGTGATGCCTTCGACGGTACGGCCCGATTGCTGTGTGACATTCAACGCTTTGGTTTCAGACTGTCGTCACTGTGTGTGCTTACGGAGAGACAGGGCGTGGAGTTCGCGGTCACTGTCTCTGTGCCGAAGGACAGCGATCCAGGACAGATCCTATCCCGTTTCTCCCGACACGTCGCGATGTTGTCACTTAGGCTTGACGGCTCAGCGCTTCAATGAGGATGGCTATGTCGTTATCCCGCTCATCTTGTCGTCCCGCCCTTCATGTCCCCGACAGTCCTACGCGGCCCGATCGCGTTGGCGATTATTCGCGTGTCTGCTTTTCGGCCGCTGGCGAGGTGGAGCGGCCGGTTCCCGATGCTGATCCGGAGACGTTGCATCGTTACGCATTCAGTCTTGTTCGCGTCCTCGACGACGAGGGAGTGGCGCGTGGTCCATGGAATCCCGCACTGGATCCGCGGGATCTTCGCAAGGGTCTGCGGGCGATGCTTAAGACCCGTCTCTACGATGCGCGGATGGTGCGGATGCAACGGCAGGGTCTTACGTCGTTCTATATGCAGTGCACTGGGGAAGAGGCGGTTGCCTGTGCATTTCAGGGGGCGCTGTCGAAGGGTGATATGAATTTTCCGACCTATCGACAACAGGGGCTGCTAATTGCGCAGGACTGGCCTGTCGTCGACATGATGTGTCAGGTCTTGTCGAACTCCCGAGACCGGATGAAAGGGCGCCAGCTTCCGGTTTTTTATTCCTCGCCCGAAGCCGGTTTCTTTTCGATCTCTGGCAATCTTGGCACCCAATATGTGCAAGCGGTTGGCTGGGCGATGGCAGCCGCGATCCGCGGCGATCGGAAGGTCGCTGCGGCCTGGATCGGCGAGGGTGCGACTGCCGAAGGCGACTTCCACGCGGCGCTTGTCTTCGCCTCCGTTTATAAACCGCCGGTCGTACTGAACGTTGTCAACAATCAATGGGCCATCTCGACGAATCAGGCGGTGGCCGGCGGTATGGCCACGACGTTCGCCGCGCGGGCGCATGGATATGGTGTCCCGTCTCTGCGCGTGGATGGAAATGACTATCTCGCAGTTCGCGCCGTGAGTGACTGGGCTGTCGAACGGGCGCGCGGCAACTTCGGTCCCACTCTGATCGAGTTCGTGACATACCGCGTGGCTCCTCACTCGACGTCGGACGACCCCACCAAGTACCGTGCCAAGGACGATCAATCAGCGTGGCCGCTGGGCGATCCGATCGAGCGGCTAAAGCATCACTTGATCGTGATCGGTGAATGGAGCGAGGAGCGCCAGGTTCAATTGACCGCAGAATTGGAAGCCGAGATATCCGATGCGGCAAAGGAAGCGCGAAGCTACGGAACGCTGCACGAAGGACCGAAAATAAGTCCAGCGACTATGTTCGAGGACGTGTTCAAGGACATGCCTTGGCATCTTCGCGAACAGCGTCAAACCTTGGGGTATTGACGATGTCTCACGGAACGATGGTGCAAGCGATCCGGGACGCACTGGACGTCATGCTCGCTCGCGACGAGCGTGTGGTGACGTTCGGGCAGGATGTCGGCTATTTCGGCGGAGTCTTCCGCTGCTCGGAAGGGCTTCAAAAGAAATATGGCGCCAGCCGATGCTTCGACACGCCAATTTCAGAAACGGGAATCGTCGGTATTGCGGTCGGCATGGCCGCATACGGCCTGCGACCCGTCGCCGAACTCCAGTTCGCCGACTATATGTATCCTGCCTATGATCAGATCGTGTCGGAAGCGGCGCGCCTGCGCTATCGGTCGGCCGGCGAATTTACCTCGCCGCTTGTGATCCGTATGCCCTGCGGAGGAGGCATATATGGCGCGCAGACACACAGCCAGAGCCCCGAAGCGCTGTTCACTCACGTCTGCGGTTTGAAGACCGTGATTCCCTCAACCCCGGGTGATGCGAAGGGATTGCTGATTTCCGCGATCGAGGATGACGATCCGGTGATCTTTCTGGAGCCGAAGCGCCTTTACAACGGTCCGTTCAATGGCCATCACGACCAGCCGATCGTGCCGTGGAGCAAGAGTGGCCTAGGAGAACTCCCGGAAGGCTACTATAAAATTCCGATCGGCAAGGCCGCGATCCGCCGATCCGGGAATGAACTGACCATCCTGGCATATGGCACCATGGTGCACGTCGCCGAGACCGCGGCGGCGGAAGTCAACCTCGATGCCGAGATCATCGATCTGCGCACTCTCATTCCGCTCGACATCGAGACGATTTGCGCCTCCGTCACCAAAACCGGCCGTCTCGTCATTGTGCATGAGGGCACAAGAACATCCGGATTTGGTGCCGAGCTTGCCGCCGAAATCCAGGAGCGTTGCTTTTATCACTTGGAGACGCCGATCCAGCGCGTGACAGGCTGGGACACGCCTTATCCTCATGCACAGGAATGGAGTTATTTTCCTGGCCCCGATCGTATCGGCCGGGCGCTTGTGAAGGCGATGGAGGCCTAGATGGTTGTTCATCTCGTCAAGTTGCCCGACGTCGGCGAAGGCGTGGCCGAGGCCGAGCTTGTCGAATGGTATGTGGCCGTCGGCGACGAGGTGGCCGAAGATCAGATCCTTGCCGCAGTGATGACCGATAAAGCCACCGTCGAGGTTCCTTCGCCCTTCCGGGGGCGAATCCTGGAGGTCGGCCCGCCGGTCGGCTCGATGATGTCTGTCGGGGGGACGCTCGTGGTCATCGAAGGTGCTGGACAGAGCGACGGTTCGTCCGTTGAAATCGAAAATGCTTATGTGGCGCTTCCTTCGTCGGACCAGGCTGAGAAGCCGGTTGCCGCGAAAGCGCCGACACAATCGCAAAAGGACCCGCGGCCGCGCCCGGCCGAACATGAGCCGCCTTCTACCCCGCGAACTGCGGTCGGCAACGGCTCGCACACGACGGCAATGCCATGGCTTGGGGAGAAGCCGTTGGCATCGCCTGCGGTGCGGATGCGCGCGCGATCATTGGGGCTCGACCTGCGAACGTTAAGGGGAAGTGGTTCGGCCGGCAGAATCTCGCATGCCGATATCGACGCGTTTGTCAGTACCGGAGCGGCGACGGCCGCTCCGCTAAGCCTTGCATATGCGAGACGCGATGGTACCGAAGAAGTTAGGATCACAGGCTTGCGCCGCCGGATCGCCGAGCGCATGGCCTTTGCCAATGATCGGATCGTATCTTTCTCCTATATCGAGGAAATCGACCTGACGGCCGCCGAGGACTTGCGGTCCGATCTCAATGCTCGCTATGCCGATCGAAACGGCAAGCTCACCATTCTTCCTTTTATTCTCCGGGCGCTTGTTCTCGCCGTGCGCGATTTCCCGCAGATGAACGCACGCTATGACGACGAGAATGAGGTCGTTGTGAAGCATCAGGCGGTCCACGCAGGGATTGCGACCCAGACCGATGACGGCTTGATGGTTCCCGTCGTGGTCCATGCGGAATCTCTGGACCTTTGGCAGGCCGCGCATGAAATCAAGCGCCTGGCGATGGCGGCGCGGTCGCGAACGGCGACACGGGACGAGCTCTCCGGATCGACGATCAGCATCACCAGTCTCGGAAAATGGGGTGGCATTGCGACGACTCCGGTCATCAATGCGCCTGAGGTCGCAATCGTAGGGGTCAATCGTCTTGCAACGCGCCCGCACTGGAACGGGCAGCGGTTCGTACCTCGCTTGATGATGAACTTGTCATCGTCCTTCGATCACCGCGTGATCGACGGGTACAATGCGGCGCAATTCATCGGCCGCATTAAGGAACTGCTACAGCAGCCGTCCTTGTTGTTTATCGAGGCCTGATATGGAACGTATTGTTACCGAGGTGCTCGTCATAGGTGGCGGGCCGGCCGGCTATGTAGCCGCCATACGCGCGGGCCAGCTTGGTTTCAAAACGGTTCTGGTCGAACAGAAGGCCCTGGGCGGCACCTGCCTGAACGTCGGATGCATTCCCTCGAAGTCGCTGATCCACGTCGCCGAGAGTTTTTATCAAGCTTGCAGCCCATCCCCTTTCGGATTGCGCGTCGCAGGGGCGAACCTCGATGTCCCGATGGCCGTCGCCTGGAAGGACGGCATCGTTCAACGTTTGGCCAATGGCGTGAGCAATCTGCTGAAGAAGCAGAAGGTGAGGGTGCTGAAGGGACGAGCCGAGATTCGGGATGGCAAGAGCTGTATCGTCTCAATGGATGGAGGCTTGCAGGTCCTGATCGAAACCACCCATCTTGTGCTTGCGATGGGATCAGCGCCCGCGGAATTGAAGGCCTTACCGTTCGGCGGCGCGGTTATTTCTTCAGCCGATGCTCTGGGATTGACGGAAGTTCCCAAGCATCTTTCGGTCGTGGGTGCTGGCTATATCGGAATCGAGCTCGGAACTGCTTTCGCAAAGCTGGGCGCGGAAGTGACTATGATCGAGGCCGCAAAACGGATTCTGCCTGCCTGGGATGCAGAACTGACGCGGCCAATCACCAAGCGGCTTAAAGATCTCGGCGTCAAGGTGATGACCGAATCGTTAGCGACTGGCCTCTCGCCGGAGGGCGAACAGCTTCTCGTCGCGCAGGCCGAGACTGGCGTAACAACCGCCATCACGAGCGAGAAGGTTCTCGTCGCGATCGGCCGCCGGCCATGCACCGAAGGGTCGGGCCTTACGCGACTTGATCTGGACATGAACGGGCCGTTTGTCCGGATCGACCGACACTGTTCAACGTCAATGCGAAACGTGTGGGCGATCGGTGATCTCACGGGGGAGCCGATGCTCGCCCATCGCGCTATGGCGCAGGCGAAGATGGTGGCCGAGAGAATCGCCGGCATGGCGGTGGAATTCGACCATGCCGCGATCCCCGCCATCTGTTTCAGTGATCCCGAGATTGTTTCGGTCGGGTTGCTTCCAGCGGAGGCAGCGGCGGCCGGACATGCAGCAATGGTCACGGCGTTTCCGTTTGCCGGTAACGGCAGGGCTCTCAGCCAAAACGACGATAGCGGTTTCGTGCGTGTCGTTGCGCGGGCCGATACGAAGCAGATTCTTGGGGTGCAGGCGGTTGGGCGCGAAGTCTCTGAACTCTCCACGGCCTTTAGTCTAGCCATCGAGATGGGGGCGCTCTTGGAGGATATTACCGGCACGATTCATGCTCATCCGACGCGTGGGGAGGCTCTCCAGGAGGCGGCTTTCGGCGGACTTGGGAAGATGCTTCATTCCTGATGCTTGATCTGCGAAGTCATTACCACGATGCGATGCAGATCGCTTCGGCTTAAAATTATGGCATTGACATAACATTCTCCCCTTTCCTCGTCGGAAACTTGGTCCGGCTGGCAGTGAGGCGCGAATCGCGCAATGCGTCTAGCTTATGAAAGAAGATTGTAGCCTGGTCTGGTCGGTGCAAGTCTTCTTCGACGCGCGGGCCTCGCTGGAAGCTGAGATCCTGATCCTTCGTTATCAACTTCATATCTGGTGCCGGCACCTGCCGAAGCGACTGTCTGGGGCGAGCGCAAGAGAGTCTAGCCGACCCGTCGCCGGAGAAATGCGTGAAAGACGACCAAGAAATCCTCTGGCGGCTCGCGGTGTGATCCCAAGGAATAACACCTGGACGAGCGGCGGCGACAACGCGAGAAGTGCGGCTCCGAACTACCTTGCGGTATCCATCCGTCGCCGGACCATCTACTTAAAATTATATAGTTATTTCAATTGTGTACGAGTTCGCAGTTTTATTCTGAATGGCGCGCCCGAAAGGATTCGAACCTCTGACCCCCAGATTCGTAGGGTGTCGGCCTAAATAGTTATTTATTATCAATAACTTACAAAACAGGAAAATCGCGAAAAGTTAGAGGGTCAAGGCCACATTTTGCCCCGCTGTCATCGATTTTGTCCGCAACCTTTCGCGTCACTCCGCTGATATACGCCCTGTCCTGGGACAAAGGACACTGATGAAAAGCAAGGATGAGCTGATGTTGTCATCCCGACAATAGCGACCTGATCGTTGGCTTTGTCGGCTCTGCGCCTAGGAGCGCGCGTGTATTGCAATTCGCACTACAAAGTCATATGTGTGCATGTCAGGAGAAGCAATCATGTCCCGTACTGCCGAACGCAAGGACCATCCGCTTTCAATGCGGTTGCCCGACGCCGACATTGCCATCATCGACCGTGCTGCAACGCTACGCGGGCGGTCGCGTACCGATTTCGTGCGGGACGCTGCCGTGCGCGCCGCCGAGGATGTCCTGATGGAAACAGCGCCAATCCGGATGAGTGCGGATGGCTTTCGCTCCTTCCTCAAAGCACTGTCCGCTCCGCCGTCTCCTGTTCCCGAGATGGTGGAGGTATTGAAGCGAGCTGCGCCTTGGGAAAAACGCAGCTCGAAGGCCAGGAATTGAAGCTTGCCTCTTTCCGGTCCCGAGCCGATCACGGCGTCGCATGATGTGTCGGGTTTCTCCTGCGGCAAGCCGGCGCTGGATCGCTGGCTGAAGACACGGGCCTTATCCAATCAGGAAAAAGGCTTCACCGCTGTCATTGTGGTTCACGACGACAATCGAGTGGTCGGTTATTATGGCCTCGCGCCGACGGCTGTCCTGCCAAATCATCTGCCTCGCGCGATCCGAACCGGACAGCCTCCCGACCCCGTTCCTTGCTTGCTGTTAGGACAGCTTGCGACCGACGAGCGATGGATCGGTCAAGGAATAGGAACGGGGCTGGTGAAACACGCGTTGCAGCGCTGTGTTGCGGCCGCATCGCTGATTGGTGGGCGAGCCCTCATCGTCAATGCCGTAGATAGTGAAGCAGCGTCCTTCTGGAAGCGCCGTGGCTTTATTGCCTCGAAAGACGATCCATTGATTCTATTCCGCTCGATGTCCGATATTGCAGCGTCTATCGCCGTGGCCGGTTCCTGATTGACGCCGAATGGCTTAGCCAACCAAGGATACACGCTTAGTGCCTGACCGTGCGAGCCCAACCGGATGCCTCCAAGAGGCCGTTCCAAAACCGGCAAAGGCAAACGACTTTATTCGATATCCATAGTTTTTGAGTCTGGCATTATGTTTGAACTGCCGCCCTTTCGAAAATGCCCGAAGTGCAAAAAGGACGCCTTCGGCACGCTGTCCGTGGGCGGCACGATGGCGCAGAAGCGTTGCGCGGAATGCCGATATTCACACGGCGAGATTCTTCCCGATCTCGATAAGCGGGTTGTATATCTCGATCAGTTCGCCGTCAGCGAACTCTACAAAACCAAAACCAAGACGCGGCGCCCCGGGGCGCCCAGCGAGCAATTCTGGCAGGACTGCTACGCACTCGCCAACCGCGCGTATCTGAGGCAGCAGGTCATCTTCCCGCTCTCCAATCTCCACTCCAACGAGACCATTGTTTTCCATTCGCCAGAGGATCTGCGTCTTGCACATGAGATGTTCAGCGGCGAGACGAGGTTCGAGAATAGCGACCATATCGCCCGACTTCAGGAATGGAAATTTGCTGAGGCTTATCTTCGTGGGGAGAAACCGCCTACCCTTACCTTCACGGCGGACGATGTGCTGTCCGGCGACCGCAATGTCTGGCTGCCAGTCTATCATATCGGAGTGAACTCCGATTTCTCGATATTCGCGCCCGGCTTGCGGAAGAGCAAGGCCACGGCCGAGGATGGCCTCAAGCAACTGGCAGAAGGCTGGGTGAAGAACCGGGCGACCTTTGATCAGATCCTGAAGCACGAGCTCTCAAGCTACGGCCCCGCCATGCGCTATGCCGTCCATGAAGAAGTGAAGCGAAGCTACGCGGCCGTTGCATCCGATGACCCAGCTAGCGTGCTGGATATGAGCTTTGGCCTGCAAAACCGGTACAAAGAGCTGGCCGCTCTCTTTACCAAACGTGCCGTTTCAGGCAAGGACGTGTCGACCTTCCTCGACTGGAAGGGCAACGAGCACCAGCCGGCGCACAAGATATTCGCCTATCTCATGGCGGCGCTCGGCTGGCGCGTCTCCTCCGGACAAAGCCCAAAATTGAGCGGGCATCCTCAACGATTTCACCGCGATCGCGACCTATGCGCCCTATGTCGATGCGATGTTCGTCGATCGGCAATGCGCATCCTTGCTGAAGCAAGGCCGGCTCCGTTCCGAGCTTAGCTACCGGGCGCGCATATTCTCCATGAGCCATCCGCAGGAATTCCTTGACTACCTCAAGGCGCTTGGCGACGCGGTATCCAACGAGGTCCGCATGTTCGCCCATGAACTCTATGGCGCAGAGCCCTAACATGCGGCTCACGAAGTCAGGCAAGACATTCGGCGTCGAACTGCTCGTTGACGATGAGACCCTGCGCGCTGTCGGCCTTGTTTCCGCGCAATGGGGTGTCCTTGAGATCGAGTTCGATGGCCTGCTCGGGATTCTTCTCCGTCTCCCGGCCACCGCGTCAATCGCGCCGAAACAAATCCCGCAAGCCTTCGATCGCCGCGCCAAGCTATTCAGGGACTGCGCGGCATTGGCGCTCGATGACCAGCCCCGTCTCCGCGATGACCTGGTCGGCATCATCAACGAGGCCACATCGGCGCGCGGCCAGCGCGACGATGTGATCCATGGTCACTGGCATCTCGGACGCAAGAAGGGCCATCTCGGCCCGGCGGTCACCGTCATCAACCGGCGCCCCAACTTCAAGGCCAGGCTCAAGAACATGTCGGCCAACCAAGTTGAGGATGTGGCGCCCACCATCTCCCAAATCACCGCGAAATTCATTTGGTGGAGAACGATTAACGTACAAGACCCGCCTCCGGCTTGAGGTATTGCGGAACGGTATGCCGTGCCAACCGCGTATGCAGGGGTTGTGCGGCGCGGCTGGCACGACGCCGAACTTTTGTTACTCGTCGATTTCGATCTCCTGATCGATGACGGCACTCTCGACGAAGGTGCCAAGTTGCTGGGCCATGGAATTGTAGATGCCGGGATCGTTCTCACCGCCCTGCAAGGTCAGGACGAAAGCGACTTCTTGCGGGGGCGCCTCGCTGTGGTGATTCCACCCGAACTGATAGAGGTCGCGCGTGAAGATGCGCGCGTAGAGCTGAAGTGAGCTGCCATCGAACGCCAGGCCGCCACGCTGGGTGAAGTCCTTTGTATGGCGTCGGATGGGCTGCCACTTCAGAAGATCCGAACGGGCATCCGCTTCTTCCAACGTCGACTCAAGCATCGAGCCCACCAGCGGAGCCCACTTTTTGTTTGAACGGTAGCGAAGCGATGTTTGCAGGCGCGAAGCGAAGTAGTTGGCGCCACCATAGGGCGAGACCAAGGGATTGAGAACGGCCGTGAGCGATGCGCGCCCGAACAGCCTGTCGTCGGCGGTTAGCTCCGGCGGGATCGGAATGTTGTTCCAGTAGTAATTGGCGCCCGGCCGGAGTTGCGCCGTCCAGACCAGGGTCACCGTGCCAGGCGCGCAATTCCATGGCAAAGCGCCTTGGTAGGGTGTGCCCCATCCAAGGCGCGGATCGTGCTCGTTGCGCTCGCAGGTATTGATGAGCAAAGCTTTCACGAGGTCCGGTGTCGGATCGCGTAGTTGCTCGTAGGTGTGCGCCGCGAGCGAGGAAACAAGCGCCGTGGGATAGCTGCTGCCGGTGCTGATGCCGCCGCCGATAACACGCAATTGCGAGAACCAGGACATGTCGGGCTTCAGCATGCCGTCGGGCCCAGGCCCCTGCAGGCAGGAGGGGCACGCCTTGGCTAGCAGGCCTTTGGTATTGGCTTGCCGGCCGCCGACGACGAGCGCGGCTTCGCAGTCCGCGGGCGGATTTAGCCGACCTGGCTTCCCGTTCACGACGTTGCCGATGGAGACGACGGGCAGGATACCGGCGCTGCGCGCAAGCGTATTCAGCTCATGGCCGAGAACGCTGACTTCTTCCGGGTCGAGCATCCCCCGTTGGTTCGCCGATATATTCCAGACCTTCGTCTCCGGATGGGCGCGCACGACGGCAGAGAGATAGTCGATGAGCTGTTGTTCATCGAACCGCATATTGGCGCTCGCGTTCGGCACGGCCTGTACCGTGCCGATGCGGCAATTGAGTTCGGGCAGACTACGGTTCTTGTTCCAGGCGTGTCCTTGCACCACCAGCGAGCTGATGGCGTTGCCATGCCGCCGATCCGCTTGCGCGTCTGAAATGAGCGGCGGCGCCTTCCAGGCTTCCGCCGCAGCGTAACTGGCCGCATGCAAGCCGCCATCGACGACGCCGACGATGGGCGCGTCGCCAACATCGAGGGCCGGTGCCGGCTCGCTGCCACTTCCGGGCGCAGCGACGGTGATCGGCTGCACCGGATCGATACGATAGGACGCGCCAGAGGCCACAAGCTCGGTCAGGGCCTGCCTGCTCGGTATGGCCACCGTCGCGCGGGCGACGCCGGTGTTTCTGTAAGTTCGCATCGCGCGCGCAATGCTCGATTGCCGCTGCCCGGTGGCGCCGGCCACGACATCGGCTCCGCCGTCCCGCCCCCGCGGCAGCAATCGGATGGCGGTGAAGGTCGGGAGTAACGCGCCGTCCTGGTGGAAGCGCTCGACTTTCTGCAGCAAGGCTTCTTGGGCGTCGCGATTGCGGTAGGGCGAGAGCCAGACGTTGAAAAGACGTCCCCGATCCTCTTCGGGCGCTGCCAGCCAAAGCTGATCGAGCGTGTGGTTCCGCAAGCGCTCCTGTGGCGAGAAGACATTCACGCGTGCCACGCGCGAGATATCGGATTGGACCGCAAAGCTGCTCGGATTCCGGATCGCCCGGATGAGCCGCGGCAATTGCGCGAGCTTGGTCTCGACGACATACCCGTTGCGAAATGGGGCGACCAACTGGCAACCATGGAGCAGGCTGAAAAGATCGTCCGGCGTATGCGAGGGCGCAAGCGAGTCGGCAAACATTCGCACCACGAGCTGGGCTCGCCCGGCGTAAGCCGGAACGTTGGCCCGGCTTTCGAAGATTTGCGTAGCGGCCGCCGCAAGGAGTTGTTGCTGGCGACCGAGGCGTTCGGTCTTCACGCTGTCGCGGCCCTTGCCGCCACCGGTCTGAGCTTCCGGGCGCGGATCCAGACGCAGTTGCAGAACCGGGTTGAGCAGCGGCCGCTTCGGCGTTCTAGCCATCGGGGTCCTCCTCTCGCTTTAAGTAAAGGTAGACTGCCTGACGCGTGACACAGAGCAGCCGTGAAATATCCGCGACTTTCAGATGGTAAAGATCGTGCAAGGTGATCGCGAGCTGTCGTTTTTGCTCAGGCTGAAGCGGAGATTTCTGCGGCAGGGTCGGCGTCTTGCCCCGGGTGTTGACTAGGGACAGCGCAATCGCGCCGAGATCGAGGGGACGTTCTTCCAACAGGGCGTGCCGCCGCGCGGTGAGAGCAATGGTCTCGATATCGGCACCTGAAAGGCCGTCGGCGACCGATGCGAGAATGGCCGCGAGGTCTTCTTCATCGCGGTCTTCGAACAAAAAGTGCTTCCAAAGATCGATTCGCACGGCGGATTCGGGATTCTGCAGATCGATTTTGTACGGAAAGCGCCGCCAAATAGCAGGATCCAGAAGATGGGCATGGTTGGTCGCGGCAACGACAACGGAGTGCATATCGAGCGCATCGAGGCTTTGGATCACTGTGTTGACGACGCGCTTGAGCTCTCCGAGTTCGTGCCGGTCATCACGCAGCTTCGCAATGGCATCCATCTCGTCAAGGAAGAGCACGGCCTTCTGGGAGGGAACGAAGTCGAACAGCGTGCGGATATTCTTCGCGGTGTCCCCCAGCAGTGAGGAAATGACTGAATCGAGGCGGACCACGTAAAACGGCCGCCCCAATCGAGCCGCCACGTGGCCTGCCAGAAGAGTCTTTCCTGTTCCTGGTGGCCCGGAGAGCATCAGCCCGAGCCGTGTCGCAAGGCCCTTCTTGCTGAGCGCGTCGACATGCGTGACGTCGGACAGGAAGTCCACAAAGGTACGTTGCGCGGTTTCGTTGAGAAAGACGGGATTGCTGGGCCAGGGTTGTTCTTCAATCAGCGGTAAACGCGATTTCGCATCCACCGGCAGCGATTCCATGTAGCCCGAGGCGCGCAGCGGCACGCCGCGCTTCTGTACAAGGGCCTTCAGTTCTTTGGCAGCTGCATGATCGCCCTGTTTCGCCAATTCACGCGACAGCGCGTTGGCAGCTCTCCGGACGCGCGTGTAATCGGCCGCCAGCGCGGCATCGGCGAGTTCGATCAAGGTCTTAGAGTCGAGCGGCACAGGGCATTCTCCAGTCAAGCTTACGCTGGTTTTTGTAAAGCTTTTTAGCCTACTTGACAAGTGATATATGCATTTTGTAAAGTAATTTATCGAAATTGACAAGCGGAGTTAAAAAGTGCAACAGAATCAAGACCTAGGGTCCCTTAGCACCCTGCGAATCGTCATCTCAGGAACCGATTTGCAGTTTCGCCCGATCGACCTTCACGATCCCGTCCCCACCGGTCGCCAGATCATCGAGGCCGCTGGCGGGCACCCGCCGGATGAATTCATTCTGCTCGAATGGAAGAAGGACGGCGATCTCCACGAGATCGAACTGGATGAAACCGTCGATCTGCGGGCGCCGGGCACGGAGCGCTTCATCGTTGCCAAATCGACGGTGACCTACCGGTTCGAGATTGATGGGCGCCGCCACGAGTGGCCGGAGCCGAACATCACCCGCGAGGTGCTGCTGGCACTAGCCGGACAAGACCCCGCGCAGTTCTCCGTGTGGCAGGAGATCCGCAACGCGGCGGACAAGGAGATCCTGTCCGGACAGCCAGCGGACCTCACGCCCAAGGAGCTCGAGAAGTTCTACACGGTCGTGACGCACACGACGGAGGGCTGATGCCATGAGTGTTCTTCCGTCGCGTGATCGCGAGTATCTCACCGAGCACAAAGTCGCCTTCGAGGAGGTTGCCGCGCCTCAGAAGGCTGTCATCCTGCGCGGCTACGCGGTGCCTCAAGGGCGCTTCGATCACCGCCAGTCGGACATGCTGATCCTCTTGCCGGACGGCTATCCGCTGGTGCCACCCGACATGTTCTTCGCCCTCCCCTGGTTGCGCCTGCCCAATGGGCGTTACCCGAATTGCGCGGATCAGCCGTTCCAGTTTGCCAACGGCAACTGGCAGCGGTGGTCGCGCCACAACCCGCAGTGGCGCCCGGGGATTGACGGCATCTGGACCATGCTGCGTCGCATCGACGTCGCCCTGGAGAAAGCTGCATGAGCGTCACCCTGTCGATGATGGAAGAACATGAAGCGCAGCTTCGCGGGCAATTGTTCGCGGTGCCAGGTGTCGAAGGCGCGGCCTATGTGCTGATGCGCATCAATGTCGTTGGCATGGACCCGTGGGATCGCCGGTCGCGGCTTCGTCTTCTTGTTCGCGAGATCGTGCCCATCGCGGCCGAGCACAACGTTTCGGCCGATGGCATGCATGTGCGCTGGCACACCGCCGGCTTCGTCGCGCTGCTGCAACGCTGCGCGGCCCAGGGCCTGGTGCTTGGCATCGCGCATAGCCATCCCGGTGGACCGGCACAATTCTCGGATTAGGATGACGCCAACGAGGCGGAGCTGATCCGCACGGCCTGCCACCGTAACGGACGCGAGACCCGGCTCGTCAGCCTGCTTTTTGATGCGGATGGCGGCATTCACGGGCGGCTTTGGCAGTATGATCGGCACCAGACCCCCATCGCCACGATCAACGTGCTGGGTGACCGGTTTGCCTTTCATCAGGCAGGCGCGGTCTCCCCGATCTCGCCTGTCTTCGCCCGGCAGGTGCTTGCCTTTGGGCCAGCGCTTACCAGCCAGCTTGCGGGCCTTCGTGTCGGTATCGTTGGCGCGGGCGGCACGGGCAGCGCCACGGCCGTGCTGGCGGCCCGTGCCGGCGTCGGCCAGCTCGGCCTGTTCGATGATGACATCGTCGAGGTCACGAACCTCAATCGGCTTCACGGCGCCGCGCAGTCCGATGCCGACGCCATGCGCCCGAAGGCCGAGGTCGTGGCTGGCGAAATCGCGCGGCTCGGTCTCGGCACGCGCGTGGTACCATTCCGCGGCTGGGTCAGTGACCCGCAGGCCCGCGACGCGTTGAAGGCCTGCGATGTCATTTTCTGCTGCACGGATGACCATGCCGGACGGCTGTTCTTGAATTCTTTGGCCTACTTCTACCTGATTCCGGTCATCGATATGGGCCTGGCCATGGCGGTAGCCAAACCACCCGCCACTGGCATGGCCGATATTTCGGCGCGCGTCACCGTCATGATGCCGCCGGAGCCCTGCCTGCTGTGTCGCGGCACCATCGACGTGGAAGTCGCGGGCGAAGAGTCCTTGCGGCGGCAGAATCCGGCCGAATACGATCGGCGGAAACGGGAAGCCTATGTACGCGGGGAAGGCAATCCGAATCCCGCCGTGGTGACCTTTACGACGGAGACCGCGTGCATAGCGGTGAATGAGCTCCTCAACCGGATTGCGAATTTCCGTAAGAAGCCAATGGGTTCGGAGATCCGCCGCCGTTTTCTGTTCAGTGAGGATCGCGCGACCTCGGCGGCGCGACGACCGTCATGCCCCGTCTGTGGATCGCCCGCCTGTTGGGGCATGGGTGATGTTGAACCGTTCTGCGTAGGTTGACCATGTGGAATTTCCTCATCGCCCTGCTGACGTGGCTCGGCTTCATCAAAAAGCCCGCCTTCGTGATGCGCTATGCTGAGTCGCACCCTTCGGTCGACGAACTCTCGCCATCCGATCTTGTTGTTGTACGGTCAGGCTCTTTCACCAAATGGGCCTGCTTGCGCTGCCCCTGCGGGTGCGGCGAGAAGATCGCGTTGTCACTCGACACCCGGCGCCGACCTTCGTGGCGCGTCTCCACGGATTGGCTTCGCCGGCCCTCCGTCTCGCCTTCGATCTGGCGACATGGCGGGTGCTATAGTCACTTCTGGATAAAAAGCGGCGCGATTGAATGGTGCCTGGGAACGGGCAAGCCCCCGAATGGGGCGCGATAGTACTCCTTCGGAACCGGCGCGTAGGCTAATATAGGACCAAGGATTCGCGACCGCCGCCATGCCATTGGATCATTACGTTTCTCAAGTTCACTTGCGGAACTTCTATTCACCGGTTCTCCAAAACCGGATGCATGCGATTCGGAAATCGGACCTCAAGGCGTTCACGCCGCGGTCGGAAGATGTTTGCCGGATCGAAGATGGCAGCACGAACGCGTATCTTCAGCCCGCGCGTGCGGTCGAGGATTTTCTTCTTTCCGTCGAACCCCGATACAATGCCGCTCTCGGCACGCTGCGCGATAGGGAACCCGACGCCGCGGCCGTTCATACCATGGCTGGTTTTGCGGCCTATATATCGACCTGCGCGCCCGCAGCAATACGCATCGGAACTGCACCGCTTCAGTCGGTGCTGCAGGCAACCGCCGAGATACTCGACCGGCAGGGACAGATTCCCCCTGCTCCCGAAGCATTGGGCAACAAGACGATCACCCAGCTTCTAAATGACGGCACCATTCACTTCGATGTGGACGGAAAATACCCGCAGGCGCTGGGGATTCGCGACATCCTCTATCGGCTATCCGTGTTCGGCAACTCGGCTTGGGAGATCCTCTATAACGACGACAGGGACAATCCTTTCCTGACGAGCGATTTTCCTGTCGCGATCGAAGCCCGGGGCAACAGCGGGATTGTGAACCGCATCGTGCCGCTCGCGCCGGATATTGCCGTCCGCATTCTTCCCGACGTCACCCGCGCGCGAACCAAACCCGACCTCACCTTTTCCGGCTTTCGGTACCGGCGGCTGCGCCTTGCGCGAACGGATGTATCCGCGCTCAATCGCCTCATCGTGCAATGCGCCGAGGACATCGTGTTTCACCGTGATGCGCAAGCGTGGATTCCAGGCTTTGTCGCGAAAAACCGGCATTATCGCATCGAGTGCGTCACCAGCCGCCTGCCGTATGGCACCGGAATCATGAATGTTGCCATCCAGCGCGTGGTCGCGACAGGCCAAGCCGCATGACTAGGCCTTTGAAGCGTCCGAGGTTCGTTGCGCTCGACTCCTCACACTTCGTCAATCTGGCGCGCGAGCTCCATGCGCCAGATGGCGCAACGCGCACGGCCGCCCTCGCTCTGATGGAGGCGCTGATGACTGGAAGCGATGTCCTCGTTCTCAGTTTCCATCATTTTCAGGAGCTCCTGGTCTACGGCGATGCGCGCGTGGTGGCGGAGCAAATTCGCGTTCTGGAAGCGTTTCCGCTCGTCGCGCTTGTGACGAACCAGCGCGGTGACGGCGTTGCTGGATCAATATTCGACCTTCAAGTCGTCGAGGTTCTTGCCGCGTTTCGTTATCCAAAAGCAACGCCGCGGATGGTGCGCGATGCGGTCCGAAGCGGGCTATTCCGACTAACGTCGGGCGCCGAAGCCGTCCGCGTATTTCAGCGTGAGCTACCGCTCCTGCAGCCGGAGTTTGTCCGCATGGCGGCGCGTAGCCGGAAGATTGTCGCGATAGCGCAATCGGACTTTACCGGCGTCGGACATCGGAAGGTGAGCGAATTTCTCACCGGGGGGCTGCACGCACCTATCGACATCCAGCGCAATCTCGCCCGACTCGGCGCTGCCTTGGAGTCCGACATTCGACAACATGGGGATAAGAAGATTCCCGATAAAGGTGCGGTCTCCGCAGCCTTTATGGCGGATATCGCGGAACGCGGTCGTGCTTTGGAGGGGAGCGATAATCCCGGCCTTCAGATCCTGGCCTGGAGCGATGTTGATCGCGACGAGATCACGCCGGACACCACGGTTGGCGAGGTTAGCGACTGGGCGGCGTTCCGCACCAAGCTCAAGCAGATGAATGAGGCGCTGAATCTCCCCTGGCGGGAGCTCAAGCGGGGCGTCAGCGAGAGCCGGATTCCGTCGGGCATCATCGACCGGGCGCTGAAGCGCTTCCGGCCTCGTTCAGCCGAATGGAAGGGAAGCGATCTCATCGATACGCATCTCGCCTGCCTTGCGTCTTATTGCGATATCACGTTCATGGACAAGCGGACGCATGAGGGATTGCAGGTCGCGCGCAAGAAAATGAAAGAACTGGATTCCATCCTCCGCCGCGTGGAGAAAGCGAAAAACACGCGGGTCGTGCTGGAACGTCTAGCAAACAGCTAATTTCCAAATGCCTTTCTACGATCAACAGAGCTAGAGCAGCGTTATATTCTGCCTAGGACCTTGGCGTGAGGTTGGTAGCTCAATTTCTGAAGCCACCGCATCTAGAGCGGGATGAGTTTTGGTTGAATCATCATGCCCGGCTTTATGCCGGGCCTCCACGTCTCGAAGGGTGAATCGGATCAAAGACGTGGATGGCCGGGACCAGTCCGACGATGACACGTTGAGAGGCTTCGCCGTCAACTCACCCTTATCTAATTCATCAACGGTGCAGCCGTCCAAATGTGTGAGAGTAGTAAATTACTGAGTTGAAGATAATGCGCGCGGCAACATCTTGGAACGATCCCAACAGGCCAAGCGATCATTCACCGCCGTGAGCTAGAATATCTGCTTTGGGTCAATTACGGACGTTTCTAGCCAGCTGCGAGTGACGAAAGAGAGAGACAATCAAGTTTTTGACAGCGATCAACCTATACTTAGTATAGCATGTTGTGAGCGCGTCTTACGTCAATAAGGTCCGAGCCAATGGCTGCCGCGAAAAGGTTCACAATTACTATCTCCCCCAAGGGACAGCTCATCCTGCCCGACGACATTCGCCAGGGCAGGAAATGGGTTGCGGGAACGGAGCTCCTCGTTGAGGAAACGCCGCAGGGTGTGCTGTTGAAGTCCACATCGACCTTTGCCAAAACCCGGCCCGAAGATGTGTTCGGCATGCTACCCTACAAGGGAAGGCCAAAGACGCTGGACGAAATGGATGCAGGTGTGTTTGCCGAAGCCAAACGCAGACATGCTCATAATTGATTCCTTCGTAGCCGATTCGATCAAACAAGTAAAAATGCGACGATCTGCTCCGGCATGATGCGACAGACGAGTTCGCCAGGCCGGATAGCAAGCAGGCGGGGCAAAGACTGGACTTTTTAACGACAAATCTCGCTACCACGAGTTCGGGCGAAAGATATGGAGCGAAAGCGGTATCAGTGACACGGCAGCTCTTGATAGGTTGAAGTGTTTGCTATGAACGAGCGAAAACCTGTAGCGGCGCAAAATCCTGATTGTCGGCGGCCTTAAGCGTATCGATATATCTCTGGCGCATCTGTCCGGTGTCGCCGAGATCGCCGCCGCCCCAAGTAAAGCGCGGTCGATCGAGACGAGCGGCGAGAACATCCGCCATCAGCCGAGACCAGCGTCCATTACCGTCCGAGAATGGATGAACCGAGACGAGCGCGTGGTGAAAACGCACCGCGATCTCGTCGGGAGAAAACGTGTTATTCTCAATCCAGAAGCGGGTGTTGTCCAAGACCTCGTAAAGGCGCGACTGAATCAAGGCGCGATCGACGCCGAGATTCGTATTGGTGGTGCGGTACTTTCCTGCCCAGCGCCAGACCTTGCGAAACATCCGCCGGTGCAGCTTCCGGACGAAGGACTCGCTCACAGGGTCATGACGTCGTTGCAGCGCCCATACGCTGGCGGTCAAGATATTGTCCTGTTCGAGCGCGTTCAGCTCGTGGCGCAGCGTGATGTGCGACGGAATCAAATCCGCGCGCTTGTCGGGTGGGACAACGGTGGCGTCATCGACCTGGATATGGAGATCCGTCACCGACTATCGTCCCAAAGCCTTGCGGGCTGCCGCAGCAGATCGTCCGCAAGACGTTGTCGGGTCCGCGTGCGTTGTAGCGGATCGTCGACGCCTTGCGCTTCCAGGCGCATTGTCTGTTCGACTGACGAAAGCTGGCGCTCCGCGATTTGCAGAGCACGCTCCTCAAGCGTTGTCGTTAAAGGCTTGATGGGCACAAGGGCATAGATCACACGGCAGCCGAGCGCTTCCGCTGCCCGCTCCAGGCTCTGCATGGTGATGTTGCCTTTGCTCTCGGCCTTCTCCAATTCGACGATGCGGGGCTGCTGGACCTGCATTCGTTTGGCAAGTTGAGCGGTGGTCATTCCAAGCGCTTCACGGATCGCGCGTATCCATCCCCGCTCGGGCCTCACCGCGCTGGCGAGGCCGCGCAGTTGGTCGAAGCGCTTATCGAGTTGCTGTGATGGGGTGACCATTCGATAAGAAATACCTTATTATCCGACGGCTTGTCAATAAGAATATTCTTATCTTCATCAAGGCTAACAATAAGAATATTCTTATGCGATTTTGATAACTTAATCAGATATTTCTTATCGCAAATCGTACGTCATTGCCGGAAGCGAGACGATTTCAACGCGCCCTTATGAATGGCGTCGCCGCCTAGCCACGCGCCTTTACGAGCGAAGGATGTGCTTCTCGAATCAGGGGAAATGCCCCCGGTCGACTGACAATCCATCACCGGCTTAATCACCGGCTTATTTTTCAGATTTAAGCCGGTCGAGGGCTGAGTGCTCTCAAAATTCTATTTTAATTTCAGTGTTTTATTTGGCGCGCCCGGAGAGATTCGAACTCCCGACCCCCAGATTCGTAGTCTGGTGCTCTATCCAGCTGAGCTACGGGCGCGCAGGCTGCGAGCCAGCGGGCAACAGCCCGGCCGGCGGCATTTGTTCCTGACGACCAGGGTCCTCAGAAAGTGGGCCATAGCTACCGGCTCCGGGGGGGCTTTGCAAGCGCCAGTATCGCTCGGAGTGATGATTTTGCGGACTTATTTCCGTTTTTCAGTCTGCCGGAAACTGTTCGGGCGATGGCTGAGCGTCCACCGCCCGCCTTAGGCCCGGAAATCCGCCGCCTCGGCCGTCCAAGCTGCGGCGGCGGTCCCATCATCGGCCCGCGCGGGGCGGCGGGGCGGACCGTCCGCGACGTCTGGCCAGATCGGCCCGATAACCGGCCGAAGTGGAGTCGTTTCCTCCGAGCGGTGAGCGGCAGGTTGACCCGGCACTCCCAGCGCAACTTAGAAGCGGTTTAAACGATTGTGTTTGCGCGGAATTCACTGGCCCTTAGTAGGCGGCTGAAGCAGCTGATCCGCCGTGTCGTCGGCAATCCGATCACTGCCGAGGACCGGGTACAGCGGGCCTTCGCCAAGCTGCTGGCGAATGCCGCGCGCGAAGACATCGCCAACCCGCCAGACACCGCGACCAACCGCGGGGCGGTGCTGGCGCCGATGGTGAGCAAGCAGATCGAGGCCGGCGCGAAGGCGGACGTCGGCGGCATGCTGCTCGCGGCGGCGGTGTTCGATATCGAGAAGGCCTATGAGTACACCACCGCGGACAACGTCTATACCCAGGATGGCCGCCAGAAGCATCGTGGCATCGGGTTCACGCCGCCCGCATTGTCGGATGGAGCCGGGGCCGGCTCGATGAGCCGACATTCCGGCAATTTCTGGCGCGCGATCGTCGTTTCGCCGACATTCCGCAACTCGGCGTCGTCCGGCCTCATGCGGTGCCGCTGGAGAGCATCGTCGTCACCCAACCTGATCTTGTTCTGCTTGGCACCGAGTTCACGGCCTCCGATCCGGCGATCCGCCAGCTGACCGCGGCGGAAATCGCCGTCGCGGTGCTCGGCCTTGCGCCGTCGCTGCGGTGTCTCGACAGCGAGCAGGGCCTCATCGCCTTCGGCCGGCTGATCGGGCGCGAACAGCAGGCGCGGGAGTTCGATGCCTTCTTCCGCCAGCAGGTGGCGCATATTTCCGGGCGGGTGGCGCATGCGGAGGATACGCCCGCCGTGCTGCTCGAGGCGCACGCCGGCGGCGCCACCTGCTGCGCCTCTCCGGGCAAGGGCGAGGGCATCGGCGACTTCGTGTCGCTGGCCAAAGGTGAGAACATCGGAGCCTCGGTGATTCCCGGCATGGCCGGGCAGCTCGGCCTTGAATACATCATCAAGCGTGAACCGGCGGTTTATATCGGCACCGGCGGACATTACATGGCGGCGAGAGATGGCCTGGTGCTGGGACCCGTCGTCGCGTGCTGCTTCGCTGTCGTCGGCTTTGCCGCCACGGTGGCTGAAATCCTGCGCGGCGCATTGCTGCAGCAGCATACGCCCGATTCGGTCCGCGGCCGCGTCTCCAGCCTCTGGCTGATGCAGGCGACCATCGGCCCGGCCCTCGGCGGCATGCAGATGGGACTGATGGCGCGCGAATTCTCGCCGCTCGCGGCATTGGGACTGGGCGGCATCGCCTGCATCGTCGCGGCCCTTGCGATCATGATGACGTGGCCGGTCCTGCGCACCGCAAGGTTGGGAGCTTCGGCTGCATATGAGGCGCCAAGCTCGCCCTGAAGCTAGAAATGGATGTCGTCGAGCAGCTTCCGGAGCTCGCTGCCCTATCTCGGCACACACTCCTGAGGTTCCGCCGCACGTTCTCCTCGGAGACTGAACAGCCGGCCAAACAGCGGATTTACGTCGGAGATGCCGTTGGCCCGCAGCAGCTGCCATGCCATTGCCTGGTTGCTGGTGACGACGGACCGCTGCGTCCTCTGTTCGATCGCCTGGATGATCCCCGCCGATCGCAGGGCCGTGCAGCTGAGAAAGATCGTGTCGACATCATCCTTGATCTGTTTGAGGACCCAGTCGCGCAACGCGGCAGGCGCAAGACGGCCCATCTCGCTGTTGGTCTCGAGGCCCATGAAAGCATCGTGTACGACATTCACACCGTGGCTCTCGAGAAAAGCGATCTCCCGCTGGTGAACCGAGCGGTTGTAGGGCGTCAGCAGAGCCACCCGTCGCCCGCCGAGCGCTGTGATGGCGTGCAGGATCGCGTCCGCGGTCACCAGTCCGGGAATTCCGGTCGCCCGCGCGATGCGCTGAACGATCTGTGGTGCCAGCTCCGGAGCGAAGGTGGAGACCGCCGTGCAGTGAAACACGATGGTGCCGACCTCCGCGTGGGACAGAAGGCGCGATGCGCCTTCCAGCCCGTCAAGCATTGCGAGCAGCTCTTGCTCGGAGCTGCCGCGCAACTCCAGCCGCGTAAACAGGGGAGAGACGCCGTCCGGAAGCATCGCCGAAATCTCGGGCTCGGCGACCGGATTGCCGGATGGCACGATGATGCCGGCGCGCAGACGGGTGCCGTAGTCGATGGAAGGCGCAACGTTCACGACGCGACCCGGCTCGCCGTCGCTGTGTTCAGATTCTGCCATGCGGCCTTCAGATAGGTCCGATTGATATAATCGTCGGCCGAGGTCTTGCTCCGGCGCGGAACGGCGCGAATGAGCGAACTGATCTCGATCAGCGCCTGAACCGCCGCCGACGATGCGTCGCCGTCCCGCGGAAAGATACGCTCGGACGTATATTCGTCCCACGCCCGCTCGGCGTATCGGGGCTCGACGCCGGTTTCCTTGACCGCGATTGCGGTGGCCGCGTCTCTGTGAGTGAAGAACCATTCATGCGCCCTGACGAAAGCCCGCATGAAACGCATCATCGGCCCCTCATTGGCACGGGCCCATTCGCCGTCGACGTTCAGCGAAGTGAACTGGAAGTCCGGCACTTCGTCGCGCGGATTGCAGATCGAGGGAAAGCCGGCGTCGCGCGCGATATAGTCGAGCGGGGCGCCCTGCAGCCCGGCATCGATTTCCCCTGATTGAAGCATCGCCCAGCGAGTCAGAATGGGGCCGACGGCGCGGATGGTGTAGTCCTGCGGATAAGACAGGCCGCGCGCCTCCAGCAGTTTCATCACCAGCGAGGAGCTTCCCGCCTCGAGGGAGGAGACG
>Ga0180222_1001150_pt1 | contig 30256 bp, 25 predicted proteins | sample eDN5th37CKraftOP_FD_151336 | JGI IMG/M metagenome (GOLD analysis project Ga0180222, IMG submission 151336) | Enriched Organic Plus compost microbial communities from Emeryville, California, USA - eDNA 5th pass 37_C Kraft OP (version 2) (version 2) ...
CGGCGGAACGCACCGCGCTCAATTTCGCCGGCCACCTTTCCGGGATTGCGACCGCGACCGCAGCGCTGGTCGACAAGCTGAAAGGCACCAACACGCGGCTTGTCTGCACCCGCAAGACGACGCCGGGTCTGCGCGCACTTCAGAAATATGCGGTGCGCTGCGGCGGCGGCTACAATCATCGCTTCGGTCTCGACGATGCGGTGCTGATCAAGGACAACCACATCGCTGTCGCCGGCGGCATCCGCGCGGCGCTTGAGCGGGCGAAGTCCGTGGTCGGCCATCTGGTGAAGATCGAGATCGAGGTCGACAATCTCGATCAGCTCCGCGAGGTGCTCGATACCGGGCTCGCCGACGTGCTGCTGGTCGACAATTTCACCGTGCCGATGCTCAAGGAAGCGGTCGCGCTGGTTGGCGGACGTCTGGTGATCGAGGCATCCGGCGGCATTACGCACGACAATGCGGCCGAGATCGCGGCGACCGGCGTCGATTACGTTTCCTCGGGCGCGATCACCCACTCCGCGCCCAATCTCGATATCGCGCTCGATATCGAGATGTGATCCGGCGCGGGCCAGAGCGATTTCTGGCGAGCTGAAATCGCAGCACCCATGTCTTGTCATGCCCCGCGAAAGCGGGGCATCCAGTAAACTCTGAAGCGCTTGTGTGGCTGGATCGACCGCTGGAGCCTGTCATGGGGCCGCGCTTTGCGCGGACCCGTTGGCGGGCGATGACAGCGAGAGCGGCCGCGTCCTGAAAACTGAATGTGCTTCAGTCCCGCGCAATCACAAAGCGCGCCCTATCCGCCCGGCAGGTTGATCGGCTCCACCGGATCAAAAATGGAGCGGCGTGGCGGCGGCGGCGTCTGCGCCTCGGCCCGCTTGTCGATCTCCTTCTTGTCGGTTGAGGCGGGCTGAGCCGCGCGCGGAACAGAGCCGGTCGCCTCGAGCGGCTCGCCCCAGACCGGGATTTCATCGAGCGAACCCCAGCGCTTCGGACGATAGAAGATGTGAACGCCGATGCGCGAATGTTTGGTCATTGTGCGCACCCACCAAGGATTTACATAAGTCGCGTGGTAGTGCGTGGCCTTGCCGATCTCCGGCAACCAGAACTTGCCATCGAGCGCGTCCTCGGCGATGCGGGTTGCGACCTCCCAGCGCGGCTGATCGCGCACCACGTCCTTGTGGTTGTCGCAGGCGAACGTGAATTGGCAGGCGAGATGCCGGTGCGCGTTCTGGTAGACTACGTCGCAGACATTGCCCGGATAATAACCCGAGAAGGCGCGGTTCAGGATGACCTGCGCCACCGCCATCTGCCCGCGCTCGACCTCCCCGCGGGCCTCGAAATAGATCGCGTTGGCAAGGCACTTTGCGTGCTTTGCGCGGGTCGCCCCTGAAAGACCGAGCCGCTCGGCGGGCGTGCGCGGGCGCTTGCCCTCGCCGGTCACTTCGCCTTTCGGCGCGATCGTCTCGCCGCCCTTTTCCGATGCGGCATCAGCCGGCGCCGGCTCGAGCGCCGTGCGCTTGATCTCGGTGTCCACATGCGGAGGCGCAAGGACCGTCGGCGCCTCCTCGGGCTCCCAGGCCTCCCAGGCATTGCGGCCAACGCCGAGCGCGTGCGTACCGAAATAGACGCGCGATTGCGCCGTGGGCCTGACGAATTGCGCAAGCTTGTCGATCGCCTCGGGATCAAAGCGATCCGGAGTTTTCTCGGTGGCTGCCGGGACCGCTTCCACACGTGCGGGTGACGGTGCCTGCTCCAGAGCGGCGACGGACGGAGACGCCGGCACGGGCTTTTCCGCCAGTGGCACGACAGGACCGTAAAGATCGGCGCGCTGGGATTCGAGATCGGCGGTTTCGAACCGCAACGCAGCGCTGCGCCGTGCCTCGGACTTGAGTGCGATCAGATGGGCCGCGGCGAGACCCGCACGGCGAAGCTGGCCGCGTTCGGCCACTTCCTGACCGGGTTGTTCGGCGCTCTCCCGGAGGCGCGGACCTGTGCCGAGGACGCGCTTGGCGAGCGTATCGGCGCCAGCCGCAACGCGCGCAGGCGGAAAATCCTTGTCCGCAACCGGTCCGGATGTCGCCACCACCTGCCGCGGGCCGATCCCGAGCACGCGCTTGGCCAAAGTGTCAGGCGCCCCGGCGATGCGGACGCGCGGCGCCGGCTTTTCCGCGAGGGGTACGAGCGGACCGTGGAGATCGGCGCGCTGCGATTCGAGATCGGCGGTTTCGAATTGCAACGAAGCGCCGCGCCTTGCCTCGGACTTGACTGCGTTCAGATGCGCCGCGGCAAGACCCGCACGGCGAAGCTGATTGCGTTCAGCCACATCCTGCGGGGGTTCGGCGCTCGCGGGCAGACGGGGACCTGCGCCAAGCACACGCTTGGCCAGCGTGTCAGGTGCCCCCGCGATCCGGGCGCGCGGCGAAGCTGGGGTCGCGACGGGTTGCGCGGGGGCCTCGACGATCGCGGGCTGACGCGGGCCGATGCCGAGCACGCGCTTCGCGAGCGTGTCCTGGCCCAGCATGGGACGAGCCCGGCGATCCTCAACCGGCGCGGCAACGTCGGCATGCGGAGGCGTCATGCGATCGCCCTTCGGCAAAGCCGGTTGCGCGACCGCTTCGGCCTCGCGTGCAGTCGGCTGCGCGGGCTCCGGCTCGGATAGCGGCGGCCGGCTCGCCATGTCCTTTGTCTTCTGGCGACGCGGTTGAACGCCAGGCTCGGACTCCGGCTCCGGTTGCTCGGACGGAGCGGGTGTCGTCTTCAGACGATCGCCCTTGAGTCTGCGGTCGACCACCGGAAAATCATAGACCGGCGCCGACACAATCGGATCCATCGGGACCGTGAGCGGGATCGAACCGGTCGGTTCCAGCGCACGCGGGTCGAGCGCAGCAAGCTGCGTGAAATAAGGGTCCGGGATCGAGGCTCCGACGATGCGCGGAAAGCTCAAGGACGCGGCGTGAATGGTGCCGAATGTGGAATTGCGCACATGCGCACGCCAGCGTTCGGTGACCGCCGGCTGGCGCGCAATCAATGCAGCGAGATCCTGATGCCCAACAGAGTTCGGCATCGCGGTCACCACACACAGCACGAGGCCGAAGGGACGGCGGAACGCGCCCTTCGGCCTCTTACGCGACGCTTTCATACTCACGCTCACGCAACGCGACCGACGCAACGCAACCAGACGCAACACAGCGGCCTCACACGCCGCTCACGTAAAATTGTCGGAGTATCGTTGCGATCGGGTTAACTATCGCGGCGCCGAGCCAAATGCAGCGCAACGTCTTCACCCGCAATTAACGTAAAGATTTCGTCAATCGACCGTACAACGGTGGACGTTTGTCAGAGTCGATGTCCGTATCAAATGAAAACGGCCCCACACATGGGGCCGTTGAGATTCTGCGTCATTACCGGCCGTCGCGAATGCGCCGCGACCCGGCGATCAATCCTGCACGAATGGTGGATTGCCGGGTCAGGCCCGGCAATGACCGCACCTTACATCTTCGCGCCGACTTCCTTGAAGTATTTCTCGGCGCCGGGATGCCAGGGAATGGTCGTGTTCTTGTTGTTCTGCGTGTCGAGCGCAATCGCCTTCGCTTCGCCATGCGCGAGCGCAACTTCGTCGCGCTTCTCGAACAGCGTCTTGACGATGTCATAGGCTTGCTTTTCCGGCATCTTGGCGTCGGTGACGAGGATATTCTGCACCACCGCGATCTTGTTATCCTTGTCCTGCCCCGGATAGGTCTTCGCCGGAATGACGCCGTCGCTGTAGATGCCACCGTATTTCGCATTCATCTTTTCGACGACGTCGGCATGGTCAACCAGCTTGAGCTTGACGCCGGGGGTTGCGCCAAGGTCGGTCACCGCCGCGGTCGGCAGGCCGCCAACCCAGAAATAGGCGTCGATCTTGCCGTCCTTCAGCGCATTGGTGGATTCGGCAACGCCAAGGCGTTCGCGCTTCATGTCCTTGTCGCGGTCGAGGCCCGCAGCCTCGATCACACGGAAGGCCATCACCTCGGTTGCGCCGCCGGGAGAGCCGGTCGACACGCGCTTGCCCTTGAGATCCGAGAGCTTCTCGATGCCCTTGCCTTCCACCGTCACCACATGCATGCGGTTCGGATACAGCACCATCAGCGTTCGCACATCGACCTTGTTGCCCTTGAACTTGTCGACGCCCTGCAAGGCATCACGCGCGGCGTCGACCATCGTGAAGGCAACTTCGCTCTGGCCGGAACCAACCAGTTTCAGGTTGTCCACGGAGCCGCCGGTGACGCGCGCGGTCGCCTGGATTCCGGGCAAGTGCTTCGACAGCACATTGGCCATGCCACCGCCCATCGGATAATAGACGCCGCCGGTGCCACCGGTTGCAATCGCGATATTTTGCTGTGCGAAGGCCGTACCGCAAAGCGCGGCCCCGAGCACGATCGCGAGCGTCAAGGCCATTCGTTTAGACATTCGGTTTCTCCTCCCTTGCTGTTTCCGTCGGTTTATTGACCGGATGTCTGAACGCGAAGCTCCGGCTGATACCGCTGCTTCAACAATACTATGACGAACAGCACCACGCCAATTCCCGCGGTGTAGCTGATGTCGCGGCCGGTCGCGGTCTCCATCAACGCCTCGAAGAGACTCGGGAAGACGAGGAACAGACCGGCGAGGGTCAGCAATGCACGTTCGAGGATCGTGGTTCGCCGCAGCGCCCACCCTTGCGCGGCGCAGGCGAGTGCCGCGAGGCCGACCAGCGATTTCAGGGTGATCAGGACGATATCGACCCAGCTTCCGCCCGCGGGCAATTTCAACAACAGCCCAAGCCCCTGCGGGTCGAGCACAAAGACGAACGGCACGAGGAACGCCGGCAGCGTGTATTTCCACGCCTGCAAGGTCGTCTTGTAAGGATCGCCGCCGGTGATTGCTGCCGCCGCGAATGGCGACAGCGCGGTCGGCGGCGACACCTCGGACAGCACCGCATAATAGAAAATGAACATATGCGCCGCGACGTCGGGCACGCCGAGCTTGATCATGGCCGGCGCTGCGATCACCGCGCAGATGATGTAGGAGGCGGTGACCGGCACCGCGAGCCCGATCACCCACACGATCAGCGCCGTATAGATCGCGGTCATCAACAGGCTGCCGCCGGCGTAATCGATCACGATCGACGAGAATTTCAGGCCGAGACCGGTCAGCGTCACCACGCCGACGATGATGCCCGCGGTCGCGCAGGTCGTGGCGGCGGTCAGCGATTGCAGCGAGCCGTCCGCAAGCGCACGCACCAGCTTCTTCGGCGTCAACGCCGTCTCACGGGTGAGATAGCTCATCAGCATGGTCATGCCGGTGGCGTAAAGCACGGCCGTCGTCGGCGAATAGCCCCACACCATGAACACGACGATGGAGACGAGCGAGACGAAATGAAACCCATAGCGGCGCGTCAGTTCCTTCAGTGGATGTTCGGGAACATACGGCTCGCCGCGCACGCCATAGCGGCGGCCATCGAGCTCGACCATGAAGAACAGCGAGAGATAGTAAAGGATGGTCGGTATGGTCGCCATCCAGATCACATCGAGGTAGCTGATCTTCAGGAACTCGGCGATCAGAAACGCGGCCGCGCCGAGCACCGGCGGTGAGATAATGGCGCCTAGGCCGCCCGCAGCAAGAAGGCCACCCGCTGCGTTCTTCTCGAAGCCGGCGCGCTTCATCATCGGATAGGCGACGGCACCGATCGTGACCGTGGTCGCAACGCCCGATCCGGACGGCCCGCCCAGCAGAAAGGATGAGAGCACCACCGTGCGGCCCGCCGCATTGGGACTCCTCCCCATCAGCGTCATCGAGAAATCGATGAAGAATTTTCCGGCGCCGGATTGCTGCAGGAACGCGCCGAAGATGGTGAACAGCACGATCAGGGTCGCGGACACGTCGACCGGAATTCCGAAGATGCCCTCGAGCGTGATGAAGAGATGCCCGACCAGGGCATCGAAGCCGTAGCCGCGATGATTCCACGGCGGCGGCAGATACGGACCCGCCAACGCATAACCGATGAACAGGAGCGCGATGATCGGCACGATCGGTCCGATCGTACGCCGGGTGGCCTCGACGAGGAGGACGATGAAGATCACCCCGAGGATCACGTCGGTCCGGGTCGGCAGTGTCGCCCGATCGGTGAAGTCATCGCCGCCGGCGATGGCATATATGAGGATGCCGACGCAGGTCAGCCCGGCGATGACGTCGAACCAGCGAATGCGGTTACGGAAGCGCTCGGCGGCCGGGAACAGGAGAAAAGAGAGCAGCAGCACGAAGGCGACGTGTGTGTAGCGAAGCTCCTGCGTCGGGACGATTTCGTAAGCCGCATACAGGTGGAACAGGGACATCGCGACAGCGATGGCGGTGACGACGGTTCCGGCCCAGCCCGACAGCCGATTGGCAGCGCCTTCTTCCTGTTCGATGAACTCTTCGGCCTTTCGCAGGCGCTCGACCTCGATGGCGTCCTGCCCGAGATCGGTCTTCGACTCCTCGGCCATCGTCCCCCCGTATTTTGTTCTTTCGGTCCATCTCCTCCTGCCCCCAGGCGGGATGGCCTCCCTGTCCCGCAGGCTAGCACGCGAGGGCCGGCCAGCCTACCGGAAGTGGCCCCGCCGACCCGGCTCGCCAGCCAAGGTTCGGTTAACCATGTCTAAAGCGCGAAGCGGTATCACAGGCTGCTTCTCTGGCGTGGTGAGGACGTGATGTCTGAGGGATTCTGCGGGCCCGTCGCACCGGCTTTCGGTGCGGTTCTGATTGGACTCGTGCTGTTGTTGGTCGCCGTCGGCGCATGGACGCTTCGGCTGCGCCGTCAGAACAGGCGGCTCCGGCTTGCGCTCGCCAACACCCCACAGGGTCTGTGCATGTGGGATCCAAATGGCCGCCTGCTTCTGTGCAACGAGCGTTATGTCAACATGTACGGCATGTCCCCCGCAATCGTGAAGCCGGGTGCGACGTTGCGCGAGATCGTGGAACATCGCGCTGCGATCGGAAATTTCAGCGGAGATATCGAGGCTTGGGTCAATGGCGTCCGGCAACGGATCGCATCGCAACAGCCCGGATCGCATACCTTCACTTCGACCGACGGCCGCGTGATCGAAATCGCCGAGCAACCGCTTCCCGACGGCAGCCTGGTTGCCACCCATCACGACATCACGCTGCAGCACTCGATCGAAAAGGAACGCGCCGCGCACGCGGTGGAGGAGAAGCGCCGGGCGATGCTCGAAGGCGCGATCAGCGCATTCCGCCAAGCTATGGATACCGTGTTGCGGTCGGTCAATGACAGCGCCGCCACCATGAAGCTGACTGCAAGTTCGCTGTTTGCGTCGTCGGGTCAGACATCGCAGCGCGCCGAAAGCGCCCTGCAGGCCTCGAACGAGGCTTCCACCAACGTCGCGACCGCGGCGACCGCTGCCGACGAGATGGCATCGTCGATCGGCGAGATCAGCCGGCAACTGGTTCACACCACCAACGCAGTGCGGCTCGCAGTCGGCGAGGCACAAGCCACCAACGAGGACATCAAGGGTCTTGCCGACGCCGCGCAGAAGATCGGCGATGTGGTCGAACTGATCCGCACCATTGCCGGCCAGACCAACCTCCTCGCCCTCAACGCTACGATCGAAGCCGCTCGCGCCGGAGAATCAGGCCGCGGCTTCGCCGTGGTCGCATCCGAAGTGAAGTCGCTCGCAGTCCAGACGGCGAAGGCAACCGAAGAGATTTCCAATCAGATCCTGTCGGTGCAGGGTTCGACCGGAAGCGCGGTCGAGGCGATCGCGCGGATCACCGGCCGCATGCAGGAGATCGAACGCTTCACCTCCGCTGTCGCGGCGGCGGTCGAGCAGCAGAATGCGGTGACCGGCGAGATTTCCCACAACGTCTCGAGCGCGGCGAACGGGACGCAGGACATCGTCCTTGTCCTCGATCAGGTCGCGTCAGCCGCAACCGACACACGTGCCACGGCCGAGACGGTGCTGCGCACCTGCGTCGAGGTGGAGCAGGCCGTCGCCAATATGCGCGCCGAAGTCGATGGTTTTCTTAAGAAAGTGGCAGTCTGAAATGGCAAATCTCGATCGCGATAGCGAGCGCCCGCCGCTCAATCCGAGAGACTTGTATCGCCCGCGCCTTGGAAAACAGCGCGAACCGCTGTCGAAATCGGCGATTATGGAATTGCAGGCCTGGCGCAAGGCATCCGCGCAATCCGAGGGTGCCGACGCTGTCGAGGGGACGCGCTGAGCGAAGTCGCCGGCTGGTGATCCAGCCGGCGACGCATTAGCATCAGGCTTGGCTCGCCACTTCCTTGCCGAGTGCGGCCTGAGCCGCAGCCAGCCGCGCGATCGGCGTGCGGAATGGCGAACACGACACATAGTCGAGATTCACCTCGTGGCAGAACGCGACCGAAGCCGGGTCGCCGCCATGTTCTCCGCAGATGCCGACTTTGAGATTTGGCCGCACCTTGCGGCCGCGCTCGACGCCAATCCGGACCAGTTCGCCGACGCCATCGCGGTCGATCGACACGAAGGGATCGACCGCGAGGATACCGCGCGCGGTATAGGTCGCAAGGAAGCTCGCGGCGTCGTCGCGGCTGATGCCGAAGCAGGTCTGCGTCAGGTCGTTGGTTCCGAACGAGAAGAATTCGGCGCCGCCCTCGCCTTCGGCGATCTTGTCGGCCATCAGCGAAGCGCGCGGCAGCTCGATCATGGTGCCGACCTGGTATTCCAGCGTCACGCCCTTCTCTTTGGAGACCTGAGCCGCCATCTCGTCGATCCGCGCCTTGACGAGATCGAATTCGGCGCGCGTTGCGATCAAGGGCACCATCACCTCCGGCACCACCGGCTTGCCGGTCTTCTTGCCGGCGTCGGCAGCAGCCTCGAAGATCGCGCGCGCCTGCATCTCGGCGATTTCCGGATAGGCGATGGCAATGCGGCAGCCGCGGAAGCCGAGCATCGGGTTGAATTCAGCAAGCTCGGCGGCGCGGTTCTTGATCTTCTGCGGCGAAGTCCCGAGCGAGGCGGCGACTTCGGCGATCTCCGCCTCGCCGTGCGGCAGGAATTCGTGCAGCGGCGGATCGAGCAGACGGATCGTGACCGGAAGGCCCTGCATGATCTCGAACAGCTCGGTGAAGTCACCGCGCTGCATCGGCAGAATTTTCGCAAGGGCCGCGCGCCGCGCCTTTTCGGTGTCGGCGAGGATCATCTCGCGGACCGCCAGGATGCGGTCGGCCTCGAAGAACATATGCTCGGTCCGGCACAAGCCGATGCCCTCGGCGCCGAATTTCAGCGCGGTACGGGCATCCGCCGGCGTATCGGCATTGGCGCGCACGCCGAGTTTGCGGACCTTGTCGGCCCAGGTCATCAAGGTGCCGAACTCGCCGGACAATTCCGGCTCGATCATGCGGACCTGACCCTGCAGCACCTGACCGGTCGATCCGTCGATGGTCACGGTGTCGCCTTCCTTGAGCGTATGTCCGGCGACGCTCATGGTCTTTGCCGCATAATCGATGCGGATCGAACCTGCGCCGGAGACGCAGGGCTTGCCCATTCCGCGCGCCACCACGGCGGCGTGCGAGGTCATGCCGCCGCGCGTCGTCAGAATGCCTTCGGCGGCGTGCATCCCGTGGATGTCTTCCGGGCTCGTCTCGACACGAACCAGGATCACCTTGCGTCCCTTGGCCTTCAGTTCCTCGGCGTCTTCCGAAGAGAACACGATCTCGCCCGAAGCAGCGCCGGGCGAAGCCGGCAGACCGGTCGCGATGACCTTGCGCTCCGCCTTGGGGTCGATGGTGGGATGCAGCAGTTGATCGAGCGAGGCCGGATCGATCCGCAGCACCGCCTCCTCCTGCGAGATCAGTCCCTCGCTCGCCAGTTCGACGGCAATCTTGAGGGCCGCCTTGGCGGTGCGCTTGCCGGACCTCGTCTGCAGCATCCACAGCTTGCCCTGCTCGATGGTGAATTCGAGGTCCTGCATGTCGCGGTAATGCTTTTCGAGCTTGCCGTAGATCTGCGTGAGCTCTTTGAAAGCCTCCGGCATCGCGCTCTCGAGCGACGGCTTGTCCGAACCGGCCTCCTTGCGCGCCGCCTCGGTAATTTCCTGCGGGGTGCGAATACCGGCGACGACGTCCTCGCCCTGCGCGTTGATCAAAAATTCGCCGTACAGCGACTTGTCTCCGGTCGAGGGATTGCGGGTGAACGCAACGCCGGTCGCGGAATCGTCGCCCATATTGCCGAACACCATGGCTTGCACGTTGACGGCGGTGCCCCAGCTTTCCGGGATGTTGTGCAGACGCCGGTAGGTCTTGGCGCGCGCATTCATCCACGAGCCGAACACGGCGCCGATCGCGCCCCAGAGCTGCTCCTTGGGATCTTGAGGGAACGGCTTGCCGCTCTCGTCCTGAACCTTCTGCTTGTAGAGGCCTACCAGATGCTGCCAGTCCTCGGCGGTCAATTCGGTGTCGAGGTTGTAGCCATTCGCGTCCTTGTGCTCGGCCAGAATGTCCTCGAACAGGTGATGCTCGATGCCAAGCACGACATCGGAATACATGGTGATGAAGCGCCGGTAGGAATCATAGGCAAAACGCCGGTCTCCGGACTTCGCCGCCAGCGCCTCGACGGTTTCGTCGTTCAGGCCGAGATTGAGAACGGTGTCCATCATCCCCGGCATAGACGCCCGCGCGCCCGAACGCACCGAGACCAGCAACGGGTTAGAGGTGTCTCCGAAGCCCTTGTTCGTGAGCTTGCCGATCTGATCGAGCGCGGCGTCGACCTGTGCGGCAAGTTCCTTCGGATAGGTTTCGCCGTTGGCGTAAAAATATGTGCAGACCTCGGTCGTGATGGTGAAGCCCGGCGGCACCGGCAGGCCCAGATTGGCCATTTCCGCCAGGTTCGCGCCCTTGCCGCCGAGCAAATTCTTCATGTCGGCCTTGCCCTCGGCCTTGCCGCCGCCGAAGCCGTAAACCCATTTCACCATTATCGACGTCCTGTATTAGGCCGAAGCCGGCCGGTCATGACCGGTTTCGGCGCCCGTTTCAACCGCGACGAGAGACAACGCCGCGCGCACCCACCGGGGCGAAGACCTAGCGGAATAGTCCGAGGCCCAGCAGTCCAACAGCGATCAGGTAGATCGCGACAATGAAATTGAGCAGCCGCGGCATGACGAGGATCAGGATGCCGGCAATCAGCGCGATGATCGGCTGCAGATGTCCAATGGTGATGGTCATACGGTCTCCGTGGGTTGGAATGCAATCAGTGACTGACGTTGTCTCGCCCGGACGAGGGACCGGTTGCGCCCGCCGCCGCATTGATACAAGACAATGCAGTATCGACTACCGGCCGCATCGGATGAAGCGGGAAGATAACATGCCAACCCTGAATGCACCGTCCCGTATCACCTTCCTCGTGTCCCTGGCCCTCGCGATCATTGCGCTGGTGGGGACGCTCGTCGTCATCCCGGTCGTCAGCCAATACGCGTTCTGGCTCGCAATCCTTGCGTATGTGGTGCTTGCGTTCGGTGTCATCATGCGGGGATTTTAGAGCGGTCCGGACTCATCCCTCGATCTTCGAGAAATCCGCGACCGTGCGGGTCGCCTCGCGGATGCGGTTCAGCAAAATCAGCCGGTTTTCGCGGAGCGCGGGGTCGTCGGCGTTCACGGTGACCTTGTCGAAGAACGCATCGACAGCCGGGCGAAGCTTCGCCATCGCCGCCATCGCGCCGGCGAAATTCTCGGCGGCATAAGCCTCGCTCGCTTCCGGCGCGATCGACACCATCGCCCTGGCCAGCGCCATCTCCTCAGGCTCCTTCAGGAGCGCGGGATCGGGATCGCCGGTATAGGACTTGCCATCCTTCTTTTCTTCGATGCGCAGAATGTTGGCGGCACGCTTGTAGCCGGCGAGCAAATTCCGGCCATCCTCGGTTTCGAGGAATTTCGCAAGCGCCTCGACGCGGCGAACAATGGTGACGAGATCGTGCTGATCTTCGACCGCCAGCACGGCATCGGCGAGATCGTGCCGCGCCCCCTGCTCGCGCAGTTGCACCTTCAGCCTGTCCGCGAAGAAATCGCGCAAGTCCGAACCGGTCATCGCGTCGTAGCTCATCCGCAGGCCCGACAGCTCGTCAGTGTCCTTGCCGGCCTCGCCGACGAATTCCCGCATGAAGGACTTGCCCTGTTCGAGATAGCCCTCCGTCGCGAGCGCAAACAATTCGGCGAGATTGAGCCGCAGATTGTTGGACAGGATGATGCGGATCACGCCGAGCGCCGCGCGGCGCAGCGCATAAGGATCTTTTGAGCCAGTGGGTTTCTCGTCGATCGCCCAGAACCCGACCAGCGTGTCGATCTTGTCGGCAAGCGCCACCGCGATCGCAACCGGATCGGCCGGGACCAGATCGTTCGGTCCGACCGGCTTGTAATGGTCTTCGCAGGCATGGGCGACGGCGTCATCCTCGCCTTGCGCCAGCGCGTAATACTTCCCCATCAGGCCCTGCAATTCGGGGAATTCGCCGACCACTTCGGTGAGGAGATCCGCCTTGGCGAGCGTTGCGGCGCGCTCGGCCTTGACGGGATCGGCGTTGATCATCGGTGCGATGAGGCCCGCGAGCCGGACGATGCGCGCGATCCGCTCGGCCTGGGTGCCGAGCTTCTGATGAAACACGATCTGCGCGAACTTCGGCAGCCGGTCCTCGAGCCGCGTCTTCAGATCGGTCTCGTAAAAGAATTTCGCGTCGGACAATCGCGCGCGGATGACGCGCTCGTTGCCGGCGACAATCGCCTTGCCGCCGTCGACCGCCTCCATGTTGGAGACGAGGATGAAACGCGGCGCGAGCTTCGTACTTTGCGGATCGCGCATGACGAAGCATTTCTGGTTGTTGCGGATGGTCGCGCGGATCACCTCCGGCGGGATCGCGAGAAAGCTGTCGTCGAACGCCCCCATCAGCACCACAGGCCATTCGACAAGGCCGGCGACCTCGCCGAGAAGGCCTTCATCCTCGATCAGCTCGTAGCCTTGTGCGAAGGCGAGGTTCCTGGCCTCGGTCAGGATGATGTCGCGACGGCGCGCCGGATCGACGATCACCTTGGCCTTTTCGAGCTTTGCCATCCAGTCGTCCTGGCGGCGCACCTCTATCGGTCCGGGACTGAGGAAACGGTGCCCATAGGTGACGTTGCCGGATGTCAGTCCGCCAAACGTGAACGGCACCACCTGCGGGTCTTCGGTCTCGGGCCCAAAGGTCGCGACGATCGCATGCAGCGGACGCACCCAGGAGGCGGCTCCCGGCTGGGCCGATTCCTTTCCCCAACGCATCGACTTCGGCCACGGGAATTTCCGCGCGATATCGGGCAGCATCTCAGCCAGCACCGCGAGCGCATCGCGCCCCGGCTTTTCAACCACGGCGACGTAGAATTCGCCCTTCTTCGGGTCCTTTTCGACCTTCGCCTGATCAATCGATGTCAGTCCGGCACTTTTCAAAAAGCCTGCGATCGCAGCCTCGGGAGCGCCGACGCGGGGGCCCTTCTTCTCTTCCCGGCTATCCGGCTGGCGCGCCGGAACGCCATGCACGGTGAGCGCGATCCGGCGCGGCGTCGCGAAGGCTTTCGCGCCTTCATAGACAAGGCCCGCCTCGACCAGCCGATCGGTGACGAGCTTTTTCAGATCCTCCATGGCGCGCGGCTGCATGCGCGCCGGGATCTCTTCGGAAAAGAATTCGAGCAGGAGATCGGGCATCTCACGCTCCGCCGGCTTCGGTTGCGAGCCAGGCTGCGCCGCAGGCCTTGGCCAGTTCGCGCACCCGCAGGATGTAGCTCTGCCGCTCGGTGACCGAGATCACGCCGCGCGCATCCAGCAAATTGAAGACGTGGCTGGCCTTGATGCACTGGTCGTAGGCCGGCAGCGCCATCAGGTGCCGTTCCGTCTTGCCGTCAGCCCATCCGGCCTCGAGATATTTCTGGCACGCCGCTTCCGCCATCTTGAATTGCGCGAACAGCATCTCGGTGTCGGCATGTTCGAAATTGTGCCGCGAATATTCCTGCTCGGCCTGCAGGAACACGTCGCCGTAGGTCACTTTCCTGTCGCCGGTCTGCCCGTTGAAATTGAGGTCATAGACCCGCTCGACGCCCTGCACATACATCGCGAGCCGCTCCAGGCCGTAGGTCAATTCACCCGAAACCGGGGCGCATTCGAACCCCGCGACCTGCTGGAAATAGGTAAATTGACTGACTTCCATGCCATCGCACCAGCACTCCCAGCCGAGCCCCCAGGCGCCGAGCGTCGGGCTCTCCCAATCATCCTCGACGAAGCGGATGTCGTGAACCTTCGGGTCGATCCCGATGGCATAGAGCGACTTGAGATAGAGCTCCTGCAGATCGTCGGGCGACGGCTTCAGGATGACCTGGAACTGGTAATAATGCTGCAGCCGGTTCGGGTTTTCGCCGTAGCGCCCGTCCTTCGGCCGCCGCGAGGGCTGCACATAAGCTGCATTCCAGGGCTTGGGGCCCAGAGCCCGCAAAGTGGTCGCCGGGTGAAAGGTGCCCGCGCCAACCTCCATGTCATACGGCTGCAGGACGACGCAGCCATAATCGGCCCAGTAGCGCTGAAGCGCGAGGATGAGGCCTTGAAAAGAGCGCGTGGGCTCCGAGGCCGAGGCTGTTTCGGAGGCGGACATTTCGGGCAGAATCCGAGGGGTTTGCTGCGCGGCTTACCTATCGGCCGAGCCCGGCACGGTCAAGGAACACCCGGGATGCGGGCACCAAATAGCTGCCGCAAACCATTGAAATACGGGGATCGGCTCGTCATGGTGGCGGGCTGGCGGGGTGTACGGCATGGGGCGCCGGTGTGGGGGTAAACCATGGCTAAGCCGACAGTGATCATCGTGGGCGCGGACAAGGGGGGCGTGGGCAAAACGACGGTCGCCCGGACGCTCCTTGACTATTTTACCGCCCGCAACCTCCCGATCCGCGCTTTCGACACCGAATTCCCCAGGGGCACTCTGAAGCGCTTTCACCCGGACATCACCGAGGTGGTGGACATCACCCAGGTGGCGGACCAGATGAAGATCTTCGACACCTTGTCGGATGCCAAGGTGACGCTGATCGACGTGCGGGCGGGCCTGCTTTCGACAACCCTCGCGGCGCTCCGCGACATCGGATTTCTCGAAGCCGTCAAGCGCGGCCAGGTCGCGCTCGGCGTGACGCATATCCTCGGGCCATCGATCGCCTCGCTGAACGAGATCGCCGAGATCGCGCCGTTCGTGGTCGACGGAAAATACTATCTGGTGAAGAACTTCATCAACGAAACCAGCTTTTTCGACTGGGACCAGGCGACCTACGATTCCTATTTCAAGAAGATCAAGGATGCGGTCGACATAACGATCCCGAAGCTGAACGAGATGGCCTACGAACAGGTGGAGCTTGCGTCGGTGCCGTTCGTGACGTTCGTCGCCAACAAGGGGCCGCACGATGCGCCGGCCAATTATTCCTTCGTCCTGCGCGGCTATGTCAGGCACTGGCTCGGCAATGTCTGGTCCGAGTTCGATCGGGTGAAGCTGTCCGACCTCGTATCGATCACGCCTCCCGCCAAGGGCGACAAGGGACTGGCCGGCCGCGCCGCGGCAATCCACGAGCAGTCGCGCGAACGCACCTGACGCGCGCCGACGATCGCTCTGGAGTGATCGTCCCCGCCAAAGCGTACCGACAGCCCGACGTACAAATCCGTCTTTCACGGGCCGCAGTGGAGTGGTCAACTCCTCTGATGTCCCGGCAAAGGTCCGTCACGATCGTCTGTTCGCCCCGTCAGCGGGTCGGAAAAACGCTGCTGGCGCGCGCCCTCACTGAATTCATCCTGGCTGACGGACGCGCCGCGATCGCCTTCGACGTCAATCCGAACAACGCGGCCTTGTACGGATTTCTGCCGCGTTACACCGCACGCGTCGACATCAATACGACACGCGGCCAGATGGCGCTGTTCGACGAGCTGATCGCCGAGGACGAGGTCGCAAAGGTCATTGATCTGGGTGACGAGCTCTTCGACAAATTCTTCACGCTGTTGCAGCAGATCGGCCTCACGGAAGAAGCGCAGCGCCGCGGCATTGACGTCGTCGCGCTGTTCATTGGCGATCCTGATCCGCGCTCTGCCAAAAGCTACGCGCAGACTTATGGCGCGCTGCCGTTCCTCAAGCTGGTGCCGGTCCATAATGAGTTCATCGGCAACATGCAGGACTATATGAACGATTTTCCGAGCGCGGTGCCGGGCGAACGGCCGGTCCGTTTCCCGGTCCTCAGTCCGTTTCTGAAGTCCATCGTGGAGCGGCCCGGCTTCTCGTTCGATGACTATATGGATTATCGTGCCGGCACACGCACCGAACTCCACGAATGGATCGAACGGGCGTTTGTGGAATTCCGCGAGCTGGAGCTGCGGCTGTTGTTGCGCGAGTTGAGAAGCGCGCTGGCCCCACGCTGATCTGAACCCGGCAGGCGCGCTGCGCGACAAATTCTCAGGGATACCAACCCCTGGAGACTGCCATGATCTTCATCGCTCTTGGCGCGATTGCCGCCCTTGCCGTGATTTCCGTTTGCGGCCCTGTTGCTGCATTGCGGAGGATCTTTACCAGCGCCGATCATGTCGATTGCCGGCGCGAACCGCGCGTGCCCCGCAGCTTTCTGCCGGACGTGCCGGCGGTCTGAGGTCCGAAGCGGCCGTCAATGGCCCTCGAAGGAGACCAGCGTACGCACCGCCACGTCGAGCGCGCGCAACTTCGCCGCCCCGCCAAGGTCCGGCAGGTCGACCATGAAAACCGCGGCGACGACATCGGCCCCCATCTGACGGAGCAGCTTGACCGCGCCTTCGGCGGTCCCACCCGTAGCGATCAGATCGTCGACCAGGATGACGCGCTCTCCGGCGGAAACCGCATCCTCGTGCATTTCCATTTCGTCGATGCCGTATTCCAGCGAATAGGCGATGCGCACGCTCTTGTGCGGCAGCTTGCCCTTCTTGCGGATCGGCACAAAACCGGCCGAGAGCTGGTGCGCGATCGCGCCGCCGATGATGAAGCCCCGCGCCTCGATGCCGGCGATCTTGTCGATCTTGGACCCGGCCCAGGGCTGCACCAGTTCATCGACGGCCCGGCGGAATGCGCGAGCGGAGCCCAGGAGGGTCGTGATATCGCGGAACATGATCCCGGGCTTGGGGTAGTCGGGAATGGTGCGGATAGCGGCCTTGAGGTCGTTTTCGAGAACAGGGTTGGTCATAGGGTTCTTTCGTCGGTGATTGCCGGCGCGGTCGCGCGCAATGTGACCAAGGCCGCCGTGTTGCGCAACCCGGTTGATGCGCGAAACGGGACCCGAAATCTATTCGCGGAGCTTCTTCAGAATGGCGCCGATGACGTTGGAATAATCGTCGGTCCAGACCCACTCATCCTCGTCCGGCTCCTGCTCGACCCAGCCGTCCTTTTTGGCGAGTTCACCAAAGTCTTCGTCGCGACGCGCCACCGCAACGACCATCGAGCCAAATATGTGATTGTCGTCGTCGTAGCCTTCGTCGGAATCGTTCGCGCGCGATACCATGTCGTTGGCATCGGCGACGCCGGCCACCACAGGCGCAAGCGTCATGTGCTTGTTGGAGATGTGCATCAGGATCATGCCGTCCGGCTTGATCTTCTCCTTGAAGATGGCCATCGCCTCGCGGGTCAGGAGATGGGTCGGGATCGCATCGGACGAGAATGCGTCAACGATGAGGATGTCGTACTGACCGTCCGGCGCGGCCGCGAGCGTCAGCCGCGCGTCGCCGATCACGATATTCGCATCCGGGGCGCATTCAGACAGGAAGGTGAAGCGCTTCGGATCCTTGGCGATGCGCACCACCGTCGGATCGATCTCGTAATAGGTCAGCTGATCGCCCGGCTTCATTTGGCAGGCGAGCGTCCCCGTCCCGAGGCCGACGACCGCGACATTGATCGGACCGCCGCGTTTCTCGCGGGCGGCAACCAGCCCCTGAACCATCGGCGATGCATCGTGGTAATAGGTGATCGGCTTCGGCCGGCCCGTGATCGGCCGTCCATGCGCATCGCGGATGCGCTGTGCGCCGTGTTCGATGGTCCCGTGCTTCAGGATGCGGAACTGACCGCCGTCGGATTCCATGACCTTGTGCACGCCGAAGAAGCTGCGCACGAAATCCCTCTTGCCGGCATCCGCACCGAACAGGACCACAAAGACCAGCGATGCCGCAATCAGCCCTGCAAAGGTCAGCACGAAATGCGAGAAGCCGAAGGCAAGCACGAGCAGCGCCGCAACCGAGAGGTTGAACGCATTGTCGGTGAATTCGTAGCCCCAGACATACGCCGCATAGATCGCGAAGGCGGCGCCGGCGGCGATGACCGCGAGGAATGCGAGTTCGCGCCGTTTCGGCGGCCAGACCAGCCCGGGCCGGCACAACGCCGCGGCGATGATCAGAAGCGGGTATTCGGCGACCCAGGAGAACAGGCGCTGGGCGACGAGGCCGGCGAAGATGCCGCCGATCACGCCGCCAAGCGACAGATACAGATAGAATGAGGTGAGATACCGGGCCGGCGGACGACGGCGCGCGAGTTCGCCATGGCACATCAGCGCCAGGATGAAGAAGCCGACAAGGTTGAGCGAAATCAGCACGACGATCTGATCGGCCGAACCCAGCGCGAGCGACACCACCAGCAGAATGACCGCGACCGGTGCGACGAAGGTCACGAACCGATGCGGCAGAAGCGGACGCGACTGGAACGCGATGACGAAGGTCGCGAGATACAGCGCCAGCGGCACGACCCACAGGAACGGGGCGGCGGCAATATCCGTGGAAATGTGTGCCGTGATGGCGATGAGCAGCGCTGACGGAACCGCAGCGAGAGCGATCCAGATCAGGGCGTCCCGCCAGGTCGGCTTGACGCCGCTGTCGGTGGCGATGTCAGGGAGCGCATCCTGCGAGCGCAGCAGGAATGCCCCGCATGCGGCGATCAGCAGGATCAGGATATAGAAGCCGATGGTCCAGCCCCATGTCTGCTGCGGCAGGTGCGTGAACGGCTCGACGAGGAAGGGATAGGCGAGCAGCGCGAGAAAGCTGCCGACATTGCTCGCCGCGTAAAGGAAATACGGATCCTTGGCCTGGGGATGTCCGGTCCGCGCGAACCAGGCCTGCAGCAAGGGACCGTTGGCGGACAACGCAAAGAACGGCAATCCTATCGAAACCGCGAACAGCCCGAGGAGCCAGAATTCCTGCCCCGTCGCCGGTGGCCCGCCCCACCCTGCCGCGATCCCGAGCGGGAGTGCGAAAATCGCAATCACCATGACCGCGAGATGCACGCCCACCGAGACCCGCCCGGGGACGAACTTGGTCAGCGCGTGCGCATAGGCATAGCCGGCAAGCAGCATCGCCTGAAAGAACACCATCGCGACCGACCAGACCGCGGGCGTGCCGCCGAGTTTCGGCAGCACCATCTTCGCGAAGAGTGGCTGCACGGCGAACAGCAGCGCCGCACTCAGGAAAATGGCAGCAGTGAAGGTCGCAAGCAGAAGCCTGAAGGACGAGGCATTGGCCGGCATGAAAATGCTCTGAGACAGACGTTCTTGGCGGTTTCCCATCCGGGCTGTCGCCGGCCGGTGGCGCCTTATACCTTACCCAATCCTGCAAGGCTGATGAATTTGCCGTTCACCGCCCGAGCACCCTGCCGGCGACGGCGTCCAGCTTCTTCACAAGTTCCGGGTCGCGGAACTCGGGCGCCGTGATGATGGCGCTGTCCAGGGCACGGTCGGAATTGATGGGACACGGCTCGTGTTCGCGCGGGAAATCGCGTGCCAGCCGTGCCACGAGGCGCTTTGCCTTTTCGGCATTTGCGTTCAGGACCGCGATGATGTCCTGCACGGTCACGGCGTCGTGGTCGGGATGCCAGCAATCGAAATCCGTGACCATCGCGACCGTTGCGTAGCAAATCTCAGCTTCGCGGGCGAGTTTGGCTTCCGGCATGTTGGTCATGCCGATCACGGAATAGCCGAGCTGTTGATAGGTCAGGCTTTCCGCAAGCGTCGAAAATTGCGGCCCTTCGATACACACGTAAGTGCCGTCCCGGACCGTCACGATGCCTTCGGCGCGCGCGGCGGCTTCGATCCGGTTGCGCAGATTGGGCGAGACCGGATGCGCCATCGACACATGGGCGACGAACCCCTTGCCGAAGAATGAATTCTCCCGCCGGTAGGTGCGGTCGACGAATTGATCTACCAGCACGAAGGTGCCGGGCGGCAGCTCTTCCTTGAACGAGCCGCAGGCCGATAGCGAGACAAGGTCGGTCACGCCGACACGTTTCAGGGCGTCGATATTGGCGCGGTAGTTGATGTCGGACGGCGAGAGCCTGTGGCCCTTGTCATGGCGCGGCAGGAACACCACCGGCAAGCCCGCGATGTCGCCAATACGCAGGGCCCCGGAGGGTTCGCCGAACGGCGAGTGCACGCGCTCCTCGCGGACATTGGCGAGCCCCGGCAAATCGTAGATGCCGGAGCCGCCGATCACACCGAGCACGGATTGGGTCATGGTCACTCCCGACAAGCAAAAGGCCCCGCTCGGGGGCCTTTCGCGTTACCGGCTAACGCTTGTATTCGCTCGGCGCTCGCTTTTCCTCGAGCATTTCGGGATGCGCCTTGACCGCGGCCCACACCTTTTTCTTGGTGAAGTACATCAGGCCGGCCAGCACGATCAGGAAGATCATGACCTGCAGTCCGAGGCGCTTGCGTGCTTCCAGATGCGGCTCGGCGGCCCACATCAAAAAGCCGGTCACGTCCTTGGCATATTGCTGGACGGTCTGCGGCGCGCCGTCGTCATAGGTCACCTGCCCGTCGCTGAGCGGAGCGGGCATGCCGATGGCGTGGCCGGGGAAGAACTTGTTGTAGTGCGTGCCTTCGGGCAGCTTGAAGTCCTTCGGCGCCTCGGCATAGCCGGTCAGCAGCGCGACGATATAGTCGGGCCCCTGCTCGACATATTGCGTGACGAGGTCGAGGAGGAACCACAGGCCGCCACGCTCGTAGGTCCGCGCCTTGGCGATCACCGACAGATCCGGCGGCAGCGCGCCGCCATTTGCGGCCCGCGCGGCGTTGTCGTTCGGGAAAGGCTTCGGAAAGTGGTCGGCGAGGCGGCCTGCCCGCTCGAACATCTCGCCGGCATCGTTCGGACCGTCCTGGATCTTGTATTCCGCGGCAATCGCGGCGGCCTGCGCACGCGTGAAGCCCGGCCCGCCGGCTTCAGCGAGGTTGCGGAACGAGAGCAGCGAGAGGCTGTGACAGGACTGGCAAACCTCGCGGTAGACCTTGAAGCCGCGCTGGAGCTGGGCCCGGTCGTATTTGCCGACCGGTCCCCAGAACGACCATTTCTGCTTCGGCGGCGTTTCCGCTTCGCCGGCCGCGAGTGCAGGCGCCGACAATCCGGCCACCAAAGCAAGAGCGAGAAGGGAACGTTGGATCATCATCGTCGTGCGTCTCCCGCCGCTCAATGCCGCCCAGGTGCAGGCGCGGACGCGCCGATCGGCACGCCCTCCTTCAGCACCGATTCAGCGATCGAGTTCGGCAGCGGCTTGGTTTTTTCGAAACGTGCGAGCAGCGGCAGCACGATCAGGAAGTGCGCGAAATAGTAGAAGGTCAGGATGCGCGCCAGCGTCACGTAGATGCCTTCGGCGGGTTTCGCGCCAAGCCAGCCGAGACCGAGGCAGACCGCGACGAAGATCCAGAAGAACTGCCGGTACAGCGGCCGGTAGCGCGCCGAACGCACCCGCGAATTGTCGAGCCACGGCAGGAAGGCGAGGATCAGGATCGAGGAGAACAGCGCGATCACGCCAAGGAGCTTGTTCGGGATCGCGCGCAGGATCGCGTAGAACGGCAGGTAATACCATTCGGGCACGATATGCGCCGGGGTCACCGCCGGATTGGCCGGGATGTAGTTGTCCGCGTGCCCGAGATAGTTCGGGAGATAGAACACGAAATAGGCGAACAGCAGCATGAAGCAGACCATGCCGAACGCGTCCTTGACGGTCGCATAAGGCGTGAACGGCACCGTGTCCTTGTCGCCCTTCGGCTCGATGCCCGCCGGATTGTTCTGGCCGACCACGTGCAGCGCCCAGACGTGGAGCACGACGACGCCGGCGATGACGAACGGCAGCAGGTAATGCAGCGAGAAGAAGCGCTGCAGCGTCGGATTGCCGACGGCATAACCGCCCCACAGCCAGGTCGTGATGGTTTCGCCGACCACCGGGATGGCGGAGAAGAAATTGGTGATCACCACCGCGCCCCAGTAGCTCATCTGTCCCCAGGGCAGGACGTATCCCATGAAGCCGGTCGCCATCATCAGGAGGTAGATGATCACGCCGAGGATCCAGAGCACCTCGCGCGGCTCCTTGTACGAGCCGTAATAGAGCCCGCGGAACATGTGGATGTAGACCGCGATGAAGAACATCGAGGCGCCGTTGGCGTGCAGATAGCGCAGCAGCCAGCCGTAATTCACGTCGCGCATGATGTGCTCGACGGAGTTGAAGGCAAGGGTATCGTGCGGGGTGTAGTGCATCACCAGCACGATGCCGGTGATGATCTGCGCCGCCAGCATGAAGGAGAGGATGCCGCCGAAGGTCCACCAGTAATTCAGGTTGCGCGGCGTCGGATAGGCGATGAAGGACGAGTGGACGAGACCCGCGATCGGCAGCCGCCGCTCCATCCACTTCATGAATGCGTTTTGCGGCTGATAGGTCGAGTGTCCGCTCATGGATTAGGCCTTCTTGGAAAAACCATCAGGAAAGGCGATCAGGCGCCGATCCTGATCCGGGTGTCGGAGATGAATTCGTAGGGCGGCAGCGCGAGGTTGCTCGGCGCCGGACCGGAGCGGATGCGGCCCGAGGTGTCATAGACCGAGCCGTGGCAGGGACAGAAATAGCCGTTGTAGGGGCCGGCATGCGCGATCGGAATGCATCCGAGATGGGTGCAGATGCCGATCAGCACCTGGAAATTGGCATGGCCTTTCTTCACCCGCGCCGAGTCGGGTTGAGGGTCGGGCAGGCTCGCCAGATTGACGTCCTCCGCCTCCTTGATCTCCTTCGGCGTGCGATGGTTCACGAAGATCGGCTTGCCGCGCCAGAACACCTTGATGACCTGGCCTTCGGCCACCGGCGTCAGGTCGACTTCCACCGGGGCGCCGGCGGCGATCGTCGAGGCATCCGGATTCATCTGATAAATCAGTGGCCAGGCCGTGAAGGCGGCGCCGACGGCTGCGACGGAGCCGGTCGCCACGTAAAGGAAGTCGCGGCGCGTATGAGCCGCCGATGCTGCTGTGGATGCCACGGTGAAAGTCCCTCTTCCGTCGTGCCGGGAAGCTGCGCGCTGCAAACCTTCGAGGGACCTGACCGCTTCGTTCGTCCCCCGAACGGCGAGCGAACCGGCCACGTCAGACCCGTGGGAAGGCCGTCGGCGGCGATCCGGCGGCGTGTTATTGGCACCCTTACCCCGGGAGTGCAAGAGTGCCATTGCAACTCCGCTAAAAAGTCGCACAAGTCCTTAGCCGAACGTCGTATTTCGATGCGCCGAAAGGTGGGATCCTGACCGAAATCAATGCACCCGCGGTCGCGCTCTATGAGCCCGACATCCCGCAGAACACCGGCACGATTCTCCGGCTCTGCGCCTGCCTCGGTTTTACAGGCCATCTGATCGAGCCGGCAGGCTTCCCCGTGACCGACCGCGCCTTCCGCCGCGCGGGAATGGATTACCTCGACCAGGTGAGGATCGAACGCCACGCCTCCTTCGCGGCCTTCGACGCATGGCGGCGCGAGGCCGGGCTCGCATTGACTTTGTTCACAACAAAGGCCGACACCAGCTATCTCGACCACGATTACCGGCGGCCGCAGATCCTGATGTTCGGACGCGAATCGGCCGGGGTGCCGCCTGAAGTCGCTGCGGCAGCCGACGCCCGGCTGGTCATCCCGATGCGCGGCGGGCTTCGCTCCATCAACGTGGCGATGTCCGTCGCGATGGCCGCGGGCGAAATGCTGCGCCAGCGGCGAACGGACGGCCTGCATCGCGGCTCCGAGCGCGGCGCCTGAACAACGGCCCCGATTGAACGTTATGATGCGGAACCTGCCGCCCCTTTGGTTTGATATCGCCGATGGCCTTCAATCCCGACTACACGCGAGACGAACCAAGCCGCAATGAGATCGACGCGCTGGCCGGGCCGGCGCTTCTGGAATTCGGCAGCCCCTGGTGCGGATATTGCCGGCGCACAGCTCCACTCGTGGAACAGTCATTTGCGGAACACCCGGCCATCCGCCACATCCGAATCGAGGACGGCAGCGGACGGCCGCTGGGGCGCTCGTTCGGCGTCAAGCTTTGGCCGACGCTCATTTTCCTGAAGGACGGCCGCGAGGTCAGCCGCCTCGTGAGGCCCATGGACGTCCGCGATATCGCGGCGGCGATGAAGGCGATCGACCGGGCCGGCGAGCGGGCCGTCCCGGCGTGACCACGAACACGGTCACGCTGATCGGCTTGCTGGCGGCGGCGCTGACCACGAGCGCGAATTTGCCACAGGTGTTGAAAGCCTGGCGGACGCGCGAAACCTCAGATCTTTCTCTGAAAATGACGGTTATTCTGGCGGCCGGGCTGGGCTTCTGGGTCGCCTACGGCGTCCTGCAAGGCGATGCTGTCATTGTGATCGCGAATGCCGTTGCGATGCTGCTCGCGCTGGCGCTGACGGTCCTGAAGCTCCGACACGGCTAGGGGCCGCTGACGTTCGTCCCCTGACGCGAATGTTTATCGTGCGATGGCTCAAAGTGTGTTTTGAGGTCGCGGCCAGTTCCTTTGCGATTCCGCAAAACCGCCACGCTTCAATTCGCCTATCGGAGAGTCATGCGCATGCGCGAACTCATTCTTTCCCGCAGATCGGTCCTGCTCGCCTCCGCAATCGCTCCGCTTGCCGCTGTCTTCCCGCAAGCGGTCGCGCAGGATGCACCCGACCTCGCGGCAATGAAGCCGGGCGAATTCACCTGGAATCCCGAGCGCGCGCCGTCCGGCCCGGTCGTGGTCCTCGTGTCGATCCCGGATCAGCGCGTCGCGGTCTACCGGAGCGGCACCCTGATCGGCGCTGCGACCTGCTCCACCGGAAAACCCGGCCACTCGACGCCGGCGGGCGTCTTTGTGATCCTGCAGAAAGACAAGAACCACCACTCATCGACCTATAACAATGCGTCGATGCCCTACATGGAGCGGCTGACCTGGCAAGGCGTCGCGCTCCATGCCGGCAACCTGCCTGGCTATCCCGCAAGCCATGGCTGCATCCGGCTGCCGCTGGAATTTGCGAAGCTTCTGTTCGGCGTCACGACGCTCGGCACGCCGGTGATTGTGGCTGACGCGAAAATGGCGACCGCCGATATCCGCCATCCGGACCTGCTGATCTCCGACCATGTGGAGGAGATGGCGCGCGCGGCCGTGCAGCAGGCGGCGGCGAAGCAGCCCCATCCCGAGCATGCGACCGTCGACACCCACGAAGCGGCCGCCTTCGTGATATCGACCGCCGACAAGAAGCTGCTCGCCTTCGTCAACGGCAAGGAAGTGTTCTCGTCCCCCGTTGCGTTGAAGGCGCCGGAACAATCCTACGGCAATCACGCCTTCACACTGACGGGACCGGATTCCGATCCGCGCCACATGAAATGGATGGCGGTCGGGCTCGACGCCGCGCATGCTGCCCAGTCGGACCAGATCGTCTCTTCCACCCTGAACCGGATCGACCTGCCGCCCGAGGCTGCCCAGCGCGTGCTCGCCCTGATGCATCCGGGCTCGACCATGGTCATCACCAGCGGTCCGGCAACGACCGCAAATCGCACCGAACCCGGCTTCACGATCATCTCCCATGACGACGCATAATCCCAACACACGCGACCGCGCCGCGATAACCGGCGCCCTCCCCCCTCTGGACGCCGATGCTTCACTGCTCGACGCCCGCAAAGCCAAGGCGCGTGCCTGGTTCGAGGAATTGCGCGACCGGATCTGCTCCGCCTTCGAAACGCTGGAAGACGATCTGCCCGCCGGCCTGCCGCAATCATCGCTGCCGCCGGGCCGTTTCTCGCGCACCCCATGGGATCGAACCGACCATAGCGGCACACCGGGCGGCGGCGGCGTGATGTCCATCATGAAGGGCCGCGTGTTCGAAAAGGTCGGCGTTCATTGCTCGACCGTGTTCGGCGAGTTCGCTCCGGAATTCCGAAAGGAGATACCGGGTGCGGAAGCCGATCCGCGCTTCTGGGCCTCCGGCATCTCCCTGATTGCGCATATGTGGAATCCGAACGTGCCGGCGGTTCACATGAACACGCGCTTTGTGGTCACGACCAAGGCGTGGTTCGGCGGCGGCGCAGACCTGACACCGGTGCTGAATGCACGCCGCACCCAGGACGATCCCGATTCGATCGCCTTCCACGCCGCGATGAAAGCCGCCTGCGATGCGCACGCTGCGGTCGCGCCCTACGACAAATACAAGAGCTGGTGCGACGAGTATTTCTTCCTGAAGCACCGCAACGAGCCGCGCGGGATCGGCGGCATCTTCTACGACTGGCACAATAGCGGTGACTGGGACGCGGATTTCGCCTTCACGCAGGATGTGGGCCTTGCCTTCCTCGACATCTATCCGCGGCTGGTGCGCGCCAATTTCGCAAAGCCCTATAGCGAAGCGCAGCGCGAGGAACAGCTCATCCGGCGCGGGCGCTATGTCGAGTACAACCTGCTTTACGACCGCGGCACGATCTTCGGATTGAAGACCGGCGGCAACGTCGACTCGATCCTGTCGTCGCTGCCGCCGGCGGTGAAATGGCCCTGATGAATCGGCTCAGGTCCTCGCCCGCACTTACTGCGCGGCGATTTTCGCATCGCGGACCGTGTCGGCCCACAGCTTGACGTTGATGCCGATCTGTTTCGCGAGGTCCTTGGAGGACTGAGGACTGGGCACGAAGCCCTGCACCAGCAGCTTGTCCTTCAACGCAGGGTCGACAATCGCCGCCTGAAACGCGGATTGCAGCTTGTCGATAACCGGCTGCGGAGTGCCGGCCGGAGCCATCACACCGATCCAGTCGACCAGCTTGAAGTCCGGCAGACCGCTTTCGGCGACGGTCGGCACATCCGGCAAGGCCGCGTTGCGCTGCGCGCTGGTCACTGCAAGCGCCCGCAGCTTCCCGCTCTTCACATGCGCGCCGACGGGGGCGACCAGGATCCACAGGGCATCGATTTCACCGCCCAGCATCCCGGTCACGGCCGGGCCGCCACCCTTGTAGGGCACGTGAACCCAGTCGATCCCGGCCTTCAATCCGAACAATGCCCCGGTGAGATGACTGATCGTTCCGACCCCGGGCGACCCGATCGTCACCGGCTTTCCTTCGGCCGCACGCTTCTTCGCATAGGCAATAAAATCGCCGAGCGAGTTCAGGTTGGAATCGGGCCGGACAAGCAGGGCGTCCGTGGTCTCGGCCAGCTGCACGACCGGCGTCAGATCCTTGAGCGGATCGACACTATCCTTCGGCCGCAGGCTCGGCGCCGCGGTGACGCCGTCGGTCGTCAACAGAAGCGTGTATCCGTCCGGCGCAGACTTGGCGACATGAGCGAACGCGATGTTGCCGCCTGCACCTGGCCGGTTTTCCGTAAACACCTTGCCGAACGATTTCTCGAGTGAGCCTTCGAGCAGACGACTGAGGATATCGAGTCCTCCACCGGCCGAGCCTCCGACGACGATTCGCACAGGGCGCTGGGGAAAGTTGCTTTCGGCGGGGTCGGCCGCGCATGGCGACACAGCTCCCGCCAGCAGGGCGACGGATGCAGCAAAGATGAGATGTTTCATTTCATTCCTGAGTGCCGACTGAAAAGAAGCCGGCGCTCCTATCACATCGTTGCCGCGTCAACGGTCGGCTGAAAAAATAACAATATCCCTTTCGGCTTCGCGCGATCGCGGAGATGATTTTCCGTCGAATGCAGCCCGTACGTAGAAAATCCGTACGCGCGCGCTGCGGAAGCGAATCCGTGCGAGGCGTCACTCTTACCGGTAAGCCGTCACCGGAGGTCGCAGGCGGCGGCCACATTCCGTCAACCATTCGTTAACCCCGGCGGTAATTTGGACAGCCGGAATACGCCCTCGATCGCAGAGAGGGCCCGGGTAAACACGGGAACAAGGCAGAAGCCGAACGCGATACCAGGGAGCTTCAAAGGATACCTTCGCGCCCTGTGGATACGTCAGAAGCTCCCTGTTTTCAGGTCTTTCCTGCATCAGCGGGCTTAACCTGACCCGCCCCCACACTCCTTGTTTCGAGGCGGCTGAGGTGTTCCTTTATGGTTAGGGAACCGTGTTTGTTGCTGCAAAAACACACTGCTCCGAGAAGCACCATCGTGACCCGATTGTGGCAGATTTTTAGACAGTTCTGCCGTATTTGGCTCGTACACGCGTATTGAGACGGAACGCTCGTACGTCTTTGGTGCACTCTGAAGAAAGGACATGGGGGAGCTCATGCGTAACATCACAATCGCTGCAGTGGCGGCTGCAGGTATCGCGCTCGGCGCGGTGCAGTCTGCTTCGGCGGCTGACATTGCCCGTCCGGTTTACAAGGCAGCGCCGGTGGTCACGGCCTACAACTGGAGCGGCTTCTACATCGGCGGCAACGTCGGTTACGGCTGGGGTCGCGGCGACTTCGACAATCTCGCGGGTTATTCCTGGAATCAGGATGGTGTCTTCGCCGGCGGCCAGATCGGCTGGAACTGGCAGGGCGCAGGTTCGCCGTGGGTCTGGGGCGTCGAGGTTGACTCCCAGTGGGCCAACATGAAGGACAGCGTGACGGTTGCGGCCGGCCCGCTCGTTGCCAACGCCTTCAGCGAGCTGAACTACTTCGGCACCGCGCGTCTGCGCCTTGGCTATGCCTGGGATCGCGCGATGTTGTACGCCACCGGCGGTCTCGCCTGGGGCACGAACGAAGTCGGCGCCAGCCTCGCTCTTCCGGGCGTCTTCGTTTCCGGCACGGCTTCCGACACTCACGTCGGCTGGACGGTTGGCGGCGGCGTCGAATGGGCGCTGCTCGACAACTGGTCGGCCAAGGTTGAATACCTGTATCTCGACCTCGGCAACGAATCCTACCTCGGCGGCCCGGCTGCTGGTGGCTTCAATGTCGATCTCACCGCTCACACTGTGAAGGTCGGTCTGAACTATCGCTTCGGCTACAGCAAGTCGCCGGTCGTCGCGAAGTACTGATCGTCTCTATCGCTCTCCTAAACTCGAAAGCCCCGGCTGTTCGCCGGGGCTTTTTTCATGGCCGGATGTCATCGCATCAGTGTCTATGCGCGATGCTCGGCCGCGACCCGTGCGATGATCGCCGCGATCGCACCTTGATCGGTCGGGAAGTCCGCAGCGATCCATGCCGCCTCCGCCTCGCGCAAGGCCGCGCCGAGTGAAGGGCCCTTCAGCACACCCCGCGCCATCAGATCGGATGCACTGACCGGACAGGACGGAGGCGTCCATCGCGTGGGGAAGGCGGCAAGCGCACGCCACCTTGCGTCCTCGGCCGGTGCGGACGAATGGCTCCATGCGAGCAGGACCCGATCGGCAAAGCCGGAACCGCCCACACGATACAAGAAGGCGCGTGCCTGCTGCGCGCTGAAAGACGGCGCAATCCGCCACCAGGCGTCCGCCATGCTTTGCAGCCGGCCGTGCTCGGCATTGGACAGACGCAAGCGCTCGAACAAACGCTCGGCATCCTCTTCAATGACAACGGCAAGCGCTCCCAGCCGGCGAACGGCATCCGGCCGCTCACCGAGTGCCACTTCGATGGCGACCATTTTCTCGAACGCGACGAGATAACTCACGCCGCCATGGATCATGGACATGAGCCCGGCATCCGACATCACGCAAACGACGTCGGCGGCCCGCCGCGCGACCAGCAGCTTCAACACTTCCATGCGCACGCGTTCGCGCGACAGCGACGTCAGGCCCGCGCGCGCGGCGATGCAGGCATGGAGCGCAGCCGCATCCGGCTGTCCGACACCATAGGCGGCATGGAACCGGAAGAAGCGCAGGATGCGGAGATAATCCTCCGCAATCCGCGCGGCGGCGTCGCCGATGAACCGCACCCGCCGTTGGTCGAGATCGGCAAGTCCGCCGACATAATCGTGAACGACGCCGTCGCGCGACACCGAGAGGGCGTTGATCGTAAAGTCCCGGCGCTCCGCATCGCGACGCCAGTCGCGGCCGAACGCGACCTTGGCCTTGCGGCCATA
>Ga0180222_1001151_pt1 | contig 30233 bp, 25 predicted proteins | sample eDN5th37CKraftOP_FD_151336 | JGI IMG/M metagenome (GOLD analysis project Ga0180222, IMG submission 151336) | Enriched Organic Plus compost microbial communities from Emeryville, California, USA - eDNA 5th pass 37_C Kraft OP (version 2) (version 2) ...
CGAGAACTCCTGGGTGCCTTCGGGGAAATGCCCGCAGAAGATGATCATGAACGCCCACACGTTGCGCGTGAGGTTGGCGGTCAGGTTGCCCGCGAACACCAGCGGCGCGAACGGACCCGCCAGCAGCGGGAACGCCACATAGTCCTTGACGGTCTGCCCCTTGGTCTTGTGCCAGATCTCACGCAGCACCTCGCGCTTGTCGGCGATGCTGATCTCGCCGGCGCGGATGCGTTCGGTCTCCAGCTCGTGGAGCGCGACACCGTACTGGAACAGCACCATCAGCAGGAACGCGTAGACCGGATTGCCCAGGTAGTACGGGCTCCACTTCTGATCGGGGCTCATCCGCAGGATGCCGTATCCGATGTCACGGTCCATGTCGACGATGTTGGTGTAGGTGTGGTGCATGTAGTTGTGGGAGTGCCGCCACTGATCCGCCGGGCACGCGGTGTCCCACTCGAATGTCTTGCTGGACAGCGCGGGATCACCCATCCAGTCGTACTGGCCGTGCATGACGTTGTGCCCGATCTCCATGTTGTCCAGGATCTTGGACACCGCCAGCATCGCGGTGCCGGCCAGCCAGAACGGCGGGAAGATGCCGCCGAACAGCAGCGCCCGGCCGCCTACCTCCAGCGTGCGCTGGGCCTTGATGACGTTGCGGATGTAGGTGGCGTCGCGCTCGCCGAGGTCGGCGATCACGCGCTCACGGATGGCGTCGAGTTCGCGCCCGAACTCCTCGGCCTGGTCAGGGGTCAGGGTGTAGGTGGGTGTACTCATCAGAGTCCTCACAGGTCGATGTCGACGTCACCGACGGGTGCGGTGACGCAGATCTGGATGTCTTCGTTGTCGGTGCCGGAAACCGCACCGGTGATCAGGTTGCGCACGGCGCCACGGGTTTTGGTCCGCGTGCAGCTGTGGCAGATGCCCATGCGGCATCCGCTCAGCGGGGTCAGCCCGGCCGCCTCGGCCTGCGTGAGCAGTGATTGTCCGTCGTCGGTCACCGAGACGGCGCTGTCGGTGAAGGTCACGGTGCCGCCGGTCGCGGATGCCGAGAACGTCGGCGGCACGAAGCACTCGGATCGCACATTGTCGCAGTGCTCTTCCACCGCGGCGACCAGATCCTTTGGGCCGCAGACGTACACGGCGTCGGGACGATTCCCCGGCAGCGCGGCGGCCAGGTGGTCGGGGCCGAATCGCCCGACCAGGTCGGTGCCGTGCGCGTCGCGGGTGTACCCGTGCAGCACCCGCAGGTGCGGCATGGCCGCGCGGATGCCGTCGAGCTCGTCGCGGTAGCACGCCTCGTCGGCACTGCGCGCATAGTGCAGGAAACCGACCTCGCCGGTGAACGCCTGTGCACGAAGCGTGCGCAGCATCGACAGCACCGGGGTGATGCCGCTGCCGCCCGAGACGAACAGGATCCGCTCCGGTGGCGTGTCCGGCAGGACGAAATCGCCGCCGACGGAGTCGAGCCCCAGCACCATGCCGGCGTAGGCGTGGTCACACAGGTACGTCGACACCAGACCGCCGTCATGGCGGCCGATGGTGAGCTCGATCGCCTCGGCGCCCTCGGAGCTGGCCGGTGAGTAGCACCGCGTGCGTCGCCTGCCGTTGATCTCGACAGACAGGTTGATGTGCTGACCGGCCCGAAAACCGGTGAACGCGCCGTTGGGTTCCAGCGTGAGGGTGACACTGCGCGGCGTCTGCCGTCGCACCGCGACCACCCTGGCGCGCGCGTCGTGGCGCGACCAGGTGGGCTCGACCAGCTCGGTGTAGCGATCGACACCGTGCGGGCCCGTCAACAGATCGGCCAGCCTCGCCATGCGGGATCCGGCCAGCAACCGCCGGCCGAATCCGGCGGCGGTCGTTTGAGTGAACATGTGTACACCATGCGTGCGTTCGACAGGAGATGTCAACGATCAATTCGCTTTCTGTGCTACGGTTCACATCAGTGAACAGACGTACACCGAGTACCCGAACACGACGATCCGAAACGTCGCGGTCGCGTGACACCCTGACCCGCGAGGAGCGCAAAGAGGCCACCCGCCGGGCGTTGATCGCCGCTGCGCTCAAGTTGCTCAAGGACCACAGCTTCAGTGCTTTGAGCCTGCGTGAGGTCACCCGCGAGGCGGGTATCGTCCCAGCCGCCTTCTACCGCCACTTCGACTCGATGGACGCACTGGGCCTGGTACTCATCGACGAGTCGTTCCGCTCGCTGCGCGACATGCTGCGCGGTGCGCGCGCGGGAAAACTCGACCCGCACCATGTCATCGAGTCGTCGGCCGAGATCCTGGTCGGCAGCTTCAACGAGCGTCGTGAGCACTGGCGGTTCATCGCCCGCGAGCGGTCCGGTGGGGCCTCGGCGCTGCGCTATGCCATCCGCACCGAGATCCGCCTGATCACCTCCGAACTCGCGATCGACCTGGCCCGGTTCCCCGCGCTGAAGGACTGGAGCAGCGAGGATCTCAACATCCTGGCCAACCTGTTCGTCAACGCGATGATCTCGCTGGCCGAGGCGCTCGAGGACGCCACCGACGCGGAGTCCATCGAGGCCATCCACCGCACGGCCGTCAAACAGATGCGCATGATCGCCGTCGGCGTCAACGGATGGCGCAGTACCGACTGAACCGACCGTCTAGTCTGCGGCTCATGTCGCTTGCAACCCCGCTCGATGTCACCCGTCCACGCCCGGACATCGCCGTCCTCACGCTCAACCGGCCCGAAAAACTCAATGCGCTTTCGTACGAACTCGTCGAGGCGCTGCACGGCGCCCTCGATGACGTCGCCGCCGACAACGACTGCCGCGTCGTGGTGCTCACCGGGGCCGGTCGCGGCTTCTGTTCGGGCCTGGACCTGAGTGCGCCGAATCCGCCCGAGGCCGCAGACGGGACGGAGTTCCCGCGCTCGGGCATGCGGTGGCAGGAACGCATCGCGAACCTCACGGTGAAACTGCACCGGCTTGCTCTGCAGCTACGGCAAATTCGGTGTCGAATCGACCAAACAGGTGTTGTGGGCGAACCTGGATGCCGGATGCCTCGAGGCCGCGCTGCACGTCGAGAACCGCAGTCAGATCCTGGCGTCGACCGAAGGCGGGGTACGCGCGTTCAGCGAGGAGTTCCGCCGCCGTCCACGATGACCACCTGACCGGTCATGTAACTGCCCGCGTCCGAGCACAGCAGCAGCGCGGCGCCCACCATCTCGTCTGGATGGGCGAGACGCTTCATCAGCGTCCCCGCGGTCATCGCGTCGATGGCCTCCTGCGGGTTCTTGCGCATCATGTCGGTGTCCACGGGTCCGGGGGCCAGCGCGTTGACCCGGATCCCCGACGGCGCGAACTCGGCGGCCATGGATCGGGTGACCGACATCAGCGCGGCCTTGCTCGACGCATAGATCGACAGTGCGGGCGCGAAATTGAACGCACCGACCGAGACCATGTTCAGCACCGCGGCATTCTGGCTCTTCTGCAGGTACGGCAGTGCGTGCTGGACCAGGAACACCGGGCCGCGCAGGTTCACCTCGTACGACTTGGCCCACGCCTCGGGCGTCATCTTCCCCAGCGGCTGCGCCAGCGCGTTGGCGGCATTGTTGACCACGACGTCGACGCCGCCGAACTCCGAGACCGCGCGCTCCACCACTGCGCCGAGATCGTCGACGTCACCGGTGTGCGCGGGTACCCCGACGGCGTCGCCGCCGAGCTCACGTAAATGGGCGGCCGCGGTCTCACACGCGTCGGGCTTGCGGCTCGCGACGACCACGCGCGCACCGGCGAGCACGAACCCTTCGGCGAGTGACAACCCGATGCCGCGGGTACCCCCGGTCACGATGACCGTACGATCCGACATGTCGAAGAGGCGCTCGAATCTCTGGCGATCCACCGCGTCAGTAGAACATGTGCCCTGCGCCTCCCTGCGCACCCGGTGTGATATTGGCCTCCACCAGCCATTACTTACTGGCAAGTCAGGGGAACCCGGTGTCAGCATGGGATACATGGCCGTAACACCCCCGAAACAAGGCGGGTGACAAGTGCCCGTCACCAGCCGGCGTCGATGGTGGGTGCTGCGTGCCCTCGGTAAGAATCCGCTCGTTCGACGCACCGACCGCATCGAGGCTCTCGCCGTCGTATTGGCGATCGTTGTCAGCGTCCTCGTCATCCCGTACGTGATCTCGTTCGGCGACGAGGTCCATGCCGACCAACTCCGTGAGGCGACCGTGCAGGCGCAGACGCGTCATCAGGTCGACGCCACGGTGGTCAACGACAGCCAGTCCAACGTCGAAGGGGCCAACGTCCGCATCGTCGGCATCAAGTGGAACGTCAACGGCGAGGAACACACGGGCGCCTTGCGTCCCACCGGCAAGGTCCAGCCGGGCGACAAGGTCCAGATTTGGGTCGACGCCAAGGGCCAGCGTGTTCCGCCGCCCATCTCCCCGACGACGGCGAGGGCGTACGCGACCGGATCGGCCGTCGCGCTGTGGGCAGCCATCACCGTGTTGTGTGGCCTGCTGGCCGCCCTGACCCGCAAGGTGCTCGACCACCAGCGCGCCCACGCCTGGTCAGACGAGCTTCATCTGCTGCTCGACCACGGCGACGGCCGCACGAAATGGCCCGGCTGAGTCACTCACGCTGAGCGAACCTCACCCGAGGGTGCGGCGGCTCACGAACTCGCGGCGCGCACCGCTGACCGGATCGTCGAACATCAACCGCTGGGCCAGCAGCTGCAACGGGCGGCCGAAGTCGCCGGGTGCCACGTAGATCACGGTGGGATAGAACGGATCACCGGTGATCGGCAGGCCGATGGACGCCATGTGCACCCGCAGTTGATGCGTGCGTCCGGTGCGCGGGGTCAACCGGTAGAGCCCGTCGCCCACGGCCTCGACATACGTCTCGGCATTGGGCTCCCCCGGCTCCTCGAAAGCCTGCAATCGTCCACGGTGCTTGACGATCCGGGTGCGCAGCGTCGCGGGCAACGCGATCTTCGGCACGCCCTCGGCGTGCGCGAGATACGTCTTCTGCACGTCGCCGCGCGCGAACATGGTCTGGTATGCACCGCGCAGTTCGCGGCGCACGGTGAACAGCAGCACGCCCGCGGTCAGCCGGTCGAGGCGGTGCGCCGGTGCGAGTTCGGGCAGATCGAGTTCACGTCGCAACCGCACCAGCGCGGTCTGCGTGACATGCGCGCCGCGCGGCATGGTCGCGAGGAAGTGCGGCTTGTCGACCACGACGATGTCGTCGTCGCGGTACAGGACCGGGATGTCGAACGGCACGACGACCTCGTCGGGCAGATCCCGGTACAGATACACGTGGCTTCCCGGTGGTAGCACCGTGGATTCGTCGAGAACCGTGCCGTCACGCGAGAAGACCTCGCCCGCGCGGACTTTCCATCCCGCGCCGAAGCGCCGCTCGAGTTCGTCGACCAACCGGCCGCCCTGGACCTTGAGACGTGCCGGACCGATCCCCTCGTGCCCCGGACGTTCCGGCAGGCCCTTCGGGGACGCCGCCGGGCGTCTCAATTGAGCGGTACCGGTTCGAGGATCTCGGCGCGGGCCTCGGGCGCGGCCTGCCGCAGCGCGTCGGCGGATTCGTCGTCGGGTTGCTGCTGCGAGCGCACCTCGGCGTCCACCCGGGCGGCGTAGGTGGCGACCTCGCGGTCGACGTCCTCGCCGCTCCATCCCAGGATCGGGGCAACCACTTCGGCGACCTCGCGTGCGCACTCGACGCCGCGGTGCGGGTACTCGATCGAGATGCGCATGCGCCGGGCCAGGATGTCCTCGAGGTGCAGCGCCGACTCGGCCGCCGCGGCATAGGCCGCCTCGACCTTGAGGTACACCGGCGCCTCGGTGATCGGCTCGAGCAGTTCAGGTTTGCCGTCGGCGAGCGCGAGCACCTCGCCGATCAGCGAGCCGTAACGGTCCAGCAGGTGCCGCACCCGGTACGGGTGCAGGCCGTACTGCCGTCCCACATGCTCGGTCTGGTTGATCAGCGCGAAGTACCCGTCGGCGCCCATCAGCGGAACCTTCTCGGTGATCGACGGTGCCACGCGCGTCGGCACGAACTCCGCGGCCGCGTCGATCGCGTCGGCGGCCATCACGCGGTAGGTGGTGTATTTCCCGCCCGCGATCGCGACCAGGCCGGGCGCGGGCACCGCGACGGCGTGTTCGCGTGACAGTTTGGAGGTTTCCTCGCTCTCACCGGCCAGCAGTGGCCGCAGTCCCGCGTAGACGCCGTCGATGTCGTCGTGGGTCAGCGGTGTCGCCAGCACGGTGTTGACGTGGCCCAGGATGTAGTCGATGTCGGCCTTCGTCGCGGCCGGGTGCGCGAGATCGAGATTCCAGTCGGTGTCGGTGGTGCCGATGATCCAGTGCGTCCCCCACGGGATCACGAACAGCACCGACTTCTCGGTGCGCAGGATGATCGCGACCTCGCTGACGATGCGGTCGCGCGGCACCACGATGTGCACGCCCTTGGAGGCCCGCACCCGGAAGCGGCCGCGCTGTTTGGACAATGCCTGGATCTCGTCGGTCCACACGCCCGTCGCGTTGACCACGACATGGCCGTTGACCTCGGTGACCGAGCCGTCCTCGGAGTCACGCACCCGCACGCCGGTCACCCGGTCACCCTCGCGCAGCAGCGCGACCACCTGCGTCGAACTGCGCACCACCGCGCCGTAGTGGGCCGCGGTGCGCGCGACGGTCATGGTGTGCCTGGCGTCGTCGACAACGGTGTCGTAGTAACGGATTCCGCCGATCAGCGAGCTGCGTTTGAGACCGGGCGCCAGGCGCAGCGCACCGGCCTTGGTCAGATGCTTCTGCGCCGGAACCGATTTCGCGCCGCCGAGCTGATCGTAGAGGAAGATGCCCGCCGCCACGTAGGGCCGCTCCCACCACCTGTTGGTGAGCGGGAACAGGAAAGGCAAGGGCTTCACCAGATGTGGGGCCAGCGTCGTCAGCGACAGTTCACGTTCGTGCAGCGCCTCACGGACCAGCCCGAACTCCAGCTGTTCGAGATAGCGCAGGCCGCCGTGGAACATCTTGCTGCTGCGGCTGGAGGTACCGGAGGCGTAATCACGCGCCTCGACCAGCGCGACCTTCAAGCCGCGCGTCGCGGCATCCAGCGCGGCGCCCGCCCCGACCACACCGCCGCCGATGACGACGACGTCAAATTGTTGATTGCCGAGTTGCTCCCAGGCTTGCGCCCGTTGCTGTGGCCCCAGGAAGGTTTGCCCGTCGCCCGGAGCCGGTTTCGGGACAGTCACGGTTCTCAGGCTACGTGGCACGTCTCAGATTTGCCGGTTGCCAGGCCGGTCAAACCTGATCAATCCAGGTCGTCGTGCTGCATCAACTGGCGCGCGGCCTCGGTGATCGAGCCCGACAGCGACGGGTACACCGAGAACGTCTGCGCGAGTTCGGAGACCGGGATGCCGTTCTGCACCGCCAGCGCGATCGGCAGGATCAACTCCGAGGCGATCGGCGCCACGACCACACCGCCGATCACCACACCCGTGGCCGGGCGGCAGAAGATCTTCACGAAACCGTGGGTCAGGCTGGACATCTTGGCGCGCGCGTTGGTCGCGAGCGGCAGCGTCAGGGTGCGGGCCGGCACGGATCCGTCGTCGATCTTGGCCTGCGGCACGCCCACGGCCGCGATCTCCGGACGGGTGAACACCGCGGCCGCGACCGTGCGCAACCGGATGGGCGCCACGGCCTCCCCCAGCGCGTGGTACATCGCGATGCGTCCCTGCATCGCCGCGACCGACGCGAGCGGCAGCAGGCCCGTACAGTCACCGGCCGCGTAGATACCCGGCACCTGGGTGCGCGAGACCCGGTCCACGGTCAGGTAGCCGCCCGCGCCGAGTTCGATGCCGACACGCTCCAGGCCCAGGCCCGAGGTGTTGGGCACCGAGCCGACCGTCATCAGGGCGTGGCTGCCCTCGACCGTGCGTCCGTCGGTCATCGTCACCAAGACACCGGAGTCGGTGCGGGTGACCGACTCGGCACGCGCGTTCTTGACCAGCGTCACGCCGCGCTGGGCGAACACCTGCTCAAGCACCGCGGCCGCGTCGGAATCCTCGTGCGGCAGGATCTGGTCGCGGCTGGCCACGACGGTCACGTTGACGCCCAGCTCGGTGTAGGCGTTGACGAACTCCGCGCCCGTGACGCCCGAGCCGACGACCACGAGGTGTTCGGGCAGGGTGTCCAGGTCGTAGAGCTGGCGCCAGTTCAGGATGCGTTCACCGTCGGGCTCGGCGTTGGGCAGCACGCGCGGGCTCGCACCCGTGGCGATCAGCACCACATCGGCCGTGAGCTGCTGCGCGGTGCCGTCGTGCCCGGTCACCTTGATGCGGTGGTGGGCCATGCCGGGCACATCGTCGATCAGCTCACCGCGGCCCGCGATCAAGGTGATGCCCTCGCTGCGCAGCCGGTCGGCGATGTCGCGCGACTGCGCCGCGGCCAGCGCCTTGACCCGCTCGTTGAGCAGCGGCAGACCCACCTTGGCCTGCTCGAAATCGATCGAATAGCCCAGCCGGGGTGCGCGCCGCAGCTCGGTGCGCACGCCCGTCGCGGCGATGAACGACTTCGACGGCACGCAGTCCCACAGCACGCACGCGCCGCCGATGCCGTCACAGTCGACGACGGTGACATCTGCAACTTCCGGTCCACGGGCCGCGGCGACCAAGGCCGCCTCATATCCGGCGGGGCCACCGCCGAGGATCACGATGCGGGTAACCACTGCACCAACCTAACGTGCGATGCCCACTAAGCTGTCTTACCGTGCCGCTTTACGCCGCGTATGGGTCCAACATGCATCCGGAGCAAATGCTCCAGCGCGCTCCCCACTCGCCCATGGCGGGAACCGGGTGGCTGCACGGGTGGCGGCTGACCTTCGGCGGTGAGGACATCGGCTGGGAAGGCGCGCTGGCCACCGTTGTCGAGGACCCGCTGTCCAAGGTGTTCGTCGTGCTCTACGACATGACCAAGGAAGACGAGGAGGCCCTCGACCGCTGGGAGGGCGCCGAGCTGGGGATCCACAAGAAGATCCGCTGCCGCGTCGACCGCCTCTCGTCCGACACCACCACCGACCCGGTCCTGGCCTGGCTGTATGTCGTCGACGCGTGGGAGGGCGGCCTGCCCTCGGCCCGCTACATCGGCGTCATGGCCGACGCCGCCGAGATCGCGGGCGCACCGCCGGAGTATGTCCACGACCTGCGGACCCGCCCGTCCCGCAACATTGGCCCGTAGCTTTTCTGGCGCTCGGGGTCTCCCTGCACCGTGAGCGTGCGCGTCTGCCCCACGCCACGCCGTCAACCCCCAGCAGTCCGCGCACGCTCACGCGGCGCGAGCGAGACCCAACTGCCGATCGATACGCCCGACCGTCTCCTGCGGACGCAGCCGAACGTCCTCGGACACGATCGCGATCACGAGCCAGCCGACGTCCGAAAGCGCCGCCGCACGCACCCGGTCGTTGCGCAACGCATCCGGATTGCCGTGCCAGTCGTCCCCGTCGTACTCGACGGCGACGCGGCACTCGGGCCAGGCGAAGTCCAGACGACGCAGCTTGCCCATCCCGTCGATCACCTCGTGCTGCAGCTCGGGTACCGGAAGGCCGGCGTCGAGCATCATCAGGCGGGCCTCGCTCTCCATCGGGGACTCCGCGCGCGGGTCGGCCAGCGCGATGAGATTGCGCACCGCCACGATGCCGCGGCGCCCGGCCTGATCCAGCGCCGCGCGCCACACGTCGGCGCGCGTGCACTTCCCGCTGCGCAGGGCCGCATCCAGCGTCGCCAACGCCCGCGGACGACGCAGCGCGCGAGCCACCTCCACCGCCGTCCATGCCGGCGCGGTGACATATCGGACATCCCCGTCGACGTCGATGACGGTCAGCGGGGCGCCTTCACGGCGGTGAACCACGAGACCGTCGACGGATCGAAGTTGATGCCGCGGTGGGTTGAGCACGTGCAGATCCGTCGAGCCCTCGGTGTCGAATCCGTGCAACGCTGCGGCGGTCGTCAGGCAGGCCGCAACCCTCGTGCCCGCCGACAGGTCCAGGCCGCGCAGCAGCAACGGCTCGGTCGGCTCACCGAGGCAATAGATTCCCGGCCAGATCCGTTCCAGTACACCGGTTTTCAATGCCTGGTCGAACGCGTATCGCGTGATGAGACCGAGGATCTGACCACTGGTGGCCACACCCCGTTGGTCGTCGAACAGACGCATCAGCTGTGGGTTCATACCAGTGATCGTCTGGCCCACGCGCTGCGGCGGCGGACGCCTTTTGCGTGGTCTGTGGATGAATCGGCGTCTGTGCACAATCACCAGCCGCGAGCGTGCGTGGGGTGTTACTGAAGGGCGGTGTGTCGGGCGGCGGACACGCACGCTCGCGGTGCTGGGGTGACCTCGCGGTGCTGGGTGACCTCGCGGTGCTGGGTGACCTACAGAGACCTAGAGGCCGGCGGCGATGTGGTGGTAGACCGCGTTCCAGCGCATCTCGCGCTGGAACTCACGCGGGGTGGTGTGCTGGTCGATCTGCAGCAGCTCGGTGCCGGTGATGGTGGCGAAGTCGTCGAGCGTGGTCGGCGAGACGGCCGTGGTGAGCACCGTGTGGTGCGGGCCGCCCGCCATGAGCCAGGCCTCCGTCGACGTCGACCACGACGGCTCGGGCTCCCACACCGCGCACGCGACCGGCAGATTGGGCAGCGGCGCGGACGGTTCGACGACCGTGACGTGGTTGGCCACCAACCGGAACCGTGAACCCATGTCGCAGATACCGAGCACCACACCGGAACCCGGGGCCGCGGTGAAGCGCAGACGGACCGGGTCCTCACGGTTGCCGATGCCCAGCGGATGGACTTCCAGGCTGGGCGTCTGGCCCGCGATGCTGGGGCAGACCTCCAGCATGTGCGCGCCCAGGATGCGTTCGGATCCCGGTGTCAGGTCGTAGGTGTAGTCCTCCATGAACGACGTGCCACCGGGCAGGCCCACACCCATGGTCTTGACCGTGCGCACCATCGCCGAGGTCTTCCAGTCGCCTTCGGCGCCGAACCCGAAACCGTCGGCCATCAACCGCTGCACGGCCAGGCCGGGCAGTTGGCGCAGATCGCCGAGGTCCTCGAAGTTGGTGGTGAACGCGCCGAAGCCGTCGGCCAGGAAGTGCCGCAAGCCCAGTTCGATGCGGGCGCCTTCGCGCAGCGACGCGTGGCGTTCGCCGCCGCGGCGCAGTTCCTCGGCCACCGCGTAGGTGTCCTCGTATTCCTGTACCAGCTTGTCGATCTCGGGGTCGCTGACGTCGTACACGGCCTTGGCGAGGTCGTTCACCGAGTAGGTGTTGACCGAGACGCCGAAGTGCGATTCGGCCTCGACCTTGTCGCCCTCGGTGACCGCGACGTCACGCATGTTGTCGCCGAAACGCGCGATGCGCAGCGACCGCAACTCGGCCGCCCCGAGCGCCGCGCGCATCCACGATCCGATGCGTGCCGTGGTGCGCGGGTCGCCGACGTGCCCGGCGACGGTGGTGCGCGGCACCGAAAGCCGGGTCTGGATGTACCCGAACTCGCGGTCGCCGTGTGCGGCCTGGTTGAGGTTCATGAAATCCATGTCGATGGTGTCCCATGGGATTTCGACCCCGAACTGCGTGTGCAGGTGCAGCATGGGCTTCTGCAGCGCGCTCAGGCCGCGGATCCACATCTTGGCCGGCGAGAACGTGTGCATCCACGTGATCACGCCGACGCACTGCGGGGACGAACTCGCGTCGCGCAGGACGTCGAGGATGGCCTCGCTGGTGGTCACCACGGGCTTCCACCGCACGGCCACAGGCAGATCCGCGCTGGCGTCCAGGCGTTCGGCCAGTGCCCGTGACTGCTCGGCGACCTGGTCCAGGATCTCCTGGCCGTACAACGACTGGCTGCCTGTGACGAACCAGATTTCCTCATCGGTGAAGTGTTCGGCCACCGTCACCCTTCCTGACTGGCCTGCGGTTGCCCGTAGACGTTCTGATAGCGGTCGAAAAGCCGGCGGACATCGGCCGGGGGGATCACATCGGGGGTGCCGAGTTGGCGGCTGATGTGGACCGTGCGCGCGACGTCCTCGACCATCACGGCGGCCTTGACCGCGTCGCGCGCATCGCGCCCGACCGTGAACGGACCGTGGTTGCGCATCAGCACGGCGCGAGAGTTGCTGTGCTGCAGGGTCTCCACGATTCCCCGCCCGATCGAGTCGTCGCCGATCAGTGCGAACGGCCCCACTGGGATGTCGCCGCCGAACTCGTCGGCGATCATCGTGAGCACGCACGGGATCGCCTCGCCGCGCGCCGCCCACGCCGTGGCATAGGTGGAGTGGGTGTGCACGACGCCGCCGACCTCGGGCATGTGCCGGTACACGTAGGCATGCGCCGCGGTGTCCGACGACGGTGCGAGATCACCGTCGACGAGTTCACCGTGGAGGTCACACACCACCATCTGCTCGGGCGTCATCGAGTCGTAGTCCACGCCAGAGGGTTTGATGATCATCAGGTCGCGGTCGGGCACACGCGCGGAGACGTTTCCGGCGGTCCAGATCACCAGCTGGTAGCGGGTCAGCTCGGCGTGCAGATCACATACCTGCTTGCGCAGTTGCCGGATGACGGCATCGATCTCGGTGGTGACGCTCATTGGGCCGACCCCACCGTCTCGCGGCGTTCGGCATTGCTGCGCATCACCCGCAGGCGCCGCATGAGCGGGTTGTTGCGCCCGAACCAGTCGTGCAGTTCGACGTAGGCCGCGTACAGCGCGTTGTAGCGCGTGACGTTCTCCGGGATCGGCGTGAACGCGTTCTTGGTGCGCCCGCCCATCCGCGCCGATGCCGTTGGCACATCACGGTATTCACCCGCAGCCGCGGCCGCGTGGATCGCCGCGCCGAGTGCAGGCGCCTGCGTGGAGGTCACGCATGACAGCGGGAGTCCGGTGACGTCGGCATAGATCTGCATCAAGAGCGGGTTCTTGATGAGACCGCCCGCCACGACGAGTTCCTCGACCGGAACGCCGCTGCGCTGGAAGGTCTCGACGATCATGCGGGTGCCGAACGCGGTGGCCTCCAGCAGGGCGCGGTACTGGTCGACGCACGTGGTGTCGAGCGTCTGCCCGACCATGATCCCCGACAGGTGGTGGTCCACCAGCACCGAGCGGTTGCCGCTGTGCCAGTCCAGCGCGACGAGTCCGTGCTCGCCGACCTCCTGCTCGGCCGCGAGCTCCGACAGATGTTCGTGCAGGGTCAGGCCCCGCCGCGACGCCTCGATCGCGATCTCCTTGGGCACACAGTTTTTCGTGAACCACGCGAAGATGTCGCCGACCCCGGACTGCCCGGCCTCATAGCCCCACAGGCCGTCGGTGATGCCACCGTCGACCACACCACACATGCCCGGCACCTCACGCAGGAACCGGCCGTTCATCACGTGGCACGTCGAGGTGCCCATGATCGCGATCAGGCGCCCCGGATCCGCGGCGTCGGCCGCGGCCGCGGTGACGTGGGCGTCGATGTTCCCGACGGCGACCACGATGCCCTCGGGCAGGCCGGTCCAGGCCGCGGCCTGAGCGGTGAGCGTGCCCGCCGCCTCACCGAGCCTGCCGATGGGTTGTTCGATCTTGTCCTCGACGAAACTCGCGAAACCAGGGTTGAGTTCGGCGAGGAACGCGCGTGACGGGTACTTGCCGTCCTGGCGGATCGCCTTGTATCCCGCGGTGCTGATGTTGCGGACGTAGCGGCCGGTGAGCTGCCAGACGATCCAGTCCGCACCTTCGACCCATCGGTCGATCGCGGCGTAGATCTCGGGGTCCTCCTCCAGGATCTGCAGACCCTTGGCGAATTCCCATTCGCTGGAGATCAATCCGCCGTACCGGGGCAGCCAAGTCTCACCGCGTGCCGCGGCCAGCGCGTTGATGCGGTCGGCCTGCGGTTGCGCGGCGTGGTGGCGCCACAGCTTGGCGTACGCGTGCGGACGGTCGGCGAACTCGTCGAGTTGGCACAGCGGGGTTCCGTCACTGGTGGCGGCGACCATGGTGCACGCCGTGAAATCAGTTCCCAGCCCCACCACGTCGGCCGGATCGATTCCGGCGTTGGCCACGGCCTCCGGGATCGCGAACCGCAGCACGTCGATGTAGTCGGCGGGCACCTGCAGCGCGTAGTCGGCGGGCAGTCGCACCTCGGGATGGCCCGGGAGTGCCTCGGTGACGACACCGTGCCGGTAGGTGTGCTCGGCCGAGCCCATCTCGGCGCCGTCGGCGACGCGGACGACGAGCGCCCGGCCCGACAGCGTGCCGAAATCCACGCCGATGACGTACTTCGGCGCGCCGGGCGGGGTCACCGAAGGCCCCTTTGCTCTGTTTGCCGGCACCTGACGATCACACCGCTGAACACCGGTTCCTGTCGCCACGTTCCACCTGATCGAAACGCTGTGGTCTGAGTCACAAGCTCGAATGTTAACGATCACATCTATGGTTCGTCAACGCGTTCATCACGGAATCCAGGTAACTTCCAGGTCGAGCCATCACGCGAGTATTTGGTGACCATTCGCCCCTTTCGCACGGAAAAATGGGCCGCAAGCACCCTTGACCACGGCTTCTGTGAGCGTTAACATCACGACCTGTGATCGGCGTCATAGCCCTCGGAGGCGAGTGGCATCGAGCACGCACCTGGCACCCGCCACGCACATGACCAACACGGGCCGGCCACCGGCCGCGCCGTCGGACAAAGGAGTCGGCTTGTGAGGAAGATGTTTGCTGCGGCGATCGGCGTTGTCGCCGTCGCCGCGGCCGTGACCGCCTGCGGCAGCGGCAAGGCACCGGGGTCGGAGGGTGGGAGCGCGCCCGACGGCGCCCTCACACTCGGTTTCGCGCAAGTGGGCGCCGAGAGCGGCTGGCGCACCGCCAACACCGAGTCGATCAAGAGCGCCGCCGAAGAGGCGGGCGTCAACCTCAAGTTCGCCGACGCCAACGGCGAGCAGGAGAAGCAGATCTCGGCGATACGGTCGTTCATCCAGCAGGGCGTCGACGTGATCGCGTTCAGTCCCGTGGTGCGCACGGGCTGGGACGCGGTGCTGCAGGAGACCAAGAACGCCGGCATCCCGGTGATCCTCACCGACCGCGCCGTCGACACCCAGGACACCGACGTCTACAAGACGTTCATCGGCGCCGACTTCATCGAGGAGGGCCGCCGCGCCGGTCAGTGGGTGGCCGACCAGTACGCGTCGGCGACCGGTCCGGTGAACATCGTCCAGCTCGAGGGCACCACCGGTGCCGACCCGGCGATCGACCGCAAAACCGGTTTCGCCGAGGGCATCTCGAAGAACCCCAACCTCAAGATCGTGGCCTCGCAGACCGGTGACTTCACGCGCTCGGGCGGCAAGCAGGTCATGGAGGCGTTCCTGAAGTCGACCCCGCAGATCGACGTGGTGTTCGCCCAGAACGACGACATGGGCCTCGGCGCGATGGAAGCCATCGAGGCCGCGGGCAAGAAGCCGGGCACCGACATCAAGATCGTCGCGGTCGACGCGACGCACGACGGCATGCAGGCCCTCGCCGACGGCAAGTTCAATTACATCGTCGAATGCAATCCCCTGCTCGGGCCCGAGCTGATGGACCTGGCCAAGAAGGTCGCCGCGGGTGAACCCGTGCCGGAGCGCGTGGTGACCCCCGACGAGGCGTTCGACCAGGCGCAGGCCAAGGCCGCTCTGCCGAACCGTCAGTACTGATCGCATGAACGAACCAACCGCGGTGCAGCCGGTCGTCGAGATGCGTGGGATCAGCATCGAGTTCCCCGGCGTGAAAGCCCTTGACGGGGTGGACTTCCGGCTGCTTCCCGGCGAGGTGCACGCGCTCATGGGTGAGAACGGCGCAGGTAAGTCCACCCTGATCAAGGCGCTCACCGGTGTGTACGACATCGACGACGGCACCATCGTCGTCGCGGGCACACCGTGCACCTTCGCCGGGCCGCGGCAGGCACAGGAGGCGGGCATCAGCACCGTCTACCAGGAGGTCAACCTGTGCCCCAATCTCACGGTGGGCGAGAACATCCTGCTGGGCCGCGAGCCCAGGCGCTGGGGGCGCATCGACTACCGCACGCTCAACCGCCGCGCGCGCGAACTGCTCGCCGAACTCGAACTCGACATCGACCCGCGCTCTCAACTCGGGTCACATCCCATCGCGATCCAGCAGCTGGTTGCCATCGCCAGGGCCACTGCGGTGCGCGCGCAGGTGCTCATCCTCGACGAACCGACGTCGAGTCTCGACGCCCGCGAGGTCGGCGAGCTGTTCCGCGTCATCCGGCGATTGCGTGACAGCGGCACCGCGATCCTGTTCGTCTCGCACTTCCTCGACCAGATCTACGCGATCTCCGACCGGATGACGGTGCTGCGCAACGGCAAACTCGTCGGCGAGTACCTCACCGCCGAGCTGCCGAAATCCGACCTGGTGGCCGCCATGCTGGGACGCCAGCTCGACGTGCTCGACGAGGTCGCCGAGGCCGCGAACGTGACAGCCGAGACGGCCGAGCACCAGAGCGAAACCCTGGTCCGCGCCGACGCTCTGGGACGCGTACCCGCGGTCCACCCGGTCACCCTCGACATCGGCCGAGGCGAGATCCTCGGTCTGGCAGGCCTTCTGGGGTCCGGGCGAACCGAACTGGCACGGCTGCTGTTCGGCGCCGACCGCGCGACGTCCGGCCACGTCGAGATCCGCGGCCGTCGCGTCGCGCTGCGCACACCACGCTCGGCCATCGCACACGGTTTCGCGTTCACCTCCGAAAACCGCAAGGACGAGGGCGTGGTGGGTGATCTCAGCGTGCGGGAGAACCTCGTGCTCGCACTGCAGGCCCGACGGGGGTTCGCCCGGCCCCTGTCGACGAAGACCAAGGACCAGTTGGTGGCGAAATACCTCGACGCCCTTGACATCCGGCCGCGAAATCCGGACACGCTGCTCAAGAACCTCAGCGGCGGCAACCAGCAGAAGGTGCTGCTGGCCCGCTGGCTCATCACCGAACCGGACCTGTTCATCCTCGACGAGCCCACGCGCGGCATCGACGTGGGCGCCAAGACCCAGATCCAGAAACTCGTCACCGAACTTGCGGGCGACGGCATGGCGATCGTGTTCATCTCGGCCGAGCTCGACGAGGTCACCCGCATCTCCACCCGCATCGCAGTGATGCGTGACCGCCACAACGTCGCGCTGGCCGAGGCCGGGACCTCACCGTCGAAGCTCACCGCGCTGATCGCGGGGACCTCGTGATGCTCAAAGGTTTCGCGCGTACCCCTCTGCTGTGGCCCGCGATCGCGCTCGTCGCGCTGCTGATCCTCAACGCGTTCCTGACGCCGGGCTTCCTGAGCGTGCGCGTGCAGGACGGCCACCTGTACGGCAGCGTCATCGACATCCTGCGCAACGGTGCACCGACCCTGCTGGTCGCACTGGGTATGACGCTGGTGATCGCCTCACGCGGCATCGATCTCTCGGTGGGCGCGGTCGTCGCGATCTCCGGTGCGCTGGCCTGCTCCCACATCGCGGCGGCCGGTGACCCGGCGAGCGTACCGACGGTGTTCGCGGCCATGGGCATCGCACTGGCCGTGGCCGCGGTGCTCGGGCTGTGGAACGGAATGCTGGTGGCGGCCCTGGGTATTCAGCCGATCATCGCCACCCTCGTGCTGATGACCGCGGGCCGCGGCATCGCACTGTTCGTCACCGAGGGACAGATCATCACCGTCACCAGTCCCCCGTTCAAGGTGCTCGGCGCGGGCTTCTTCCTCGGTCTGCCCGTCGCGATCCTCGTCTCCCTCGCGGTGTTCGTGCTCATCGGCCTGCTCACGCGTCGCACCGCGCTGGGCACGCTGCTCGAAGCCGTCGGGATCAACCCCGAGGCCAGTCGCCTGGCCGGTGTGCGCAGCCGCACGATCGTGTTCGCGATCTACGTGTTCTGCGCACTGTGCGCCGGCATCGCGGGCCTGATGATCGCGTCGAACATCTCGGCTGCCGACGCCAACAACGCCGGCCTGTGGATCGAGATGGACGCGATCCTGGCCGTCGTGATCGGCGGCACGTCGCTGCTCGGCGGCCGCTACAGCCTGACCGGGACCCTGCTGGGCGCGTTGATCATCCAGACGCTCACCACCACGGTGTACACCGTCGGCATCCGGCCCGAGGTCACGTTGGTGTTCAAGTCGCTGGTGGTGGTCTCGGTCGTGCTGTTGCAGTCGGCGAAGTTCCGTGCGCTGTTCGGCAGAAGGCGCACGCGCCGGCGCGCGCCCGTACCCGCCGTCGAGACCGCGGCGGCCGTGCCCGATCGACCGAAGGTGTCCCACCGATGACCGCCCCGACCGCAACCGTGCCCCCACTCGCACCCGACACCGCCGACGCCGGTCTGGTGGCCACCCTGCGCCGTCACGCGCAGGGACGCTTCGTCGGACCGGTCGCCACGCTGGTGCTGTTCGTGGCGATGTTCGGCGCGGTGCTCGACCGCTACCAGTTCGCCAGTCCGGCACAGGTTTTCCTGAACCTGTTGGTCGACAACGCCTACCTCATCGTCCTCGCGGTGGGCATGACGTTCGTGATCCTCACGGGCGGAATCGATCTGAGCGTGGGTTCGGTGGTGGCGCTGTCCACGGTGATCCTGGCCAAAACACTCTCGCTCGGCTGGCCCGCGCCGGTCGCGCTGGTGACCGTGCTGGCGGTCGGCCCCCTCCTGGGGCTGACCATGGGCCTGATCATCGAGTACTTCGACGTACAACCGTTCGTCGCGACACTGGCCGGGATGTTCCTGGCACGCGGCATGTGCTACGTCGTCAGCGTCGACTCGATACCGATCAACGACCCGGTGCTGCGCAACCTCGGGCTGACGTACCTGTACCTCTACGACGACAAGTTCATCCGCTGGCCCGTGATCATCGCGCTGGCCGTGGTCGTCGGCGCCATGTACGTCCTCCATCTCACCCGGTTCGGCAAGACGGTGTACGCGGTCGGCGGCAACCGGCAGTCGGCGCAACTCATGGGCCTGCAGGCCGCGCGCACCCGCGTGTCGGTGTACGTCATCAGCGGGTTCTGCGCGTCGCTCGCCGGGATCCTGCTGGCGGTGCAGAAGCTGTCGGGCTACAGCCTCAACGGGGTCGGACTCGAACTGGACGCGATCGCCGCGGCCGTGATCGGCGGGGTCATCCTCGCGGGCGGCGTCGGCTTCGTCGCGGGAGCGCTGGTCGGGGTGCTGGTGCTCGGCACCATCGAGACGTTCGTCACCGCAGAAAATCTCGATTCCTACTGGACCCGCATCATGACCGGTGCCCTGCTGCTCGCCTTTGTGCTGGTGCAGAGGGTGCTGGTGCGGAAGCCACGATGAGCCGCCGCGATAATGGCGTCATGACTCGCAAACCTGTGATGGCCGACGTCGCGCGCCTTGCCGGGGTCTCCCATCAGACGGTGTCGCGGGTGATCAACGGATCGCCGAGCATCCGGCCTGCCACGCGGCGGCGCGTCGAGGACGCGATCGCCCAACTGGGTTACCGCCCCAACACCGCGGCGCGGGCCCTGGTGACCAACCGCTCCGGCATCATCGGCATCATCGGGACCAACACCGGCCTCTACGGCCCGTCGAGCGTCCAACGCGCCGTCGAGGAGGCCGCGCGCGAGGCCGGGTACTTCTCCAGCGCCGTACCGCTGGCGTCGGTCACGCATCAGGCGATCCGCGGTGCCGTCGAGCACCTCTCCCGGCTCTCGGTGGAGGCCATCGTGATGGTGGCCGCGCAACAGGACGCGCTCACCCTGGTGCAGTCCGAGGATTTCGGGGTCCCCGTGATCGTGGTCGAGGGTGACCTCTCCGGTGCCGGCCTGACCGTCGGTGTCGACCAGGTCGGCGCCGCACGAAAGGCCACGCAGCATCTCATCGATCTCGGCCACACCGCGATCGCCCATGTCAGCGGGCCACCCAACTTCCCCGAGGCCGCGGGACGCACCAAGGGCTACCTCGACGCCATGCTGGCCGCACGCCTTGTGCCGCACCCCGATTGGCACGGCGACTGGAGCGCGGCCCGCGGCTACGAGATCGGTGAGAAGATCGCCGCACAGCGGGAGATCACCGCGGTGTTCGTGGCCAACGACCAGATGGCGATCGGCCTGCTGCACGCGCTGCACGAGGCCGGGGTCCGGGTTCCCGACGACGTCAGCGTCGTGGGTTTCGACGACATCCCCGAGGCCGCCTATCTCATCCCGGCACTCACCACCATCCGTCAGGACTTCGCGGCGGTCGGTCGCCGCGCCATCTCCCTCGTGACCGCTCAACTCTCGGGGGTCGAGACCGACACCGCACTGCTGCCCGCGGACCTCGTGGTCCGCGCCAGCACCGCCCCACCGCCCACAACGAAATGACATCTGCTACATGACATCTCACAAGACCTTCCCGATCGCCGGAATCCTGTTCGACAGCGACGGGGTGCTCGTGGACTCCCACGAGGCCGCGGCGACGGCCTGGAACCACTGGGCCCGCACATGGGCGCCGGGTTTCGACTTCCACCGCGACGCCCAGCACGGGCGCCGGCTGTCGGACGTGGTCGCCGAACTGGTGGGCGACGGCGACAGCGCGCTCGCCACAAAGGTTCTCACCGAACTGGAGATCGAGATGGCCACCGAGGTGCCCGCGATGGCCGGTGCGGTGGACCTGTTGTCGTCGAGCCCCGCGGACCGCTGGGCAGTGGTCACCTCAGGCGCGCGCGAGATGGCCGCTGCCAGATTGCTGTCCGCCGGCCTGCCCACACCCCGCGTCCTGGTGTCGGCCGACGACGTGACCGCGGGCAAGCCCGCACCCGAGCCCTACCTGACCGGCGCGCACCTGCTCGGACTCGAGCCGCGCGTGTGTGCGGTGTTCGAGGACGCCCACCTGGGCATCCTGGCGGCCCGTGCCGCGAACGTGGGTTTCGTGGTGGGCGTCGGTGCGCAGACGATCGGCGAGGACGTCGACGTGAGCGTGGCCGATCTGTCCGGGATCACCTTCGACGGAAGCCATCTCGTCATCGAGGCTGACGCGGTTCTCACACGCTGAGCGCACGAGCGGGCAGACCGCAGCCTGCCCGCTCGTGCACCCCCCTAGCGTCCGCCTTTTCGCTTGTTGTAGACATCGAACCCGACCGCGGCCAGCAGGACGAGTCCCTTGATCACCTGCTGGATGTCGCTGCCGATGCCGAGGATCGACATACCGTTGTTGAGCACGCCCAGCACCAGACCGCCCACGATCGCGCCGAACACGGTGCCGACACCGCCGCTGGACGACGCGCCGCCGATGAACGCCGCGGCGATCGCCTCGAGTTCGAAGTTGATGCCGGCCTGCGGTGTCGCGGAGTTCAGGCGCGCCGCGAACAGCAGACCCGCGATGGCGGCCAGCATGCCCATGTTGACGAACACCGCCAGCGTGACCCACCGGTTGCGGACACCGGAAAGCGCTGCGGCAGCCGGATTTCCACCGACGGCGTAGACCTGCCTGCCGAACACGGTGTTGCGCATCATGAACGCGTACACCAGCGTCAGCACCACCAGGATGATCCCGACGATCGGAACGCCACGGTAGCTCGCGAGCAGCAGGGTCACCGCGCCGAGTGCGACGACGATCGCCGCGCACTTGGCGATGAACACCGGCACGCCGGAGACGTTCTGCCCGTAGCGGATCTGTGAGCGGCGCCTGCGGAACTGCACCACCACCGCGGCCACCATGATGACCGCACCGAGAATGACCGTGGGCCAGTGGTAGAGCGCGTTGGTCCCCCATTCCGGCAGGAACCCGCTGCTGACCTGCTCCAGACCCCGGGGCATCGGGGCAATGGACTGCCCCTCCAGGAGGTACTGGGTGGCGCCACGGAACACCAGCATGCCGCCGAGGGTGACGATGAACGACGGTATCCCGACGAACGCGATCCAGAACCCCTGCCAGGCACCGATCACCGCGCCCGCGAGCACGCACACCACCACCGCGACCGGCCACGGCATGTCGTTGCGGACCATGAGGACCGCCGACATCGCGCCGATGAACCCCGCGACCGATCCGACCGACAGATCGATGTGGCCGTTGATGATCACGATGACCATCCCGATGGCGAGCACCAGGATGTAGCCGTTCTGCTGGATGATGTTGGTGACGTTGAGCGGCTTGAGCAGGATGCCGCTGGTCCAGACCTGGAACAGCAGCACGATTGCGACGAGCGCCACCACCATGCCGGACTGCCGGACATGTGACATCAGGTATGCGGACAACCGCGTACGCAGGCCGGGAGGTGTGGGTGGTGTGGCAGGCGAGTTCGCCGGCGAGGGAGCCGAGTCCGCCTGCGCCGACTGCGGATTCACCGTGGAGGTCACTTAGACCCGTCCTTTCATCATGTATCGCATGAGGGTCTCCTGGGTGGCGTCGGCGCGCGGCACCTCACCGGTGAGCCTGCCGGCGCTGAGCGTGTAGATGCGGTCGCACAGGCCGAGCAGTTCGGGCAGTTCCGAGGAGATGACGATGACGGCCTTACCGCGCGACGCCAGTTCGTTGATGATCGTGTAGATCTCGTACTTCGCGCCGACGTCGATACCGCGGGTCGGCTCGTCGAGGATCAGCACATCGGGGTCGGTGAACAGCCACTTGCTCAGCACGACCTTCTGCTGGTTGCCGCCCGAGAGTTTGCCGGTGACGGCCGACACCGACGACGCCTTGATCCGCATGGATTCCCGGAACCGTTCGCCCACACCGACTTCCTTGTGGTGGTCGATCACCGCACGGGTGCTGATCTTGCGCAGCGACGGCAGCGTGATGCTCTGGGCGATGCTGTCCATCAGGTTGAGGCCGAGGTGTTTGCGGTCCTCGGTGGCGTATGCGATCCCGTTGCGGATCGCGTCGGTCACCGTCTTGGTGCTCACCTCCCGGTCGCCCTTGAACACCTTGCCGCTGACGTAGCGGCCGTATGAGCGGCCGAACACGCTCATGGCCAACTCGGTGCGCCCGGCGCCCATCAGGCCCGCGATGCCGACGATCTCGCCGGCGCGGACGTTGAGGGACACATCGTCAACCACCTTGCGCTGCTGGTCGATCGGGTGCAGCACGGTCCAGTTGGCCACGGCGAACGCGACATCGCCGATCTCGTGGTCCCCGCGGGGCGGGAAGCGGTGGGTCAGGTCGCGTCCCACCATGCCGCGCACGATGCGGTCCTCGGTGAGCTGGTCGTTCACCTCGATGGTCTCGATCGTGTGACCGTCCCGCAGGATCGTGATGGCGTCGGCGATCTGCATCACCTCGTTGAGCTTGTGCGAGATGATGATCGAGGTGATGCCGTGGTCGCGCAGGTCGGAGATCAGCTCCAGCAGGTGGCGGCTGTCGGAGTCGTTGAGCGCCGCGGTGGGCTCGTCGAGGATCAGCAGACGCACGTCCTTGGACAGCGCCTTGGCGATCTCGACGAGTTGTTGCTTGCCGACGCCGATATCGGCGACGCGGGTCTGCGGACTCTCGTGCAGGCCGACCCGGTCCAGCAGGGCCTGCGCCTCGGTCAGGGTTCTGTCCCAACCGATCACGCCGCGTTTGGCCTGCTCGTTGCCCAGGAAGACGTTCTCGGCGATCGACAGGTACGGCACGAGCGCGAGTTCCTGGTGGATGATCGCGATGCCGCACCGCTCACTGCTGCGGATGTCCTTGAACTCACAGAGTTTTCCGTCGAAGAAGATCTCACCGTCGTAGCTCCCGTGGGGATAGACCCCGCTGAGCACCTTCATCAGCGTCGACTTGCCCGCGCCGTTCTCACCGCAGATCGCGTGGATCGACCCGGCCGGGACGGTCAGGTCGACCCCCGACAGGGCCTTGACCCCGGGGAATTCCTTGGTGATCCCCCGCATCTCGAGTAATGCCTGCGTCACTGGACCTGGGTCTCGGTGTAGTAACCCGAATCGATCAGCACCTTCTTGTAGTTGGACTTGTCGACGCTGACCGGGTCGAGCAGGTAGGACGGGACGACCTTGACGCCGTTGTCGTACGTCTCGGTGTCGTTGACCTGGGGGGTGCCACCGGTGAGCACCGCATCGGCTTCCTGCACAGCGGCTTTCGCGAGTTCGCGGGTGTCCTTGAACACGGTCTGGGTCTGCTCGCCCGCGACGATCGACTTCACCGACGCGAGTTCGGCGTCCTGGCCGGTGACGATCGGCAGCGGCTTGGCGGCGTTGCCGTACCCGGCGCTCTTGAGCGCCGAGATCACGCCGCGTGAGATCCCGTCGTACGGCGACAGCACCGCGTCGACGCGACCGCTCGTGTAGGCCTGGCTGAGCAGGTTGTCCATGCGCGACTGCGCGAGTCCGCCGTCCCAGCGCAGCGTGGCGATCTGATCGAAGGTGGTCTGGCCGCTCTTGACCACGAGCTTGCCGCTGTCGATGTAGGGCTGCAGCACGCTCATGGCGCCCTGGAAGAAGTAGGTGGCGTTGTTGTCGTCGGGCGAGCCCGCGAACAGCTCGAGGTTGAACGGGCCCTTGCCGTCGGCGACCCCGAGCGTGTCGACGATGTAGTTGGCCTGCAGGACACCGACTTTGGTGTTGTCGAAGGTCGCGTAGTAGTCGACGTTGGGTGTGCCCTTGATCAGCCGGTCGTAGCTGATCACCGGGATCTTCAGATCGGCGGCGTGCTGCAGGGTGTTGGTGAGCGACGAGCCGTCGATCGGGGCGATCACCAGCAGCTTGACGCCCTTGGTGATCATGTTCTCGATCTGCGAGACCTGGTTCTGCACAACGTCGTCGCCGTACTGCAGGTCGGTGTCGTAGCCGAGGGCCTTGAACTGGTCGACCATGTTCTGGCCGTCGGCGACCCAGCGCTCCGACGACTTGGTCGGCATGGCGATACCGACGGTGCCCTTGGCGTCACCGTCGCCACCGCCGCCACCTTCGGCGGACCGTCCACATCCGGACAGGGTCATCGCCATGGCCAGCGCCGCGAGCAGCGCGGCCAGCCAGGTCAACTTGCGCATCAATCCTCCTAAGCGGGGCCACAGTCATAAACGTCGGCGGCTACGTCTTTGACTGAACGTTGCGAGCGGGCGGTTACAACGGGCCGGTATGTGAGCGTTAACATCCGTCCGTAAGTATGTGAGCCACTTCACTGGATTGTCAATGCGATCTTACGAAGACTGTGTCGTTTCAGCCCCTGAGCAGCATTTTTGAAGTCAACAATTCAGCGATGAACGATTCTGCAAGCGCCAGAAGGCGATCCCTGGCAAACTCCGGATGTGAGCATTAACATCCGCTCAGGGTGAGAGTCGGCAAACCACCTACTGGCGCGCGGCCGCCACGATGTTGACCATCGTGCGCACCCCCACACCGAGCGCCCGCTCGTCGAGATCGAACGTCGGCTGATGCAGGTCCAGTTGCGGCCCCTGCCCGCTCCACACGCCGAGCCTGCCCATCGCGCCGGGGATCTCCTCGAGGTACCAGGAGAAGTCCTCGCCGCCGCCGGACTGATGCGTGTTGGCCAGCACGTCGGGGCCGACGGCCTCGATCGCGTGGGTCAGCATGCGCGTCGAGACGTCCTCGTTGACCACGGGCGGCACGCCGCGCCGGTAGTTGAGGCTGTGCTCGATGTTCAACGGCGCCAGCAGGGCCGTCACGGTCTCGTCGACGATCGCCTCCAGCGTCAGCCACGTGTCGCGGCTCGCGGTGCGGATCGTGCCGGCCAGGGTGCCGATCTGCGGGATCGCGTTGGCCGCGACGCCCGCGTTGACCGCACCCCACACCATGACGGTGTTGTGGCGCGGGTCGATGCGGCGCGACAGCACACCGGGCAGGCCCGTGATGAGCGTCCCCAGCCCGTAGACCAGGTCGCCGGTGAGATGCGGCCGCGAGGTGTGACCGCCCGGTGAGTGCAGCGTGATCTCGATCGAGTCGGCGGCCGAGGTGATCGGTCCCGGCTTGGTGGCCACACGGCCCACGCGCAGGCGGGGGTCGCAGTGCAGCGCGAAAATCCGGGTGACGCCGTTGAGCGCGCCTGCCGCGACGGCGTCGATGGCGCCGCCGGGCATCAGTTCCTCGGCGGCCTGGAAGATCAACCGCACCCCGACCGGGAGTTCAGTCGCCGAGGCCAGCACCTTGGCCGTGCCGAGCAGCACCGCGGTGTGCGCATCGTGACCGCAGGCGTGCGCGACGTTGGGCACCGTCGACGCGTACGGCGCGCCGGTCCGGTCGGCCATCGGCAGCGCGTCCATGTCGGCGCGCAACGCCACGCGTGGACCGTCCTCGGGACCGAAATCGCACGTGAGACCCGTCCCACCTGGCAGCACCTTCGGGTTGAGCCCGGCCTCGGCGAGGTGGCGCGCCACGAACTCGGTGGTGGCGAACTCCTGCCGTCCCAGCTCCGGGTGGGCATGGATGTGCCTGCGCCAGGCCACCATCTCGTCGTAGTGCTCGGCGAGCCAGCGGTCGGTGATCGCACCCAGATCCACGCTCACGACGCCACCCGCCGACTCTGCGCGGCCAGCACGCGGTCACGCTCGGCTGGGGTCTCGGCCAGCTGGACAACGGTGCGCGCCAACATGATCGCGCCTTCCACCACGGCCTTGTCGGCACTCGGCCCGGCCGCCGCGGCGGCGAAGGCCGGCTGGTGCAGCGACGCTCCGCCCGAGTCGACGCCGATCACCGGATGGATCCCCGGCATCAGGTGCGTCACATTGCCCATGTCGGTGCTGCCCAGCGGCACACTCGCCTCCACACTCTCCGGCAGTGGTTCCCGTCCCAGCCGCACCATCTCGGCGCGCACGGTCTCCGACAACCACGCATCCGGCCTCAGCTCGGCATACGCCGGCGCCGTCTCGGACACCTCGTGCTCACAACCCGTGGCCAGCGCCCCGGCCGCGAAACATCCGGCCATCCGGTTTTCCAGTTCGTGCAGCCCCGCCATGTCGACGGCCCGCATCGTGTATCGCATCTCGGCGTGGCCGGGAATGATGTTGGCGGCCTGGCCTCCGTTGGTGACGATGCCGTGCACCATCTGCCCCGGGGCCAGCTGCTGGCGCAGCAGACCGATCGCCACCTGCGCGACCGTCACGGCGTCGGCGGCGTTGACCCCGAGATAGGGCGCCACCGCGGCGTGCGATTCCCGTCCGGTGTAGCTCACGGCCACCTCGGTCAGCGCCAGTGACCGGGCCGCGGCGATGTCGACGGGGCCGGGATGGAGCATGACCGACGCGGCGATGTCGTCGAAGACGCCGGCGTCGAGCAGCAGGACCTTGCCGCCGCCGGTTTCCTCGGCGGGCGTGCCGACGAGCACCACCGTGAGGTCGAGCAGGTCGGCGACCTCGGCGAGCGCGAGCGCGGTGCCGACCGCCGACGACGCGATGATGTTGTGCCCGCACGCGTGCCCGATCTCCGGCAGCGCGTCGTACTCGGCACAGATCCCGATCACCAGCGACCCGCTGCCGTAGGACGCGCGGAACGCGGTGTCGAGCCCGCCGGCCGCCGCGGTGATCTCGAACCCGTACTCGGCGACGAGTGCCTGCGTCTTGGCGCTGCTGCGGTGTTCGGCGAATGCCAGTTCCGGTTCGGCGTGGATCGAGTGCGAGAGTTCGATCAGGTCACCGCTGCGCCGTCTGACGGCGTCCTCGACGCTGCGAGAAGCGGTGGCGGTGGACATTCTCGCAGTATCTCACTTGGGAAACAGGCCCGTTAAGCTCGCCTACCGTGACCGACCCGCATACCTCGAGCCAGGCGGCCGCGACCGCGATCGCCGACCGGACGGGCGTCGTCGAGCACGATGTCGCGGTGGTCCTCGGATCCGGCTGGGCGCCCGCCGTCGCCGAATTGGGCGACCCCGTCGGCGTGGTCGACATGGCCGACCTGCCGGGATTCACCCCGCCCACCGCAGCGGGCCACGGCGGTCAGGTGCTGTCGGTCCGTATCGGCGAACACCGTGTGCTGGTGCTCGTCGGCCGCATCCACGCCTACGAGGGCCACGACCTCGCACACGTCGTGCACCCCGTACGTACCGCGGTCGCGACCGGTGTGCGCACGGTCGTGCTCACCAACGCCGCAGGTGGGCTGCGGCCCGAGTACACCGTGGGCCAGCCCGTGCTGATCAGTGACCACCTGAACCTCACGGCGCGCTCCCCGCTGGTGGGGCCACAGTTCGTCGACCTGGTCGACGCGTACTCGCCGCGTCTGCGGGCCGTGGCCCGCGAGTTCGACCCGTCGCTGGCCGAGGGCGTCTACGCCGGCCTGCCGGGACCGCACTACGAGACGCCTGCCGAGATCCGGATGCTGCGCACCCTCGGCGCCGACCTGGTCGGGATGTCCACGGTGCACGAGACCATCGCGGCCCGCGCGGCAGGCGCCGAGGTGCTCGCGGTGTCACTCGTGACCAACCTCGCGGCGGGTATGACGGGAGAACCGCTCAGCCACGCCGAGGTGCTGCAGGCCGGACGCGAGTCCGCCACCCGCATGGGCGCGCTGCTCGCTTCAGTCATCGCGCGTCTCTGACGCGCCTCACCCCACCAGGTACCGCTGCAGCGTCGGGCCGATCCAGGCGACGACGCCGTCGCGTGACATGTCGACCAGCGGCGGAAACGCCAGCACGTAGCGGCACAACGCCATCCCCAGCACCTGCGATGCGGCCAGGCTGGCCCGCACCGGTGCGTCCGGGGCGCCGCCGGTGAGCTTGGCGATCACGGGCGCGAGTTGCGCGGCGAAGATCGTGCGCATGCGCTCGGCGACGGCCTCGTTGGTGACGCCCGCGCGCAGCAGGATCAGCAGCGCCTCGTCGCGCTCCCACCGCTCCAGGAAATGCCCGGCCAGTGTCGCGCCGATCTCCTCTCGCGGCACCAGGGCCAGGTCGGGCAGTTCCAGGTCGAACTCGGCCGCGGCCGCGAACAGCCGCTCCTTGTTGCCGAAATAGCGCATGACCATCGACGGGTCGATGCTCGCGTCGGCCGCGATCGACCGGATCGTGGCGCGCTCGTAGCCGTCGGCGGCAAAGCGCTCACGGGCCGCGGCCAGGATCACCGACTTGGTCTCAGCTGCCGATCGCCTCATGGTCAACAAGTGTAGGCCAACAAGTGTTGACATCACCTTTCACCGGGCATACCTTTGTCAACAAGCGTTGGCCAACAAGTGTTGACAAAGGAGTCGAGATGACAATCGCAACTGATGTCCTGATCGTCGGGGCCGGCCCCGTCGGCCTCGCCGCCGCGATGGTGCTCACCCAGCAGGGCCGCGACGTGACCGTCGTCGACGGCCAGGCCGAGGGCGCCAACACCTCGCGCGCCGCCGTGGTGCACGCCCGCACGCTCGAACTGCTCGAGCCCTACGGCGTCGTGGACGACCTGGTGAACCGCGGTGTGCACACGCCGGCGTTCACCATCCGGGACCGCGACGAACTGCTCGTCGAGGTGCCGTTCGGCCGGTTACCCACCGCCTACCCCTACACCCTGATGATCTCGCAGGCCGACACCGAGGCATTCCTGCTCAAGCGTCTGGAAGCCCTCGGCGGCAAGGTGATCCGGCCCGCCACGGTGACCTCGGTCACCCAGCACGGCACGCACGCGATGGTCACCTTCGAGGACGGCCAGCGGATCCGCGCGCGATATGTGGTGGGCGCCGACGGCATGCACAGCACGGTGCGTGAGGCGGCCCGGATTCCGTTCAGCGGCAGCACATATGCCGAATCGTTCGTGCTGGCCGACGTCCGGCTCTCGGGCGGCATCCCCACCGAAGAGGTGATCCTGTACTTCTCCCCCGCGGGCCTGGTGGTCGTAGCACCGCTGCCCGACGGCATCCACCGCATCGTCGCGACCGTCGACGCGCAGCAGGCGCAGGCACACCCCGACGCGGCGTTCGTGCAGGGCCTGCTCGACGAGCGCGGCCCGCTCGCGTCACCCGCCGCGGTCCGGGACGTGGTGTGGAGTTCGCGGTTCAGCGTGCACCACAGGATCGCGGACACGTTCCGCGCCAACCGGATTCTGCTGGCCGGCGACGCCGCGCACGTGCACTCCCCTGCCGGCGGGCAGGGCATGAACCTCGGCATCGAAGACGCCGTCATGCTCGCCGGGGCGCTTTCGGAGGTGCTCGACGGCGCCCCCGACACCGCGCTCGACGACTACGCGGCCGACCGTCGTCGCACCGCACAGAAGATCGTCGCGGCCGCCGGACGGCTCACCGATCTCGCGACCGCGTCGGCGCGAAAACGTCCGCTGCGCAACCGGATCATGCGCGCCGCGGGATCCCTGCCCGCCGTACGGCGCGCACTGGCCTGGCGGCTGTCCGGGCTGG
>Ga0180222_1001152_pt1 | contig 30193 bp, 28 predicted proteins | sample eDN5th37CKraftOP_FD_151336 | JGI IMG/M metagenome (GOLD analysis project Ga0180222, IMG submission 151336) | Enriched Organic Plus compost microbial communities from Emeryville, California, USA - eDNA 5th pass 37_C Kraft OP (version 2) (version 2) ...
CGACGGTGGTGAGGGGTTTTTCCGCCGCGCCGCTCATAGGCCCAGCAGCGCCTCAGGCGCGGCCTGCGCGCAGAAATCGAGGCGCCGCAGATAGGCGAGCGGATCCTTGCGCGTCACCATCGCGTCGAGCGGCGTGTTGATCCAGTCATAGGCGCGGGTCAGCAGGAAGCGCAGCGCCGCGCCCCGGCAGAGGATCGGGAAGGCCGCGCGCTCCGCCGCGTTCAATCCGTGTGCGTCGGCATAGCCGCGCACCAGCGCCGCCGCGACATCCGGGCGATAGCTGCTGCCGTCGCTGGAAAAGGACCAGGCGCCATGGGTGATGGCGAGGTCATAGGCGAGGATGTCGGTGCAACTGAAATAGAAGTCGATGAGGCCCCCCACCTCGTCGCCGCGCATCAGCACATTGTCGGGGAACAGGTCGGCATGGATGACGCCGCGTTCCAGATGCTGCGGCCAGTGCGCGTCGAGGAAGGTCAGCTCCTCCGCCACCCGCCGCCCGAGGCCGGGCTGGATGCCGTCGAAATCCTTTCCGCAGGCCGTCGCCAGATCGTGCCAGCCCGCAAGGTCGAGGCTGTTGCGGCGCGTGCCGGAAAAGTCGCGCGCGGCGATGTGCAACTCGCCCAGCGCGCGGCCGGTCGACGCGGCCTGCGGCGCGGTCGGCTCGGTGACGGAGATGCCGGACAGATACTCGATCAGACAGGCGGGGCGCCCAGCCAGCTGTTGCAGCTTGGCGCCCTGCCGGTCGGAGATGAAGCGCGGCACCTTGCACCCGCGCGCGCCCAGATGGTCGAGCAGGTCCATGAAGAAGGGCAGGTCGGCCTCGTTCACCCGCTTTTCATAGAGGGTGAGGATGAAGCGTTCGCGGCTGCCGTCCTCGCGCTGGGTTTCGAGCAGATAATTGCTGTTCTCGACCCCTTCCGCGATGCCCTTGGCGGAAATCAGCGATCCGGTGTCGTAGCGCGTGAGGAATGCCGCCATCTCCTCGGCGGATACCTGGGTATAGACGGCCATGGGTCAGGCAGCCTCCAGCCCGCGCGGCAGCTTGAAGGCGATGCGTTCCTTGGCGGTTTCCACCTCCCGCTCGCGCACCGTGAAATGGCGGGCGAGCGTGTCGACCACCTCGCGCACCAGCACTTCGGGGGCGGACGCGCCCGCCGTGATGCCGAGCGTGCGCACGCCGTCGAGCCAGCGCAGGTCGATATCCGGCCCGCGCTGGATCAGCGTCGCCTTCGCGCCCTCGCGCTCGGCGCATTCGACGAGGCGTACGGAGTTGGAACTGTTGGGCGCGCCGATCACCAGCACCGCGTCGCATTCATGCGCCATCGCCTTGACGGCGGCCTGCCGGTTGGAGGTCGCATAGCAGATATCCTCGCCGCGCGGGGCGACGATGCCGGGGAAGCGGCGCTCCAGCACCGCGATGATCGCCGAGGTGTCGTCCACCGACAGCGTGGTCTGGGTGAGGAAGGCGAGGTTGCCCGGCTCGACCCCCGGTTCCAGCGCCTCGGCATCCTCCACCGTCTCGATCAGGGTCATGCAGCCTTCGGGCACCTGTCCGAAGGTGCCGATCACCTCCGGGTGGCCGCGATGGCCGATGAAGAGGATATGCCGCCCGGCCTCGACCTGCCGCTCGGCCTGACGGTGGACCTTGGACACCAGCGGGCAGGTGGCGTCGAAATAGTTGAGGCCGCGCGCCTGCGCCTTGGCGGGCACCGCCTTGGGCACGCCATGGGCGGAGAACACCACCGGCACGTCGTCGGGCACCTCGCTCAGCTTCTCGACGAAGACCGCGCCCTTCGCCTTCAGGCTGTCCACCACATATTTGTTGTGGACGATCTCGTGCCGCACATAGACCGGCGCGCCATATTTCTCGATCGCGCGCTCCACGATCACGATGGCGCGGTCCACCCCGGCGCAAAAGCCGCGCGGCGCGGCGATCAGCAGGTCGAGCGGCGGCAGGGCGTCCTGCGCTTCCTTTTTCTGTTCCTCGGCGGTCATGGGTCGAGCCTTTACGGGGAATCGCCGCCGCTGACCAGACGGCATCTGCGCTTTATGCCCGCATCCATGTTGCGCCCGCCCGCGCGGACGGATAAGAAGCCGGATCAATTCTCCAAGGGACTGCCTGTGACCGTATCTCGCTCCTCGACCCTGAAGCTCTCCGCCGTGGCGATGACCATGCTGGCGCTGGCCGGCTGCTCGCGGCAGGGGGAGATTGACCAGACAGGCGGTATCGTCGCGGTGCGCAGTGCCTGCCCCACCGCCGCGATCCCGGCGATGACGGGGGACATCACCCTGTTCAACCCGGCGGGCAGCACCGATGCCGCCGCCATCGACGTGGTGGCGGAAATCACCAATTTGCGCTCCACCTGCTCGGAAGCGGGCGACCAGTTCTATACCGAGGCGACGTTCGACGTGCACGCGACCCGCACCGATGCGAGTGCGGCGCGCGAGGTGACGCTGCCCTATTATTCGACGGTCGTGCGCGGCGGCACGTCGGTCATCGCCAAGCGGATCGGGCAGGTGACGCTTTCCTTCGCGCCGGGCCAGACCCGCGCCAGCGCCAGCGCCAGCGCGGCATCCTATGTGGACCGCGACGCCGCGACCCTGCCGGAGGACATGCTGCGACGCATCCGCGCCAACCGCAAGGCGGGCGATGTGGACGCGGCGACCGATCCCTTCTCCGAACCGGACGTGAGGGCGGCGTTGCAGCGGACCAGCTTCGAGCTGCTGGTCGGGTTCAACCTGACGCAGGACCAGTTTCGCTACAACGCGACTCGGTAAGCCTGCGCGCCCCAGCTTTCCCAGCCCCTCGATGATCGGCCCGCACCGGGCGCATCGAGGGCGGACAACAGGAATGATGTCGTGACCCTTTATGTTCGTTTCGCCGGCCATATGGCGGCGCTTCTCGATGCGATGGAAGCAGCGGGAGACCTGCCCGCGGGCCTCGACCGCAAGGCGGTGACGGTGGAGCCGCCGCGCGACCCTTCCCATGGCGACCTCGCCACCAATGCCGCGATGGTGCTGGCCAAGCCCGCCGGAACCAATCCGCGCGCGCTCGCCGAAAAGATCGCCGCGCGGCTGGAGGCGCTGGATGAGGTGGAGGAGGTGGCGATCGCCGGGCCGGGCTTCATCAACATGCGCCTGACGCCCGCGACCTGGGCGGAGGAGCTGCGCCAGATCGTCGCGCTGGGCGCCGATTACGGCCGTTCCGCCATGGGCCGGGGCGTTTCCGTCAACGTCGAATATGTGTCGGCCAACCCGACCGGCCCGATGCACATGGGCCATTGCCGGGGCGCGGTGGTGGGCGACGCGCTCGCCAGCGTGCTCGAATATGCCGGGCACAAGGTGACGCGCGAATATTATATCAACGATGCGGGCGGGCAGGTCGATGTGCTCGCCCGCTCGGCGCACCTGCGCTATCGCGAGGCACTGGGCGAGGATATCGGCGCGATACCCGAAGGGCTGTATCCGGGCGATTATCTCGTGCCCGTGGGGCGGAAGCTCGCCGCCGAATATGGCGACAAATATGTCGACGCGCCGGAGAGCGAATGGCTGGCGCTGTTCCGCAGGACCGCCGTCGCCGACATGATGGAGATGATCCGCGCGGACCTCGCGCTGCTCGGCATCCATCATGACGTGTTTGCGTCGGAGGCCGAATTGCAGGCGGCGGGCAAGCCTGAAGCCGCCGAGAAATGGCTGCGCGCGCATGATCTCGTCTATGATGGCGTATTGGAAGCGCCCAAGGGCGAGACGCCGGAGGACTGGGAGCCGGTCGAGTTGCCGCTCTTCCGCTCGACCAAGTTCGGTGACGATCAGGACCGCCCGATCAGGAAGTCGAACGGCAGCTGGACCTATTTCGGTGCCGACATGGCCTATCATTTCCAGAAGGCGCAGACCGCCGACCAGTTGATCGACATCTGGGGCGCCGACCATGCGGGCACGGTGAAGCGGATCCAGGCCGCCGTCGCCGCGCTGACCGGGGGCAAGGCGCGGTTCGACGTGAAGCTGGTGCAGATGGTGCGCCTGCTGCGCGACGGCGAGCCGGTGAAGATGTCCAAGCGCGCGGGCAATTTCGTCACGCTGGCCGATGTGGTGAAGGAAGTCGGCAAGGACGTGGTGCGCTTCACCATGCTGACCCGCAAGGCCGACGCGCAGATGGATTTCGACTTCGCCAAGGTGGTGGAAGCATCGAAGGACAACCCGGTTTTCTATGTGCAATATGCCCATGCGCGCATCGCTTCGCTGGGCCGGCGGGCGCAGGAGGCCGGAGTCGCGCTGGCGGAAGAGCCCGATCTGTCCCGCCTTGGGACGGAGGAGCTGGCGCTGGTGAAGCTCGCCGCGCAGTTCCCGCGCGTGGTCGAAGGGGCGGCGCAGAATCGCGAACCGCACCGGATTTCCTTCTATCTCGGCGATCTGGCGGCCGCCTTCCATGGCTGGTGGAACATGGGCAATGATGATCCCTCCGCCCGCGTAATCGTGGTTAACGATCCGGAAATCACCTCCGCCAGACTTTTCCTCGCCCGGCAAATCGGGCAGATTATCCGCAACGGGCTTGCGCTGATGGGTGTAGAGGCGCTTTCGGAGATGCAATAATGACCACGGGCAGGAACGATACTCTCGCGCTGGACGATGAGGACCGCCTGCCGTGGCTCGAACCGGCCTATGATGCGGAGGAAAGTGACGAGGTTTCGCTCGGCCGGCTGGGTATGCTGGTGCTGGCCGGGCTGCTGTTGATCGGCGTGGTGGTCGGCGGCGTCTGGCTGGTGCGCGGCCATCTGGGCGGCGGGGGCGAGGGGGAGCTGATCAAGGCCCCGGCGGAAGGCTACAAGATCCGCGCCGCCGATGCCGACGCGAAGAAATTCCAGGGCGAGGGCGATGCCAGCTTCGCGACCAGCGAGGGGCTGGATCGCGGCGCGCGGATCGATCCGTCCCGCCTGCCCGAAGCGCCGATCGTCGCCGGTTCGGCGGCCAAGGCCCCGGCGACCGACAAGTCCGCCGCCGCTGCCGCCGCCAAGAAGGTGGAAACCGCCGTCGCGGATCGCACCGGGGAAAGGGCGCAGACGCCTGCAACCGCCGCTTCCCCGCAAATGGCGGGCGGCGCGATCCAGCTCGGCGCCTATGGCAGCGAGGCGCTGGCCAAGGACGCCTGGTCGCGCTTTTCCAAGCGGTTCGATTATCTGGCGGCTTTGTCCTACAGCGTGCAGCCGGTGACGGTGGGCGGCGCCAAATTCTATCGCCTGCGCGCCCATGCGGGCAAGGATGCCGGTACGCTGTGCGGCAAGCTGAAGGTGGCGGGCGAGAGCTGCCTCGTGGTCAACTGATCCTTATGTGATGATCCCGGCCTGAATGGTGGGTTGGGTGGAATGTGGACGCTCCCACGGATGTTCTTGCTGTTTGGCTTTGGCGGGAATTGGCCGAAAGCAGAGCGAAGCATCCGCAATCGCAGGCGGTTCCACCCGGCCCTGAAATGCTTTAGGCAGGGGCCATGAAACCAGTGATATTCGGGTTGGCGGGGGAACGGTTGAGCGCGGACGAGCGCGCCTTTTTCCGCGACAGCGACCCTGCGGGCTATATCCTCTTTCGCCGCAACATCGCCGACCGGGCGCAGTTGCGCGCGCTGACCGACGATCTGCGCGCCTTGCACGGGCGCGATGACCTGCTCGTCATGATCGACCAGGAAGGCGGGCGGGTGGCGCGGATGCGGCCGCCCGAATGGCCCGATTTCCCGGCGATGCAGGTTTTCGATTCGCTCTATGACGTCGCCCCGTCGAGCGCGATCGCCGCCGCCCGCGCCAATGCGCAGGCGATCGCGGTGACGCTGCGCGACTGCGGCATCACCGTCAACGCGCTGCCGCTGCTCGACGTGCGGCAGCCGGGCGCGAGCGACATCATGGGCGACCGCACGCTGGGCGCGGAGCCGATGCGCGTCGCCGCGCTGGGGCGGGCGGTGCTGGAGGGGCTGCGCGCGGGCGGCGTCGTGGGCATCGTCAAGCATATGCCGGGCCATGGCCGGGCGATGGTGGACAGCCACCATGACCTGCCGACCGTCACCGCCGACGAGGCGGCGCTGGAAACCGACCTCCGCCCGTTCCGCACGCTCGCCGCCGCGCCGATGGGGATGACCGCGCATATCGTCTACACCGCCTGGGATGCGGAGCGCCCCGCCAGCCTTTCCCCCACCGTGATCGGCGAGATCATTCGCGGCCGCATCGGCTTCGACGGCCTGCTGATGTCCGACGATCTCGACATGAAGGCGCTGAAGGGCGACATTCCCTCGCTCGCCGCGGGCGTGGTGGAGGCCGGGTGCGATCTGGCGCTCAACTGCTGGGCGCGGATGGACGAGATGGTCTGCATCGCCGAACGCCTGCCCGACATCAGCGACTTCTCCCGCGCGCGGCTGGACCGGGCGATGGCGACGATCGCGGGGCATGCGGAAGGCGGGGAGGAGGACGGCCTGCTCGAAACCCTGCTCGCCCGGCGCGACGCGCTGCTGGCGGTGATGGCCTGATGAGCGCCGCCGACGACATGGCGGACCTGTTCGAAAGCCGTCGCGCGCCGGATGAGGTGCTGACGGTCTCCTTCGAAAGCTGGGAAGGGCCGCTCGACCTGCTGCTCAACCTCGCCCGGTCGCAGAAGGTGGATCTGCGCGAAATCTCGATCCTCGCGCTGGTCGAGCAATATCTGGAGTTCATCGCGGGCGCGCGGGCGATGAAGCTGGAGCTGGCGGCCGATTATCTGGTGATGGCGGCCTGGCTCGCCTATCTGAAATCCGCGATGCTGCTGCCCAAGGCGGAGCAGGAGGAGCCTTCGCCCGAAGAGCTGGCGCTGCGCCTGCATCTGCGGCTGCAGCGGCTGGCGGCGATGCGCGACGCGGGCGCGCGGCTGATGGCGCGCGACCGGCTGGGCCGCGACGTGTTCCCGCGCGGCGCGCCGGAGGGGTTGCGGGTCGATCGGGTCTCGATCTGGCAGGCGAGCCTCTATGACCTCATCGCCGCCTATGGTCAGGTGAAGGCGCGCACCCGCCCCGTGACGCATGTGGTCGCCCGCCGCCCGGTGATGACGCTGGATGAAGCGATCGCGCGGGTGGGGCGGCTGATCGGCACGCGCCTCGACTGGACTCGCCTCGAATCCTTCCTGCCCGAAGGGGTGAGCGGCCCGCTGGGGCGTTCGGCGCTCGCCTCCAGCTTCGTCGCGGTGCTGGAACTGGCGAAGCAGGGGCGCGTCGACATCCGGCAGGAAGGGATATTCGAACCGATTTTCCTGCGCAACGCCGCGCCTTCCGGCCATGAGATCGCGTCATGACCGGCGGGGAGGGCGAGCCGGACGACCTGCTGCGCGCGCTGGAGGCGGCGCTGTTCGCCAGCACCGAGCCGCTGACCGTCGCGCAATTGCGGCAATTGCTGGGCGAGGCGCCGGATATTCCCGCCGGATTGCGCGCGTTGAGCGGCCATTATGCCGGGCGCGGCGTCAATCTGGTCGAGCGGGGCGGGCGCTGGCATTTCCAGACCGCCGCCGACATGGCGCACCTGCTGCGCCGCGACCGGGAGGAGCCGCGCAAACTTTCGCGCGCGGGCATGGAAACGCTCGCCATTATCGCCTATCATGAGCCGGTCAGCCGCGCGGAGATAGAGGCCATTCGCGGCGTGCAGGTGGCGAAGGGCACGCTCGACGTGCTGATGGAGGCGGGCTGGATAAGGCCCGCCGGACGGAAAGAAGTGCCGGGGCGCCCGCTGCTCTATGCGACGACGGCGGAGTTCCTCACCCATTTCGGCCTTTCCAGCCGCCGCGACCTGCCGGGGCTGGAGGATTTGCGCGCCGCGGGCCTGCTCGACCCCGTCGATCTCGCGATGGAAGGGATGCTGGAACGGACTGTCACGGAATCGTCGCTGGAAAATGATGAGGGGGATGACTAGATTGAGTCATTACCCCAAGGAGATTTGAGAATGGGTTCCTTTTCGCTGATGCACTGGGTGCTGGTGGTGCTCGTCATCGTTCTGCTGTTCGGCGGCGGCCGTATTTCGTCGTTGATGGGCGATGTCGCCAAGGGCATCAAATCGTTCAAGAAAGGCATGGCCGAGGATGACGACGACGTCTCCCCCCCGCGACCGGTCAACCGCATCGAAGGGCAGGCGGCGCCCGATCCGTCGGTGACGGCCAGCAAGGAAGAACAGAAGCAGGGCTGAGAAAGGTCCGCGTTGCCGGGTTTGAAACATGTTTGATATCGGTTCCAGCGAGCTGCTGATGATCGTGATCGTCGCGGTCGTGGTCATCGGCCCGAAGGATTTGCCGCGCGCGCTCTACAAGGTCGGGCAGGTCCTCGGCAAGGCACGGGCGATGTCGCGCCATTTCCGCTCCGGCATCGATGCGATGATTCGCGAAGTCGAGCTTGAGGAAATGGAAAAGAAATGGGCGGCGGAAAACCGCCGGATCATGGAGCAATATCCCAACGCGCCCGCGATAGAGGACGGCAGCGCCGCCTTGCCCGTGGATAGCGCCGCCCCGGCAGGTGCGGATGCGGCTCCGGCCCCGGCCCCGGCCGAGGGAACGGCGGACCCGGCGCTGCCTGCGCCCGCGACGCCCTCGCCCTCGACAGATGGCTCGATAGCCGGGAAAAGCGCATGAGGGATATCGACGAGACGCAGGCTCCGCTGCTGGAGCATCTGATCGAGTTGCGTTCCCGCCTGCTGAAATGCGTGGTCGCGCTGCTGGCGGGCTTCATCCTCTGCTTCATCTTTTCCGACCAGCTCTTCGGCATCCTCGTCCATCCGCTCAAGGAAGCGTTCGGCGCGGCGGGCGGCAAGCTGGTCTACACCAAGCTCTACGAGGCGTTTTTCGTGCAGGTGAAGGTGGCGCTGTTCGGCTCCTTCTTCCTCAGCTTTCCGATCATCGCCAACCAGCTCTGGGCCTTTGTCGCGCCGGGCCTTTATGCGCAGGAGAAAAAGGCGCTGCTGCCGTTCCTGCTGGCGACGCCCATCCTGTTCCTCGCGGGCGCATCGCTCGCCTATTTCGTAGTGATGCCGACCGCCTTCCACTTCTTCCTGGAGTTTCAGGGGCAGGCGGGCGGCCTGGAGCTGGAGGCGCTGCCGAGCGCCGACGCCTATCTCGGCCTGGTGATGCAGTTCGTGCTGGCGTTCGGCATCAGCTTCCTGTTGCCGGTGCTGCTGATGCTGCTCAACCGGGCGGGGCTGGTCAGCCGGGCGCAACTGGTCGGCATGCGCCGCTATATGATCGTCGCGGCCTTCATCGCGGCGGCGGTGCTGACTCCGCCCGACGTGGTGTCGCAGCTGATGCTCGCCATACCGCTGGTGCTCCTTTACGAACTGGCGCTGATCGGCATCTGGTTCACCGAGCGCAAGCGCAAGTCCGACGAGGATGAGGATGCCGGATCGGTCGTCGTGCGGGACCGGGCGAACTGATCGGCCGGCCGCCGAACTGCCGAACTGGACGCGTGGATAGCATGAGACGGCACAGGGGCGGCGGACCTCCTGTCGGGGAAATCGCGCCGCCCCCGCCGGACCGTCCGGTCCGAGCCGGTATGCTCAACGCTTAATCGGCTGCGTCTTCGATCGCATTGCCCGCGCTCTGGACGTCGCGTCCGGCGCCTTCGACGGTGTTGCACGCGGCCAGGATCAGCGAAGAGCCGAGCAGAAGCGTTGCAATCAGGGTGCGTGTCATAATCCTACCTCTCTCATACAGGGTGAGGTCATAGCGCTTTGACCCTTAGAAAATGATCGGTGGGATTTTTGGTTCCGCCCTTCGCGGGCCCGCAGGGGCAGACTGTCGATTGGCGCCGAAACGATGCGAGCCCGGAACGCGGGTGGGGGGGAAGGCGTTCCGGGCTCTTATGTCGGATAGCGTAGCGGGGGGCAAAGGGTCGCCATCCGCATGAGAGAACGAAGCCCCTATTCATTGGTTCCACCGTTGATCGCAAAAATTTCCGCAAAGGTGGAAAATTTCAAGTTACTGAAAAACAAGGATTAAATTGGAATCGGCCCGCCTTGGGACGGGGAGCCGTGCTTTTTGCGCGATCAAATCAGCGGGCGGCCGCTGTCGCGATATTCGGGGCGGATGGTGGACTGCGGCAGGGTCTGCCCCGGCAGGTCCGGCGTGGGCTGGGCAGGTTCGGTCCAGCCCGGCCCCGGCTGCGCCGCTGTACCCGCATGGAAATGGGGCATCTGTCCCGGCGCCGCAGGCAGGCCGGGGGAAGGGGGAGTGCCGATCGCCTGTTCCACCTCCGGCATATAGGGCATCGCGACCGGCAGCGCGCCGGGCGATATCGGCTTCCAGACGCGGGGCGGCGGTCCGGCGATCAGTTCCCGCCCGGAATAAGGCATGCGAAAGGCGGCGGGCAGGCCGTTGGCGCCGCGCATCTGGTAGAAGATATGCGCGCCGACCACCGCGACCGGATCGAGCCGGGACGACCATTCGGGGCGGACCGCCAGCGTGTGATAGAAGGTGGCGACACCCACCGGCGCGAACACCTGGCCGGACAGGGCGATCTCCGCCACCCGGCGCGCCCTTGCCCATTTGTCGGCGACCGGCGGGCGGGCCATCGCCCCGTCGCAGCTGAAGGTGAACTGGCAGAGCAGGTCGGTGCGCTCCGCCCCCTGATAGACGACGCCGCAGACGCTCTTGGGCCAGGCGGGGTGGCGCACCCGGTTGAGCACGACCTGCGCGACCGCGCGCTGCCCCTCGTCCGGCTCGTTCGCCGCCTCATAATAGATGGCGGAGGTGAGGCAATTGAGCGCGCGATAGCGGTCCAGCGGGGTGACGCCTGCATAGGGCAGGGAAAGCGCCGCATCGACCCGCCGCAGCGCCCAGATATGCCGCGTGTCCCCGGCGGTGGAGGCCGCCGGGTCCGGCTCGAACGCCTTTTCCGCGAAGAAGAAGGCGGATCCGGTGAAGGTTTCGCGCGGATTTTCGATCGGGTTGGGACGGGGGTCGGGCTTGCGCGCCAGCAGATCCAGCGAGGTGTAGGACGCGCCCTTGAGGCCGCCCGCGCCGAGCAGCGCGAACAGCATCGCCGCGCCCGCCAGCGTGCGGACGGACCTGCCCCTCCGCCGTCCGGGCGGGGGCGCTGCCGGTCCGGCATTGGCGGGCCGGGCGGCAAAGGGAAGGGAATCGGCTTTGCGCATAAGGGTGCCTTGTGCCTTCCCATATAGCATTTGCCTTCGTAATTCTTCCTTAATGTGGCGCGCGGCGGCGCTTGCGGGCGGCAAACCCAGCTTTGGGCGCCCTCATTTTCCCTTGCTTGGCAGCCATCAGGGGCTAGGCTAAGGAATGACCATGATCGTGTCTCAAGATAGTCTGTCGCTTATCGGCAATACCCCGCTGGTCCGCCTGGAAGGACCGTCTCAGGAAAGTGGCTGCGAGATTTTCGCCAAGTGCGAATTCGCCAATCCCGGCGCCTCGGTGAAGGACCGCGCGGCGCTGTTCATCGTGCGCGATGCCGAGGAGCGCGGCCTGCTGAAACCCGGCGGCACGATCGTCGAGGGCACGGCGGGCAATACCGGCATCGGGCTGGCGCTGGTCGCCAATGCGCGCGGCTATCGCACCGTCATCGTGATGCCGGAAACGCAGAGCCGCGAGAAGATGGACACGCTGCGCGCGCTGGGGGCGGAACTGGTGCTGGTGCCCGCCGCGCCCTATTCCAACCCCGGCCATTTCGTGCATACCTCCCGCCGCATCGCCGAGGAGACGGAGGGCGCGATCTGGGCGAACCAGTTCGACAATATCGCCAACCGCAAGGCGCATATCGTCGGCACCGCCGAGGAGATCTGGACGCAGATGGACGGTCGCGTCGACGGCTTCATCTGCGCGGCGGGCACCGGCGGCACGGTCGCGGGCGTGGGCCTCGGCCTCAAGGCGAAGGACGAGGGCGTCACCATCGGCCTGGCCGACCCCTATGGCGCGGCGCTGTACAATTACTATGCCCATGGCGAGTTGAAGGCGGAAGGGAGCTCGGTCGCCGAAGGCATCGGCCAGGGGCGGATCACCGGCAATCTGGAAGGCGCGCCGATCGACACGCAATTCCGCATTTCCGACGAGGAAGGACTCTACTGGGTCCGCCGCCTGCTGGCCGAAGAGGGGCTGTGCCTCGGCCTGTCGAGCGGCATCAACGTCGCGGGCGCGGTGGCGCTGGCGAGGGAGCTTGGGCCGGGCAAGCGCATCGCCACCATATTGTGCGACACCGGCTTCCGTTATCTTTCGACCCTCTACAATCGCGAGTGGCTCGAATCGAAGGGCTTGACGATCTTCCCCTGGCTCATGCAAAAAGAGGAGGCATAGGGGCTTTTCAGGAGCAGCCCGACCGGTTGCCCTGCCCTCGATCGGGTGAATATGCAAAAGCTGGTGCAGCGCAAGGAAGGAATGCAGCGTGTCCGGGTCGGCCTCAGCGGGCTGGCCGGGGTGGTGCTGTTGGTCGGTCTTGCCAATATCGTCGTCGACAATGCGCGCAAGAAGGACGGCAGCGCGCAGGTGATGGCGTCGGACAGCACCTCCAATCTCTCAGGTCCGGTCAATGGCGCGGCCAAGCCGACCGAACCGCTCGCCGAACTGGGCGTGACGCCCAGCGCCGATGGCGGCATCGTGGCGGATTTGCAGCCCGATCCCAATCTGAAAGAGCCGATGGACCGGCCGCCGCCGGTCACCCAGACGGTTCCGCCCGCGCAGCGGAACCCGCAATAATCTCTTCCTTTCGATGACCGGTCCCGGCCGCGTTCCCCGTGCCTTTCCGGCGGCGCTGGCGGTGTTCGCCCTTGCGCTGTGCGCGCTCTGTTCCGCTTTCCTGCCGCTGGCGATGCCGATGGGGCTCGCCACCGGCGGCGTGCTGGAAACCGGACAGGTCGAGCCGGGACGCTGGTGGGCGGGGGCGGTGGCCGCGCTGCTCGCCTTCCTGCTGCTGTCCTGGCGCTGGAACCGGCGCGTGCGCCTGTGCTGGCTCGCGGCACTCGCGGGCGCGCTCATCAGCGGGGTGATGCTGCTGGTGGGCGGCGCGGAGAGCGCGCGCCCGGCGCAGGACCTGCCCGCCGCGCCGGGCGCGCCGACGGTCGGCGTCCTGAGCGCGCTGCCGCTGTTCTGGCCTGAGGGTGCGGGCCCCGCGGAGATGCTGGGCGAGGGCGCGCGGGCGCCGCTGCCGGTGACGCGCCATGCGGTGCGGGCGATCGACCATGCCGATGCGGCGGCGCTGCACGGGGTCGATGCGCTGCTGGTCGCCCAGCCGCGCCTGCTCCAGCCGATGGAACTGGTGTCGCTCGACCGGTGGGTCAGGCAGGGCGGGCGGATGGTGGTGCTGGCCGATCCGCTGCTGCTCTGGCCCAGTGAACTGCCGCCCGCCGACCCGCGCCGCCCGCCGCTGACGAGCCTGCTCGATCCGCTGCTCGCCCATTGGGGGCTGCGGCTGGAGGCCGCCGATGCGTCGCGGGACGGCGTGGAGCGCCGCATGCTGGGCACCGGGCATGCGCTGATGCTGGCGGGCGCTTCCCGCTTTTCCCTGACGGGCGCGGGGGAGGGGGCGTCCTGCACCCTTGCAGAGGGAGATCTGATGGCGCTGTGCCGGATCGGGCGGGGCGCGGTCCGCCTCATTGCCGACGCGGACCTGCTCGACGAGCGGCTGTGGCTGGCCGACCGGCGCTGGCCGGACCGGCGGGAGGCATGGTCCGCCGACATTCCCGACCTGCTCGACGCCTGGCTGTCCGCGCCATTGCGCGACCCTGCCCGCGAAGCGCCGCGCCGGGTGCGGGACGAGGCCGCGCTGCTGTCCGGCATGCGCCGCGCGCTGCTGGCCCTGCTGGTCTGGGTGGGGCTGGGATGGGCCGGTCAAAACTGGATTTCGCGCCGGTCCGGGGCGGGAAAAGCGGGGGACGCGCAGGACAAAGCGGGAACGGCGTCAGCAGCCCCGAAATCCGAAGGAAAGGAAAACCCATGAAAACCATGTAAAACCATCCATTTCCCAGCTTTTCCCAAATTTTCCCCTTTTCACCCAGTCAATCCCTTGGTACTCCCATGACCTGAGGGGCACGTGAAAGCTCTATTGATTCCGGCCTTGGGATGGCGTTCCCCAATGCGCTTGTCCGGGCGGTGTCATGTGAACTGGATCGGCCCGTTATTGGGGCGAGGCGCAACGGGGTGTCCGAGGGCATCATCTTTTCAGGCAACGGTATCTGCGTCGCGGATGGCAAGGGACGCTTCGCCCTGCCGCTCGACATGCGCAAGGCCGTGAAAGCCAGCAGCGGCGAAAACCGCCTGTGCCTCACCATCCACACCCAGCTTCCCTGCGCCATCGGCTTCGGCCTTTCCCACAAGCAATGGCTGGAGGAGCAGGTCGTCGAAATGGAACGCTCGGCCCGCGAAAAGGGGCTGGATTTCGATGCCGAGGCCGAGCGCGAAGCCCGCTTCGCCGATATGGAGGACCTCAATTTCGACGATGGCGGCCGCTTCTTCATGCCGCCCGACATCAAGGACATGATGGGCATTTCCGACGCCATCGTGTTCGTCGGCGCCAGCCGTCATATCCAGATGTGGGACCCGAAAACCCTGCTCGCCAGTGAGGGACGCAGCCCCCGCGTCCGTCACGCGGTGGAGAAGTTCCTCTCCGAGCGCGCGGCCGGAGGCGGCAAATGAGCGCGGCCGCCGGACAGGCTGCCCCGCATATCCCCGTCCTGATCGACGAAGTGCTGGCCGCGCTGGCGATCCGTCCCGGCGAGGTCCATGTCGACGGCACCTATGGCGCGGGCGGATACAGCCATGCGATGGCCGGGCAGGGCGCGCGCGTCTACGCGATCGACCGCGATCCCGACGCGATCGCCGAGGGGCGCGAGCGCATCGCCCGCGACGGCGACGATATCACTCTGCTGCAAGGGCCGTTTTCCGCGATGCGCGACCTGCTGGGCGGGGCTGGGGTGACGCAGGTTTCCGGCGTCACGCTCGACATCGGCGTGTCCTCGATGCAGCTCGACCGGGCCGATCGCGGCTTTTCCTTTCAGGCCGACGGACCGCTCGACATGCGGATGAGCCGGTCGGGCATGACCGCCGCCGATTTCCTCAACGGCGCGGCGGAAGAGGAGATCGCCGACATCCTCTACCTCTATGGCGAGGAGCCGCGCTCGCGCCGGGTGGCGCGCGCGATCGTCGCCGCGCGCCCGCTGGCCCGCACGGCGGAGCTGGCGCAGGTGGTGCGCCGCGCGCTCGGCCACAAGCCGCATGACAAGAAGGACCCGGCGACCCGCGTGTTTCAGGCGATCCGCATCCACCTGAACGGCGAGCTGGACGAGCTGGAGCGCGGTCTGGAAGCGGCCGAGGCGCTGCTGGCGCCCGGCGGGCGGCTGGCAGTGGTGACCTTCCACAGCCTTGAGGACCGCATCGTCAAGCAGTTCCTGCGCCGCCGCAGCGGCAGCGAGGGCGGCGGGTCGCGCCATCGGCCGGAAGCCGCGCCCGCGACCGCGCCCGCCTTCGCCAAGCCGGCCAAGGCGGTGCGCCCGTCCGCGACGGAACTCGCCCGCAATCCCCGCGCCCGCTCCGCCACGCTGCGCAGCGCGGTGCGCCTTCCCCTTTCCCATCCAGCCACTGCGCCCCGGCCCGCATCCCAGGCCACCGAGGAGAAACCGGCATGATCGCGGTCAAGCGTCTGCAAAGTCTGTTCTGGGTGCTGCTTGTCGCCCTTGGGGCGCTGGGGGCCTATCTGGTGTCGCTTCGGGTCGCAACCGAGCGGAACGAGTTGATGCGCGTGCGCACCCAGATCGCGCAGGCGCGGGCCGATATCCGCTATCTGGAGACGGAGTTCGCGGCGCGATCCAGCATCCGCCAGCTGGAGCAGTGGAATGCGCAGGATTTCCGCTATTCGGCACGGGCGGCGGATCAATATCTCGACGGCGAGCGCGCGCTGGCGCATCTCGACGGGGTGGAGGCCAACGGCCCCGCCTATGTGGCGCCGCCGGTGATGGTGGCGATGATCGACACCGACGCCGCGCCGCCGGCCCAGGCCGCGCAGCCGGTGGCCAGCCCCGCCGCGCTGGAGATCCGGTCCGACATATCGACCATCCGCACCGCCTCGGCCGAGGCGGCGCGCAGCCAGCCCTCTCGGGTCGCACTCACCGCGCCTGCGCCGGTGAAAGAGAGCAAGGCGCCTTCCGCGAAGAAGAAGGACGACAACGCCAAGGAGCCCGCCGGGTCGCGGCTGGCGCGGGCCGATCAGGGCGAGAGCGCGCTGGCGCGCCGGGCCGAGCGCATGGCGATGCTGGACGCGCGGCTGCTGGATGACCGGACGCTGGGCGATATCGGGCGCAAGGCCGCCGTCGAAAAGCGCGGGAGCGTCAACTGATGGCGACTATCGTCGTTCGGCATGACCGGCTGCCGGTGAACCGGCAACGGCTTAATCTGACGGCGATAGCGCATCAGCGGTTGATGCTGGTCCTGCTGCTGATCGTCGCTGTGTCGGTGGTGCTGATCGGGCGGCTGGCGTGGATGGGATTGTTCGCCGACGGCGGCGGGCGGACGGGCCTTGCCGGGGCGGGATTGCCGCCGCGCGCCGACATCGTCGATCGCAACGGGGTGCCGCTGGCGCGGACGATGGACGCCTATTCCATCTCCGTGCGGCCCGACCGGCTGATCGGCGACCCGGACGAGCTGGCGCGCAAGCTGCACGAGATTTTCCCGGATACCCCTGCGGCGGAATTCCGCAAGAAGCTGACCGGCAAGGGCTGGGCCTATCTGCGCCAGCGCGCGCTGCCGGAGGAAGTGGCGGAGGTGAACGCGCTGGGTGAGGTCGGCATCGAATTCCCGCGCGAAAAGGAGCGCGTCTATCCCCAGCGCACGCTCGCCGCGCATGTGCTGGGCTTCGTGCCGGTGCTGGACGGCAAGGACTATCATGGCGGCATGGGCGTGGAAGCGGCGTTCAACGATCGGCTGGTCGACGCCGACCTGCGCTCCACCCCGGTGGTGCTGTCGATCGACAGCCGCGTTCAGGGCGCGCTGGAAAACGAGCTTTATGCCGGGATGGTGGACCAGAGCGCGCGCGGCGCGACGGGCATCGTGCTCGATGCGAACACGGGGGAAGTGCTGGCGATGGCGTCCTTCCCGGTGTTCGATCCCAACAAGCTGGGCGCCAATGAGGACGCGCGGCGCAACAATGTCGTGCAGTCGCGTTATGAGCTGGGGTCCACTTTCAAGCCGCTGGCGGTCGCGGCGGCGATGGACGCGGGCGTCGTCAAGTCGATGGCGAAGCGCTATGACGCGACCGCGCCGTTGCAGGTCGGCGGCTTCCGCATCAAGGACGACCATCCGCTCGGCCGCTGGCTCAATGTGCCCGAAACGCTGATCCACAGTTCCAACATCGCCACCGCCCGCATTGCCGATGAAATGGGGCCGGAGCCGATCCAGAAGCTCTATCGCGCGCTGGAATTCGACCATCGTCCCAGCATCGAGCTGAAGGAGCGCGCGCGCACGCTCTGGCCGTCGAGCTGGGGGCGCATCACGACGATGACCGTCGCCTATGGCCATGGCATCGCGGTCACGCCGCTGCATCTGGCGAGCGCCTATGCCGCGCTGGTGAACGGCGGCATCTGGCGGCCCGCGACCCTGCACCGCCTGCGCGAGGAGGACGTGCCCAAGGGACGCCGCGTCTTTTCCGCCGCCACCAGCGCGCGCATGCGCCAGCTGCTGCGCATGATCGTGAAGGACGGCACCGGCCGCAGCGCCGACGCGCCCGGATACCGGATCGGCGGCAAGACCGGCACCGCCGAAAAGCCGTTCGAAGGCGGCTATGCGCACCGCTCGCTCATCACCACCTTCGCGGCGGCGTTCCCGATGGACAATCCGCGCTATGTCGTGCTGACGATGATGGACGAACCGCAGGGCAGCAAGGAATTCCCTGGCGTGCGGACCGCCGCCTATACCTCCGCCCCGGTGGTGCGCAAGGTGGTGATGCGCATCGGCCCGATGCTCGGAATCATACCGGACGAACGGCGGGATGTTGACGTATCGGAGCTGATGCCCCTTGTAGGCAAGAACAAGGGAGGTGATTGATGCGGCTTGACGCTCTGGTGCATGATGTCGCGGCCGATGCGGCCGCCGTGCAGGTGACGGGTTTCGCGATCGACAATCGCAAGGTAGCGCCGGGGACGATCTTCGGCGCCTTTCAGGGCGCGCGCGTCAATGGCGAGGATTTCATCGCCGATGCGGTCGCGGCGGGCGCCGTGGCGGTCGTCGCACGGCCCGAAGCGCGGGTCGAGGGCGCTGTGCATATCGCGGACCCCAATCCGCGCCGCCTGTTCGCGCGGCTGGCAGCGAAATTCTACGCGCCCTTTCCCGAAACCTGCGTCGCGGTCACGGGCACCAATGGCAAGACCTCGACGGTCGAGCTGACGCGCCAGCTCTGGCGGATGCTGGGCCATCAGGCCGCGTCGATCGGCACGCTGGGCGTCACCACCTCGGTCGATCAGGTGTCGACGGGCCTCACCACGCCGGACATCGTGACCTTCCTCTCCAACATGGCGGGCTTGCGCAAGGAAGGCATCACCCATGCCGCGTTCGAGGCGTCGAGCCACGGCCTCGCCCAATATCGCACCGAGGGGCTGCCGGTCGCTGCCGGGGCTTTTACCAACCTGTCGCGCGACCATCTCGACTATCATGGCGACATGGACGCCTATTTCGAGGCGAAGATGCGGCTGTTCGACGAGGTGGTGAGCGACGGCGGCGCGGCGGTGATCTGGGCCGACGATGCGTGGTCGGACAAGGTGATCGCCCGCGCTTCGGCACGCGGCCTGCGCCTGCTGACGGTGGGCGAGAAGGGCGAGGCGTTGCGCCTCCTGTCCCGCCAGCCCACGAAATTGGGGCAGCAACTGACGATCGCCGCCGAGGGCGCGGAGCATAAGGTCGATCTGCCGCTGATCGGCGCCTATCAGGCGGCCAATGTGCTGGTCGCGGCGGGCCTCGTGCTGGCGACCGGGGGCAAGCTCGCTGCGCTGCTGCCGCTGCTGTCCCGTTTGCAGCCGGTGCGCGGCCGCCTTGAGCGCGCGGTGGTGACGAAGGCGGGCGCGCCGGTCTATGTCGATTATGCGCATACCCCCGATGGCCTGCGCGCCGCGATCGAGGCGCTGCGCCCGCATACGCAGGGGCGGCTGATCGCGCTGTTCGGCGCGGGCGGGGATCGCGACGCGGGCAAGCGCCCGCTGATGGGGCGGACCGCCGCGGAGCTGGCCGATCATGTGATCGTCACGGATGACAATCCGCGATCCGAGGACCCCGCCGCGATCCGCGCCGCCGTGCTGGCGGGCGCGCCGCAGGCCGAGGAGATAGGCGGCCGCCGCGCCGCCATCGCGGCGGCTATTGCACAAGCCGGGCCGCAGGACATTGTGCTGGTGGCGGGCAAGGGGCATGAGCAGGGGCAGGTGATCGGCGACCGCGTGCTGCCCTTCGATGACGTCACCGTCGCGCGGGAATGCGCGCAATGAGCGGAACGGCGCCTCCGCTCTGGACCTCCGGAGAAATCGCCGAAGCGACCGGCGGCGCGGCTTCGGCCGCTTTTTCCGTTTCCGGCGTCGCGTTCGACAGCCGCGAGGTGGGGCCGGGCGACCTGTTCGTCGCGCTGAAGGGCGAGGCGACGGACGGCCATGCATTCCTCGACAAGGCGTTTGCGGCGGGGGCGGCCGGGGCCATCGTGTCCCGGCCGATCGCGCAGCCGCATGTGCTGGTCGCGGATACGAGCGAGGCATTGAACGCTCTCGGCCGGGCGGCGCGGGCGCGCATGGACGGCAAGGTGATCGGCGTCACCGGGTCGGTCGGCAAGACCAGCACCAAGGAGGCGCTGTTTGCCGCGCTCGACCGCTTCCGTCCGGGGCGGGTGCATCGCTCGGTCAAGAGCTACAACAACCATGTCGGTGTGCCGCTGAGCCTCGCCCGCATGCCGCGCGACAGCCTGTTCGCGGTGCTGGAAATGGGGATGAACCATTTCGGGGAACTGGCGGCGCTGACCCGGCTGGTGCGCCCGCATGTCGCCATCGTCACCGCGATCGCGCCCGCCCATATCGAATTTTTCGGCACGGAAGAAGCCATCGCCCGCGCCAAGGCGGAGATTTTCGAGGGGCTGGAGCCGGGCGGCACCGCGATCATCCCCTATGACAGCCCGCATCGCGACCTGCTGATCGACCATGCGAAGGCGCAGGGCGCGGCGATCGTCACCTTCGGCATGGGCGAGGGCGCGGACGTGCGCGTGTCCGCCGCCGTGCCCGCCGCGACCGGCGGCACGCTGGTTTCGGCCCATCTGCCGCAGGCGGAGCTGTGCTACACCGTGGCCGCGCCGGGCGACCATAATGTGTCGAACTCGCTGGCGCTGCTGGCGGCGGTGGAGGCGGTGGGCGGCGATCTGGCGGCGGCGGGCCTCGCGCTCGCCGATATGTCGGGCCTGCCGGGGCGCGGCGCGCGCAGCCTCATCGCGGCCGGAGCAGGCAGGGCGCTGCTGATCGACGAAAGCTACAATGCCAACCCGCTGTCCATGGCGGCGACGCTGCGCCAACTGGGGCGGGAAAAGGCCGCGCGGCGCATCGCGGTGCTCGGCGCGATGAAGGAGCTGGGCGGCAGCAGCGATGCCCTGCACGCCGCGCTGGCCGAGCCGCTGGAGCAGGCTTGCGTCGATCTGGCCATTTTGGTCGGTGAAGAGATGGCACCGCTCGCGCAAAGGCTTGAAGGGCGGCTGGCTTTGGCGCATGTGGCCGATGCCGAACAGGCAACGCAGATCGTCAGGGACCGGCTCCAGCCGGATGACGCGATTCTCGTCAAGGGTTCCAACAGTGTCGGATTGTCGCGGCTGGTCGCCGCGCTTTCCGACGGAGAATGATGCATGTTATATTGGCTGGCCCAGCAGCTTGATTTTCCGGGGGTATTGAACCTCGTCCGCTATCTCAGCTTTCGCGCGGGCGCGGCGATCGTCACGGCGCTGGTGCTGGGTTTGCTGATCGGGCCGCGCTTCATCGGCTGGCTGCGCGTGCGGCAGGGCAAGGGCCAGCCGATTCGCTCCGACGGGCCGGAAAGCCATTTCGCCAAGCGCGGCACGCCGACCATGGGCGGGCTGATGATCCTCACCTCGCTGGTGGTGTCGGTGCTGCTGTGGATGGACCTGGGCTCCATCTATGTCTGGGCGTGCCTGTGCGTGACGCTGGGCTTCGGCGCTATCGGCTTCCTCGACGATTATGATAAGGTGACGAAGGCGAGCACGGCGGGGCTTTCGGGGCGGGCGCGCCTGCTGTGCGAATTCCTGATCGCGGGCGTCGCGGCGATGCTGATCGTGCAGCATAACGGCACCGCGCTCTATGTGCCCTTCTGGAACGGCCCGGCGATCGACCTTGGCTATTTCTATTATGTGTTCGCGGCGTTCGTGATCGTCTCGTTCGGCAATGCGGTCAACCTGACCGATGGGCTGGACGGCCTCGCGACCATGCCGGTGGTGATCGCCTGCATGGCCTTCACCGCCATCGCCTATCTGGCCGGACGTGCGGACTTCGCCGCCTATCTCGGCATTCCGCACGTGCCGCTGGCGGGCGATCTCGTCATCCTGACCGGCGCGATGATCGGCGCGGGGCTCGCCTTTCTATGGTATAATGCACCGCCCGCCGCCGTGTTCATGGGCGACACCGGCAGCCTCGCGCTGGGCGGCACGCTGGGCGTCATCGCCGTGGTGTGCCATCATGAAATCGTGCTGGGCATCATCGGCGGCCTGTTCGTGGTGGAGGCGGTATCGGTCATCATTCAGGTGTTCTTCTACAAGCGGACCGGCAAGCGGGTGTTCCGCATGGCGCCGATCCACCATCATTTCGAGCAGCTCGGCTGGCCCGAAACCACGGTGGTGGTGCGCTTCTGGATCATCGCCTTCGCGCTGGCGCTGGCGGGGCTCGCCACGCTGAAACTGAGGTAAGGACCATGGCCATCGTTTCGGGCGCATTCGCAGGGAAGAGATACGCGGTGCTGGGGCTGGCGCGCTCCGGCCTCGCCACGGTCGAATGCCTTGCCGCGAGCGGGGCCGACGTCACCGCCTGGGACACGCGGGAGGAAGCGCGCGCCGCCGTCGCCGACAAGGCGAAGCTCGCCGATCCGCTCGCCATCGACCTTACCGGGTTCGACGGCGTGGTGGTGTCGCCCGGCGTGCCGCTCAACCGCCATCCGATCGCCGAGCATGCGGCAAAGGCGGGCGTGCCGCTGATCGGCGATATCGAGCTGTTCGCGCTGGCCCGCCCGACGCTGCCCGCGCACAAGGTGGTGGGCATCACCGGCACCAACGGCAAATCGACCACCACCGCGCTGATCCATCATATCATCGAGACGGCGGGCATCCCGACCCGCATGGGCGGCAATATCGGCCTGCCCATTTTGGGGCAGGAGCCGTTGCCCCCCAATGACAAAGGCGCGGGCGTCTATGTGCTGGAGCTGTCGAGCTATCAGATCGACCTGACCCGCAGCCTCGATTGCGACGTCGCGGTGCTGCTCAACATCACGCCGGATCATCTCGACCGCTATGAGGGCTTTGCCGGCTATTGCGCGTCCAAGCAGCGATTGTTCACGATGCAGTCCCCCGGCCGCGCGCGGGTGATCGCGCTGGACGACGAGAATACGCGCGCCATCGCCGCCCGGCTCGACGGGGTGACGGGCGTGCACGCGGCCGACGTCGACCCGGCGGAGCAGGCGCGCTGGCCCGCCTTGCAGGGGCCGCATAATGCGCAGAACGCGCTCGTCGCCCGCGCCGCCGCCCGCGCGCTGGGCATAGCCGACGAGATTATCGAGCGGGCGCTGGAAAGCTATGCCAGCCTGCCCCATCGCATGCAGCGCGTGGCGGAGCGCAACGGCGTCCTCTATGTGAACGACAGCAAGGCGACCAACGCCGCCTCGACCGCGCCCGCGCTCGGCGCCTGGCCCCCGGTCGGGGGCAGGCCACGCATCCACTGGATCGTCGGCGGCCTCGCCAAGAGCGACTCGCTGGACGAGTGCGCGCCCTATTATCCCAACATCAAGGCCGCCTACACCATAGGCGAGGCCGGGCCGCTGTTCGCCGACCTGCTGCGCCCGCACATGCCGGTCGACGACAGCGAGATGCTGGCCACCGCTGTCCGCCGCGCCGCGCGGGTGGCGGAGCCGGGCGATGTCGTGCTGCTGTCGCCCGCCTGCGCCAGCTTCGACCAGTTCCGCGATTTCGAGGCGCGGGGCGATGCGTTCGTCGCCGCCGTCGGCGCGCTGGAAAGCGCCGGGCCTGATGCGTGACGGCAGGCAGGATCCGCGCCGCCTGTTCAGGCCGGGTCAGATGGTCCGGGATTTCCGCACGAAAACCGTCCCGCGCGAACGGACGGCGTTGGCGGTGTGGTTCTGGGAAATCGACCGGCTGCTGCTCGCGCTCATCATCATCCTGATCGCGATCGGGCTGGTGGCGGTCGCGGCGGCTTCCCCGGTCGCGGCGATCGATCGTTCCACCGCCGATGTCGATGTCGATCCGCTGGTCTATTTCTATCGCCAGTTGATGTGGGTGGGCCTCGGCGTGCCCTTCATGCTGGGCATATCGATGCTGCCGAGGGAAACGGCGCGGCGCTTCGCCGTCATGGGGGCGCTGATTTTCGGCTTCACCCTGCTGCTCGTGCCGCTGCTGGGCACCAATGTGAACGGGGCGAAACGCTGGATCGACCTCGGCATAAGGTTCCAGCCGTCGGAATTCCTGAAGCCCGTCTATGTGGTGAGCATCGCCTGGCTGCTGTCGCTGCGGGAAAGGGACAGCAGCCTGCCGGTCATTCCGCTGACCGGGCTGATCACCGCCCTTGTCGCCGCGCTGCTGATGAAGCAGCCGGATTTCGGGCAGACGGTGATCTTTTGCGCCTGCTGGGGGGCGCTGCTGCTGCTGGGCGGGGCGTCGGTGCGGCTGATCGTCGGGATGGTCGTGGCGGCCTGCGGCGGGCTGGTCGCCGTCTATCTCTTCTACGAAAACGGCCGCCAGCGCATCAACGACTTCCTCGGCATCGGCGCGCGGCCGGAAACCGGGCCGGACCAGACGGAACTGGCGCACCGCACAATCACCAATGGCGGCTTCACCGGCGTCGGGCCGGGCGGGGGACAGGCCAAATTCCGCCTGCCGGAGGCGCACACCGACTATATCTTCTCGGTGATCGGCGAGGAATTCGGCCTCATCGCCTGCATCATCGTCGTGCTGCTCTATCTCGCCATCGTCATGCGCGTGCTGCTGCGCCTGCTGGACGAGGAGGATAATTTCATCATTCTCGCGGCGGCGGGCCTGACGATCCAGTTCGGATTGCAGGCGATCATCAATATGGGCGTCAATGCGCAGATTTTTCCGTCCAAGGGCATGACACTCCCCTTTATCAGCTATGGCGGCTCCTCTATGCTGGCGTTGAGCATGGGTGTGGGGCTGCTTCTTGCGTTCACCAGACGCAACCCCTTTATCGGGGGCAAGCCGCGCGCCGTGAAATGGAGTGGCCGATGACTGTTACCCGTCACTTCGTTCTCGCCGCGGGCGGGACCGGGGGGCATATGATACCGGCGCATGCCGTCGCCGAGGAACTGATGGCGCGCGGCCATCATGTCGCGCTCGTCACCGATGAGCGCGGCGCGAAGATCCCCGGCATCTTCCGCGATGCCGCCGTCCATGTGCTGCCCGCCGGGCGGATGCAGGGCGGGCCGCTCGGCTGGGTGAGGGGGCTGCGCGGCATCATCACCGGGCGCGACATGGCGCGGCGCATGTATGAGACGTTCCGCCCGTCGGTCGTCGTCGGCTTCGGCGGCTATCCGGCGCTGCCCGCGCTGCTCGGCGCGCTGAAGGACGGCATCCCGACCGTGGTGCATGAGCAGAACGCCGTGCTAGGCCGCGTCAACCGCCTGCTCGCGCGCAAGGTGAACGCGATCGCCACCGCCTATCCCGATATCCAGCGGCTGAAGCCCAAATATGACCACAAGGTCCATCTGGTCGGCAACCCGGTGCGCGAAGAGGTGCTGGCGCTGCGCGACGAGGAATTCCCCGCGCTGACCGACGAGAGCGTGTTCCGCCTGCTGGTGACGGGCGGCAGCCAGGGCGCGAGCATCCTGTCCGAAGTCGTGCCGGAGGGGCTGTCGCTGCTGCCTATCTCGCTGCGTCGCCGCCTTCAGGTGACGCAGCAATGCCGCGCCGAGGATATCGAGCGGGTGCGCGCCACCTATGCGGAGATGGAGATACCGGCGGACCTCGCCACCTATATCAACGACATCCCGGAAAAGCTGAACTGGGCGCATCTGGTGATCGCGCGCGCGGGCGCATCGACGTTGGCCGAGCTGACGGTCGCGGGCCGCCCGGCGATCCTGATCCCGCTGCCGAGTGCGATGGACGACCACCAGACCGCCAATGTGCGCGAGCTGGTGGAGGCGGGGGGCGCGCGCTCCATCCCGCAATCGCGCTTCACCCCCGTCGAACTCGCCAAGCAGATGCAGAAAATGGCGATGGAACCCGGCGCGCTGCAAAATGCGGCCCGGCGCGCCTGGAATTGCGGGCGTCCCAACGCCGCGCGCGATATGGCCGATTTGCTGGAATCGATTGGAACCGCTCCGTTGATGAACACCCCCGTCACTGTCAAACCCGTAACCGCGCCCGCCGGCCTCGACCTGTCGGGGGCACCGGCATGAAGGGCGTCGCGACCGATATCGGCACCATCCATTTCATCGGCATCGGCGGCATCGGCATGTCCGGAATCGCCGAGGTGATGCACAATCTGGGCTATCGCGTGCAGGGCAGCGACGTGGCGGAAGGCTATGTCGTCGAGGGGCTGCGCAGGAAGGGCATCAAGGTGATGATCGGCCACAAGGCCGAGAATCTGGGCGATGCGGCGGTGATCGTCACCTCGACCGCGATCAAGCGCGGCAATCCGGAGGTGGAGCTGGCGCTGGAAAACCGCATTCCGGTGGTGCGCCGCGCGGAGATGCTGGCCGAGCTGATGCGCCTCAAGTCCACTGTTGCGGTGGCGGGCACGCACGGCAAGACGACCACCACTTCGATGGTCGCGGCGCTGCTCGACGCGGGCGGGGTGGACCCGACCGTGATCAACGGCGGCATCATCAACGCTTACGGATCCAATGCGCGGCTGGGCGAGAGCGACTGGATGGTGGTGGAGGCCGACGAGAGCGACGGCAGCTTCCTGCGCCTCGACGGCACGATCGCGGTCGTCACCAATATCGACCCGGAACATCTCGACCATTATGGCAGCTTCGACAGGGTGAAGGACGCCTTTGTCGAATTCGTCGAGAATGTGCCCTTCTACGGAGCGGCGATCCTCTGCCTCGATCATCCGGAGGTGCAGGCGATCCTGCCACGGCTTCAGGACCGGCGCGTCGTCACCTACGGCTTCTCGGCGCAGGCCGACATTCGCGGCGAGAATGTGCAGCCTTTCCCCGGCGGCAACCGCTTCGACGTGCAGGTGCGCGAGCGGGACGGATCCACGCGGCGGATCGAGGGCATCGAACTGCCGATGCCGGGGCGGCATAATGTGCTCAACGCCATGGCCGCGATCGGCGTCGCGCTGCACATGGGCATCGACGATGCGACGATCCAGACCGGCTTCGCCAAGTTCGGCGGGGTCAAGCGCCGCTTCACCAAGGTGGGCGAGGTCAAGCTGCCCGGCGGAGGGGGCGGCGCTGCGAGCGTGATCGACGATTACGGCCATCATCCGGTCGAGATCAAGGCGGTGCTGGCGGCGGCGCGCGAAGGGGCGAGAGGGAGAGTGATCGCCGTGGTGCAGCCGCATCGCTTCACCCGCCTGCGCGACCTGATGGACGAGTTCCAGCAGGCGTTCAACGACGCCGATATCGTCTATGCCGCGCCGGTCTATGCGGCGGGCGAGCAGCCGATCGAGGGCGTGGACAGCGACGCGCTGGTCGCCGGGTTGAAGCGCCGGGGGCACCGCTCCGCGAGCGTGGTGGCCGGGCCGGACGCGCTGGCCGACGCGCTGGCGGCGGATCTGCGCGCCGACGACCTGATCGTCTGCCTGGGCGCGGGCGACATCACCAAATGGGCCGCCGGGCTGGCCGACGCGCTGACGACGCGCCTCGCGGGGGATGTCGCGGCCTGAGGATTTAGACGATATAGCCTAATTGTCATGCTGAACTCGTTTCAGCATCCATCAAGCCCCACAGGCCGCTGGCTGATACGGCGAAATGGACCCTGAGCCGAAGGCCAGCGCAGCTAAAAAGTTCAGGGTGACGGTAAAGGCCAAGGCCCGCCATCGTCGAAAGCTGTCCCATTCGCACACAAAGAAAAGGCCGTCCCGCTTATCCTGCGGGGCGGCCTTTCCCGTGCGACCCGCTACGGGCTATTCGGTCCAGCCGATCATCACCGCCTTGGTTTCGGTGAAGGCTTCCACGCCCTCGCGCCCGTTCTCGCGGCCGGTGCCGGACTGGCGATAGCCGCCGAAGGGCAGGGCGAAATCCATGCCCGATCCGTTGATCTTGATCGAGCCGGAGCGCAGCCGCTTCGCCATCGCGTTGGCGCGGGCGAGGTCGCGCGTCCATAGATAGGCGGACAGGCCGTAGATGCTGTCATTGGCCTTGCGCGCGAGATCGTCGAAGCTGTCGTCGGAAAAGCGCATCACGCTCAGCACCGGGCCGAAAATCTCCTCGCGCACGATCTTCATGTCCGGCCGCGCGCCGATGAAGATGGTGGGGTTGACGAAGAAGCCGGGGCCGGCGGGCGCGTCGCCGCCCACGGCGAGGCTCGCCCCTTCGGCGCGGCCCGCCTCGATATAGCCCATCACGCGGGCCTTCTGCCCGGCGGAGATCAGCGGCCCCAGTTGCACCGAGGGGTCGGAACCGTCGCCGACCTTCAGCTTCTGCGTGAAGGCGACCAGCCCGTCGAGGAAGCGGTCGAAGATCGCCTCGTGCAGGAACAGGCGCGATCCCGCCGCGCAGACCTGCCCGCTATTGCCGAAAATGCCCATGGCAACGCCGGGGATCGCGCGGTCGAGATCGGCGTCGGGAAAGACGATGACCGCCGACTTGCCGCCCAGTTCCAGCGACACGCGCTTCAGCGTGTCCGCCGACTGGCGCAATATATGCTGGCCGGTGGCGGTGGAACCGGTGAAGGAAATCTTGTCGACGCCGGGATGGGCGGCCAGCGCCGCGCCCGCATCCGCGCCGAGGCCGGTCACGACATTGACGCAGCCATCGGGGAAACCCGCCTCCTGCACCAGCTGGGCGAGGCGCAGCGCGGTGAGCGGGGTCAGCTCCGCCGGTTTCAGCACCACCGTGCACCCCGCCGCCAGCGCCGCCGACAGCTTGGAGCAGGTGATCGCGAACGGCGCGTTCCAGGGCACGATCAGGGCCGCGACGCCCAAGGGATCATGGGTGGTGTAGCCATGCCAGTTGCCCGGCACCGAAATCGGCACATGGTCGCCGGTCAGGCGGCGCGGCCAGCCCGCATTATAGCGGATCGCGCTGATCGCCGAGCCGACCGCCATCGCGCGCGACGCCATGAAGGGCATGCCATTGTCCAGCGTTTCAAGCGCGGCCAGCTCATCCTGATGCGTCTCGACCAGATCGGCGAGGCGCAGCAGCAGCCTTTCGCGCTGCGCGGGGGGCATGGCGGCCCAGGCTGGGCTCTCGAACGCCCGCCGCGCCGCCGCCACCGCGCGATCGACCTCCGCCGCTCCGCCCGCCGGGATATGGCCGAGGACGCTTTCGTCGGCGGGGTTGACGACCGCGATCGTCTCGCCTTGCGCTTCCTGCCACCGGCCGTCGATGAAATGGGCGGAAAGCCGCGCCGCCTGCGCGCGGGCGGCGTCGAACAGCGCGGGGTCGAAGGGGGAAGATGCCATGGGATCAGCTCCTCAAAGGGACGTGCCGAGGATGAGGTCGGAGGCTTTCTCTCCGATCATCACCGCGGCGGCATTGGTGTTGGCGCCGACCAGCCGGGGCATGATCGAGGCATCGGCGACGCGCAGCCCCTCCAGCCCATGGACGCGCAGTTGCGGATCGACCACGGCGCGCCCGTCCACGCCCATCGCGCAGGTGCCGACCGGGTGGTGGACGATGCCGGTCAGCTCGCCCTTCATCGCGTCGAGCTGGTCGTCGCTGGTGACCTGCGCGCCGGGCAGCACCTCCTGCGTGACGATGCGCGCCACCGGGCCGTCGGAGAAGATACGGCGCGAGATGGCGAGGCCCTTTTTCAGCGTCGGCCAGTCCTTCTCATGCTGGAGCAGGTTGAGCTGGATGCGCGGGGCGCTGCGGAAATCCGCGTCGTTCAGCGTCAGCTCGCCCCGGCTGTCCGGGCGCAGCAGGCAGATGGAGTTGAAGAAGCAATCCTGCTTGGGCTTGGCGAAGCCGGGGAACCAGATGTTCGCGTCCACCCTGACCGGGCTGACCATGATCTGAAGGTCGGGCCGGTCCAGCTCCGGCGAGGATTTGACGAGGATGCATGCCGCCGCGATCTGGTTGGCGAAGGTGCCGGTGCCGGTCAGGTACCAGCGCAGAAAGGAGAAGGCGGCGCGGTCGAAGCGCAGTTCCTTGGCGAAGCTGTGCGGCGGCTGCGCATCATATTGATGGGCGAGGCGGACATGCTCCTGCAAATTCTTGCCGACGCCGGGCAGGTCGTGGACGACCTCGACGCCTTGCGCCTTCAATTCCTCCGCCGGGCCGACGCCGGACAGCAGCAGCAGGTGCGGCGAGCCATAGGCGCCGCCGGAAAGGATGATTTCCCGCGCCGAACGGGCGATCGTGGTCGCGCCGTCGCGGTCGAACTCCGCGCCGACCGCGCGCTTGCCTTCGAACAGGATGCGGCGGACATGGGCGTGGGTCAGGACCGTCAGGTTCGCCCGCTTGCGGATGCCGTCGAGATAGCCGCGCGCCGATCCGCAGCGCCGCCCGCCGCGCAGCGCGACCTGCACATCGGCGCAGCCTTCATTGCTCGCGCCGTCATAATCGGGGTTGTAGGCATAGCCCTGCAACGCCGCCGAAGCGCGCACTTCCTTGGCCATCAGGCGCGAGACATCGACCGGTTTCACCGCAATGGGGCCATCCTTGCCGTGCCAGCGGCTGTCGCCCGCCCAATGATCCTCCGACCGGCGGAAATAGGGGAGGACGCTTTCATAATCCCAGCCGGTGCAGCCCGCCGCCGCCCAGTCGTCGAAATCGAGCGGGTGGCCGCGGAAATGCACGGTGCCGTTGATCGAGGAGGAACCGCCCAGCATCCGCCCGCGCG
>Ga0180222_1001159_pt1 | contig 30126 bp, 24 predicted proteins | sample eDN5th37CKraftOP_FD_151336 | JGI IMG/M metagenome (GOLD analysis project Ga0180222, IMG submission 151336) | Enriched Organic Plus compost microbial communities from Emeryville, California, USA - eDNA 5th pass 37_C Kraft OP (version 2) (version 2) ...
GCACGATCTCCGCCTCACGCAGTTTGCCGATGATCTCCTCCGGCTTGTGCTTCTTCGATGGCATTCTGCTTCTCCTTCATGGTCCAGACTAAAACAGTCGATGGACCACTCAGAAGGGGGCAGCTCACTCTTCCTGGGCGAGACGGTGAACGGCGCGCGGCTGGCGGGCACGCTGTGCATCGCGCTCGGCTGCGTGCTGGTCGCCCGGTCCGCATGACGGGCGGGATTCTGCCCGCAACGCCTGCGGCGCGGATCGCGCTGCCGGCGATCATTCTCCTGGCCGTCGTCCTGCGGATCGCCGCGGCGCTCCTGCTGCGGCAGCCGCTGGCGAGCGACGGACTCGCCTATTTCACCATGGCGCAAGGGCTGGCCGAGCGCGGCGTCTGGATGGACAATTTCGGCCAGCACGCCTTCTACAGCCCCGGCTATCCGCTCCTCCTGGCGCCGTTCTTCGCGCTGTTCGGCAGTTCCCTGTTCACCGCGCTCGCCGTCAACCTGCTGCTCGCGGCGCTCTCGACCTGGCTCGTCGCCGGGCTTGCGGCGCGGCTCACGCCCCGGGCGGGCGCGCCGCTCCTCGCCGCGCTGGGCTTCGCGACGTGGCTGCCCGGCATCTGGAACGCGACCTTGGTGGCGAAGGAGAATCTTTCGACGGCGCTGGTGCTCGGCCTCGCCCTGTGCTCCCTCGCCATCGCGCGTGGCCGTCGCCCTGCCGCCGCCGCGCTCTGCGCCGGCCTTCTCTGGGGAGCAGGGCTGCTCACCGGCGGCTCGTCGCTGCTGCTCTGCGCCGGCACCGCCGTCGCGCTGCTGCTGCTTTGGCGCCGCTGGCGGCTCTCCCGCGCGCTGGGGGCGGGATCGGCCTTTCTGCTTGGCGCTCTGATCATGCTCGCGCCCTGGCTCCATGCTACGGATCGCATGATCGGCCGTCCGGTGCTGACCACCAATGCGGCGTTCAATCTTTATCTCGGGCATAATCCGGCCGCCACGGGGCGCTTCGTAAGCATCGCCGAGACGCCGCTCGGCCCGGGCTGGGAAGCGCGCCGCCTGCGGCTCGGGGAGGCCGCGCTCGCCGATCGGCTCCAGGCGGAGGCGGAGGCGTGGATCTCCGCCCATCCCGGCCGGAGCACGGGGCTGGCGCTGCGCACGCTGCTCTATTTCTGGGAGCCGAACCTTCCCGACGCCGATGATTTCGCGGCATCGCGCGCGATCGCCCTGATCCGCCTCGTCGAGGTGGCGCAATATTGCGCGTTCCTGCTGCTCGGCGGCTGGGGGCTGCTGTCCGCGCGTCTCGGGCGCCCGGAAAGGGCGATCCTCGCGGCGATGATCCTCGGCTTCTGGCTCGTCCATGCCGCGGCCTATGTCATCCCGCGCTATCGTGATCCGGTGATGCCGCTGCTGATCGTGAGCGGGGCGGCGGCGATGGCCGCGCGGTGGACGGCGCGGGCGCCGCGCCGGCAGGCGCTCCATGCGGGGTGAGGCGCAGGCCGCGGCCGCTGCCGTTCCGGCGGTGCCGCTGTTCGTCGATGTCGACGGCACGCTGACGCGCGCGGACGTCTCGCTCGAAAGCTTCCTGCGCGTCGTCCGGTCGGCGGTCTTCGCCTGGGCGGCCCTGCTCCTCTGGCTGGTGCGCGGCCGGGCCTTCGCCAAGACCATGGCCGCACGAAGGGCGCCGGTCGATCCGGCCCTGCTGCCCTATCGCGCCGAGGTGCTCGCCTTCATCGATCGCGCGCGCGCCGAAGGACGGCCCGTCATCCTCGCCAGCGCCAGCCATTGGCGCAACGTGGCGCGCATCGCGCGCCATCTCGGCCTCGACGAGCCGGTGCTCGCGACGCGCGGGCGGCGCAACCTGAAGAGCCGCGCCAAGCTCGCCGCCGTTCGCGCCGCGATCGGCGCGGATGCGCCATTCGATTATGTCGGCGATTGCGCGGCGGACCGCTGCCTGTGGCGCGAGGCGCGGCAGGGCTGGTCGGTCGGTCTCGTTCCCGCCGGCTCGGCCGTGCGGCGCCTCGGCGAAGGGCGGCCGGCGCGCCTGCGCACGCTGGCGCGCGCGATGCGGCCGCACCAATGGACGAAGAACGCGCTCGTGCTCGTGCCGGCCTTCACGTCGGGCCTGTTCGTGCGGCCCGGGGTGCTGCTCCTTGCGCTTGCCGCGGCGCTGCTCATGTCGCTGATCGCCTCGTCAATCTATATCGTGAACGATCTGCTCGACATCGAATCCGATCGCGCCCATCGCAGCAAATGGCGGCGGCCGATCGCACATGGCGATCTTTCCATACCGGCGGCGCTGATGCTTTCGCTGCTGCTCGCCGCGACGGGGCTCGCGGGCGGATGGCTGCTCGGCGGCGGCGCGCTCGCCGGCTGGCTGGCGGCCTATCTGCTGATCACCACCGCCTATTCGATCCGGCTCAAGGCGGTGATGGTGGGCGACGCGATCGTGCTCGCCTCGCTCTACACCATCCGCATATGGATCGGCGGCGTGGCGATCGGGGTGCCCCTGTCCTTCTGGCTGCTGCTCTTCTCGGTCTTCCTGTTCCTGAGCCTGGCCTATCTCAAGCGCTATATCGAGATGCGCGATGCGCTCGATGCGCACCGGTTGCTCAGCGGCCGCGGCTATGTCGGCGGTGATCTCGACGTCGTCGCGATGTCGGGCGTTTCGGCGGGCATGGTCTCGATCCTGGTGCTGGCGCTGTTCGCCCATGATGCGGAAGCTTCGCGCAGCTATGCCTCTCCCCAGCTGCTCTGGCTGCTCTGCCTGCCGCTCATCTACTGGATGAACCGCATCTGGATGATGGCGCGGCGCGGGCAGGTGGAGGGCGATCCGGTGGCGTTCGCGATCAGGGACCGGCGCAGCCTGGCGGTCGGTGCCGCGATGCTGCTCATCTTCCTCGCCGCGCAGAAGCTGTCGCTGGCCTGATCCGCCGATCAGCGCCGGTTCGCGATCAGGCCCGAGCGGCGGAGCAGCATGGGCATGGTGAGCCCCTGCACGAAGATCGAGAAGGCGACCACGGCAAAGGCGGCGCCGATCAGCGCGTCATGCTCGGGCAGATCGTCGGGCACGCCGAGCGCGAGCGCGAGGGCGAGCGCGCCGCGCAGGCCGCCCCAGAAGAGCAGGTGGCGCGTCGGGCCGTCGATCGCCAGGCGGCCTTTCGCGAACAGCGATGCCAGCGGGTAGATGGCGGCAGCGCGGCCGGCCAGCGCCAGCAGGATCGCGGCCAGCGCGGGCAGCAGATAGGCGCCGAACGGATGGGCCGCCTCGCGTCCGCCGATGAGCAGGAAGATGATCGAATTGGCAAGGAAGGCGGCGAAGTCCCAGAACCGGATCATCGCATCGCCCCCGCGCTCGGTGAGGCTGCGTCCCGGCCCCCAATTGCCGATCAGCATGCCGGCGGCAAGCGTTGCCAGCACGCCCGAGACGCCCAGCTTCTCGGCCAGGCCGAAGGCGCCATAGGCGGCGAGCACGGTGAGCGTGAGCTCGACCAGATGGTCGTCCGAGCGCCCGGCGATCAGCAGCAGCGCGGCGGCGACGGCCAGGCCGCAGGCGACGCCTCCGGCCACGGTGAGCAGCAGCGAGAGCCCGATCGTCTCCACCGTTATGTCCGTTCCGCCGATCGTGGCCGCGCAGAGGGCGAACAGCACGGCCGCCGCCCCGTCGTTCACCAGGCTCTCCGCCTCCATGACGAAGCGCAGCCGTTCCTCGGCGCGCTCTTCCTTCATCATCGCGATCACGGAGACCGGATCGGTCGCGGCGATCAGGGATCCGAACAGCATCGCCGCCTGCCAGCCCCAGCCGATCAGCCAGTGCATGCCCGCCGCGACGACGGCGGCGGAGAGCAGGGTGCCGACGAAGGCGAGGGTGAGCACGAGCGGCGCCTCGTGGCGGAATTGCCGCCAGCGCAGGTTCAGCGCCGCCTCGAACACGAGCGGCGGCAGCAGGAAGGTGAAGATCAGCTCGGGCGTGAGCGTCAGGCCGCTGCGATAGCCGGCGAGGCTGAGCGCGATCCCTGCCGTCACCAGGCCGACGGCATAGGGCAGGCCGATCCGCCGGGTCACGATGGCGACGAGGCAGGCGACGAACAGGAAGAATCCGAGAGGGACGAAATCGATCTGCATCATCCTCGTCTTGACTCTCCGGCCCCCAGGCGAGGTATAGAACAAATAGGGAACATTGGATGGGCGAGTCGATGGAGCAGCTTGCCGCACTCCGGCGCAGCATAGCCCGGATCGAGCGGCGGACACCAGCCGAGGCAGCGACATGGGCGGCGACCGGCCACGAGGCGATCGACCGGCAGCTCGGCGGCGGCCTGGCGCGCGGACGGCTGCACGAGATCTTCGCGGCCGGGCCGGGCGATGCGAGCAGCGCGGCCGGCTTCGCCGCGATGCTCGCCGTGCGGCTGGGCGGCGCGCTGGTCTGGCTGCGCACCGAGGAGGCCGAGGCCGAGGGCGGCGGCCTGCATGCGCCGGGGCTGGGCGAGATCGGCATCGATCCCGGCCGCCTCCTGCTCGGCGTGCTGCCCGATCCGCTGACGCTGCTGCGCGCGGCAGCGGAAGTGGTGCGCTGTCCGGAGGTGGGCGTGGCGGTGATCGAGCTGTGGCGCAGCCCGCGTCCGCTCGATCTCACCGCGAGCCGCCGCCTCGCGGTGGCGGCGGAAGCGTCGGGCGTCACCGCCCTGCTGCTGCGCGTCGCGGCCGATCCGGTGCCGAGCGCGGCGCAGACCCGCTGGGCGGTGCGATCGATCGCCTCGAACCCGCTGGAGGCCGGCGCGCCGGGCCATCCGGCGCTGGATGTGGAGCTGTTGCGTCAGCGCGGCGGGCCGGCCGGCCGGCGCTGGCAGGTGGAGTGGAACCGTGATCGAGCCTCTTTCCACGAATCCGGACCAGATGAAGCGGCGCTTCCTGGCGCTGTGGTTTCCGCTGCTGCCGGCCGATCGGCTGGCGCGGGACGGCGGCGCGCCGGCTAGAGCGATTGCGAGTGGGGCGGATACGCCCCACGGCTCGGAAATCGCGGCGATCGGGAATGCGCCGGTCGCCTTCGTCGAGAAGCAGCGCGGCGCGATGCGCATCGTCGCGCTCGATCGCCGCGCGCTCGCCCTCGGCCTGATGCCGGGCATGATGCTGGCCGATGCGCGCGCGCAGGTGCCCGATCTCGCCGCGGTGGACCATGATCCGCTTGCCGATGACCGGCTGCTCGAGCGCGTCGCCGATTTCGCCGATCGCTACACGCCGTTGGTCGCGATCGATTCGCCGGACGGCATCACGCTGGATATCACCGGCGCCGCGCATCTGTTCGGCGGCGAAGCCGGGCTGGCGGCGGATATCGAGCGGCGGCTGGAGGCGCTCGGCCTCACCCTGCGCCATGCCCTCGCCGATACGCCGCAGGCGGCGCAGGCGCTCGCCCGCTTCCAGTCGGTGCCCTCGGCCGACGAGGCGATGGCGATCCGGCGGCTGCCGATCGCGGCGCTGCGGCTCGAGGAGGCGGCGGAGGTCGCGCTGCGCCGCGCCGGCCTCAAGACGATCGGCGATCTGGCCGCGCGGCCGGCCGGTCCGATCGCGGCGCGCTTCGGCGCGGAGGCGACGGCGGCGCTCGATCGCCTGCTCGGCCGCGCCGACAGCCGGCTCACGCCCCGCCGCCCGCCGCCTGCCCTCTATTGCGAGCGCCGCTTTGCCGATCCGATCGCGCGCACCGAGGACGCGCTCCAGGTGATCGCCGCGCTGGCCGGGGAGGCGGCGACGGCGCTGGAGGAACGGCAGGGCGGCGGCCGGCGCTTCGCCGCGCGTCTCTACCGCAGCGACGGCGCGCTCCGCGATCTGGCGGTGGAGACCAGCCTGCCGGTGCGCGATCCCGCGGCGATCGAGCGGCTGTTCCGCGAGCGGATCGACGGGCTCGCCGATCCGATCGATCCTGGCTTCGGCTTCGACATGATCCGCCTCGCCGTGCCGCGCATCGAAAGGCTCGCGCCCACGCAGCTCCAGCTGGAAGGTGGGGCGATCAGCGACGATGCGATGGCCGCATTGATCGATCGGCTCAGCACAAGGCTGGGCCGGGGCCGGCTGCGCCGCTTCGCGCCGCGCGACACCCATCTGCCCGAGCAGGGCGTGCTCGCTCTGCCCGCGGTCGAGGCGATGCCGGCGACATGGGACGGGCCGGAACCCGGCGAGCCGCCGCTGCGCCCGCTCCATTTGTTCGATCCGCCTCAGCCGATCGACGTGATCGCCGAGGTGCCGGACGGCCCGCCGCACCGCTTCCGCTGGCGGCGCGACAACCATGAGGTGATCCGCTGCGAAGGGCCGGAGCGGATCGCGCCCGAATGGTGGCGGCGGCATGATCGGGGCGGTTTGACCCGCGATTATTATCGCGTCGAGGACAGTGCCGGGCGGCGCTTCTGGATCTTCCGCAACGGGCTCTACGGCAAGGAGCAGGCGCGGCCGGGCTGGTATGTGCATGGCCTGTTCGCATGAGCCCTTCATCCTCTTTCATCCTCCCCCAACGGGGGAGGGCGTTCGAGCTTTGGCGTGCTCCCAGCACGCCAAGATTGTATCCGGGGGATACAATCTCGCTCGAACGCACACGAAGTGTGGTGGAGGGGTTCCCGCTTGCCACAAACGCAGCGTCGCGAATGATGAGAGGGGGAACCCCTCCACCGTCCTTCGGACGGTCCCTTTGGGGGAGGATGAAGTAAGTCATGACCCGCTTCGCTGAGCTGGTCGCCGCGACCCATTTCTCCTTCCTGCGCGGGGCGGCGCATGCGCAGGACATGGTCGGCGAGGCGATCGACCTCAAGATGGCGGCGATCGGCATCGCGGATCGCAACACCGTGGCGGGTGTGGTGCGCGCCTATGTCGCGCTGCGCGATGCGCCGGAACGCGCGCGGTCCGCCTTGCGCGCGGCGAAGAAGGCGAAGGGCGAGCCCGAGGCGCTGACGCCCGAGGAGGAAGCCGCATGCCGCACCGATCTCAGGCTGATCGTCGGCGCGCGGCTGGTCTTCGCGGACGGGACGCCGGACATCGTCGCCTATCCAGCCACCCGCCATGGCTGGGGGCGGCTCACCCGGCTGCTGACCTGCGGCAATCTGCGGGCGGTGAAGGGGGGCTGCATCCTGCGTTACGCGGATCTCGTCGAGCATCTCGACGATCTGCTGCTGATCGTGCTGCCGGCTTCCACGGCGGAGGAGGAGACCGCCCACCGCAAACCCGTCGCTTATGATCATGGCGAGCGACCGGCGCGCGGCTTGTCGCTCGTCCCGCCGGTGACGCCGGACGGGCTCGGCCCCTTGCTCCGCCGCCTCCGGGAAGCGGCGCCGGGGCGGGTGTGGCTCGGCGTCTCGATGCTGCGGCGCGGGGACGATGCCCGGCGACTCGTCCGCATGCGACGCGTCGCGGCGGAGGCTGGCGTGCCGCTCCTCGCCACCAACGATGCGCTCTACGCTCGGCCCGAGCAGCGTCCGCTGCAGGACGTGCTGACCTGCATCCGTCTCGGCACGACGATCGCCGGGGCCGGACGCGCGCTGGAGGTGAATGCCGAGCGCCACCTGAAGGCGCCGGCCGAGATGGCGCGGCTGTTCGGCGCCTGTCCGGAGGCGATCGCCGAGACGACCCGCTTCATCGGCCGCATCCGCTTCACGCTCGACGATCTGCGCTACGAATATCCGCACGAGCCGGTGCCGGAAGGCTGGGAAGCCCAGGACTGGCTGGAGCATATCGTGATCGAGGCGGCGCATGAGCGCTACGGCGCCGATCTGCCGGACAAGGTGAAGGCCGCCCTTTCCGAGGAGTTCGCGCTGATCCGCAAGCAGGATTATGCCTATTATTTCCTGACGGTGCACGATCTGGTGAAGTTCGCCCGCGCGCAGGATCCGCCGATCCTGTGCCAGGGCCGGGGCTCCGCGGCCAATTCGATCGTCTGCTTCCTGCTCGGCGTGACCTCGGTCGATCCGATGAATCACGATCTGCTCTTCTCGCGCTTCGTCTCGGAGGACCGCAACGAGCCGCCCGATATCGACGTCGATTTCGAGCATGAGCGGCGCGAGGAGGTGATGCAATATGTCTATCGCCGTTACGGGCGCCACCGCGCCGGCATCGCCGCGACGGTGATCCATTACCGCTCGCGCAGCGCCGTGCGTGAGGTGGCGAAGGTGCTGGGGCTCAGCGAGGATGTGGCGCTGCGCCTCGCCGGCACCGTCTGGGGCAGCCATTCGGGCGACATGGAGGATCGCCGCTTCACCGAGGCGGGATTCGACATTGCCAATCCCGAGATCGTGCGGCTGCGCTTCATCATGGATCAGCTGCTCGCCGCGCCCTTTCCGCGCCATCTTTCGCAGCATGTCGGCGGCTTCGTGCTGACCCAGGACCGGCTCGACGAGACGGTGCCCCTGCACAATGCGGCGATGGCGGACCGGACCTTCATCGAATGGGACAAGGACGATATCGACGCGCTCGGCCTGATGAAGGTCGACGTGCTCGCGCTCGGCATGCTGACCTGCATCCGCAAGGGCTTCGATCTCCTGTGCGCGAACGGCCTCGGCGAGCACAGCCTCACCGTCGACATCGCGGCGGACGATCCGGTCGTCTACGACATGCTGTGCGAGGGCGACAGCATCGGCGTGTTCCAGGTGGAGAGCCGGGCGCAGATCAACATGCTGCCGCGATTGAGGCCGCGCACGCTCTATGACCTCACCGTCCAGGTCGCGATCGTTCGTCCTGGGCCGATCGAGGGCGACATGGTGCACCCCTATCTGCGGCGGCGGACGGGTAAGGAGAAGCCCGAATTTCCTTCGCCGAAGCCGCCGCATGATCCAGACGAGCTCAGGACTCTGCTCGGAGAGACCTATGGCGTCCCTCTGTTCCAGGAGCAGGCGATGAAGCTCGCGATCGTCGCCGCCGGCTTCACCCCCTCCGAGGCGAACCAGCTCCGCCGGGCGATGGCGACCTTCCGCAATGTCGGCACGATCCACAAGTTCCGCGACAAGATGATCGACGGCATGGTTGGGCGCGGCTACGAGCGCGACTTCGCCGCGCGCTGCTACAAGCAGATCGAAGGCTTCGGCAGCTATGGCTTTCCCGAGAGCCATGCCTTGTCCTTCGCCCGGCTGGTCTACGTCTCCTCCTGGCTCAAATGCTATTATCCGGCGGTGTTCGCCTGCGCGCTGCTCAATTCCCAGCCGATGGGCTTCTACGCGCCGGCGCAGATCGTGCGCGATGCGCGGCTGCACGGCGTCGAGGTGCTGCCGATCGACGTCAATGCCAGCGGCTGGGACAATGGGGTCGAGCCGCATCTCCCGCACCGCACCGCGCCGGACGACACGATGCCGATGCCGGGGATCAAGCGCACGCCGCGGCGCGACGGCGCGCTCGCGCTGCGCCTCGGCCTGCGCCAGATCGAGGGGTTCCGCGAGGAGTGGGGCAAGCGGCTCGCCGAGGCGCGCGGCAACGGCTACGCCTCGATTGAGGCGCTGGCCCGTCGTGCCGCGCTGCCACAGCGCGCGCTGCGCCTGCTCGCCGATGCGGACGCGTTCCGCTCGCTCGGCCTGTCGCGCCGCGAGGCGCTGTGGGAGGTGCGCCGCACCCCCGATGCCGAGCTGCCCTTGTTCGCCGCGGCGGGCGGGGCGGAGCTCGGCGCCGAGCCGGACATGGCGCTGCCGCTGATGCCGCATGCCGAGCAGGTGACGATCGACTATCAGACGACGCGGCTTTCGCTGAACGGCCACCCCATGGCCTTCCTGCGCCCGGTGCTGGCGTCCGAAGGCGTGCTGAGCTGCCGCCAGACGAGCGATGCGGGCAATGGCGCGCGGGTGCGCACCGCAGGCGTCGTGCTGATCCGCCAGCGGCCGGGCAAGGGCAATGCGATCTTCGTGACGCTGGAGGATGAGACCGGCATCACCAACGTGCTGATCTGGGCGCGGCTGTTCGAGCATTTCCGTCGGCCGATCATGGCCTCGCGCCTGATGGAGGTGGAAGGGGAGGTGCAGCGCAGCCCCGAAGGCGTCGTCCATCTGATCGCGGCGCGGGTGATCGACCGCACCCGCCTGCTCGATCGGCTCACCGACCGCGGCGCGCTCCAGCCGCCCGTCGCCCATGCCGACGAGGCCGTCCATCCGCCGGTACCCCGCGTCGGCCCGGCGCGCCATCCGCGCAACGTGCGCATCCTGCCCGCCTCGCGGGACTTCCATTGAGCCGGATCGTCAGGACGGACGCTCGCGCTCGACCTCCGGCAGGAAGGCGGTGAGCAGGCCGATCGCCGGCAGGAAGGCGCAGATCCGGTAGACCGTCTCGATGCTCGTCATGTCGGCGATCCAGCCCAGCGCCGCGGCGCCGAGGCCGCCCATGCCGAAGGAGAAGCCGAAGAACAGGCCGGAGATCATGCCCACTTTGCCCGGCACCAGTTCCTGCGCGAACACGACGATCGCGGGAAAGGCGGAGGCGAGGATCAGGCCGATCGCGATCGTCACCGGCGCCGTCCAGAACAGGTTGGCGTGCGGCAGCAGCAGCGTGAAGGGCAGCGCGCCGAGGATCGAGAACCAGATCACATATTTGCGCCCGAACCGGTCGCCGAGGGGCCCGCCGGCGACGGTGCCGACCGCCACTGCCGCCAGAAAGGCGAAGAGGTGGAGCTGCGCATTCTGCACCGACACGCCGAAGCGATGGATCAGATAGAAAGTGAAATAGCTCGTCAGGCTCGCGAGATAGACATATTTGGAGAAGATCAGCGCCAGCAGGATGGCGATGCCGCGGCCCGCATGGCCGCGCGGCAGCGGCGCCGGCCCGTCGCTCCGCCTGCCGGCATGGAGACGGCCGAGGCCGTGATGGCGATACCAGAGCGCCACGTTCCACAGCACCGCGCCGGAGAGCAGCGCGAGGAGCGCGAAGAAGGCGAGGCTGGATTGCCCCCAGCGCACCACCACCAGCGCCGCGGCAAGCGGCCCGAGCGCCTGGCCGGCATTGCCGCCGACCTGGAACAGCGACTGAGCGAGGCCGTGCCGCCCCCCGGCCGCCATGCGTGCGACCCGCGAGGATTCGGGATGGAAGACGGAAGAGCCCATGCCGAGCAGCGCGGCGCCCACCAGCAGCAGCCAGTAGCTGTGCGCGGCGGAGAGCACGGCGAGCCCGGCTAGCGAGAAGAGCGTGCCGCCCGGCAGCGCCATCGGGGTCGGCCGTCGGTCCGCATAGAGGCCGACGAGCGGCTGCAGGATCGAGGCGGTGATCTGGTAGACGAAGGTGATCAGCCCGATCTGGCCGAAGCTGAGCCCGAGGCCCGCCTTCAGGCCCGGATAGATGGCCGGCAGCAGCGACTGCATCATGTCGTTGAGCATGTGGCAGAAGCTGATCGCGAGGATCACGCCGAACACGGTGGTGTCGGCGGTGATCGGGGCGCTGCTGCGGGACAGGAGCTTGCTCATCCTTCTTCCTACTGGCTCGCGTGCCGGGACATCGGGCGTCGCGACCGGCACATCCCCGCCTGCTCACCTTCGCCAAGCGCAATGGCTACACAGGATGAGCGGGAAGGGTGCGGATGTCTGGCCCCTTATGCCCTTCCTCCCTGTCCCGCTATCGCTTATGGGTCATTCGTTTTGGAAAGTGGGACAATGACGCCCGCACGCTATCCCGACGATTATGAACATGTGCCGCGGCCCGTGGTGGGCATCGGCAATGATTATCCGCCGTCCTTCGAGCTCGCCGAGCATCGTCACCGGCGCGGCCAATTCCTCTATGCGGCGCGCGGTGTGGTGGCGGTGAGCACGCCGGAGGGCGCCTGGGTGGCGCCGCCCGAGCGCGGGGTGTGGATACCGGGCGGCACGCCGCACGCGGTGCGCATGGTGGGCGCGGTGCAGACGCGCAGCGTGCTGGTCGATCCGGCGATGGCCGGCGCACTCGGCCCTGCCTGCCGGGTGGTCGGCATCTCGCCGCTGCTCCGCCAGCTGCTCCTCGCCGCGGCGGAGGTGCCGGTGGAATATGACGAGGCCGGGCGCGACGGGCTGGTGATGCGGCTGCTCGTCGCCGAGATCGAGCGGGCGCCGCTGATCCCGCTCGCCGTGCCGTTTCCGGCGAACCCGGCGCTGGTCGCGCGGTGCCACGCCTTTCTCGAGCGGCCGGATGCGGCCGACACGATCGACCGTTGGGCCGACGCGCTGGCGATGAACCGCCGCCGCTTCACCCGCCTGTTCCGGCGCGAGACCGGGATGAGCTTTGCCGAATGGCGCCGGCAGGCCTGCCTGTCGGTGGCGCTGCCGCGGCTGGCGGCGGGCGACCCGGTGACGGCGATCGCGCTCGACCTCGGCTATGACAGCCCCGCCAGCTTCTCCACCATGTTCCGCCGCGTGCTGGGCGTGCCGCCGAGCCGCTATCGGCCATGATCGCCTCATCCGTCCCAGCGGAGCCGGAGAGGATGAGATGGCATCTTGTTCTTGACCGATCATTCCATAATCCTTAGATCGCGGCCATGGCCAGACCGAAAGCCTTCGATACCGAGGCCGCGCTCGATGCGGCGATAGGGATATTCCGCGAGCATGGCTTCGAGGGAACGTCGGCCGGCATGCTTGTCGAGGCGATGGGCATCGGCCGGCAGAGCCTCTACGACACGTTCGGCGACAAGTGGCAGCTCTATTGCGCGGCGGTCCGGCGGTACGCCCAGCAGGAGGGGCGGGCGCATTTCGCCGCGCTACATGGCAGGCCGCGCGCGATCGACGGGATCGGCGCGATGATCGGCCGGGTGGTCGAGGAGGCGCAGGCGCCCTGTCTCGGCGTCGGCTCGATCTGCGAGTTCGGCCGCAGCCAGCCGGAACTGGTGGAGATCCACGACGCGGCCGGGCATGCGCTGCACGCGGCGGTTGCAGACCGGGTGCGCGACGCCCAGGCCGAGGGCGATATCGCGGCCGATCGCGATGCCGACGAGGCAGCGGATTTCTTGATCGCGACGATCGCCAGCCTCCGGATCGCCGCGCGCAGTGGCTCCGACGTGCGGCGGCTGGGGCGGATCGGAGAGCTGGCGGTTCGGGCGGTTTGCTGATCGCCCCTTTTTTTGACCTATTCTGGAATGAACATTCAAATTGGAGGCAAGAGATGAAAGCGATCGTCATGACAGGCATCGGCGGCGTCGAGGTGCTGGATTTTGTCGACCGGCCCGATCCGATGCCGGGCGCGGGCGAGGTGCTGGTCGCGGTCGCGGCGGCGGGGGTCAACTTCATGGATGTCGGCGTGCGGCGCGGCATCGCCTGGCAGGAGATGCCCGATCCGAAGATATTGGGCGTCGAGGGCGCGGGTCGCGTGCTGGCGCTGGGCGCGGGGGTGGACCGGTTTCGGGTCGGCCAGCGTGTCGCCTGGGTCTATGCGCCGGGCAGCTATGCCGAGCGGGTGGTGGTGCCGGCCGACGCGCTGGTGCATGTGCCCGACGCGATCGACGATCGCACCGCCGCAGCGGTGATGATGCAGGGCCTGACCGCCAGCCATTTCGCCACGGACTTCTATCCGGTGCAGCCGGGCGACACCGCGCTCGTCCATGCTGCGGCGGGCGGCCTCGGGCTGCTGCTCACCCAGATCGTCAGGCTGCGCGGCGGTCGCGTGATCGGCCGGGTGTCGAGCGAGGCCAAGGCCGCTGCGGCCCGGGCGGCGGGCGCGGAACATGTGATCGTCGATGCGGACGGCGATTTTGCGGCGAAGGTCCTCGACCTGACGAACGGGAAGGGCGTGCACGTCGTCTATGACGGGTCGGGGCCGGCGACCTTCCAGGGCTCGCTCGACGCGCTGCGCCGCTCCGGCACCTTCTGCTGGTACGGCCCGGTGCTCGGTGCGCCGGGGCCGATCGAGCTGATGCGCCTGCCGAGGAGCGTCAAGATCGGCTATGCGGTCTTCTCGGATCATATCCATACGCCCGCGCTGCTGCGCGCGCATACCGCGCGGTTGTTCGACTGGATCGCGAGCGGGGCGCTGAGGGTGCATGTCGGAGGGAGCTTTCCCCTGGCCGAAGCAGCGGACGCGCATGCTGCGCTGGAGGGGCGGGGGACGACGGGCAAGCTGCTGCTGATCCCGTGATTCTGATCCCCCTATGGGGGAGGATCGGGAAGGAGCGCGACCAGCTTGAAATCGGGCCGCTCGGCCGCGAGCAGCGTATGCTGGCGGAAGGAGAGGGGGCCATCCTCGGGATGATCGAAGCGGCGCAGGCCGCCCTCGCGCTCGGCGACGGCCTGCGCATCCCAGGTGCGCCGGAAGAGGCCGCTCTCCTCGCGCAGCCAGGCGACGATCGCACGGGCGCGCGGATCGGCGAGGTTGCGGCTGTAATCGGTGCGGAATTCGGCGAGGAGGCGGCAGGCCCGCGCTTCCCAGTCCGGGATCAGCCGGCGCGCGTCATCCTCCGTGAAGACGTAGCGCAACAGGTTGCGATGGCCTCCCCTGCCGTCGAGCAGGCCGACGAACAGCCGCCGCGCTGCGGCGTTCCATGTGCAGACGGTCCATGCGGGATCGAGCCCATAGGCGGGATAAGGCAGCCCCGCGACGAGCGCGCCGATCGAGGCGGGCGCATCGCCGCTGCTCGCCGCGAAGGGGTTGGCCGGATCATGCCGGCCGGCGAGCTCGAACAGATAGGCGCGCTCGACCCGGGTCAGCCGCAGCGCGCCGGCGAGGCGGGCGAGCGCTTCGGCCGAGGCACGCACGGTGCGGCCCTGCTCGATCCAGCTCAGCCAGGTGACGCTGATTCCGGCGCGATCGGCCAGCTCCTCGCGGCGCAGGCCCGGAGTCCGGCGACGCCTGCCCGGATCGTCGGGGCGCAGCCCTTCCCGGCGGGCGCGCACGAAGGCGCCGAGCAGCTGGCGTTGTTCCTCGGTCTGCATGACAGCTCTTATACCAGGATAAACGCGCATATTGTAACAGTGTATTGAGGAAGGCATCACGGCTGCCTGCAAGGGAGCCGATCATGACCCAGACTCACGAAACGCTCGTCCGCCGCCAGTTCGGCGAGCAGGCGAGGGCCTATGTCGAAAGCAGCGTCCACGCCGCGGGCGAGGATCTCGACTGGATCGGAGGCATCGCCGCCCGGACGCGGCCCGCGCATGCGCTCGATCTCGGCACCGGGGGCGGCCATGTCGCCTATCGCCTCGCCGCGCATGCCGGGCGGGTGACGGCGAGCGATCTCTCCGCCGAGATGATCGCGGCGGTGATCGCCACTGCCGAGGCGAAGCGCCTCGCCACCATCTCGGGCGAGGTCGCGGCGGCCGAGGCGCTGCCCTTTGCCGACGGTGCGTTCGATCTCCTCGCCTGCCGCTTCTCGGCACATCATTGGCGCGATTTCGACGGCGGGCTGCGGGAGGCGCGGCGCGTGCTGGCCGGGGGCGCGCCGGCGCTGTTCGTGGATGTCGTCGCGCCCGAGCCGCCGAAGCTCGATATGCACCTCCAGACCGTCGAGCTGCTGCGTGATCCGTCGCATGTACGCGACTATCGGGTGAGCGAGTGGATCGCCGCGCTGGGGCGGGCAGGATTTGCGGTGCGGGCGTTGCACACCCGGCGGCTGCGGATGGATTTTTCCAGTTGGATCCAGCGCATGCGGACCAGCGAGCTGCACGCCGCGGCGATCCGATCGCTCCAATCGCGCGCATCCGCCGAGGTGGCGGACTATTTCGGGCTGGAGGCAGACGGCTCCTTCACGCTCGACACGGTGGCGATCGAGGCCGCGTAAGGGCGGACGGGCGCATAGGCATCGACCGGGGCGATGCGGATCCGGCGGGGCGGCGTCACGAGGCGGTGATGCTGTCGACCCTGTCCGGATAGAAAGCGAGGTGGTCCTTGATCTCGGCGACCGCCGGATAGGGATGTTCGTAGCTCCAGGCAGCGTCCGCCCGCCGCTCGCCCCCGATCACGATGTCGAAATAAACGCAGTCGCCCTTATAGGGGCAATAGGTGCGGCGCGCGCTCGGTTCGAACGATGCCATGTCGATGTCGCCGCGCGGGACGTACAGCACCGGAGGATAGCCGGCTTCCTTCAGCGAGAGCGCCGCTCGGCTATCGGCGACGATCCGGCCCGCGACGCGCACGACGACATGGGCGGCGGCGGGGATGATCGTGATCGGGTGATCCGGACCGGGAATCAGCCTGGGCCTGTCGTTCATCCTGCGTCTCCCGCCGTCCGCGCCTGCGGGGGAAGGTGGGAACGGGCGCGGGGCGGCGCAAGGCCGGGAGGGCGCGCTCAGGCCGGGCGGTTGGCCTCGAGCAGCGCATCGAGATCGGCGCCGTCCAGCGTCTCCTTGCCTTCGAAGCCGGCGAGCGGAAACGGCCCGCCCGAAAAGGAGGTGGCGGCGCGCGCGGCTGCGTCGAGCGGCTCGATCTCGGTCAGCGCGGCGGCAAGCGACATCGCTTCGGGAAGATGATGCGGCCCGATCGTCAGAAAACCCCGGATCGTGTGAAGGTCGGTCATCGCAGCTCCGCCGTGGCGGTCCTCATCCGGTGATGGAGACCTTGTTGATCGTCATCGAGATATTGCCGGATTCCACGGGCGGGCTGATCGTCAGGCTCAGCCGCTGATACGCGCAGTCCTGCGGCGGAATGACGAAATCGAAGCCTGTCACGAAGGTTTTTCCGGCCGCCGCCACGGTCGGCGAGCCGAGCAGCTGCTTGCGCATCGGCAGGCACGCCACCTTCCATTGCAGCACGTTGAGCTGATCGCGCCGGCCCGATATGTCGACCAGCAGGCGATGTGGGCCGGGCGGCAGATGGATGGTCTGCGCCACGAAGTCCGCGATGCGTTCGTAGTTGCCGTCGAGCGTGATCCCGCCCTGCGGGCCGAAGCGCGGCGCATCGCCCTGCTCCGTCCTGAAGGTCCATTCGAACGGCATCTGGTCCGCACTCTCGGCGGCAACCGCCGCGGCCTTGGTGAAGACGGGATCGTGGGGCCAGCCCGTCTCGCGGTCGTTAAGCGAGACGCTCCAGATCCGGTAGGCGCGGTCATAGTCGCGCGTGCGGACCAGCCCGTCGAGATAGTACCACAGCTCGCGCCGGGTCGGCGGTGCGGCGGTCTTCTGGAGCGCGCGAACGATCGCCTCCATTCCGTCCGCTTCGCCGGCCGATGTGCTGCGGGCCTGGAACAGCGCCAGCCGCCAGTCGGGCCGGGTCACCAGCGTTTCGACGATCACTTTCCGCACGGCCGGATCGGTCGCCGCCAGGCGGAGGATCGAGAACACCTCGCCCATATTCTGGTCCCGGCGCAGGAGCGCGTCGGCACGCTGCAGCGCGACCGGATAGACACCAGCGCGCAGCCCCGTGATCATCAGCCAATATTGCGTCGGCGTGTCGCGCCAGCCGAGCTGCCCGGCGAGCAGCATCGCGGGCAGGACCATGCGATCTTCCGCGTCGCGCGCCTCCCGGGCAAGGGCGAGCGTGCGCAGCGCCTTCACGTTGAGGAGGGTGCGATCGAGCGATCGGACGGAGAGCCGCTCGGCCTCGGCATATTGGCTCGCGCGGAGCGCATCCTCCGCCGCCGCGGCGTTGGCCGCCGCCCCCCAGGGCATCAGCGCGAGCGCGCCCGGCGTGTCGAGGTCGTCCAGCTTCTGGAGGCCGAGATTGACGCTGACGGCGAGGGCGGCGAGGAGCAGGCCCGCGACGCCCAGGCCGATGCGCGGGAGGAGCCGGGCTGCCATTTCCGTCCTCTTCGCCCGCCGTGGCCGGTCTCAGCTCGCCTTGCTGGGCTGGTTTCCGTAGCTGTAGCTGTAGCTGTAGCCATAACCGTAGCCATAGCCATAGCCGCTCGCTTCCGCATCGAACTTGGTGAGGAGGATGCCGAGCAGCGGCGCATGCGCGGCCGCCAGCCGCCGCAGCGCAAGCTTGGTGGCGCCGCGATGGCCGACATTGGAATCGACCACGAACACCACGCCCTCGGCCATCGACGAGATCTGGAGCGAATCCGCGAAGCCCATCACCGGCGGCGAGTCGACGACCAGCACGTCATAGTGCTCCAGCGCGGTCTGGAAGAAGCGCTGCAGCGCGAAGTTGGTCAGAAGATCGGTCGGGTTCGGCGGCAGCGGGCCGGAGGACAGGAAGTCCAGGTTGGAATTCTCCGCCTTCTGGACGACCGCATCGAGGGGATTCTGGCTCGTCAGCACGCTGACGAAGCCGCCATTGTTCTTGAACGGCAGCTGGCGGTGCAGCGACGGCAGCCGGAGGTCCGCGTCGATCAGCAGCACCTTCTTGCCGATCCGCGCCAGATTCTGCGCCGTCGCGATCGCCGAGGTGGACTTGCCTTCCGACGGGCGGCTCGACGTGAAGGTGAGCACGCGCGGCAGGCCGTTTGGCGTTGAGAATTCGAGCGCGGTGCGCAGCGAATAATAGGCTTCCGAAAGGCCCGAGCGCGGATCGCTGATCTCCTCGATCGCCGATTGTCCGGCCTTGAGCAGCGGGATGGTGCCGAGCACCGGCACCCCCAGCTTGCGGCGCACGTCCTCCGGCGTGCGGATCGCATCGTCCAGCATCTCGCGGCCGATCACGAACAGGCCCGCCAGCGCGACGCCGATGAGCAGCGCGACCGCGATGTTGATCAGCGGCTTGGGCTTGATCGGCGATTTCGGCACGTCCGCCCGGTCGATCACCGACAGGTTGTTGCTCTCGATGCCGGCAACCGCGCTCAGTTCCTTGAAGCGCTGCAGCAGGCCGTCATACAGCGTGCGGTTGGTATCGACCTCGCGCCGCAGGATGTTGAGCTGGATTTCCTTCTGCTGCTCCTTGAGCGCATCGCCGCGCACGTTCGACACCGAGCTGCCGAACGACTGCTCCTGCTTCAGCGCGACCTGATAGGTCTGGTAGAAGCCGTCCTTGATGTCGTTGGCCATGCGCATCATCTGCGCGTCGATCTCGGCGATCTGGGCATTGAGCTGCACGATCGTCGGGTGATCCGCCTTGTAGCGCTGCTTCTGCTCCTGGAGCTGGGCGCGCAGGTCCGCCTTCTTCTGGAGCATCGCCTGGATGGCGGAATTCGCCATCACGTCGGGAATGTCCATCAGCGGCATCTTCTGGATCGCCTGCCAGCGCTGCTCCGCCTTGATCCGCTCGGCGCGGGCATCGCCATAGGCCGAGTTGAGCTGCATCAGCGTGCTGGTGGTCAGCGATCCGCTCGCGGTCGTGTCCGCGCCGTTGGCGGCGTTGCCGCCGCCGCCGCCGCTCGTCGTCATGATCAGGCCGTTGTCGCGCGCGTAGTTGATCGCGTTGCGCTCGGATTCCTCGAGCCGCTGCCGGGTGGTCACCAGCTGCTGCGCCAGGAACGAGCGCGCATAGGCCGAGCTGTCGAAACGGCGCTCGAGATTGCTCGCGATATAGGCGTCGGCATAGCCATTGGCGATCGTCGCCGACAATTTGGGATCGGGCGAATCGAAATTGATCGTCGCCGCGCGGGAATTGCCGGGCAGATCGACCGACATGTGGGCGCGCAGCTGATCCACCACGGCGTCGCGCAGCGCCTGCTGGCCCTGCGGTGATTTGGGATCCGCCGAAACGCCGGATGCGCCCATCTGGACGAGGAAGCTGTTGTTGAACAGCTTCAGGCGCTCGGCCACGCGCTCGGAAAGCGAGCGGCTGTTGAGGATGGCGAGCTGCGTCTGCAGGAAGCGGGCGGAATCGGCGATCGGCGTCGCGCTTTCCACCGACTGGGCATCGACGATGTTGGCGGACTGCTGCTCGATCTGCACGATCGAGGCGCCGCGATAGATGCGGGTGGAAAGCAGCGTCTTGACGATGCCGAGCAGCAGGCAAACCGCGATGATCGCGACGATCGGGACGGCGTTGCGGCGCAGCGCGCCGAGGATCAGCGGCACATTGATGCTGAAGCCGCTCTCCTCGGCTTCCTCGCCGAGCGGCTCGGCATAGCCCGGCTGGCCAGGATAGGTTCGCTGGCCGTTCCAGGAACGGCTTTCGCCCATCGCGTTCACACTCGTGTCGGTCATATACCCACCTGACTGAATACCGATACTGCCGCCATCAGAACCGCGTGAAGACGCCGATGAGCGGGGCTGCCTGCAGGAAATCGCGCCATGCCGCCTTGATGTTCGAATAGCCGAGCACCACCGTGTCGTCCGCCATGATCAGCGGATCGGGCGCCTCGCCGCGGCGGATCGCCGAGACATCGAACACCGCGCCCATGCGCTGTCCGTTCACCTCGCGGAAGATCACCACCTCGCTCAGCTTGGCGACGCGCGTCGGGCCGGCGGCCAGGGCGAGCGCCTCGAGCAGCGTCGTCTGGCCGCTGCGGATATCGTACACGCCGGGGTTCGTCACCGATCCTTCGACGACGACCTTCTGCGCGGTCGGCTGCGTGACCGCCACCGTCACCTTGGGCGAGACAAGATAGCGGCTGGCCAGCTTGCGCGTGATGTCCTGCGCGAGTTCCGGAGCGGTCTTGTCGACCGCGGACACCTGGCCGATCAGCGGCATCGAGATGTAACCCCCGCTGTCGACGCGCAGGCCCGTCGGCGACAGGTCCGGCTCCTGGAAGACGTTGACGTTGAGCAGGTCGCCGCGGACGATGCGATACTCCGCATTGCTCAGCCGGGAAGGAACGGCCGAGCTGAACGCGGACTCCCCTCGCGGAAGCTTGACCGAAGTCGAGCAGGCCGAAAGCACTACGAAACCGAGGGCCGCGAGCAATCTAGTCATTACGTCCTCATTACAGATGCGATGTTCGGGTAAAAAACCCCCCAGCCGCCGCACTTCGCACTAGCAGCATGAGGTCATAGCATGATTGTGGCCATGCGCAATCGGTGTCCGGCGGCTATGACTGATGCACTGTTGCCGCATCAGGCCGAAATTGTTGGCGTGGCATCATCCCGTCCCCCCACTTCATTGCTTTGCGACACACTATGTTTCGCATCGCGCGCCGCAATTACGAGCTGGGCGCATAGAAATCCGAAAAGCGTTTCGATTGCCAGCGTGCGCAACGGATAATCGACGATCGAGTGCAGCATGATCAGCACGACGCCGAAAAGCCCCATCAGACCAAGCGTCCGCCGGATGGGATCAAGCGCGGCGGAATGCAGCTGCACCGCCGCGTAGACGAGATAGGCGATGAACAGCAGGACCAGGATGGGCGCCACGATTCCCGCTTCGACGAGGGTCTGCAGATAATCGTTATGCGCATCGTTGACGTAGGAGCTGCCGACGATCGAGAGCTGCTCCACTGTCCTGAACGCGGCGTCGAAAGCCCCCATTCCGGCGCCGACGGGGAAGAAGGCCTTCACCGCATAGACGACATCCGGCCAGAATTCGTAGCGTGCGTCGTGCGAGGACTGGAACCGGGCGAGCAGCGTCTGCACGCCGGCGGTGGAGAAGAGCAGCGTCACGAAGCCGATCGCGGCGAGCGTGGCGAGCACCGTCGGCACCGGCCGCGCGCGCATCCGCAGCTTCGTGTACCAAGGCAGGCTGAGCCCCGCGGCGACGACGAGCAGCACCGAGGCGGTACGCGAGGCGGTCGCTAGCGTGCCGACCGCGCAGACGGCGAGCGTGCACCACAAGGCGATGCGGATGAAGGCGGCGCGGTCCGGCCCGCGATCGCGCCGTGCGCGATATCCGGAACCGCGCCCGGCGCGCGATGCAGGCGATGCCTCGGGCGCTTCCGCTGCGGCCTTGGCGGCGGTCGAGCGGTTGAAGCCCGCCGAGATCGCCGCGGTCGCCAGGAAGGCGATCACGAGGAAGGTGCCCTGGTGGTTGCGATTGGCGAAGAAACCGGTCGCCAGCCCCTGATGGGTGGTGATGTAGAGATAGGCGGTGCCGTTGGGCCCCATGGCGAGCTGCACCGCGCTGAGCGCGACGCTGACGAGCGCGATGCCGATCGTCAGCAGGAGCAGGAAATGCGTCTCGCGTATGCTGAGCCGGAGCGCGGCGAGGAACATGGCGATGCCGGGCAGCAGCGACAGCAGGCTGCGCAGCGTGAGGTCCGGCTGCAGCGAGAGCGGCCGGAAACGATCGGCCGTGCCGAGCAGCCCGGCGATCTGCGTCACCGTCTCGCGGCCCGGCAGGCGCGTCCATATCGACGGCGGCAGCGGCACGAGCTGCAGCACGGGCACGAGCAGGATCAGGCCGGCGAGCGCGAGCGCGAGCAGGGTCGGCCGGCCGAGCGCGTTGCGGCGCAGGCGGGAGAGCTCGATCATCAGCACCGCGATCGCAACCAGCTCGACCAGCATCTCGGTCGTCGGGGATTGTGCGCCGCCGCCGCCGAAGATCAGCGCGGTCACCGCCAGGCTCGCCGCCGGCGTGATCGATCGGTAATCGATCGCGTCGCGGCGGGGCGCCGCCCGGTGCCGGCGATCATCAAGCCCATAGGCAGCGAAGGCGGTGCGCAACCTCAGCATGCCGGATGCCTAGCCAAGAAAGCGGCGGCTGGCGAGGCAATTTGCGATGGCCAGCCGCGGCCGCCGCGCATAAGGGTGCGATCGCGCCCGGCGCAGCCCGGAGCCCGCGCGGGAGAGGCGCGAAGGAAGGCGTGGACGGACGCGGCCGGCGGGCCGCCGAAGGGGGGTGTGACGGAATGATGGCGCGTGCACGATCGCTCATCGACAAGGCGAAGCTCTTCTTCCTGCTGCGCAGGCAGAATGACAGCCATGCGCTGCGCGCGCATTTCGCCGCACGTCACGGCATCGAGGTCGGCCTCTATTCCTATGGCTGCTTCGATCGCTGGCGGATGCCCGGCCCGCTCAGGATCGGCCGCTACTGCTCCTTCGCCAAGACGGTGCGCGTCGTCGATGCCAACCATCCGGTCGAGGCGCTGACCACCCATCCGGCGCTTTACGAGAAGAAGTTCGGCGTGGTCGACCGGGATCTGATCCACGCCGCGCCGCTCGTCGTCGAGGACGATGTGTGGGTGGGCCACAATGTCGTGATCCTGCCCGGCTGCAAGTTCATCGGCCGCGGCGCGATCATCGGCGCGGGATCGATCGTGACGCGCGACGTCCAGCGCTACGAGATCGTCGCCGGCGTTCCCGCGCGGCACCTGCGCCAGCGGTTCACGCCCGAGCTCGCCGAGGCGATCGAGGCGACGCGCTGGTGGGAGCTCGATACCGCGGAGCTGCGCGATCTCGTCGCCCGGCACGGCGAGACGATCTACGCGCCGACCGCCGAGACGCTGGCCGCCGCCTTCGCCGAGCGCCGCGCGCGAAGCTGAGCAGGGCATGCCGCCGTTCAGCCCGCGGCCCCGCGCGGCAGCGGGAGGCCGTAGGGATCGGCGCCGAACCGCGTCTCGATGTCGTCGAAATAGAGCACCCGCTCGGCGATGCCGGGATCGGGGCCGCGATAGCCCCAGCGTGGCACATAGACGCCGGCCTTGAGATAGGGGCCGATCAGGTCGCGATGCGCGTTCGGCCCGCGATCGTCGACCACCAGCCGGTCGCCCAGCCAGGCGAGCACGCTGCCTTTCCCGCTCACCGACCAATGGACCCGGAACGTCCAGCGCTGCCATCGGCCCTTGACGAGCGGCGCCGTGCCGATCTCGCGAATCCCCTCGGTGTTGCCGAACGTCGTCCTGGTGGTGAGGATGCGGGTATCCCAGCTCTTCTTGATCACCCATTGGCCGCCGGTGATGTTGAGCTCCAGCGGCGGATATTTGCCGGGCTCGAGCAGGAAGAAATCCTTGGAGCCGTGCCATTGCATGGCGATCACCGGCGTTTCGGCCTCCTTCCAGTCGGCCGGCACGAAGATGCGCGAGCGATACCAGACGGTCCAGCCGACGGGCGTCGGCCGCATCCGGATCTCGCTGCGGAAATTGCCCTTCACCTTGTCGTCGGTGGGGCGGACGCGGAAGCCGCGCGCCGTGCCGGAATCGCCGCCCAACCCCTTCGCGGTGAAGGTGGAGCCTTCGCAGCAATATTGGATGGCATAATCGGCATGGCCGCGGAACAGCGCGCTTTCGGAGCGGACGAACGGCTCGCCCGGCTCGAACGTCAGCGTCACGGGCGCGCCATAGCGCATGGAGAGCAGCTTGTTCGCCACCAGATAGGCGCCGAGCGCGGCAAGGCCCGCCAGGAGCGCCAGCCAAACCACTATTCGCCCCAGCGACACCCGCATCAACGCCCCCGCCACCGATTCTGCGACCCAGCATATGCTGCGCCGCGCAGCATTTCGCATGAACTATTTTTGCATTGCAAGAAAAGGCATGGCTGGTAAACCGAAGGCCGTGGGTGGACTGCGGGCCGCGAGGTCCGCGGCAAGGAGCGATGGGGGTTCGAGCGCGAATCATGCCGGCCAAGGGCGCTTCCCAAGACATCATGCATCGCATCCTGAGCTAATCCGGATTCGCCATGCTGTTCTTCACGTGGCCGTTCGCAGCGTTCTTTGCGGTTTTCTATCCGGTCTATCTCATCAGCCGCCGCAGCGTGCTGTCCCGAAACCTGGTGTTCATCGTCGCCAGCTATTTCTTCTACGGCTGGTGGAACGTCCATTTCCTCGCGCTGCTCGCCTTCACCACCAGCCTCGACTATCTCACCGCGCTCGGCGCCGCCGGGCGCCTGCTCGATCGGCGGCAGCTGGCCAAAAGCTGCGGTTTCCTGCTGCTCGTCTCGGGCATCGGCTTCGCCTTGAACGGCTTGCGCCAGCCCGAATTGCTGCTGCTGCCGCCCTTTGCCGCATGCGTGCTTTTCGCACTTGCAACATCGCTCCTGAACCGCGTCGAGGCGACGCAGAAGCGCGCCCGGCTGTGGCTGCAGCTGTCGATCGTCGTCAACCTCGCCGTGCTCGCCTTCTTCAAATATGTGAACTTCTTCGGCGAATCGCTGGATCAGGCCTTCTCGGCGCTCGGCGTCCATCTCGGCTTCGTCGCGCTCAACATCGTGCTGCCGCTCGGCATCTCCTTCCACACCTTCCAGTCGATCGGCCGGACGGTGGACACCTATCGCGGCAAGCTCGAGCCATCGACCGGCTTCATCGAGTTCGCGGCCTTCCTCTCCTATTTCCCGCAGATCCTTGCCGGCCCGATCGAGCGCGCGGGGCACATGCTGCCGCAGTTCCGCACCATCCCGCCGATCACGTGGGCGCTCATCAGATCGGGCGCGATGCTCTTCCTGTGGGGCCTCGCCAAGAAGATCGTGGTGGCGGACAATCTGGCCGCGATGGCGAATCCGATCTTCGCCCATCCGGATCGCTTCACCTCGGGCGAGCTCACCGTCGCGCTGCTCGCCTTCACCTTCCAGATCTACTGCGATTTTTCGGGCTATACGGACATGGCCCGCGGCCTCGCCAAGATCATGGGCTTCGATCTGCGGCTCAATTTCAACCTGCCCTATTTCGCACGCACCCCGTCGGAATTCTGGCGGCGCTGGCACATCAGCCTGTCCGAATGGCTGCGCGACTATCTCTACATCAGCCTCGGCGGCAACCGCGGCAGCAAGCTGATGATGTACCGCAACCTGATGCTGACGATGCTGCTCGGCGGCCTGTGGCACGGCGCGGCGTGGACGTTCGTGATGTGGGGCTTCCTCCACGGGGCGGTCCAGGTGGTCTACCGCATCCTCGGCATCGACGACCGGCTGAAGCGGGTGGACGACGGCAGCGTGCGCGGCCTTCTCGCCAATGTCGGCGCCTGGGCGGTGTTCATGCCGATCGTGTGCGTCACCTGGGCCTATTTCCGCGCCGAGACGATGGCGCAGGCGAACCAGATGCTGGCGGGCATCGCGCGGCTCGAATCGATGGCCTCGGGGGCGTGGTCCAGCCTCGCTTTCTATGTCGTGCCGCTGTTCCTGATCGAGTGCGGCCTTCGCTTCGCTCCGTTGCGCGGCGCCTATATCCGCGCGCCCTTCGTCGTGCGCTATACCGGCGTCGTCGCGCTGCTGTTCGCGGTGATGGTGCTGACCTCGCCGACGGGGCAGGACTTCATCTATTTCGATTTCTGAGGAGGGTTGGTGACGCGCGCGGCAAGCATCCTCCGCAAGACGGCGATCGTGGTGGCGCTCGCGCTGTGGACGCTCGTCTTCGGCGAGATCTTCCTGCGCGTCGCCGCGCCGCAGGCGCTGATGCCGCGCTATGTCACCGGCACGCCCTACGGCATCCGCGGCAACGTGCCCGGCGCCGTCTATCGCCACGACACGCCGGACGTGAACGTGGAATATCGCATCAACCGGCAGGGCATGCGCGACGATCGCGTCTTCGCGGAGGCGAAGCCGGCCGGCACCTGCCGGATCGCGATGCTCGGCGATTCCTATTTCGTCGGCTATGAGCTCGATCTCAGGGATACGATCGCGCGCCGGATCGAGGAGGGGTTGCGCGCCCGCGGCTATCGGGTGGAGGTGCTGAACTTCGCGGTGTCCGGCTTCGGCACTGCGGAGAATCTCATCGCCTATCGCAAGGCGGCGCGCCGTTTCCGCCCCGATCTGGTGCTGATGCAGTGGCAGGTCACCGATTATGACGACAATGTCCGCTCCGGCCTGTTCGCGCTGAAGGACGGCGCGCTCGTCCAGATCAATGATCGCTTCCTGCCCGGCGTCGCCACGCAGGACAGGCTGATGAAGTCCGCGCTTTACCGCCTGCTCGCCGATCACAGCCATCTCTACAATTTCGCGCGCGAGGCGATCGGCTGGCGCGCCAAGCAGCTGCTCGCCTTCGTGCGCAAGCGCCAGGCCGGCCCCGCCGGCGGCGCGGAGGTGGAACAGAACAGCTATATGATCAGCCCCGCGCAGGTGCGCCTCGCCGCCGCCCTGCTCGCCGAGGCGAAGGCGGAGGTGGAGCGGGACGGCGCGCGGATGATGGTGGTCGATATCCCGAATCGCACGCCGGAGAGGGTGTTCAGCTCCTCCTATGATCTGATGCCGGCGGAGCTGAAGCGGGCGCTGCCGCCTGTCAGCGCGCTGGCCCTCTTCCGCGCCGCGATGAAGCGCGGCGAAGGCCCGCTCTTCTACCCGCACGGCGCGCGCCACCTGACGCCCGAGGGCGCGGCGCTGTTGAGCGGGGAGACGATCCGCCGCATAGAGGCAAGCGGCGCCCTCGCCGGCTGCCACGGCAGAGCGGGACAGACGGTGCAGGCGGGGCTTGCAACGATCCCAAGGACTGGCGTGTGAGCGGCGGGCCTGTGGAACGCAGCGCGGGCGGATTGGTGTTGGGAGTGCTGAGACAAGCTACTCCGCGGTGCGGAGCATCGCTGAGAGCCGCATCTGTGAAACGCATGAGGATGTCCTGATGGGCTTCAATAGGCCTCTTCATGGGTTGCGTGGGGTCGCCTCTCTGATGGTGTTCTTCGCGCACATCTCCTATGGATTTTATAATCATTTCTATAACCAGAACGCTGTCATGGCATTCGTGGTTGGCCATTTTGCTCATGTGGGTACGTTTGGTGTAGAGTTATTCTTTGTAATCAGTGGATATGTGATTGCATCAAGTTGCCTCAATTATGCTCCAATGGAGTTTTTTGGACGTCGATTTTTGCGCATCTATCCGCTTTTTTTAATGTTTACGCTCCTGTATTTCGTGCTGAATTATTACTTTCCGCATGAGGTGGACCGCGGAGATTTGAAAGGATTGCTTTTAAATCTCGCATTTTTAAATCTGTTCCTGGGAACGAGCCCATTAACGCCTAATGCGTGGTCTGTTACGTTTGAGGTTTGGTGTTACGTCGCCACATATCTCATCATTTATAGCTTATTCAGGCGTGCCGACCGATTTAATCCCTTCCTGGCTATACTTGCTATCGCCTTTGCGGGATATATGGTCGCAGTTTACGACATTACCGCTTATTTTGCAGGTGGCTGTGTGCTATTCTATGTGAATGGCGTCATATTGCGGAACAGCTATAAAATAAAACATAAGTCCATGTGGATCACAATATTGTTAATTGTTATTGTAGTTATGGCTGCTATTTGGAAGTTTCCTCCAAAGACCTATTTTGAAGTTCCAAACACGCAGATGGCTAGCTTTATTCTTCTTGTGTCTACGCTCGCATTTGTTTTTCTTCGTGCTCCACGAAGACAATATATACTCACAAGCCCTGCTTGCCAAATTTTTGAGGTTTATGGGAACGATAAGCTATTCCCTCTATCTGGCCCACCCCTACACCTATCTAGTCATTCGGCAGATCGGGTATAAAATTAGGCTTGGCTCTTATCCTTGGGAATTCTCATTCCCGGTCTACTTTTTGGCAAATGTTGCTCTGGCATTAGGTGTTTCTTGGATTGTCCATAAAGTTGTCGAAATTGGGCCGTATCGACTCGTATATCAGAGCCGGATTTACCGGCAGCCAGATACAAAGATGGCTTGATCGCGTGGTCGCCACTTTGAAAATGGAACGGGCGCGGGCGGGAGTGATTTCTCGCCGTCGCGTACTGAATAGCGCTCCGGATCCAATGTCGGATTCCTTCAACGTTTCTATGTCAGTGCGCGCGAGGCAGGGGAGGGCTAGCGCGCCGTCCTTGTTTCGCGCCTTAGCGAATCGGCGCGAAGGATTACTCTTCCGGCTCCGCGTCGGGAGGCGCTTGCGAGCGGGAGGCTGCCGCCCAGTTGAGCGGAGAGGCGATACGACGCATAGAGAACGCTGCGTCCTCGCTATCCGCCGCGGCGGCTTGAGAATGCGGCGCGGGTGCGCCAGCGGTGCTTTAGGGGTTGGCGTAAAAGCGGCGGACCTGTGGATCGCCGTGCGGACCGATTGATGTTGGAGTGCTGAGATGAATCAGGCAATCGCATATCGTCAGCCTCACAGGGCTCTTAGCGGGGCGGCGCCTCGCAAGCGACCGCTTCATCGATATATGCTTCTCGCCTTCATGGTTGCGATCTGCATGCCGATCACGATTGCCTTCTATGCGGGGTCGCTGCTTATCACTCCCTACCGCATATTTATGATCGCCTGCCTGCCGTATCTCATGTTCACGCTTTTTGCCGATCGCTCACTAAAGTTCGGTCCGGCTGACGTGTTGATGTTGGCGTTTGGCCTTTGGTCCGTCGGGTGTATTTTGCATAATATATCCGACGGTACGCAGAGGGCCGGTCAATATTGGATCGAAACGGTCTCCGCGTATATCTTAGCGAGAGTCACACTCCGCTCTGTTGCGGACGTTCTCTATTTTCTCAAGCTCGTTTTGGTAGCAAGTATCATCGCATTCATAATTGCTGTTCCTGAAGCAATTACGCACAAGAAGTTTCTCCTTGAAATAACATCACGTATGACTGGTATGCATTATTTTGAGTACGCTCCCGGAACCGATGTTCGGCTTGGCATGAGGCGGCCTCAAGCATTCTTCGCGAATACCATTCTCTACGGTGTTTTCTGCGCCAGCTGCGTAGCAATGTTTTGGTACACAGCTCAGAACAACTTTTCCCGGATCTATAAGGTAGCGGTGCTTGCTATCGCGACTTTTTTCTCGCTTTCATCTGCTCCATTGCTTGCGGTCAACGTCCAAATCGTGATGATCATAGGCGAGTATCTTACTAGGGGTATAAAAGGGCGTGCGCCTCTTACGATATCGCTGGGTGTGATCGTAACAGTCCTGATGAATTTGCTTACTACTTCTGGTGTTGTGGGTTTTATCGTTAACCACCTTACCTTTAATTCTGGCTCCGCCTATAATCGAGTTAACATTTGGAACTGGGGTTGGTTTAATATCAAGCAACATCCTATTTTTGGTTTGGACGCTGACAATTGGATCCGTCCAACGTGGATGAAGCCGTCGTGTGATAATTTTTGGATCGTGATCACGATGCTGGGCGGAATTCCTGCTCTGACTTTTATGATTTTAACTATGCTCATCACGATGTGGAAGCTTGGGCATATAGACGTTAGGCGTCTCCCTCCGATATATGCGAAGCTACGGATGGGGTGGTTTTTCTCGTTTATTGCTCTCGCATTCACCGGCTTTTCAGTCATGTTCTTCGGAGCAATATCGCCGATGTATTATTTCATGATAGGAATCGGTGGAGCCCTCATTCCGATCTATGATCGAGCGAACAGGTTGGCACGAGATCGGTAGGATTAATTAAACTGCTGTTGGACTTGTCGATCTGGATCCTCTTCGGGATGTGCGTTGAGGACGCTTCTTAATCAAGATGTTTCGGGTATGCAGGCCCTCACGTGGTAGGCTTGCTATCGATGCCAACTCATTGGACTAGGGTCGGGACCCATAAACAGGATTCCCTTGGCGTCGGGAATGTGATTCAGCCTCCTGATTGATCGGGAGCGTGCGTTGTCGGGCGAGTTTTGGTTGAGCGACGGGC
>Ga0180222_1001160_pt1 | contig 30086 bp, 35 predicted proteins | sample eDN5th37CKraftOP_FD_151336 | JGI IMG/M metagenome (GOLD analysis project Ga0180222, IMG submission 151336) | Enriched Organic Plus compost microbial communities from Emeryville, California, USA - eDNA 5th pass 37_C Kraft OP (version 2) (version 2) ...
GCGGCGCGGACGTCATCCTCCGTCAGCGCGCCACGTCCGCGAAGCTTGTCGAACACGCCTGTCAGGCGATCGCTCAGGGACTCGAACATCGACACCTCTTGTCGCGGGAAACCCGCAGGAAAGCTTGAGCATGCCCCAAACGACGAACACGCCGGCGGGCGAAACCTCGCCGGCCAGCGTCGATCCTTGGACCATCTCACCGCGCCCTGTGGAACGGCCAACCCATGGATGTCATCGGGGCACCGAACGGCGCAAGCCGCCCGGTTGCTGTGGCGCGCTTAGGGGAAAATGCGCGGGAAGGCAAGGGAAAGGCGGCAGGCCGTGGACTTTCGCGCGCCTCGCGCCTACATGGCGGCCATGGGCATATTCAGGAAAATGCACGGCCTCGGCAATGATTTCGTGGTGATCGACACGCGGGAAACGCCTGTCGTCATGACGGAGGCCCGCGCGCGCGCCATTGCCGAGCGGCATACCGGCATAGGCTGCGATCAGTTGATCGTCATCGGCCCGTCGGATCGCGCCGACGTGTCGATGCGCATCTTCAACGCCGATGGCTCGGAGGTCGCGGCCTGCGGCAATGCGACGCGCTGCATCCCGCTGTTCGTCGGGCAGGACGTGCTGATCGAGACACAGGCCGGTCTGCTCGACGCGCGCCTCACCGACAGCGGCGCCAGCGTCGACATGGGCGCGCCGCGCTTCGATTGGGCGGCGATCCCGCTCGCCTATGCGATGGACACGCTGGCGATGCCGGCCAGCTGGGAGGATTTGCCGCCGCCCTCCTGCGTCAATGTCGGCAATCCGCATGTGATCTTCTTCGTGGACGATCTGGAGGCGGTGGACACCGCCCGGCTCGGCGCGCTGATCGAGCAGGACCCGCTGTTCCCGGAGCGGGTGAACGTCAATTTCGCGCAGCTCCTCGATCCCCGCCATATCCGCCTGATCGTGTGGGAACGCGGGGCGGGCCTCACCCGCGCCTGCGGCACCGGCGCCTGCGCCACCGCCGTCGCCGCGATCCGGCGCGGGCTGGCGACAGGCCCGGTGACGGTGACGCTGCCCGGCGGCGATCTCGTCATCGACTGGGCGCCGGGCGGCACCATCCGGATGACCGGACCCGCCACCTCCGTTTTCGCGGGCGAGGCCGACTGGGAAAGTTTCGATGTTTGAACGGCACCAGCCCGCTCCCCGTCAGTTTGAAACGAAACATCCGGGGGATGTTTCGTGGATACTGGCCGGCCTCCCAATAGGATACCATGTCTGGGTGGCCGGGTGGGGGAGGGGGCTGGTGCGGAACCCTGACTTATGACCGAACCGACGCTCATCACCTTCGGTTGCCGCCTCAACATTGCGGAAAGCGAAGCGATGCGCGGCCTTGCGCAGGGGCAGGACGATCTCGTCATCGTCAACAGCTGCGCGGTGACGGGCGAGGCGGTGCGGCAGGCGCGGCAGGCGATCCGCCGCGCGAAGCGGGAGCGCCCGGACGCGCGCATCGTCGTCACCGGCTGCGCCGCGCAGACCGATCCCGCGATGTTCGCGGCGATGCCGGAGGTGGACAGCGTTCTGGGAAATCGGGAAAAGCTGAAAGCGGAAAGCTTCGCGCCCGAACCGCAGAAAGTGCGCGTCTCCGACATCATGGGCGTGCGCGACACCGCGCCGCATCTCATCACCGCCTTTGCCGAGCGCGCTCGCGCCTTTGTCGAGGTGCAGAATGGCTGCGACCATCGCTGCACCTTCTGCATCATCCCCTATGGCCGGGGGAACAGCCGCTCCGTGCCCGCGGGCGCGGTGATCGACCGGGTGAAGGCGCTGGTGGACGAAGGCTATAAGGAAATCGTCCTCACCGGCGTCGACGTGACCAGCTATGGCGCGGACCTGCCCGGCGCGCCTACCCTCGGCAGCCTGGTCGAGCGGCTGCTGACCCATGTGCCGGGCCTGCCGCGCCTGCGCCTCTCCTCGCTCGACAGCGTGGAGATAGACGACCGGCTCTTCGCGCTCGTCACGCAGGAAAAGCGGGTGATGCCGCATCTGCACCTCTCGCTTCAGGCAGGCGACGACATGATCCTCAAGCGCATGAAGCGCCGCCACAGCCGCGCCGACGCCGTCCGCATGGTCGAGAGGCTGAAGGCGATCCGGCCGGAAATCAGCATCGGCGCCGACATCATCGCCGGTTTCCCGACCGAGACCGAAGCCATGTTCGCCAACAGCCTCTCGCTCGTCGCCGACTGCACCATCGTCCACGGCCATATCTTCCCCTACAGCCCGCGAGCAGGCACGCCCGCCGCGAAGATGCCGCAAGTGGACAAGGCCGTCATCAAGGACCGCGCCGCCCGCCTGCGCGCGGCCTGCGCCGCCAACCGCGCCCGCTGGCTCGCCTCGCTGGTGGGGACGGAGCAGCAGGTGGTGGCCGAGGGCGACGGTTCCTGTGGCCATGCCGAGAATTTCGCGCCCGTCCGCCTGCCGCGCGTGCTGGAACGCGGAGAAATCGCCCGCGTCGCCATCAGCGGGGTTGAGAAAGACCGGCTGATCGCGCAAGAGGCCAGATATGAGTGATTCCGCACCCAAGAGCTGGCGCGACAAGCTGTTCGGCGGCCTGAAGCGCACATCCGAGAAGCTGGGCACCAACCTCACCAGCGTCTTCACCAAGGCCGCGCTGGACGAGCAGACACTGGACGAGATCGAGGAGGCGCTGATCGTCTCCGACCTCGGCCCGGCGATGGCGCTGCGCATCCGCGACCGGCTGGCCGAGGGCAAGTTCAACAAGGTGCTGACCGAGGAATATATCCGCGAGATCATCGCCGAGGAGATCGAGAAGGTGCTGACCCCGGTGGCGCGGCCGCTGGAATTCAGGGCCGCGCGGCCGCAGGTGATCCTCGTCATCGGCGTCAACGGATCGGGCAAGACGACGACCATCGCCAAGCTCGCCAAGCGCTTTCAGGAACAGGGCCGCTCGGTCATGCTGGCGGCGGGCGATACCTTCCGCGCCGCCGCGATCGGGCAGCTCAAGGTCTGGGCGGAACGCATCGGCGTCCCCATCGTCGCGGGCAAGGAAGGCGGCGATGCGGCCGGTCTCGCCTTCGAGGCGGTTCGCCAGGCGACCGAGCAGAATATCGATATCCTGATCGTCGATACGGCGGGCCGCCTCCAGAACCGCAGCGAGCTGATGGACGAGCTGGCGAAAATCCGCCGCGTGCTCGGCCGCCTCGACCCGGCCAGCCCGCATGACGTGGTGCTGGTGCTCGACGCCACCACCGGCAACAACGCGCTGTCGCAGATCGAGGTTTTCAAGGAGGTCGCGCAGGTGACGGGCCTCGTGATGACCAAGCTCGACGGCACCGCGCGCGGCGGCATGCTGGTCGCCGCGGCGGAGAAATACGGCCTGCCCATCCATGCGATCGGCGTGGGCGAGACGATCGACGACCTGCGCCCGTTCGACCCGGCCGACATGGCGAAGGCGATCGCGGGGAGCGCCTATGCCTGACATCGACACGCCTCCCGCGCCCGCAGGCAAGCCCGCGCATAACGGCAATCTCAGCCTCGCGCTCGATTTCGGGCCGCTGCTGATATTCTTCGTCGCCTATAAATTCTGGGGAATGATCACCGGCACCGGCGCCTTCATGGCCGCCATCGCCGTCGCGGTGGTGGTGTCGAAGGTGAAGCTGGGCCGCGTGTCGCCGATGCTGTGGCTGTCGGCGGTGCTGATCCTGTTCTTCGGCAGCCTCACCATCTATTTCCACGACGAGCGCTTCATCCAGATCAAGCCGACGATCATCTACGGCTTTTTCGCCGCGATGCTGCTCATCGGCCTCGCGCGGGGCAAGCCGCTGCTCAAATATCTGTTGCAGGCGGCCTATGACGGGCTGTCGGAGGAAGGCTGGATCAAGCTGTCGCGCAACTGGGCGATCTTCTTCATCGCCATGGCGGTCGCCAACGAGATCATGCGCGCAACGCTGAGCTTCGACACCTGGCTGGCGGTGAAGGTGTGGGGGGTGACGATCGTGTCCTTCCTCTTCGCCGCCGCCAACATCCCGATGCTGATGAAATATGGGCTGAAGCTCGACAAGGGCGAAACGGTCGAGGAAGCCGCCGCGCAGGGCGACCCGCCGCAGGGGTAAGGGCCAGCCCGAACGACAGGAATCATCGAAGACATCAAATGAAGGCCATCCTCCCCTTGATTGTGCTGGCGCTCTCACTTGGAGCATGCGCGCCAAAGGCTCGGTGTGACCAGACGCCCGCTGAAGTTGAAAAGGCGATCAAGGATCGCATGCTGAGGTCAGCCGGAAACAATCCGGAGAAGCGAAAAAATGTCGAACGGCTTTCGTTCGAGAACAATCCGCCGCGCCTGACTACAATAACGGGGAGTCAGGAACTGTACTGGGTCAGCAATTTTATTCTTCCCAATGATAGCGGCAGCAAGGACGACTATGTGGTCATAATGCATTGCGACGGGGCCATCGAGATCAGCATCGATCCGGGCGGCGGCTGACAGGGCGGGCGATCCGCGTGGATCGCTCCCCGCTGCTGCGTTTCTCCACTTCCCTGCTTCTCCCGGTCGCCGACCCTATCGGCTGGCGGAAGCGGTCGCATGATGCAGACGCCCCCTCGCCCGCCCTCGCTCAATCCTCCGCGCCGACCACGGCGCGAATCTTGTCCCGCACCGCCTTGATCCGCTCCACCGCTTCCGAGAAGGTCGCCACGTCGGTGCGGCTGCCATTGGCGCGCGCGTCGCGGACCGATTCCTCATAGCCTTCCAGATCGGCCTCCAGCGCGTCGATCAGGATTTCCGCCTCGTCCGCCGTGAAGGTGAAGCTGTAGCTGTCGTTCATGAGACTTTCCTTCCAATGAGGAAGGCCGCCCCTTGCGGAAGCGGCCTTGCCATGATGATCCGTGTCGGCCCGGAAAAGGCGATCAGGCGGGCTGATCGGCGCGCGAAACGCCCTGGCCGTCCAGATTCTGCGACACGAAATCCCAGTTCACCGCATTCTTCAGCAGCATTTCCGCATAGGTCGGGCGTGCGTTGCGGTAATCGATATAATAGGCATGCTCCCACACGTCGAAGATGAAGAGCGGCTGCACGCCGTCATGGGCGACCGGCGTGTCGGCGTCGTGATAGGAGGTCACCTCCAGCTTGCCGTCCTTCAGGTTGAGCGCGGCCCAGCCGCTGGCGAAATGGCCGACGGCCTCCGCCTGCAGCTTCTTGATCAGTTCGTCGGTGCTGCCGAAGGCCTCGTCGATCTTCGCCTGCAATTCGGCGCTCGGCGTGGTCGGCGTGGGCGACAGGCACTGCCAGTAGAAGCTGTGATTCCAGATCTGGCCGACCTGGTTGAACAGGCCGCCCTTGGAGGAGCGGATCAGCTCGACCAGCGACTTGCCCTGCAACGCCGGGTCGGCCGCCACCAGCTCGTTCGCCTTCACCACATAGGCGTTGTGATGCTTGCCGTGATGATAGTCGAAAGTCTCGACCGAGATCAGGTCGCCAAAGGCGTCCTTGGCATAGGGAAGGGCGGGAAGTTCAAAAGCCATGTGACGTTCTCCTCTTTTTTCCGTGCATCCCCCGCCAACGCGGGAGAGGACGCAAGGTTCAAGACTCTTATGCCCCTGCGTAATCGACATGCTCAGGCTAATTTGCAAGCCGCAATTGGGCAAAGTTTTCGTTTACTGTGATCGAGTGCGGCTATGGCGATCAGCCCAGCCCATATTTGCGCATGCAATGGCGCAACTGGTCGTAGCTCAGGCCCAGCGCCTTCGCCGTCGCGCGCTGGTTGTGGCGATGGCGGGCCAGCGCCTGCTCGATGAGGCCGCGCTCATAGGCGGCGACCGCCGCGCGCAGCCCCCCGGACGGGAGGGCGGCGGGCGACTCGGTGGCGGGCGGGGCGGCGGGCGCGGACTTGGCCGGCGACGGGGACGGGGCCTGCGCACTCCCCTCCCCTCCGGCGGGCGCCCAGGGGGAGGCGAAGGGATCGAGCGCGATCGCGCCGACCGGCCGCTCCTCGTCGGGCCAGCGATAGACGGCGCGTTCCACCACATTGCGCAATTCGCGGACATTGCCCGGCCAGTCATGCGCCTCCAGCAGCGCCATCATCTCCACCGAAAAGCCGGGCCAGCCCTGCCAGCCCAGTTCCGCCGCCATGCGCCGCCCGAAATGCTCGGTCAGCACCGCGACATCTCCGTCGCGTGCGCGCAGCGGCGGCAGCGTGATGACCTCGAACGACAGCCGGTCGAGCAGGTCGGCGCGAAAGCGCTGCGCGGCGGCGGCGCGCGGCAGATTCTCGTTGGTCGCGCCGACGATCCGCACATCGACCGAAATCGGCCGCGACGCGCCGATGCGCGTCACCTCGCCATATTCGACCACGCGCAGCAGCCTTTCCTGCGCCGCCATCGACAGCGTGCCCAGTTCGTCGAGGAACAGCGTGCCGCCGTCCGCTTCCTCGAATCGTCCCGCCCGCGCCCGCGTCGCGCCGGTGAAGGCGCCCGCCTCATGACCGAACAGCTCCGCCTCGATCAGCGTTTCGGGCAGCGCCGCGCAGTTCATCGTCACCAGCGGCCGGTCCCAGCGGTGGGACAGATGGTGCAGCCGCTGCGCGATCAGTTCCTTGCCGGTGCCGCGCTCGCCGATCACCAGCACCGGCCGGTCGAGCATCGCCGCCCGCCCGGCCTGCTCGATCGCATCGAGAAAGGGCAGGGACTGGCCGATGAAGGAAGGTCGATCCATAATGCCGAATATTGGCATTTTTCGCTAACTATTGGCAAATATTATTTCCCTGTTTTCCGGCTCACCGACCGAAAATGGCGGAAACCCGCCGCTTCCTGAAATTGGCACGCCTCATGCAATTTCATGGGCATGACCCGTGGCGGAACGCAGCGGGCCGAAAATTCAGGATCAGGGGAAGACAGATGAGCATCACCACCAGCATTTTCCACAGCACCAGCCGCCACCTCGTCGCGAGTGCGCTGGCCCTCTCGCTTGGCCTCGGCCTCGCCGGCGCCGCGCAGGCCAGGGACGATGGCGCCGATTTCCGCGCCCGCGTCGAAAAGGGCATCGACCGCACGATGCGGCTGCCCAATGCGCCCGACGAGCGCCGCCGCGATGTCGTCACCGTTGCCGTCACCCTCGACCCCGCCGGAAAGATACTGGCCACCGACATCGTGCAATCGGCCGGCTGGAAGGATTTCGACCAAGAAGCGCTGCGCACCGCGCGCGCCATTGCCTACCCCGCTCCCGGCCGCACCGTCACCGTCGCGATGGTGCTCGGCTTCAACCGCACGGTGACCGCCGACATGCAGAAGAAGGCGGAGCGCAAGGTCCTGGCCTGGCGCGAGGAACAGCGCGTGATGCTGGCCAACAAGACCGGTGCCCGGCAACCCGACAGCTGAGCATCGCCGCCGGGGCGGAGGGTATAACCGTCCCTTGCGCTCCGCCCCGGCAAACGGGATTATAGAGACGTTGAAGGAGTGAACCGACCATGGGTATTTTTTCCCGCACCCGCGACATCATCGCCGCCAATGTGACCGACATGCTCGATCGCGCGGAAGACCCGGCGAAGATGATCCGCATGATCATCCTCGAAATGGAGGAAACCCTCGTGGAGGTGCGGGCCTCCGCCGCGCGCACCATCGCCGACCAGAAGGAGATGCGCCGCGCCATCGCCAAGCTGGAGGTGGCGCAGGCGGGATGGACCGAAAAGGCCGCGCTCGCGCTGTCGAAGGACCGCGAGGATCTGGCCAAGGCCGCGCTGGTCGAGAAGCAGAAGGCCGCCGACATGGCCGCGCAGCTGGCAGGCGAGATCGCCGAGCTGGACGAGGCGCTGACCGCCGCCGAGGACGATATCTCCAAGCTGCAGATGAAGTTGCAGGAGGCGCGCGCGCGGCAGAACAGCCTCGTCAAGCGCATGGAAGGCGCGCAGAACCGCATCCGCCTGCGCGAAATGTATGCGGGTGAGCGCACCCGCGAGGCCTTTGCCCGGTTCGAGCTGCTCGAACGCCGGGTCGACCTGGCCGAGGGCCATGCCGAGTCGCTCAGCTTGGGCGCCCGGCCCAGGACGCTGGAGGAGGAGATCGCCGAGTTGCGCATGAACGACAAGGTCGAGGCGGAACTGGCCGCGCTGAAGGCCCGTTCCTCCGGCACGGCGGACGCCCCGGCGGCCCCTGCGCCGCAGGATGGCGCCGACAGGACGGAAGGCTGATCCGATGGAGGATTTCCTGCTTCCCGTCATCATCGTGGGGATGCTGTTCATCGGCCTGCCGTGGATCGTCCTCCACCACCTCACCAAATGGCGCGCCGCCTCCAGCCTCACCCGCGACGACGAGATGATGCTGGACGCGCTGCACGACACCGCCCGGCGGCTGGAGGAACGCCTCATCACCGTGGAGCGCATCATCGCCGCCGATTACCCGGACTTCAAAGGGCCCGACTTCACGCCGAGGCGCGCCCCGTCCCCGCTCGACGCCGGGCCGGACGCCGACCCGAACCCCTATCGCAGGAGCAACTGACATGAGCGCGAGCCGCACCAAATTCTACCTCGACAAGCAGAACGGCAAATGGCTGGGCGTCTGCTCCGGCATCGCCGACTATACCGGCCTCGACGTCACCTGGGTCCGCGTCGGCGCGATCGTGCTGACGGTGCTGGGCGGGTTTCCGTGGACGCTGATCGCCTATTTCGTCGCCGCATGGCTGGCCTCGCCCAAGCCGCTCGACCTCTACGACACCAGCGAGGACGCTCAATTCTGGCAGGGCGTGCGCACCAACCCCCGCCGCAGCGCAAAGGAAGTGCGCGCCCGCTTCCGCGACATCGACCGGCGCCTGTCGGATATCGAGCTGCACTATACCAGCGCCAACGCCCGCCTCGCGCGGGAGATCGACTCGCTGCGCTGACGGCGCGCGGGCAAGGCTTACGAAGGGGACACGGGATGAATCCATTCGAAATGGTGGTGCTGATCGTCGCGATCGTCGTCGCGGGGCGGGTGCTGGTTTCCCGCTATGCCCGCACCGGCGCGGCGGACATGACCGCCTCCTCCTCCCCGGCGGAGGCGGAGGAGTTGCGCGCCGAGATCCGCCGGCTGAAGGATCGCGTCGCGGTGCTGGAACGGCTGGCGACCGACGACACCGCCCGGCTGGACCGCGAGATAGAGAAGCTGCGCGACCAGCCATACCAGCCATGATGACGAGCGGAGGGCTGGCTGCCATAGCCCCACCGTCATGCTGAACTTGTTTCGGCATCCATCGAGCCCGACAGACCGCTGCTCAATCCGGAGAAATGGACCCTGAGCCGGAGGCCCAGCGCAGCTAAACAAGTTCAGCATGACGATAAGGCAAAGGTCCGCTTCCAGCCGCAACCCGCCACCCCATCGCCTCCATTCCATTAGGGGGCTTACGCCGCGCGATTTTCCGCCTATATCGCCGCCATGTCCGACACAGTCTCGCCCCTTGCCGACCTCTATGAGGAATATGAGTTTCTCGACGCCGATGATCGCTACCGGCTGCTGATCGACCTCGGCAAGGCGCTGGAGCCGATGCCCGACGCGCTCAAGACCGATGCGACGCTGGTGCGGGGTTGCTCGGCGGCGGTGTGGGTCTACCCCACGCTGCTGGACGACGGGCGGCTCCATTTCCTCGCCGACAGCAATGCGGCGATCACCAAGGGCATCATTGCGCTGGTGTTGCAGACGGTGCAGGACCGCCTGCCCGCGGAGATCGGCGCGGTCGACATAGAGGGCGCGCTCGCGCCGTTCGACCTGCGCAACCAGCTTTCCTCCAACCGCACGCAGGGCATCCCCAACATGATCACCCTGATCCGCCAGACGGCGGCGCGCTACGCGTGAGGGGATCTAGTCCGGTTTGGATGGAGAGCGGACTTCCGCCTATACCGTCACCCCAGCGAAGGCTGGGGTCGCAGGCCATGCCGCGCGCCGCCTCGTGAGATGCCAGCCTTCGCTGGCATGACGGGATAGGAATGGCAGGAATTGGCCGAAATCAGCCATGCCGCCAGCGCCTTTTTCCGAAGTTTCGAACCAATCGAATTGACCCTCGGCCCGCGCACCCCATATGGGCGCGATGGTAAAGCTCTCCGTTCTCGATCTGGTGCCCGTCGTCGAAGGCGGCACCGTGTCCCAGGCCCTGGCCAACGCCGCCGACCTCGCCGTCCATGCCGAGGCGCTGGGCTATCACCGCTACTGGACGGCGGAGCATCACGGCATGCCCGGTATCGCGTCGGCCGCCACCTCGGTGGTGCTCGCCCATATCGGCGCAGCGACGAAGAGCATCCGCATCGGCGCGGGCGGCATCATGCTGCCCAATCATGCGCCGCTCGCCATCGCCGAGCAGTTCGGCACGCTCGACGCGCTGTTCCCCGGCCGCGTCGATCTCGGCCTCGGCCGCGCGCCGGGCACCGACCAGCATATCGTCCGCGCGCTGCGCCGGACCCTTGCGAGCGGGGCGGAACGTTTCCCGCAGGATGTGCTGGAATTGCAGGCCTATCTGGCGGGCGACCCCAGCCCCGGCTTCGAGGCGGTGCCCGGTGCGGGCAGCCATGTGCCGATCTGGATATTGGGATCGAGCCTCTTCGGCGCGCAGCTCGCCGCCCATCTCGGCCTGCCCTATGCCTTCGCCTCCCACTTCGCGCCCGACGCGCTGGACGAGGCGCTGCACGTCTATCGCCGCGACTTCAAGCCCTCCGCGCAGTTGCGCGAACCGCTGGTGATGGCGGGCTTCAACGTCTTCGCCGCCGATACGAAGGAGGAAGCGGACCTCATCGCCTCTTCGATGATGCAGAGCTTCGTCGCGCTGCGCAGCGGCCAGCCCGCGCGGATCAGGCCGCCGGTGCCGGGCTATTATGACAGCCTGCCGGAGCCCTTCCGCGCGATGCTCGCCCATATGATGCAGACATGGAGCATCGGCACGGTGGAGGATGTGGCGCGCGACCTCGCCGCCTTCGTCCGCCGCACGCGGGTGGACGAGATCATCCTGGGCGGCATGATCCACGATCCCGCCGCGCGGCGCCGCTCCCTCACCCTCGCGATGGAGGCGGCGCGGCAGGCGGATATTCTCTCCGCGTGACCGCTCGCCCCCCTTGCGCGCACCGCATTAACCGGTAATAGCCGGACGATGGACCGCATCATCATCCGCGGCGGCAATCGCCTGACCGGCCGCCTCCCCATCTCCGGCGCCAAGAACAGCGCGCTGACCCTGCTGCCCTGCGCGCTGCTGACCGATGAGCCGGTGACGCTGCGCAACCTGCCGCGCCTCGCCGATGTGGACAGCTTCGGCCATCTGCTCAACCAGCTCGGCACCTCGACGATGATCGAGGGCGCGCGGCCGGAGGATTTCGGCCGGGTGATGACGCTGCGCGCCGGGCGGATCACCTCGACCGTCGCCCCCTATGACATCGTGCGCAAGATGCGCGCGTCGATCCTCGTGCTCGGCCCGCTGCTCGCCCGCGCGGGCGAGGCGACCGTGTCGCTGCCCGGCGGCTGCGCGATCGGCAACCGGCCGATCGACCTGCACCTGAAGGCGCTGGAGGCGTTCGGCGCGATCATCGAGATCGCAGCGGGCTATGTGAAGGCGACCGCGCCCGACGGCGGCCTGCCCGGCGGCGACTTCACCTTCCCGGTGGTGTCGGTCGGCGCGACCGAGAATGCGCTGATGGCCGCCGTGCTGGCGAACGGCACCTGCGTGATGCAGAACGCCGCGCGGGAGCCGGAGATCGTCGACCTGTGCAAGCTGCTCGTCGCGATGGGCGCGGATATCGAGGGCATCGGCACCGACCGCCTCGTCGTCCACGGCAAGCCGCGCCTGCACGGCGCCACCTATGCGGTGATGCCCGACCGCATCGAGGCGGGCAGCTATGCCTGCGCGGCGGCGATCACCGGCGGCGATGTCGAGCTGGTCGGCGCCCATGCCGACGACATGCAGGCGGTGCTCGCCGCGCTGCGCGACTGCGGCGTCGAGGTCGAGGCGAAGCGCGATTCGATCCGCGTCGCCGCCCATGGCCGGCTGAAGCCGCTGACCCTCTCCACCGCACCCTTCCCCGCCTTCCCCACCGACATGCAGGCGCAGTTCATGGCGATGCTCTGCCTTGCCGACGGCGCGAGCGTGCTGACCGAGACGATCTTCGAGAACCGCTACATGCACGTGCCCGAACTGGCGCGCATGGGCGCGGACATCAGCGTCAACGGCCGCACGGCGGTCGTGCGCGGGGTCGAGAGGCTGACCGGCGCGCCGGTGATGGCGACCGACCTGCGCGCGTCGATGAGCCTCATTCTCGCCGGGCTGGCGGCCGAGGGGGAAACGCAGGTCAACCGCGTCTATCATCTCGATCGCGGCTATGAGCGGCTGGAGGAAAAGCTCTCCGCCGCCGGCGCGGATATCGAGCGCAGCAGCGACGGCTGATCCCCTGCGGCCTATCCTGCCTTGTGCAGGACGACGGCCAGCAGGCGCGCGATCGGCGCCGCATAGCCATCGCCCGAGCCGATCACCTGTTGCGTGACATAGCGCTCGCCGGCGCGATCCCCCACCTGCTCCAGCGCGGAGAGCGGCTGATAGCGGGCGACGAAGAGCGAGCGGTCCGCCTGCCAGATATAGAGCGCGTGGGCGACAAGCTCCTCGATCCGCGCATCCCGGCACAGGATGATGTCCCCTTCGCGCAGGTCGGCCGCCGCATAATCGGACGGCAGGCTGGTCAGCCATCCGGCGTCGGGCTGGCACTGCATCCGCCCCAGCCAGTCCCGGCGAAAGGGATGCCGGTAGAGGGGTTGCCCCTTTCCGGCGATGGCGACAGTCCGCACCTCGAAAAAGGGTATCTGCTCCCATTCCGCGTGGTCGTCCGGCGACAGCGGCGCCGGGACGGCGCCGTTGTCCATTCTGCCGGTCACCAGATGATCGACCGTCACCCCCAGCGCCGCGGCTATACGGACGGCATTGTCCGTCTTGGAGATGCCTCGCTGCACATAATCGCTCAGGGTGCTGACCGGAATTCCGGTTTCCCGCGCCAGCCATCCGAAATCTCGATTTCCGAGCAATCCGATCAGTCTCAATCCCATCGGATTTTGGGTTGTATGCGATTGACGCCTTTTGTTTTTCGGAATATCCGATTTATCGTTACGATATTTCGGAATGATCATATGAAACTTTCCAAGATGCACCCAGAGGATATCAAGGCCGCGATCCGCAAGCGGTTCATGTCGGTCTCCGCCTTCGAACGCCGGTTCAATCTGCCCGCCAAGTCCGTCCACGACCTGCTGCGGGGGCGCCACAGCGCAAGGGTCGAGGAAGCCATTAAATCCGTCATATCGCAGCCTGTTTCCGAATTTTCGAAATCCGAACATTCGGAATATAGTCAAAAGGATGGCGATGCACACCGCCTAAATAACAAGACCCGCTGATGGAGGTTTTCAACAAAGGGGGAAGGGCGAAACGCCCGGTCGCAATTCACGCCATTTCATATCGTTCCGGTTTCGAGGTGCGCGAAGCGCGATCCGCCTCTCCAACGCCGCCGCATCCGTCCCGTTCCCGTGCCGCGCCCCTTGCCCCACGAGGTCGTCATGCGCGTTCCTGACATGAAGCCTCTGCCGGGGGAGAATTTCAGGCTGGGCTGCGCGGTCCTGCTGATCGGCGGCGCCCTGTGCTGGGTTCCGATCCTGATGCTGTTGCTGTGGCTGCTGCTGCCGGAATAACCGCATCCGATCGCACGGCATATTGCCAGCCGGACGGGATCGCCTATCCTCGGGGTTTCGCTACCCTCCGAGGAGAACAGACCATGCCCCAGAATCTCGCCGACATTCCGCTGAAGACGATCAACGGCAAGGAGAGTTCGCTCGCCGATTATCGCGGCAAGGTGCTGCTGGTCGTCAATGTGGCGTCCAAATGCGGCCTTACCCCGCAATATGAAGGGCTGGAGACGCTGCACCGCGCCTATCGCGACCGGGGCTTTGCCGTGCTCGGCTTTCCCGCCAATGATTTCGCCGGGCAGGAACCGGGGACGGATGAGGAAATCAGCGCCTTCTGCACCACCAATTTCGGCGTGGATTTCCCGATGTTCTCCAAGATCGCGGTGACCGGCGAGGGCAAGCATCCCCTTTATGCGGCGCTGACGCAGGCGCAGCCGGACAAGCAGGGCGATGCCGACAGCTTCCGCGAGAAACTGCGCGGCTTCGGCATGACGCCGACCGAGGACCCGGAGGTGCTGTGGAATTTCGAGAAGTTCCTGATCGCCCGCGACGGCAGCGTCGCCGCGCGCTTCACCCCCGGCACCACGCCCGACGACCCGGAACTGGTCGCCGCGATCGAGGCGGAACTGGCGAAATAGCGTAATTCGCTTCTGGCAGTTTGACCGAGAAGCCTCAGGGCCGCCCGCCATTTCGTTCAGGTGGAGCGCCGTTCGCAGGCCCGCATGGAGTTGCGGGCGGCCCTATTCCAGCAGCAGATCGACCAGATGGATGGCAAGGCCCACCAGCCCGCCGACCAGCGTGCCGTTGATGCGGATATATTGCAGGTCGCGCCCGACCGTGCGTTCCAGCCGGTCGGTCACGGTCCGCGCGTCCCAGCCGCGCACCGTTTCGCTCACCAGCTTGACGATGGTGTCGCCATAGCTGGCGGTCATGCCCACCACCGCGCGCCGGGCGAAGCGGTTGACGACGCGCTTGCGCTCCTCGTCCCGTTCCAGCTCGGTACCGATCTGCACCAGCAATTCGCCGAACTTGCCCGCCAGCACCGCCTGCGGATCGCGCGCGGCCTTCAGCATCGCGGCGCGCGCCTGCTCCCACAGTCCGTCGATCCAGCGCTGCATCGCGGGGTTGGCGATGATCTCGTCGCGGATGCGGGCGACGCGCGCCTGCATCTCCGCCTCATGCTGCAAGCGCCCGGCGAGGCTGTCCAGCCCCGCCAGCGCGCGCAGCCGCACCGGATGCTCCGGGTCGTCCTCCATCTCGGCGAGCAGCTTCATCAGCCCGTCGAGGATCGCATTGGCCAGCTTTTCGTCCAGCCCGGTCCAGCGCAATATCGCCCCGGCGCGCTCATGCACCATCGCGCGGATCATGTCGGCATGGGCGTCGAGCGTGCGCAGCGCCCAGCGTATCCCTGTGTCCAGCACCGGCTCGTGCCGCCCCTCGCGCATCGCCGCCTCCAGCGCCTGCCCCAGCAGCGGCGCGAGGTTGAGCGCGGAGAGGCGCTGCACCAGCACGCCCTTCATCATGCCGCCCAAGCGTTCCTGATCCATCGCCTCCAGCATGTCGGCGGCAAGGCGGGACGCGCCCTGCCGGATGCGCGCGCCTTCGAGGCCGCCCTGCGGTTGCGCGAGGAAGCGCCCCACAGCGCCCGCGACATCGAACCGCCCCATGCGCCGCGCGACCACGGTGGGCGTCAGGAAGTTGCTGCGCAGGAAAGCGGCGAGCGCGTCGCCGATCCGGTCCTTGTTGCGGGGAATGATCGCCGTATGGGGAATGGGCAGGCGCAGCGGATGGCGGAACAGCGCGGTCACCGCGAACCAGTCGGCCAGCCCGCCCACCATCGCCGCCTCCGCGAACGCCTGGACGAAGCCCATCGCCGGATGCACATCGGCGAACCACCGCGCGACCAGAAACAGTGCGGCCATCGCCAGCAACAGGCCGGTCGCGACCCTGTAGAGGCGCCGGTCCATCTCCGCGCCGCCATTCGCCGTTGTCGTTATGGCGTTCATCCCTTCCATAACAGCCGAGCTTTCGTCCGGTTGCAAGCCGGAAGCGCAGGCCGGACCACTGGATGGCGTCGCACCGCAGGGTCGAACGCGGCCTTCAGACCATGCCATGCTCCCGCAGGAGCGCCTCTTCGTCGCCCGACACCCAGCCGAAAACCTTCGGTTCCCCGCGCAGCGTCTGGACGAGATAATGGACGTCGAACTCTATCGCCACGTCCGCCCCGTCCTTGCGCGCGTAGCTGGCCGTCCAGCCGACATGGGCCACGCAATGCTGTTCGTCCATCGGGGTGAGGCGGAAGCTGCGTATCCGCATCGCTTTGGTGCCGATCGCGCGATAGCGCGCATATCCCTCGGCCATGACCTGCCTCAGCCGGTCGTCGTTCCGGCCGGTCGCAACCCCGGCGGGCGAGGCCGCGACGAACTCGCTCGCGTAGAGCGCGGCGACCTCCTCCATATCCATGCCGCCGCCGAGTGCGCGGTTGAAGACGCTCTCATACCGGTCGAAGAACGCCCTTGTTTCGGCTTCCATCCTTCGCCCTCCTTTCAGCCATATCCCTGGCGGGCGGGCAGCACCCTATTCGGCGGGCTGCTGCCCCGGTTCCCCGCCCTGCGACGCCTCCCTTTCCTTGTGCGGATCATAGGTCAGCAGGCGGCGCAGGCGCGGCGCCAGCTTCTCTTCCGCGCCGATGGCGAGGCTGAAGGCGGAGGGCACGATGATGAGGGTCAGCAGTGTCGAGAGGATCAGGCCGCCGATCACCGTCACGCCCATCGGCGCGCGCCATGCCGCGTCGCCGGTCAGCGACAGCGCGGTGGGCACCATGCCCGCGACCATCGCCACGGTGGTCATCACGATCGGCTGGGCGCGCTTGTGCCCGGCATCGAGGATCGCCGCGCGCCTCGCCACGCCGTTCGCCATCTCCTCCAGCGCGAAGTCGATCAGCAGGATCGAATTCTTGGCGACGATGCCCAGCAGCATCAATATGCCGATCATCACCGGCATCGATACCGGCATGCCCGCCAGATGCAGCGCCAGCGCCCCGCCCAGCGGCGCGAGGATCAGCGAACCGAGGTTGATGAACGGCGGCATCACCCGCTTGTAGAGCAGCACCAGCACCGCCAGCACCAGCAGCACGCCGGAAATGACGGCGATCACGAAATTGGTGATCATCTCGCGCTGCCATTTGGAATCGCCCACGTCCAGCCTGCGCACGCCGTTGGGCAGATCGTTGTAGAGCGGCAGCTTCTCGATCTGCGCCATCGCCTGGCTGCTGACCACGCCGGGCGCGAGGTCGGCGCCGATGACGACGCGGCGCACCTGGTTGTAGCGGCGGATCTCGGTCGGCCCCGCGCCGAAGCTGATGTCCGCGACCAGCTTGAGCGGCACCGACGCGCCGCTGTCGGTCGGCACCGGCATGTTCTGGATCGTCGCTATGTCGCGCCGCGCATCCTCGGCGATCGACACGCGGATCGGCACCTGCCGGTCGGACAGCGAGAATTTGGCGCTGTTCTGGTCGATATCGCCCAGCGTCGCGATCCGCACCGCCTCGCTCAGCGCCACCGTCGTCACGCCCAGCTCGGCGGCGAGGTCCATGCGCGGCTTGATGATGATTTCCGGCCGCTGGATATCGCCGTCGACGCGGGGCGCGCGGATTTCCTTCACCCGGACCATCTGGCCGACCAGTTCCTGCGCAGTCCTTTCCAGCAGTGCCGGGTCGTCGCCGCCCAGCATGATGGTGATGTCGCGGCCGCTGCCGCCGCCGCCGGACTGCGACTGGAAATAGATGCGCGCGTCGGCGACCTGCGCCAGCTTCGGCGCGGTCTGGCGTTCCCAGTCCACGCTGCTGACCTTGCGGTCCTTCCTCAGCGTCAGGTAGATGTTCGCCTCGGTCGGCTCTATGTCGCTGAACGCGGCCTCGACCACATCCTTGTCGGCGGCCAATATGTCGGCCACCTTCTGCGTCACATGGCGCGCCTGATCGAGCGTGGTGCCGGGCACCAGCTCTATCTTCACCTGGCTGTAATCGGCGTTGATCGTCGGCTGGAAAGTGAAGGGCAGGGTCGCGAAGGCGAGGAAGGTCGCCGCCAGCGCGCCGCCGCCGCCCAGCAGCACGACCTTCCACCGATGGTCGAGCGACCAGCGCAGAATGTCCATATAGCGGTCCATCAGCCAGCCTTCGCCATGGCTCGCCTCGCCATGGGCCTCCAGGAAATAGGCGGCGATCATCGGCGTGATCATGCGCGCGACGAGCAGGCTGAGCAGCACCGCGATCACGATGGTCATGCCGAACTGGATGAAGAACTGCCCCGACACCCCCGGCATCAGCGCCACCGGCAGGAACACCGCGACGATCGACATGGTGGTGGCGAGCACCGCGAGGCCGATCTCGTCCGCCGCGTCGAGCGCGGCCTGATAGGCGGATTTGCCCATGCGCATATGGCGCACGATATTCTCGATCTCGACGATCGCGTCATCGACCAGCACGCCCGCGACGAGGCTGAGCGCCAGCAGCGAGATGCCGTTGAGCGTGAAGCCCATCATGTCCATGAACCAGAAGGCCGGTATCGCCGACAGCGGAATGGCCAGCGCGGAAATCAGAGTCGCCCGCCAGTCGCGCAGGAACAGGAACACGATGATGACGGCGAGCACCGCGCCCTCGATCATCGCGGTCAATGCCGAATGATATTGCCCCTTGGTGTAATCGACGCTGGTGAACAGCTGCTTGAACCGGACCTTGGGATATTCCTGCTGGATCTTCTCCAGCTCCGCCGTGGCCGCGTCGAAGACGCCGACATCGGACGACCCCTTGGACTTTTCGAGCGCGATGCTCGTCACCTGCCGCCCGTTCATCAGCGACAGGCTGCGCTGCTCGGCATACATGTCGCGCACGTCGGCCAGCTCATCCAGCCGCACCGAGCGGTTGCCCGGCAGCTGGATCTGCGTCTGCCCCAGCGTGAAGGCGGTCTGCGCATTGCCCAGCACGCGGACCGACTGCTCGGCCCCGGCGATCTCGGTGCGGCCGCCGGCGGCGTTGATGTTGGTCTGGCGCAGCTGCTGGTTGATCTGCGCGGCGCTGACGCCCAGCGCCTGCAACCGCTCCGGCTTCAGGATCACGCGGATTTCCCGCGTCACGCCGCCGCCCCGGCGGGCCGCCGCCATGCCGGGAATGCCGAGCAGCCGCTTGGCCACCGTATTGTCGACGAACCAGCTCAGCTGCTCCAGCGTCATGTCGGTCGCCTCGACGCTGAAATAGGCGATCGGCCCGCCGTCGATGTCGACGCGGGTCACCTGCGGTTCCAATATGCCGTCGGGCAGGTCGGAGCGGATCTGCGACACCGCGTTGCGCACGTCGTTCACCGCGCGGTCGACCGGCGTGCCGATCATGAACTGCACATTGGTGACGCTGACGCCCTCGCTGGCATAGGAGGTGATCTCATCGACGCCGCTGATGCCGCGCACCGCCGCCTCGACCCGCTGCGTCACCTGCGTTTCCAGTTCCGACGGCGCGGCGCCGGGCTGCGACACCTGCACGTTCACCATCGGGAAGCTGACGTCCGGGTTGTTGTTCACGTCCATGCGCATGAACGAGACCAGCCCGGCGAGCAGCAGCGCGGCGAACAGGACGAGCGGCGGGATCGGGTTGCGGATCGACCAGCTCGAAATATTACGGAAGTTCATCCTGAAACCTTTCCGCCGGAACGCAAGCGGCGCCGCGCCGCGCCAGAAAGCGCGTCACGCCCGCCTGCCCGGCCTTCAGCCACGCGGGCCGCCCGGCGTTGCCGTTCCGGCCGCATCCGCCGCCTTTTGCAACTCCGGCTGCACCTTCTGCCCCGGATTGAGGAAGCCGCCGGCGAGGATCACCACCTTTTCCCGGCCGGTCAGCCCTTCGGTCACCGGCACGCCCGCCGCCGACACCTGGCCGACGCGCACGTCGCGCCGTTCGACGACATTGTTGCCGTTGACGATGTAGACATAGCTGCCCTTGCCGTCGTTCTGGATCGCGGATTCGGGCAGCAGCGGCGCCTGCCCCGCGCCGCTGACGATCCGCGCGGAGGCGAAGCCGCCCGGCCGCAGATCCTTGTGATAGGAGAGCAGGATGCGCGCATCGCCCTGCCGCGATTGGGGATCGACCACCGAAGCGATCTGCCAGACGCGCCCCTCATAGCTGCGATTGCCGCCCACCGGCGTCACCGTCGCGGGGATGCCGACCGAAAGGCGCGCCAGATCGGCCTCGCCCACGCGCGCGAGCAATTCCATCTCTCCCCCCTGCGCCATGCGGAAGAGCACGCCGCTGCCGGGGGTGACGACCTGCCCCTTTTCCACCGCACGCGTCAGCACCAGCCCGGCGGCGGGCGCGCGGATGTCGAGGCGGCCGATGCGCGCCTGCTGCTCGCCCAGTTGCGCGCGCGCCACATTGACGCGGGCGACCGCCGCGTCGCGGGCGGCGGTTTTCTGGTCCAGCGTCGCCTTGCTGATGAAACCGCGCGACACCAGCGCCTGCGCGCGGTCCAGCTCGTTCTGGGCCAGCCGCGCATCGGCCTCGGCCACCCGGACCGAAGCGGCGAGCGAGGCGCGCTGCTCGACCTGCACGGACCGCTCCACCCGCGCGAGCACCTGCCCGGCGGTCACCCAGTCCCCGGCCTCGACCAGCACCGCGCTGACCTCTCCGCCCTCGCCGACCACGCCGACCGGCATTTCGCGCCGCGCCGCGATCGTCCCGACCGCGTTCACCACGGTCGCGACATCGCTGGCGCCGGGCACGATCACGGTGACGCGCGGAACCATCATGTCGGGATCGACGGGCGCTGGGCTGCCCGACCCTGATTTCCAATATGCGATCGCGGCAACCAGCAGCAGCAGTCCCGCGCCGATCAGCGCGATCCGCCGCCTGCTCCAGCGCAGCCGGGGGCGATCGGCCGTCAGGCCATCCCCCGTAAACCCGGACTCGAAATTCATGTCAGCCTTTCCCGCACGGGCCACATGCCCGCGATGACGCCCCTGTCATATGATAAGCTGCCTGATGCACGGTCCCGACGCGATGCGACAGCGGGCGGTAAAATGGATCGGGACGCCCGCTAAATCAAGACCGCAAATGCACAGTCGCGCGCCGGATGGCGAATATAATTCGCGCGTGCCTGCCGCGGCAAAGCCGTGTAGCGTCGGCTACACGCGTCCGGCAGGATTGCCGCGTTATTTCCGCGCGGGGCGGAAATTCCTGTTTCCCGCCGCGCTACTCCTCGCTTTCCACGAAAAAGGGGCCGGCCACGAAAAAGGGTTCGGCAAGCCGAACCCTTCCCCGCGCATCCGCGGATGCGCTTTATCTTCTACAGCAAGGCGATCCCCCGTTGGCCCGACAGCAACAGGGATTGCCTTAGCGCACCGACCCGCGGCGGATCAGGTTGACGATCGCCAGCAGGATGATCGCGCCGACCAGCGACACCAGGAAGCTGGTGAGCGAAAGCCCGGCATTGTTGATCGAGCCGCCCGAAAAGATCATGCCGCCGATGAACGCCCCGACGATGCCGACGATGATATTCATCAAAATGCCCTGCTGGGCGTCGGTCCTCATGATGATGCTGGCCAGCCAGCCGATGACGCCACCGATAATGAGCCAGAGTATCAATCCCATCTTGGCATCCTCCTTCCCAGATATGGATCCGTTGCTTCAGAACAGGGATGAAACGGTCGAGCGGAACGATAAGTTCCACGCAGGGCCCTCCGCGCGCGTGGAGGGCGCGGGAAGCGGGCAAGAAAAAACCGCCTGCCGCAGGGCAGACGGTTGTTATTGCAGCCTGAATGCGGGCGGAGGCGGGCGCGGCGATTTTCGGCGCGCCGGACCGTGCGGGCGGCGGCGCGCCCGCCGCTCCCGCCACGCCCGTCTTCCGCCGTCGCCTCAGAAGCGCTGCTGCCGCTCGTAGAGCGACTTGTAGTGCTGGAGACGGGTGACGCGCAGACCGGGCATGCCCGACCGATCGACCGCCCGCTGCCAGCTGGCGAATTCCTCCAGCGTCAGCGAATAGCGCTCGCACGCTTCGTCAACCGTGAGCAATCCTCCGTTGACGGCGGCGACCACCTCGGCCTTGCGGCGGACGACCCAGCGGGTCGTGCCGGGCGACGGCAGCGATTCCAGCGTCAGGGGTTCTCCCAATGGGCCGACGACCTGTGCTGGTCGAATTTTCTGGTTCTCGATCATTCCTACCTCAATCAACAGCGCGGAGCCTTGTTCAAGTTCCTTGGCAGCTCTCTTTTCGACCCAAGCCTTTGACATCGGCTAAAGCCGCGGAGTTAACGCCGCCTTCACTCTATCCCCCACCATTAATTGCCTGGCGACGGCCGGATTGAAGCTGCCGCCAAGAGGTGCGGCATCGACCGGGCCGCAATGGCCCGGCGCGATCGCGCACGCCAGAATATGAACCCAGTCGACAGCCTGCTGCCGGTCCTTCCCGACCGGCAGTCCCTCGGCGAACCATCCAGAGGCGTTGCCCAGACGCCGCTGATCCGCCGCTGCCTTGATATCCGCGAAGGAAACGCGCTCGAAAGGCGCCCACCCGCACGGGCTCAGAGAGAAACCCAGATCCATGAAAGCAAGGCTATCTTCAAATGGATAAGGTAAGGTAAACCGGCGAAGGAAAATTTCGCCCCTCGCCCTTTTCGCGCTGCCGCAGGCCCAATATTTGGGGGTGCATCCGCCGCACCGGCGCATTATATGCGCGCCATGAACGATCCCCTTCCCTTCGCCGATTTCCAGCTGCCGGGACCGATGAGCGCGCGCAAGATCGTCGTCGCCATGTCCGGCGGGGTCGATTCCAGCGTGGTGGCCGCGCTCGCCGCGCGCACCGGCGCGGAGGTGATCGGCGTCACCTTGCAGCTTTACGACCATGGCGCGGCGGTGGGCCGCACCGGCAGCTGCTGCGCGGGACAGGATATCCGCGACGCGCGCGCCGTCGCCGACCGCATCGGCATCGCCCATTATGTGTTCGATTATGAAAGCCGCTTCCGGGAATCGGTGATCGAGGATTTCGCCGCCGAATATATGGCGGGCCGCACGCCCATTCCCTGCGTCAAATGCAATATGGGGGTGAAGTTCACCGACCTGTTCACGCTCGCCCGCGACCTGGGCGCCGACTGCCTCGCCACCGGCCATTATGTGCGCCGCGTCGTCGGCGCGGACGGGCGTGCGCAGTTGCACCGCGCGGCGGACCCGGCCCGCGACCAGAGCTATTTCCTGTTCGCGACGACGCAGGACCAGCTCGATTATCTGCGCTTCCCGCTCGGCGGGCTGCCCAAGGGGCAGGTGCGCGAAATCGCGGCGGAACTGGGCCTTGCCGTGGCAATGAAGCCCGACAGCCAGGACATCTGCTTCGTGCCCGACGGCGATTATGCGAAGGTGGTGCGCAAGCTGCACCCCGATGCCGACGCGGACGGGGAGATCGTCCATCTCGACGGGCGGGTGCTGGGACGGCACAAGGGCCTCATCCATTACACGGTCGGCCAGCGCAAGGGGCTGGAGATCGGCGGCCAGCCGGAGCCGCTCTATGTGGTGAAGATCGACGCCCCCCGCCGCTGCGTGATCGTCGGGCCGAGGGAAGCGCTCGCGGTGGATGCGGCGCGGCTGACCGACATCAACTGGCTGGGCGGGGATTTTTCAGGGCCGGAACCGATATCGGTGCAGGCGAAGGTCCGCTCGCTCGCCAGGCCCGTGCCCGCGCGGCTGGACGGTGACCGGCTGCTGTTCGACCGCCCCGAATATGGCGTCGCGCCGGGTCAGGCCGCCGTGCTTTATGACGGCGACCGGGTGCTGGGCGGCGGCTGGCTGGCCGAGACGACAAGCGTCGCGGATATCGCCCGCGCCTGTTCAAGCTTGTAAATTATACTATCGAGCGGCCCTATCAAGGCTCCATCAGGCATCCATAACCATCCCTGAACCGCGCCTCCGCATGGCCGAACAGCGCGATGCGGGCGGTGACGCGCTTTTCCTCCGGCCGGTCGGTCACGCTGGCCCACCCCGCCTCGCCCGCGACATCCCGCGCGCAGCTTTCCGCGCTGCGTCCGGCGACATAGCGGCAGGAGCAGACATGGCGCGCCGCATAGGCCGAGGATGCCTGCGCCCCGGCCCGCCAGTCGTCCCATTTCCAGATCGCCAGCGCCACCAAAGCGACCAGCAGCAGCGCCGCGCCCGGCTTCGCCCATGCGCTGCGCCTCATGCCGCCGGTGCCCCGATTTCTTCCGCGCAGCGCTGTTTCATTTTCCCCAAATTCCCGTTACACGACCGGCGATGATGGGGAGCATCAACAGCAAAAGCAGGCTCTGTGCAAGCGCCATGCTCATCATCCTGCTGATGCTGAGCGCGGTGGGGCTGCGCGGCCATGCCTGGTCGCGCCCGCCCGCCACCTATGTCACGCTCAAGGGCGGCGAAGGGGTGAGCCGCGTCGCGCTCGCCAGGGCGGTCGAGCCGCTGTTCGACACGCGCAAGGTCGGCACGACGCAGGCGCTGCTGGTGATGCAGGGCGGCAAGCTGATCGTGGAGCGCTACGGCGAGGGCATCGGCCCGGAAACGAAGCTTTTGTCGCGCGGCATCGGCAAGACGGTGACGGCGGCGCTGGTCGGCCTGATGGTGTCGGACGGACGGCTGGCGCTCGACACGCCGGTCCCGGTCGAGGCGTGGAGCCAGCCGGGCGACCCGCGCGGCACCATCACGCTGCGCAACCTGTTGCAGATGACGTCGGGCCTCGAACATCGGGAAGAGGCCGGTCGACCGCAGGAAAGCGACACGGTGCGCATGCTCTACACCGACGGCGCGCAGGACATGGCCGCCTTCGCCGAGGCCAAGCCGATCGCCGACCCGCCGGGCAGCCATTTCCTCTATTCGACCGGCGACACCCTCATCATCGCCGACCTGATGACGCGGATGCTGACCGACAGCAAGCGGCCGGACGCGCGCCGCGACGCGATGATGGAATTCGTCCGGGGGCGGCTGATGGCCCCGGTCGGCCTCGACAGCCTGACGCCGGAATTCGACGCGCGCGGCACGATGATCGGCGGCGCGATGATGCACATGACCGCGCGCGACTATGCCCGCTTCGGCGAGTTCCTGCGCCACCGGGGCCGGGTCAACGGCCATCAGGTGCTCTCCGCCCGCTGGGTCGGCTTCATGACCACGCCTTCACCGCGCAACCCCGCCTATGGCGGCCAGCTCTGGCTCAACCGCGAGGGCAGGGACAATCCGCTGTTCCCCGGCCGGGGATCAAAGCGGATCTTCGCCGCGGTCGGGCAGCAGGGCCAGTATCTGCTGGTCGCGCCCGGACAGGGACTGGTAGTGCTGCGCCTCGGCCTAACCCATGGCGAGGACCGGACGGAGGCGCTGCGCGATGCGCTGGCGCGGTTGGTGGAGCTGTTCCCCAGCGCCTAGCCAGTGCTCGAAATCCACCACTTTCGCGCCGCCCTGAACGGAATACTCACACAGCTTATCTAACCCGGCCCTTCCTCCAGCAGCTTGCGCGCCTCGGCCGCGCGCAGCGGGTCGCCCCCGTTCTCGCCTTGGCCGTCGCGCCCGTCATAGCCATAGGGATCGGGGTGGATCAGGATATCGACGCCCGGAAACTCGCGCCGCAGCGCCTCCTCTATCTGGTCCATCACCTGATGGGCGTGGCGCACCGTCATGTCGGGGTCGACCGAGACATGGAACTGCACGAACCGCTCCGGCCCGCTGGTGCGCGTGCGCATGTCATGGATGCCGCGCAGTTCCGGGTGGCACAGCGCGACGTCGAGGAAATGGCGCCGTTCCTCCACCGACCATTCCCGGTCCATCAGATGATCGACCGCCTGCCCGGCCGCCCGCCACGCGCCCCAGCCCAGCCACAGCGCGATGCCGAGCCCCAGCAGCGGGTCCGCGCCGCGAAAGGAGGGATATTGATCCAGCACCAGCGCGGCGATGACCGACAGGTTGAGCAGCAGGTCGGATTGATAGTGCAGCGCATCGGTGCCGATCGCCAGCGATCCGGTGCGGGCGACGATGCGCTTCTGATAGGCGACCAGCGCGAGGCTGAGCAGGATCGCGACCAGCGATACGCCTATGCCCAGTTCCGGTGCGGCGGACGCGCGGTCCGTCCCCAGACGGCGGATCGCCTGCATCGCGATGCCGACCGCCGCCATGGAGATCAGCGTCACCTGAAACAGCGCCGCCAGCGCCTCCGCCTTGCCATGGCCGAAGCGATGGTCATGGTCGGCGGGCATCGCCGCCCAGCGCACGCCGAGCAGCGTCACCAGGCTGGCGATCAGGTCGAGCGTGGAATCGGCCAGCGAGCCCAGCAGCGAAACCGAGCCGCTGCGCCAGACGGCGGCGGCCTTGAGCAGCATCAGCGCCAGCGCCACGCTCATGCTGGCTATGGCCGCGCGGCGTGTCAGCTGACCGCGCAGGCGCGGATCAGCCGGGGCGCCGGTCATGGATAGAGCATCCCCATGCTCCAGCCGCCGCCCGCGCCGTCGCGGCTGTAGACCCGGCGCTCGTGCAGGCGATGTTCGCGATCCTGCCAGAATTCGATGCGGTCCGGCACGACGCGGAATCCCGACCAGTGCGGCGGGCGCGGCACCTCGCCCCCTTCGTAGCGGAGGCGCGCCGCTTCATAGCGCGCCATGAAGAGGTCGCGGCTTGCCAGCGGGCGGGACTGGTCGGATGCCCATGCGCCGAGCTGGCTGTCGCGGCTGCGCGTGGCGAAATAGGCGTCGGCGGTCGCATCGTCGACGCGCTCGACCGCGCCCTCGATGCGGATCTGCCGCCGCAGCGACTTCCAGTGGAACAGCAGCGCCGCATAAGGATTGGCGAGCAGTTCGCCCGCCTTGCGCCCCTCGAAATTGGTGTAGAAGATGAACCCGCCCGGCCCATGCCCCTTGAGCAGCACCATGCGGACGGACGGCCGCCCGCGCGCGTCGGCGGTGGCCAGCGCCATCGCGTTGCTGTCGTTGAGTTCGGTTTCGCGGGCCTGCCCGTACCAGTCGTCGAACAGGCTGAAGGGATCGTCGTTCATGCGCCGCTTCTAGAACGCGCGGCAAATTCTGTCGAGATCATGCGCTGTTCCCGCTGTTATTTACGACTTGAAGCAAAGGGCGCGGCACGCCACATGTCAGACAGGTTTTCGACTTTCGAATTTGGCAGGAACAACGACTTTGTCAGGAACGACTGGGCAAGATGGCTGATCCCTACAGCATATTGGGCGTTTCCCGCAACGCGAGCGAGAAGGAGATCAAATCCGCCTATCGCAAGCTGGCGAAGGAACTGCATCCCGATCGCAACGCAGACAATCCCAAGGCGGCGGAACGCTTTTCGCAGGTGACGGGCGCCTATGACCTTCTTTCCGACAAGGACAAGCGCGCGCAGTTCGACCGGGGCGAGATAGACGGCGACGGCAACCCGACCGCGCCCTTCGGCTTCGGCGGCGGGGGCGGCTATTCCGCCCATGGCCAGCCCGGCGCGGGCGGCTTCGAGTTCCGCAGCGGCGGGGGCGGCGCCGATTTCAGCGATATTTTCGAGGGGCTGTTCGGCGGCGGCGGGGCGCGTCAGGCGGGCGGCTTCGGCGGCGGTTTCGGCCGGCGCAACGCCCCGCCCCCGCGCGGCGCCAATGTGACCTACCGGCTGGCGGTCGATTTCGTCGATGCCGCCACCCGAGCGACCCAGCGCATCACCTTGCAGGACGGCAAGACGATCGACGTCCGGCTGCCCGCCGGGGTCGAGGACGGCACGCAGATGCGCCTCAAGGGCAAGGGCCAGCCCGGCCCCGGCGGCGCGGGCGACGCGATCCTCACCATAGAGGTGCGCAAGCACCCCTTCTTCACCCGCGACGGCGACGATGTGCGGCTCGATCTGCCGATCACCCTTGCCGAGGCGGTGCGGGGCGGCAAGGTCAAGGTGCCGACGGTCGACGGCCCGGTGATGCTCTCCATCCCGGCGGGCAGCACGTCGGGCAAGACGCTGCGCCTCAAGGGCAAGGGCTTCACGACCAAGGACGACCGGCGCGGCGACCAGTTCGTGACGCTGGTGATCGACATCCCCGCCGACGACGCGCGCCTCAGGGAGTTCGTCGAAAGCTGGCAGGACGATCGCAACCCGCGCGCATCGCTGGGCGTTTGAAGGACGGAATAGAGGTGAAAGGGCTGTTCTGATGGCCCTCCCGTGAAAAGGAGAGCGAATGGACCGATCCCCTCTCACCCCCGAAGCGCGGCGCAAGCTGGGTTTCGTCCGCCTGCCCTGGCGCGACGCCGCCGGGCGCACGCGCTGCTTCGCCTATGTGTGGGAAGTGACGAAGCGGGTTGCGATCGGCGTCTACAATGACGGGTTCATCCATGCGGGCAACCTCGCCTATCTCTCGCTCCTCTCGCTGTTCCCCTTCTTCATCGTCGCGGCGTCGATCGCCAGCATATTGGGCCGGACGCAGGACGGCATCGCGGCCGTCAACGCCTTTCTGATGACCGTGCCCGCCAATGTCGCGGACGTGCTGCGCGGGCCCATAGAGGCGGTCATCAGCGCGCGGACCGGCTCCGGCATCCTCTGGCTCGGCCTGCTGGTCGCGCTGTGGTCGACCGCCAGCCTGATCGAGACCATTCGCGACATATTGCGCCGCGCCTATGGCACGCAGAGCGGGACGCCCTTCTGGAAGCACCGGCTGCGCGCGATCGGCCTGATCGTCGCCAGCGTGCTCCTCACCATGCTGGCCTTTTCGGCGCAGGTCGCGCTGACCGGGGCGGACGAGTTCCTCACCCGCATCCTGCCCTTCGCCGACAATGCGATCGCCATCGTCAAGGCGACCAAGCTGGTGCCGCTCGTCATCCTGACCATGGCGCTCTACGGGCTTTTCTATTCCCTCACCCCCTCGCGCTATCGCCCCCGCCAATTCCCGAAATGGCCGGGCGCGATCCTCACCGCGCTCTGGTGGTACGGCACGCTGCTGCTGCTGCCCTGGGTGCTTTCGCACCTGGCGAGCTACGATCTCACCTATGGCAGCCTCGCCGGGGTGATGGTAACGCTCATTTTTTTCTTTCTCGTTGGGCTGGGCGTGGTAATTGGCGCGGAACTCAATGCGGCGTTGACGGAATTTCCGCAGGAAGCGGAACCGGAACATAATAATCACAAAGGGTAAGGGAACGATCGGATGACGGGTTTGATGACCGGGAAACGGGGCCTCATCATGGGGCTGGCCAATGACAAGTCGCTGGCCTGGGGCATAGCCAAGGCCCTCCATGCGCAGGGCGCCGAACTCGCCTTCTCCTATCAGGGCGAGGCGCTGGAAAAGCGCGTGCGCCCGCTCGCCGCCGAACTCGGATCCGATTTCCTGATCCCGTGCGACGTCACCGACATGGACAATCTGGATGCCGCCTTCGGCGAGATCGAGAAGCGCTGGGGCAGGCTCGACTTCCTCGTCCACGCGATCGGCTTTTCCGACAAGAACGAGCTGCGCGGCAAATATGTCGACACCAGCCTCGACAATTTCCTGCTGACGATGAACGTCTCGGCCTACAGCCTGGTCGCGGTGACGAAGCGCGCCCGGCCGCTGATGGCGCAGGGCGGCAGCATCCTGACGCTGAGCTATTATGGCGCGGAAAAGGTGATCCCGCATTACAATGTGATGGGCGTCGCCAAGGCGGCGCTGGAAACCAGCGTCAAATATCTGGCGATGGACCTGGGGCCGGAAAATATCCGCGTCAACGCGATCTCCGCCGGGCCGATCAAGACGCTGGCGGCGAGCGGCATCGGCGATTTCCGCTACATCATGAAGTGGAACGAATATAATTCGCCGCTGCGCCGCAATGTGACGATCGAGGACGTCGGCGGCGCCGGCCTCTATCTCCTCTCCGATCTGGCGTCGGGCGTCACGGGCGAGATTCACCATGTCGATGCGGGCTACAACGTCATCGGCATGAAGGCCGAGGACGCGCCCGACATCGCGCTCGACAAATAGAAACGAGAGAAAAAGGGTGAGTTTCAACAGCTTCGGCCATCTGTTCCGCTTCTCCACCTGGGGGGAGAGCCACGGCCCCGCCATCGGCGCGCTGGTCGACGGCTGCCCGCCGGGGCTGCCGCTCTGCGAGGCGGATATCCAGCCCTTCCTCGACAAGCGGCGGCCGGGCACGTCGAAATTCACCACCCAGCGGCGCGAGCCGGACGAGGTGCGCATCCTCTCCGGCGTGTTCGAAGGGCGCACCACCGGCACGCCGATCAGCCTGATGATAGAGAATGTCGACCAGCGCTCGAAGGATTATTCGGAGGTCGCCAAGGCCTATCGCCCCGGCCATGCCGACTATGCCTATGACGCCAAATACGGCTTTCGCGACTATCGCGGCGGCGGCCGCTCCTCCGCGCGCGAGACGGCGAGCCGGGTGGCGGCGGGCGCGGTGGCGCGGCTGGTGATTCCGGAGGTGGCGATCCTCGGCTATGTCAG
>Ga0180222_1001164_pt1 | contig 29820 bp, 29 predicted proteins | sample eDN5th37CKraftOP_FD_151336 | JGI IMG/M metagenome (GOLD analysis project Ga0180222, IMG submission 151336) | Enriched Organic Plus compost microbial communities from Emeryville, California, USA - eDNA 5th pass 37_C Kraft OP (version 2) (version 2) ...
GCTACCCGCCTTGTTCGGCGCGCCGTAGCCGATGGTGGTCTTGCACGCGATCAGCGTCGGACGATCCGCGCCCTGCGCCTTCTTGAGCGCTGCGGCGATCGCGACGGGATCATGGCCATCGATGCGTTCGGCGATCCAGCCGGCGGATTCGAAGCGCTTCACCTGATCGACGGAGTCCGAGAGCGATATCTTACCGTCGATGGTAATGCCGTTGTCGTCGAACAGCACGATCAGCCGGTTGAGCTTCAGGTGACCCGCGAGCGCAATCGCTTCCTGGCTGATGCCTTCCATCAAATCGCCGTCGGAGGCCAATACATAGGTCCGATGATCGACGATGTCGCCGAATTCCGCATTGAGGTGCCGTTCCGCAATCGCCATGCCGACGGCGTTGGCGATGCCCTGGCCGAGCGGGCCGGTGGTGGTTTCCACGCCGGGCGTGATGAAGTTTTCCGGATGGCCCGGCGTCCTGGAATGCAGTTTGCGGAAGTTCTTGATCTCCTCGATCGTCATCGACTCGTAGCCGGTGAGATAGAGGAGCGCGTAAATCAGCATCGAGCCGTGTCCGGCCGACAGCACGAAACGGTCGCGGTCGGGCCATTTCGGATCGGACGGATCGAATTTCAGGACCTGCGTGAACAGCACGGTCGCAATGTCGGCCGCCCCCATTGGCAGCCCGGGATGGCCCGATTTGGCCTGCTCGACAGCGTCCATTGCCAACGCGCGGATCGCGTTGGCCATGCGGTCGTGATGTTCGCGCGACATGGGAGAATCCGAAAAGCGTCAAAGATGGGGCCTCCTATCACGCGAGGTCCGGCGAGTCCCAGCGTCCGCGTGCAAAGAAAGGCACAATTGCGTGGAACCGAGAGGATCATGGGGATGATGGAGTGGAAACATTGACGGCGTTGAAGCATGAATTTAGGCTCCGTACCCTAACGCCTTGCGAAGCAATGATTTTTGTCGTCGTGAGTTCCGCGTAAATGACCGATCCGAGCGCGATCGAGGCCGCCGTCCAAAGACTCGCTCAGGCGCTGGATGCATTGCAGGCGGCCGTCGTCCGCAAACGTGAGTCCGAGACCGGCGGCGATGGTGTCGCGATGCAGCTCCATGCGCTCGGTGCCGACCGCGCCCGTCTCGCGGGGGAGTTGGACGCCGCGGCGGCGCATGCCCGCAAACTCGAAGACACCAATCGCGAAGTGGCGCGCCGCATCGATATCGCGATGGGAACGATCCAGAAGCTGCTCGACGAGCATGACCGGTAAGACGCGTCCTGCGCCGATACGTCAGGGGACAATGATATGGCCCAGGTGAATGTCACGATTAATGGCCGGCAATACCGGATGGGATGCGAGGACGGGCAGGAGGATCACGTCACGCAGCTGGCGCAGGAAATCGATAGCCGGATCGAACAATTGCGCGGTGCGCATGGCGAGATCGGCGATCAGCGCCTGACGGTCATGGCCGCGCTGACGGTCGCCGACGAGCTCACCGAATCAACGCGCCGGATCCGCCGGCTGGAGGAGGAAATCGCCGCTTTGCAGGATGCGCGTGTGGTGGCGGCCGAGCGCGCGCAGCAGACGCAGGCGGCGGTCGTGAGCGCTCTGAATGCCGCCGTCGAACGCATCGAGGAGCTGACGCAGCAGATCAACCAGTCGATTCAGGCCGGTCCCGGCGTTGCCATCGGCTAAGTTCAAGAAGACGCTCACGCGCGGCTGGCGGCGAAGCACGTCGCGCATTACATTGGGGTGGCGGGGCTGTGTGGTGCGACTGGAAACATCATACTCCCGGGGCCTTACGATCCTGAAGGGAGCTGTCCCTGGCCGGGTCCGTGGATCCGGACATATGGCGCCCACCTACTTCTGTAGGTTCCCGGGGTCGAAAATTCCGACGGCCATCACGGCTCCGCACTCCTTCACCGATGCAGCGCGTTGTGTTCGCCGCAGCAGATGGCATGCGGTGCAAGCGCAATGAATGCTCGGTCCGAAAGCGCCCGCGTCTCCGGCTGGCTTCGGCTTTGCCTCTCATCCCGGAGTGACGAATGAGCCCTGCGAACCCGCCGAACGCGGACAAGGCCGCTCTTCGAGCGGCCGCTCTCGCACGACGCGATGCTTTGCCGGCGGCGGAGCGTGTTGCCGCGGTCGAGACCGTGACCCGCAGGCCGTTTCCGGTCGCCTTTGAACAAGGCGCGATTGTTTCGGGCTATTCGCCGATGCGCAGCGAATTCAATCCGGTCCCGCTGATGCGCAAGCTCGCCGATGCCGGGGCGCGGCTCGCATTGCCGGTGACGCCGAAGCGCGGCAATCCGCTGATCATGCGCGCGTTTGCCTTCGGCGACGAACTCGCCTCCGGGGTCTGGGGCATTCGCGAACCCAGGCCCGAAGCCCCGGAAGTGTTTCCCGACATCATGCTGGTGCCGCTGGCATGTTTTGACCGCAAGGGTCACCGCATCGGTTATGGCGCGGGCTATTACGACATGACGATTGCCCGCATCCGCGCGATGAAGCCGGTGACTGCGATCGGACTGGCATTTTCCGTTCAGGAAATCGAAAGGGTACCGGCCACCCCGTTCGACCAGGCGCTCGACCTTGTGCTAACGGAAGCGGAGACCATCGATATGCGTCAGGGAGCTGCGGTTGCGGATTCTGTTCATCGGTGACGTGGTAGGGCGCTCCGGACGCGCTATCGTCCATCAGCGTCTGCCGGAGATGATTTCAGACTGGAAAGTCGACTTCGTCGTCCTGAATGGTGAGAATGCCGCCGGCGGCTTCGGCATCACCGAAAATATCTTCCGCGAATTCGTCGACGCCGGTGCGGACATCGTGACGCTCGGCAACCATGCCTGGGACCAGCGCGAGGCTCTCGTCTTCATCGAGCGCAGTCCACGCCTGATACGCCCGCTGAATTTCCCGAAGGGGACGCCCGGCCGCGGCGCCACGGTAATCGAAGCGCGAAACGGCGCGCGCGTCCTCGTGATCAACGCCATGGCCCGCATCTTCATGGACCCGCTGGACGATCCGTTCACCGCGATCGACCGCGAACTCGAGATCTGCGCGCTCGGTACCGACGCCGACGCGATCATTGTGGATTTTCATGGCGAGGCGACCAGCGAGAAGCAGGCCATGGGGCATCATCTCGATGGCCGGGTCACGGCGGTCATCGGCACCCATACCCATGTGCCGACCGCCGACCACCAGGTGCTTCCGGGAGGCACCGCCTTCCAGTCCGATGCCGGGATGACCGGCGACTACGATTCCGTGATCGGGATGGTGAAGGACGAACCTCTCTCCCGCTTCCTGCGACGAATTCCTGCGACCAAGTTCGAGGCCGCAACGGGTCCAGCGACCCTGTGCGGCCTGGCGATCGAGACCGACGACGCTTCCGGACTGGCCACGCGGGTGGCTCCTGTCCGACTTGGCGCGCGCCTGGAGGAAGCCGTGCCGCGCTTCTGGCTTCAGGCGTAAGCCGACCCCCGGGTCAGGGTCGAAATGCGGCGCGAGGGGCGCGCCGTCATGCGCATCATTGGCCTTCCTTCGAGCCGGACCTTCACCGGCGCAGTTTTGTCCGGATGCCTCCTGGCGCTGACCGCCATCGCTCCGGTGCGGGCGCAGGGCGCCGCTGACGAATTCGTGACCGAGCGGACCTTCTTTCGCACCAGCGTGAACGGCAAGGCGGTGCGGCTGGAAGGTCTCATTATCAAGCGCGCCGACCTTACCGGGAAACTGCCCGTCGCGCTGATCACCCATGGCAAGTCGCCCAATCTCGCCGACATGCTGGCGCTGCGGGCGAGCGACTATGGGCCCTATGCGCGCGATCTCGCGCGGCGCGGCTATCTGTCGGTTGTGGTGCTGCGTCGGGGCTTCGGCCAGTCCGACGGTCCGATGCCGGTCCCCGTGACCTGCAGCACCGACACCTTCGCCAATTTCTTCAGCGCCGATGCGGATGACCTTCAGGGCGCGCTCGATGCCGCCTCAAGGCGTCCGGACGCTGATCCGAACCGCGCCATCGCCATCGGCGTGTCGGCCGGCGGCGCCGCGGTGATGGCGCTGGCCTCGCGCAATCCGAAGAACCTGAAAGGCGTCATCAACGTGTCGGGCGGCCTGCAGACTCCGGATTGCCCCAAGGACGATGTGCTGGTGAATGCCTTCAAATCCTACGGCGCAACGAGCCGCGTTCCGACCATCTGGGTCTATGCGAACAACGACAGCCTGTTTGGTCCGAAACTCGTCGAGCGCATGCAATCGGCTTATCTCGACGGCGGCGGCGACGTGAAGCTCGTCATGTTCGACAAGTTCGGCAATGATGGCCACTTCCTGTTCAGCGATGCCGGCGGCCGCGTGAAATGGCTGATGGAGATGGACTCGTTCCTGAGCTTCCACGATCTCCCGGCGACCGATCGCACGATTGGCAATGAGATCATGAAGCGCCTGCAGCTCAACGAACGCAACCGCAGCTTCGTCGATCAATATCTCGCCGCTCCGACCTACAAGGTGATGGTGGCGACTCCGGACGGTCAGAACTTCATGACCCAGTTCGGCGCGCTCAAGCTGGAATATGCCCGGGATGCCGCGCTGAAGAATTGCCAGGAGCGTCACAAGACTGCCGAGCCCTGCAAGGTCATCATGGAGAATGACACCTGGGTCGGTCCGACGGCGCCGGAGCGGGTTGCGGCCCGCCCCGCCGAGCAGACCATCCGGTGAGCACGCTCTCTCCCGCGCGCATACGAAAGCGGCTAATCTCGTAACTGTAGAACCAACCCATGCGCGCGGATGACCCAGTTGGAATGCCAGAGCCTGGCCGGCACAAGCTGCGGCGGCTGATGGCGATGGCGTTTGCCGCGCTGTCGCTGGCCGCGATGTCCGTTTCGGCCGTGGCGCAAAAAGCCGCCGACGAATTCATCGTCGAGCGGACATTCTTCCGCACCACGATCGAAGATCGCACGGTGCGGCTCGAAGGCCTTGTCGTGAAGCGGGCCGATCTTTCCGGAAAGCTGCCGATCGCGCTCATCACCCACGGCAAGTCATCGCATCTGTCGGACATGCTGGAGAGCAAGGCGCTGGATTATGCGGGGCCCGCACGGGATCTCGCGCGGCGCGGCTGGCTCGCGGTGGTGGTGATGCGGCGCGGCTTCGGCCAATCCGACGGTCCGATGGCGGCATCGCTCACTTGCGCCACCACAAGCTTCGGGCCGCGCTTTACGGCCGACGCGGACGACCTGCAGGGCGCGATGGAGGCCGCATCGAAGCGGCCGGATGCCGATCCGAGCCGTGTGATCGCCATCGGCGTATCGGCAGGGGGCGCGGCTGTCGTCGCGCTTGGCGCGCGCAATCCGCCGAACCTGCGCGGCATCGTCAGCATTTCCGGCGGATTGCGCATGCCGGATTGCCCCAAGGAAGATGTGCTCGTGAATGCCTACAAGGATTTCGGCGCAGCGAGCCGCGTTCCCAATCTCTGGATCTATGCCCGCAATGACAGCTTCTTCGGCCCGGACCTTGTCGAACGCATGCAGTCATCGTTCCTGGATGGCGGCGGCGATGTGAAGCTCGTGATGTATGACAAGTTCGGCAGTGATGGGCACAGCCTGTTCACCGCTGCGGCCGGCAAGCTGCAATGGCTGATGGAGATGGACGCCTTTCTGCGGTTTCACGGGCTGCCGGCGGCGCACCGCGACAATGTCGCCGAGCTGATGAAATTGCTGAGGCTCGAAAGCCGTCAGCGCGGTTTCCTCGACCGTTATCTCGCGGCGCCCACCTTCAAGGTCATGGTGCGATCGCCGGACGCCAGGCATCACTTCACCCAGTTCGGCGCGCCGAGCCTGGAACGCGCACGCAATGCCGCGCTCAAGACCTGCCAGGAGCGCTACAAGTCCGTCGAGCCGTGCCGGGTGGTGATGGAGAACGACACATGGCTTGGCGGCGAAGCGGATGGGCGGGACCGGCCCTAGGCGTCATCTGCCCGCACTGAAATTGATCATTCGCATCATCAAAATGCGATTCTTCACACAAGCGACGTGCTTTACGTTCGCGCTTGCGTACACGCAGCAACGAGGGTGCAGTCATGCCATCGCACGTCATCACACGACGGTCCGCCATCGCCGGCTTGTCCGCGCTCTCCGCAAGCGTGCTCACGTCGGCGCGTGCGATTGCAAGGGCGCCGCAGATCAATACGCAGGCGCCGGCTTTCTATCGCTTCAAGCTCGGCGCGTTTGAACTCACGATTGTGTCCGACGGACCGCTCGGTCTCGGTGCGCCAAGCGACGGCATTTTCACCGGCGTCTCGGCCGCAGATTTCACGTCGATTCTGAATGACAATTACCTGCCGAGCGCTTCAGTGGAAATGGATCAGAACATGCTGGTCGTGAATACCGGCGACCGTCTGGTCCTGATCGATACCGGCGACGGCGGGTCGAAGATGTTCGGTCCGAAAAGCGGTCGGCTTCTCAGTAACCTCAAGGCTGCCGGGATCGATCCCAAAGACATCGACGTGGTTGCGCTGACGCACGCGCATCCCGATCATTGCTGGGGGCTGATCGCTGCCGACGGCACGCCGAACTATCCGAACGCACAGATCGTGCTCACTCAGGCCGATTTCGACTTCTGGACCGACGAAGCCAAGGCCGCGACGGGTGACATGATGAAGGCGATGATCGGCGGCACCCGCCGGAACCTTGTTCCGGTCCGCGAGCGCATCACATTCATCGCCGACGGACAGGAGGTGGTGCCGGGAATCCGGGCGATGGCGGCGCCGGGGCATACCGTCGGGCACACCGCATTCGTGATCGCATCCGGCGGCAAGACGCTGGTCAATACCGGCGACGTCGCCCACCACCACATCGTATCGACGCAGCGGCCACGCGCCGCCTTTAGCTACGACACCGATCCGGCGCAGGGCGTCGCGACGCGGCTCAAGGTGTTCGACATGCTCTCGGCGGACCGCATCCCAATGGTCTCCTACCACTTTCCATGGCCCGGACTTGGCTTCGTGGCGAAGCAGGGGGATGCCTACCGCTACTTCCCCGCGCCGTTGCAGACGGTGCTCTGACCGGGCGCGCCGGGCCTCCTGGCCCGGCGGAACCGTTGCCGATTCGCGAAAAGACGGTTTGCCGGCCTTCTCGGGTGCGGCATGGGCCCCTCTTGCCGGGATCGATACGGAGACTTGTGATCGGTTCGGCCGCCGTCCTATAACCCCCGCCGCTCCACGATTTTCGCGGCTCAAGGGTCATGGCAGGTCATTCCCAATTCAAGAACATCATGCACCGCAAGGGGCGGCAGGATAAGGCCCGCTCCAAGATCTTCTCAAAGCTGGCGCGCGAAATCACCGTCGCCGCCAAATTGGGATTGCCGGACCCGAACTTTAATCCGCGCTTGCGCGCGGCGATTCTCGCGGCCCGTGCCGAGAATATGCCCAAAGACAATATCGAGCGCGCCATCAAGAAGAGCCAGGGCGGCGATTCGGAGAATTACGACGAGGTGCGTTACGAGGGCTACGGGCCCGGTGGCGTTGCCGTCATCGTCGAGGTGCTGACCGACAACAGGAACCGCACCGCAGGCGATGTCCGTGCTGCCTTTACCAAGAACGGCGGCAACATGGCGGAAACCGGCGCGGTCTCCTTCATGTTCGACCGTGTCGGCATCGTCGAGTTCGACGCCAAGGTGGCAAGCGCGGACGACATGCTCGAGGCCGCCATCGAAGCCGGTGCCGAGGACGTGGTGTCGAGCGAAAACGGCCACGAAATCTACACGGCTCAGGACTCGCTTGCCGAGGTGTCGAAGGCGCTCGAAGCGAAATTCGGCGAACCGCGGAAATCGGCGCTGATCTGGAAGCCGCAGAATACGCTCGCGGTGAACGACGAGCAGGGCGAGAAGCTGCTGCGCATGATCGAGGCCCTGGAAGAGAGCGACGACGTGCAGAATGTCTACGCCAATTTCGAGGTGTCCGATCAACTCATGTCGAAGATGAGCGCGTGAGCGACGCCCGGTCCTCCTGCCATCGAGAAAGATCCATCTGCCGGTCAAGGCTGCTGCCGGGCCGGTGGCGCGTCGAAACACGTCGCGCACGATGTGGAATGTGACGATGCCCCTTGAACCGCCCGCCCGGCCCATACCGCGCCGGCCCTGGTCGGATTTCGGCGCCGTCTATGCCGGCAATGCCTTCGTGGCGTTTCTGTTCTCGGCCTCCGGGCCGGTCGCCATCATTCTGTCCGTCGGTGCGCGGGGCGGGCTTTCGGAATCCGATCTGGCGTCCTGGATTTTCGGCGTCTTCTTCATCAATGGGCTGATCACGATCGCCTATTCGATCCTCTACCGCGAGCCGCTCGCCTTCTTCTGGACCATTCCCGGCACCGTGCTGGTCGGGCCGGCGCTCACCCATCTCAGTTTCCCCGAGGTGATCGGCGCGTTTCTCGCCACCGGCCTGTTGATGCTGCTGCTCGGACTGACCGGTCTCGTTCGCCGCGTGATGGACGCGATTCCGATGCCCATCGTCATGGCGATGGTCGCGGGCGTCTTCCTGCGCTTCGGGATCGATCTCGTGCACGCCTTTCGCGACGGCTTCTGGATCGCGCTGTCGATGGCGGTGCCGTTCTTCGCGCTGACGGCAATGCCGCGCCTCGCACGCGCCGCGCCTCCACTGATCGTGGCGCTGATTGCCGGCGCCATCACGATCTGGCTGCAGGGCAGCTTCAACCCGCCCGCCGGCACGTTGTTTGAATTTGCCAGGCCCAATCTCCATGCGCCGCAATTCTCGTGGCAGGCGATGGTCGAACTGGTGGTGCCGCTCGCGATCACGGTGCTGGTCGTTCAGAACGGGCAGGGCATCGCCATCCTCACGGCCAGCGGCCACAAGCCGCCGGTCAATGCCATCACCTTTGCCTGCGGGGTCGGATCGATCATCACCGCCTGTTTCGGCTGCGTCTCCACCTGCCTGACGGGACCCTCGAACGCGATCCTTGCAAGTTCGGGTGAGAAGCCTCGCCAATATACCGCGGCGATCTTTCTCGGCATCCTGGCGCTCGGCTTCGGCTTGACCGCGCCATTCTTCACGCGGCTTCTGCTGGCCACGCCGCCGGCCTTCATCGCGGCGCTCGCGGGCCTTGCGATGCTGCGCGTGCTGCAAACCTCATTTCAGATTTCGTTCCGCGACAAGTTCACCTTCGGTGCGCTGATCTGCTTCATCGTGACGGTCGCCGATGTGCCGATCTTCCGGATCGGCGCGCCGTTCTGGGGCCTCGTCTTCGGGATCGCGGCCTCGCATCTCCTCGAACGCGACGACTTCAAGCGCGAGAAGCCCGCCGTCTAGCTGGTGCCGTCAGCGGAACAATTCGTCGAATAGCGGCACGCTGACGATCGCCGACAGCGCGATGATGGCGTAGGCGACGCGCCGGTACGCGACATCCGACGCGCCCCGGAACATCCGGGCGCCGATCGCCATCGCAAGGATGAAGACCGGCCCGAGCAAGATCGAGAGGATGAGCACATCCGCGGTGAACAGGCCGCGGACGTAATAGATCGCCGCCGATACGATCGCGAGGACGGCGAAATACACCATCAGGTTCGCCCGGATCACCTGCGCGCTGTTCGGTCCACCGAGCCAGTAGATGATCGCGGCGGGACCGGCGATCTGCGCGGCGCCCGCGCCGACACCGGCGACGAGCCCGACGCCGATCGAAGCCGGCAGCGTTGGCGGCGAGCGGTAACGCCAGCCCGAAGCGAGCACCAGCAGCAACGTCCCCACCAGAATCGCGATGAACCAGCGCAGGATCGTCGGGTCGAGATATTCCAGCGCGGCGACGCCGAGCGGAATGGTGCAGACCGCGGCGATGGATACCGGCGCGACCTCGCGCCAGTTGCAGTAGCGCGTCTGCGCCACGGTGTAGGGCGCGCTCGCGGTGAAATCGACGATCAGCAGCGTGAGCGCTGCAATCCGCGGCTCGTAGATCGCGGCGATCAGCGGCACATAGATCAGGGCAGATCCAAAGCCGGAAAAGCCGCGGACCAATCCTGAGATGATCGCAACGGCAATCGCGGCGAGGAACCGCGGCTCGGCGATCAGGCTCGCCGCTGATGCATAGAAATCGGTCACGGATGGTCCCGGCTGGCGCCAGATCCATAGCAGGCCCCGCCGCTGCGGGGGATGCGCGTCGGCGCGGGCCATCCATGCATCCGTGCTATCAGGGACGCGGCATGCAGCGACCGATTCGCATTCTCGGCATCGATCCGGGCCTCCGCCGCACCGGCTGGGGCGTGATTTCGTGCGAGGGCAACCGGTTGGTTTTCGTCGCCTGCGGCTCCGTCGAGACAAGGGAGCGCGAGACGCTCGCCGCGCGTCTGGTCGCGATCCACGACGGGCTAGCCCAGGTGGTCGAGCGCTTCGCGCCGGACGAGGCGGCGGTGGAACAGACCTTCGTCAACCGGGACGGCGCGTCGACGCTGAAGCTCGGCCAGGCGCGCGGTATCGCCATGCTGATCCCGGCGCGAGCGGGGCTGTCGGTTGCCGAATATGCGCCGAACCTCGTCAAGAAAACCGTCGTCGGCGCCGGTCATGCTGAAAAGACGCAAATCCGCATGATGATTGGCGTGCTCTTGCCGAAGGCCGATCCGCGCAGCGACGACGCCGCCGATGCGCTGGCGATCGCGGTGACCCATGCGCATCACCGGCAGAGCGCAGCGCTGAAGATCGCCGCCGGCTGACGTAAGCCGCGCGTCGCAGCTATGCGGTGACCCTCCGCAGGAAGGCGCAAACCTCGTCGACGCGCGGGCCCATGGCCGGTATCCAGCCCATCAGGTTCACTGCGGCGTGGATGGTGCCGAGCCAAAGCCGGAATTCGAACGGCGCCCCGGCCGCTTTCAGCTTTTCGGACAACATTTCGGAGTCGTTGCGCAGCGGATCGAATTCGCTCGCCGTGACGAACAGCGGCGGCAGCCCGCGAAGGTCGGCATTGAGCGGCGCGGCCAGCGGATTCTTCCGGTCGCCCGGTTTCGACAGATAATGATTCCAGTACCAGGCCATCTCCGGTTTCGAGATCAGATAGGGGCCGCCGCCGTAGGCGTTCTCTGATACGGTGTCGAGATCCGGCGCATAGCAGCCATAGATCAGCGCCGCGCCGCGCACGACAGATGCGCCGGCGTCGCGCAGCGCGATGACCGATGCGAGCACGAGATTGGCGCCGGCGGAATCTCCCGCCACCGCAATCCGCATCGGATCGATGCCCCATTCTCCGCCATGCGTGGCAACCCAGCGGATCGCGGCGATGCAATCGTCGAGCGGAACCGGAAATGGATGTTCCGGCGCGAGCGCGTAATCCACGCTCACGACGCGCAGACCGGAGCGTTTGGCAAGCTGCCGGGCGACGCCGTCATAGACGTCGATGTCGCAGGTCACGAAGCCCCCGCCATGCAGAAACACGATGGCGGCTCCCGGTCCCGAAGCACCCGGATCGTAGAGGCGAATGCGGATATTGCCGCTCGCGGCCGCAATGCGGCGTTCCTCGATATGCGGGATCGCGGGCGCTCCGGCCGAGACATAAAATGGCAGGAAACGGTTGATCAGCTCGCGGGCGCCCGCGGGGCTGCGCGTGAAGATCGGCGCCTCGCCGCCCGCCGTCGTGTAGATGCGGTTGAGAATGGCCGCGGTATCCGGATCGAGTTTCGACCAGGGTTCTTTGAAAAGCGCTGCAAAATCGGTCATGAAACCGGTCCTGAGGGGTGACGGGAATCCATGCTTTAATGGAGGAGCACGATTCGCACCCAGCCCGGCAATGATTGGCAAGCTCAAAGGCGTTATCGATTCCTACGGTGAAGATTACGTGATCGTCGACGTCCATGGCGTCGGCTATCAGGTGCATTGTTCCGTCCGCACCCTGCAATCGCTGCCGGCGCAGGGCGAGGCGGCGACGCTGGCGATCGAGACCCATGTTCGCGAGGACATGATCCGGCTGTTCGGGTTTGCGAGCGATCTGGAACGGGAATGGTTCCGGCTCCTGCAGACTGTGCAGGGGGTCGGCGCGAAGGTGGCGCTCGCGGTGCTTGGCACGCTCAAGCCGTCCGAGCTGGCGAATGCGATCGCGCTGCGCGACAAGGCGGCGATTGCGCGCACGCCCGGTGTCGGCGCGAAAGTCGCCGAGCGCATCGTCACCGAACTGAAGGACAAGACTCCGGCCTTCAGCGATCTTGATCCCGCGGTGGTGCGGCTTTCGGCGGAGGTGGACGAGAACCGCGCGCCGCAGCCGATGCGCGATGCCATCTCCGCGCTGGTCAATCTGGGCTATGGTCAGCCGCAGGCCGCCGCCGCAATCGCTGCGGCTTCGCGTGAGGCGGGCGAGGGTGCCGATACCGCAAAGCTGATCCGGTTCGGGCTGAAGGAATTGGCGAAATAGGGTGCAAGCGTGTCGAGCCTGACCGAGAAAGACAAGGAACTGATCGCCGCGGCGAGCGAGGCCATCAAGACGCGTTATCGCAACGAGTGGCAGGAGGTCGGGGCCGCCATGCGCACGCGCGACGGACGCATCGTCACCGGGGTGAATATCGACGCCTATCTCGGCCGCATGGCGATCTGTGCCGAAGCGGTCGCGATCGGCCGCTCGATCACCGAAACCGGCGATCAGGGCATCGAAACAATCGTCGCCGTGCGTCACCCGCGCCCGCATGAGGAAGACCAGACCATCAAGGTGGTGTCGCCCTGCGGCTCCTGCCGCGAACTGATCCACGACTACGATCCGAAAGCGCGGGTGATCGTGCCGAACGGGCCGGAGCCTTCGGTGATGTCGATCTCCGAATTGCTCCCGAACAAATACTGGCGGGGCAAGAAGTGAACGCCTCCCGCCTCGTATCCGCCGAGCGAAGAGAGGACGACCTCGCCGAAGCCTCGCTGCGGCCGCAGAAGCTGTCCGAATTCATCGGACAGGAAAAGGCCAGAGCCAATCTCGAAGTCTTCATCAAGGCGGCGCGCGCGCGCGGCGAGGCGCTGGACCACGTGTTGTTCGTGGGTCCCCCCGGCCTTGGCAAGACCACGCTGGCGCAGATCGTGGCACGCGAGCTTGGCGTGAATTTCCGCGCGACCTCGGGCCCGGTGATCTCGAAGGCCGGCGATCTCGCGGCGCTTCTCACCAATCTCGAAGAGCGCGACGTTCTCTTCATCGACGAAATTCACCGGCTCAATCCGCAGGTCGAGGAAATCCTCTATCCCGCGATGGAGGATTTCCAGCTCGACCTGATCATCGGCGAGGGACCTGCGGCGCGTTCGGTGAAGATCGAATTGTCGAAATTCACCCTGGTCGGCGCGACGACGCGCGCGGGCCTTCTCACCAACCCGTTGCGCGACCGCTTCGGCATTCCGGTGCGGCTCGATTTCTATACCGAGGCGGAGCTGGAGCAGATCGTGACCCGCGGCGCGCGCGTCCTTGGCGTCGCCATCACCAAGGACGGGGCCAACGAGATCGCACGGCGCGCGCGCGGCACTCCGCGCATCGCCGGGCGGCTGCTGCGCCGCCTCCGCGATTTCGCCGACGTGCAGGGCAATGCCGCGATCGATCGCGCCGTCGCCGACAAGGCGCTGGGCGCGCTTGAAGTTGACGGTGCCGGCCTCGATGCGATGGACCGGCGCTATCTCAACACGATCGCGCTCCATTACGGCGGCGGTCCGGTGGGCGTCGAAACCATCGCCGCGGCCTTGTCGGAGCCGCGCGACGCGATCGAGGACATTATCGAGCCGTACCTGATCCAGAAGGGCTTCGTGCAGCGCACGCCGCGCGGCCGCCTTCTGACCGGCCACGCGTTTCGTCACCTCGGCCTCGCCGAACCGTCCCGCGACGCCGCGCAATTCGGATTGTTCGATTCCGAGGATTGAGCCTTAAATCCGCGTCGCGCGACCAATGAGCCCGCTAATGAATGGGTGCGTGCATGTCGGATTTCATCAAGGACGCGGCGAACTGGGCAACGATGCCGATCCCCGGCGCCGAAACGCCGGAAGAGCAGACCAAGCTGTTCGACGCGATGCCGCTCACCGAACTCGCCGACACGTGGCGCGCGTTGCAGCAGGTCGGACTGCGCGACAAGACGGAAGGGACTTGGGCAACCTTCCATTATTTCGATGCCCTGCCGCACCGGCTGCCGGAGCGCGCGCTGAACCTTGCGCTCGAAATTCTTCGTCGTGAGACCGATACCGCCGTCGTCATGGAGCTCGGGGACAAATTCGTGCCCGCGCTGATGATCGCGCACGGCTCCGCCCTGATCGATCGCCTTGAGCGCGAGGCGCCGGACAATCCGCAACTCCGCTGGCTGCTGGGCAGCGTTGTCTGGTGGACCGAGGACCAAGCCCTGGAAGCTCGGCTTGCGTCGATCTCCGACAAGACCGGCTGGTGGGCGGCCCGTGATGCGCAGGAGGAGCGCAATCCGGCGATCGATTTCGAACGCTTGTCGCCGGCCGAGATTGCCCGCGTCTGGATCGCGCAGAACGAATGTCCGAGCAAGGATCGCGATCGCAACTGGTCGACGCTGCGCGATTACGAGGGCGAGTTGCGCGCGAACGATCCCGAGCGGGCGCTCGCGATCATTCTCGAAGTGCTGAAGCTCGAAACCAATCCGAACATGCTCTCCTATCTCGCGGCAGGGCCGCTGGAGGATCTGATCACGCTTGAGACGATCGACATGATCGAAGCCGAGGCGAAACGAAACGCGCGCTTCAAGGAATTGCTCGGCGGGGTCTGGTACTACACCGCGCCGGACGAACTGAAGGCGCGGCTCGATGCCATTATCCAAGGGCAGCATTGGTAGGCTTGCGAAACCACGGCTCCCGTGTCTAGACACGGACGAACGGATGGTTTTGCAAAATGACTTCGGTTCCTCTCGACGGCGAATTGCGTGACGGCCGCCACACCTTCATCGTGCGCGTCTATTACGAAGACACCGATTTCACCGGGATCGTCTATCACGCCAATTATCTGCGCTACATGGAGCGCGGGCGGACCAATTACCTGCGCCTGATCGGCGCCGATCATCGCGCGCTGTTCGAGGAAACCGAGCAGGAGGCGCCGGGCTTTGCTTTCGTGGTGCGCTCGATGACGCTCGATTTTCTCAAGCCGGCGCGCATGGACGATATCCTGACGGTGATCAGCGAGCCGAACGAGGTGAAGGGCGCATCCGTCACCATCCGTCAGCGGGTGATGCGCGGCGACGAGCTTCTGGTGCAGGCCGATGTGCGCGTCGCCTTCATTTCCGGCGGGCGGGCAAGGCCGATCCCGAAGCCGTTGCGCATCGCAATGAAAGCGGACCAGGATGCTGCATCGCCTTCATCGTGACAGGCGTTGGGACCGACCGCGCGTCGCGATGCTGCAACGTGAGGGCAAGACAGCGACCCAGCCTCCGGCCGGCGGCCGATCAACCGAGGCGGCGCGCGACGCAGCCATCGACGCAGGCCCGCGACGCATGTTAATGCGCTTCACATGGTCTGGAAACGCGGCTCCGAGCGCGGCTACCACCACGGCAACCTGAAGGAAGCGCTGGTTCGAGCGGCCCTCGATCTCATTGCGCAAAAGGGGCCGGCGGGTTTCACCTTTGCCGACGCGGCCCGCTGGGCGGGCGTGAGCCCGGCGGCCCCGTACCGGCATTACCGCGACCGCGACGAACTCCTGTCCGATGTCGCGCGCCGCGGCTTCGACGAATTCGCCGCCCGGCTTGCGAAGGCCTGGGACGACGGCAAGCCGGACCCGCAGACCGCGTTCGAGCGCCTCGGCAAGGCCTATCTCGCTTTCGCGCGGTCGGAACCCGCCTTCTATTCGGCAATGTTCGAAGCCGGCATTCCGCCGAACGCCAGCGCCGAGCTGCGCGAGGCCGGCGACCGCGCCTTCGCAATCGTGCGGCGCGCCTGCGAGGCGCTGACCGCGCTGCTGCCTGCGGGCGAACGCCCGCCTGCATTGATGATGGCGCTGCATATCTGGGCGCTGTCGCACGGCATCGCTTCACTGTTCGCGCGGGGCGATGGGTCGCAACGGACACTGCCAATGTCGCCCGAGGACCTGTTGGAAGCCGGGGTCCTTGTCTATCTGAGTGGTCTCGGACTTCACGGGCGGTGAGCCCGCAGACGCTTTGAGCCGGCCCGAAATGACGCATCCGTGAAGCGCAAGTCTTGACGGCACGTCCCAGGGTGGCTATGTAAATGTTATTAACATTCACATCTGAGCCATGAGGATGCGATGAACAACGCGATGACACTCACGGACAAGATCGACGATTACGGCAGGGGCGGATGGATCCTTCTGACGGTCCTCGGCTTCGTCGTGTGGTGGCCGATTGGTCTCGCCCTCCTGGCCTTCACGGTATGGAGCGGTCGGATGGCTTGCGGTCGGTACGGCATGGAACGCTGGCAGGGCAAAATGTCCCGCATGCAAGAGAAGATGGACCAGATGCGCACCCGCATGCAGGGCAGCCATAACGGCGGCTTCTGGTCGCCTCCGTCCTCCGGCAACCGCGCCTTCGACGAATATCGTGCGGAAACCCTGCGCCGGCTCGAAGACGAGCAGCGCGAGTTCCAGGAATTCCTGGTCCGTCTGCGCGAAGCCAAGGACAAGGCCGAATTCGATCAGTTCATGGCCGAGCGGCGTGGCCGGCACGACATCACGCCGCCATCGCAATCGCCTCAGACGTAACAGTCTCGCGTATCGTTACGTCGAAGCGCCCGCCGGCTCCCCCCGGCGGGCGTTTTGCATTGGGGCTTTGCTTATCGTGATGGGCGCTCGCCGCTCGCGATCCCGCCGTCCTCCGCTGTTTTCCACAGCGTCCAGCCGCGCAATTCGATCAGGGATTTCAGCACGATGACGATGATCAGCGGCGCCCTGCTGCCGAGGCTCTGCGCAAACCATGCGCCGAAGATGATCCCGACCTGCATCACGGCGATGCGCGTGTAGAGGCCGAGGACGATCGGCGGGAGCGATTCACGTTCGCTGAAAAGGGGCGCAGGGGGTGCGGGCGGCCTGACGCCAAGCCTGCGGAGCAGCGGCGCCACCACGGTCGGTGTCGGTGTTGCCGTGACGAAGCCGATGAAACCGGCGAGGAATGCGAAAACCAGCGCGACCCACGCACCCGACTCGATGAACAGCGCATCGACAAACGCAAGCGGCCGGCCGATGCGGCCCTTCCAGTCGCCTGCGAACATCACGACCAGAAAAAGCAGATGAACTCCGATGAATATCCCGGCATGCAGCGTGAAAAACGCCGTGCTGCCGGGATTCGTGATCATGCGCCGGGACGACGTCTCGTTCGGATCCGGATAGGTAGCGATGGCGGCGAGCGTCCAGAAGGCGACGATCACCGTTTCCGCCCAGTACAGAATGAGCACCTGGAAGGCGTCCCAGTCCCAGAACCACACGCCGGCGAGTGGCAAGAGGTTGGCTGCGAGGACAAGCCATTTCGCCATGCAGGGGTCTCCAACAACCGCGGGGAGGGCCCGCCGGCGCCCGAATCAATTCAAATCAAACCCGTAACCAAACCTTAACCACAATAGGCGCTGGTTAGCGGGCAAGGAGGCCCGGCAAGCGCCCTAGTTTGGCCAAGTTTCACAGGGATTTCGTCGATCCGCCGGGTGGTGGACGGCGATGTCTTCGTGACAATCGGATCTGCGTGGCGCGCCCGCCATATCGTGGGTGTCGTCCGGATCATCCGGTTTGGTCCGGCGTGGAGCGGACTTTCGTTGGGCCGCCGAACGTGATTGCACGCGAACCGGAGTGATAATCCATGAACCCAGCCGACGTGGCGCAGTCGGCTTTGCCGGTCACCGCCGATTTATCCATCCTCGGTCTGTTCCTGCAGGCGCATTGGGTCGTTAAAGCCGTCATGATCGGGCTGCTTGCCTGCTCGATCTGGGTCTGGGCGATCGCGATCGACAAGTTCCTGCTGTTCTCGCGCACCAAGCGTGCCATGGACCGCTTCGAGCAGGCCTTCTGGTCCGGTCAGTCGCTGGAGGAGCTTTATCGCTCCCTGTCCGCCAAGCCGACGCATTCGATGGCAGCATTGTTCGTTGCGGCGATGCGCGAGTGGAAGCGCAGTTTCGAAGGGCATGCCCGCTCGTTCGCAGGCCTGCAGCAGCGCATCGACAAGGTGATGGACGTGACCATCACCCGCGAGATTGACCGCCTGGAGCGGCGGCTTCTGGTGCTCGCGACGGTCGGCTCGGCCGGGCCCTTCGTCGGCCTGTTCGGGACCGTCTGGGGCATCATGAACAGCTTCCAGTCGATCGCGGCTTCGAAGAACACTTCGCTCGCGGTGGTCGCGCCCGGTATCGCCGAAGCGCTGTTTGCCACCGCAATCGGCCTTGTTGCCGCCATTCCCGCGACGATTTTCTATAACAAGTTCGTGGCCGAGGTGAACAAGCAGGCGCACCGGCTGGAGGGCTTCGCCGACGAGTTCTCCGCCATATTGTCGCGTCAGATCGACGAGCGCGGGGCCTGACCGATGGCGATGGGCAATGGCGGCGGAGCGGGCGTGCAGGGCGGCGGCCGACGGCGCCATACCCGCAAGCCGGTCATGGCCGAGATCAACGTCACCCCGATGGTCGACGTCATGCTCGTGCTGCTGATCATCTTCATGGTGTCGGCGCCGCTGCTCACCGTCGGCGTGCAGATCGATTTGCCGCAGACCCAGGCCAAGAGCCTCGACCAGGACAAGGAACCCCTCACGGTGACGGTCAACACCAAGGGTGAAGTCTATCTGATGAATTCGGAGATCAAGGTCGAGGAACTCGTTCCCAAGCTGAAGGCGATCACCGACGCCCGCGGCGGTGCCGATGAGCGGATCTATGTGCGTGGCGACAAGAACGTAAACTACGGTACAGTGATGCGGGTGATGGGCCGGCTGTCGGCGGCGGGCTTCCGCCGTGTTGCGCTCGTCACCGAGGTCGAGCAGGGGACCTGAATCGCGAAGCGATGAGAACGGGGCTCGCCATATCGAGTGTTGTGCATGCAACGGCGCTGCTCTGGGCGCTGCTGACGTTCACGACCTCGCCTCTGGAGTCGATGCCATCGGACTCGTTGCCCGTGGACATCATCTCGCCGACCGAATTCAGCCAGCTCACGGCGGGCTCGAAGACCGCGAAAGCCCAGGAAGCGCCGAAGCCGCTCGTCGAGAAGCAAGGCGAGAAGAAGCTGGTCGAGGACCACACCGCCAAGGTCACCGAGAAAAAAGAAATCAACGCGACCAAGAACGAGCAGACGCCGCCGAAGCCGGTCGAGAAGACCGAAGCCAAGCCCGAGCCGAAACCGGAGCCGCCCAAGCCCGCCGAAAAGGCGGAGGCCAAGCCCGAGCCGAAGCCTGAGCCGAAAACCGATCCGATCGCCGAAGCCCTGAAGAAGGACGACGCGAAGAAGAAAGAAGAACCGAAGCAGGCGCAGAAGGCAGTTCCGACCCCGCCAAAAAAGCCGGCGCCGAAAAAGCAGCCCGAATTCAATCCGCAGCGGATCGCAGCCCTCCTCGACAAGCGCGATCCGACGCGTCAGGCGGCAACAGGCGACACGATCAACCGCACCGCTTCGCTCGGCGTGCCGTCCGGCAGCGCGGCGACGCTGTCACAGAACGAACTCGATGCCCTGCGCGCGCGGCTGCGACAGAACTGGTCGGTGCCGCCGGCCGCGGAGAAGATCGTGATCCGGATGGTGATCCGGCTTAATCCGGACGGGCGTCTGGCCGGGCCGCCGCAGGTCTTGACGCGCGGCAGCGGAGCGGCCTTCGAGGCGTTCCGCGACAGCGCCGTGCGCGCCGTGATGGTCAGCCAGCCCTTCAACATGCTCCGGCGCGAAACCTACGACGTCTGGCGCGAGATCGACATCGATTTCGACGAACGCACCATGTTTGGACTTTGAGCGATCATGATTGAGAAGAAACCGCTTCCTCCTCTGGGGATTACGCGTCGCCATGCGCTCGCGCTGGGCGCCGGCGCGCTCGGTGCCGCGACCCTCGGCGTGCCCGACCTTCGCGCGCAGGTGCGCCTGCAGATCACCGAAGGCAATTTCCAGCCGATGCCGATTGCGATTCCCGACTTCTTCGGCGGCAGCGCGTCGGATGCCGAAACCGCGCGCAACGTGTCGGCGATCATCACCAACAATCTGCGGCGATCCGGGCTGTTCGCGCCGATCGATCCGGCCGCCTTCATCGAGCGGCTGAAAGGCGTCGACGTGCCGCCAAATTATGCGGATTGGCGCGCGATCAAGGCGCAGGCGCTGGTTGCCGGACAGGTGGTCCGGCAGGGTGACGGGCGTCTGCATGCCCGCTTTCGCCTCTATGACGTATTCGGCGGCGTGCAACAGGCCGGCCAGCAATACACCACGACGCCGGAAAACTGGCGGCGCATCGCCCACATCATCTCAGACGCGATCTACAAGCGGCTCACGGGCGACGAGGGCTATTTCGATACCCGCATCGTGTTCGTCGACGAAAGCGGGCCCAAGGACCGCCGCGTCAAGCGTCTCGCGCTGATGGATCAGGACGGCGCCAATGTGCGCTACCTCACCCGCGGCGAGGATCTGGTGCTGACGCCGCGCTTCTCGCCGTCGACCCAGGAAATCACCTACATGTCGTTCGGGCAGGGCGATCCGCGCGTCTATCTGCTCAACATCGATACCAACCAGCGCGAAATCGTCGGCAACTTCCCGGGCATGACCTTCTCGCCGCGCTTCTCGCCGGATGGTCAGCGCGTGATCATGAGCCTGCAACAGGGCTCGAACTCGAATCTGTTCGTGATGGATTTGCGCTCGCGCGCCACGACGCGGCTGACGCAATCGCCGGCGATCGACACCGCGCCGTCCTATTCGCCGGACGGCTCGCAGATCTGCTTCGAATCCGATCGCGGCGGCTCGCAGCAGATTTACGTGATGCCGTCCACGGGCGGTCAGGCGCAGCGCATCAGTTTCGGCGAGGGGTCTTATTCGACCCCGGTCTGGTCGCCGCGCGGCGACACCATCGCCTTCACCAAGCAGGGCGGCGGCCGCTTCGCGATCGGCATCATGCGCACCGACGGCTCCGGCGAACGCATCCTGACCGAAGGGTTCCACAACGAGGGACCGACATTCGCGCCCAACGGGCGGGTGATCATGTTCTTCCGCGAAGGCGGCGGTCAGGGCGGCCCTTCGCTTTATTCGGTGGACATCACCGGCCGGAACGAACAGCGCATCCCGACGCCGAGCTTCGCCTCGGATCCGGCCTGGTCGCCGCTTCTGTCATGATGGCGCGCGGCGCGACCGGTGCCGGTGCGTGCCGCGCGATTGTCCACTGCCTGAATTTTGGGACTCGATTCGCCGCATTTTGCCCATTAAGCGCGTGCTAACCATTAACAATGGTTTGCGGCGATCCGCCGCAATTCGGGGCGCTTTGTAAGGTGCAGTCAAGGTTGACGGAAGGTTCGCTTAACGATCCGGCCTTAGAGCTTTCCGGTACGGAGTGAATGGAGTCACCGGGATGATTGCTGTGAGACAATCCCTGCGTCGTTTTGACCTGCATGGATTGGTGCGCGTGATGGGGCTGACGCTTGTGTTGGCGGCCGCGCTGGCCGTGTCCGCGTGCGCCAACAAGCCGGGCGATCAGGTCGGGGCGGCTGGAGCTGCCACACCGGGCAGCCAGCAGGACTTCGTGGTCAATGTCGGCGATCGCGTGTTCTTCGAATCCGATCAGTCGACCCTCACTCCGCAGGCGCGCGCCACGCTCGACAACCAGGCGCAGTGGCTGAACCGCTATACGCAATACACCTTCACCATCGAGGGTCACGCCGACGAACGCGGCACCCGCGAATACAACATCGCGCTCGGCGCACGGCGCGCGCAGACGGTGCGCGAATATCTGTCCTCGCGCGGCGTCAACCCGCAGCGCATGCGTACGATCTCCTATGGCAAGGAGCGGCCGGTCGCAGTCTGCGACGACATTTCATGCTGGTCGCAGAATCGTCGCGCGGTGACCGTTCTGAACGCGAGCTCGTAATCCCAGGATCACGCTATCTCTGCAAACCGGCGTCCGGCAGGCCGCCGGTTTTGCTTTGAGGGATACGAGTTGGCGGTGCCCTTGGACACGCCGATTTCAGTCAGTTGATGCTTGCCAAACCTCCGGTGGCGCGGAATTCTAACCATCATGTCTGCACGATCCCGACTCATCCCATTCCTCGGCATCGCCGCCGCCGCGCTTGTCGCCGGTTGCGAGGAGTCCAACAAATATGTGCCGCCGCCGCCGCCGCAGGTGATTGTCGCCAATCCGGTGCGCACGAATGTCATCGGCTATCTTGAGGAGACCGGCACGCTGGCGGCCGTGAACTCTGTCGATCTGGTCGCGCGCATTCCGGGCTTCGTCACCGCGATCCAGTACACCGACGGCGCGTTCGTGAAGAAGGGTACGCCCCTGTTCCAGATCGAGCCCGAGCCCTACAAGGCGAAACTGGATCAGGCCATTGCTGCCGTCGACGGCGCCAAGGCGCAGCTTGCCAATTCGCAGGCCGAATTCGAACGGCAGGCTGACCTCGTCAAGCGGCAGGTGTCGACGCAGGCGAATTACGACAAGGCGCTTGCGCAGCGCGACAGCGACAAGGCCAATCTCGAAGCGCAGGAGGCCAATGCCGAGGTCGCCAAGATCAATTATGGCTACACCGAGGTCACCGCGCCGTTCGACGGCGTCGTCAGCGCGCGTCTTGTCTCGGTCGGGGAATATGTCGGCGCCAACAATACGCCGACCAAGCTCGCGACCATCGTTCAGGTCGATCCGATCTGGGTGAACTTCAACGTCAGCGAGCAGGACGTCCAGCGCATCCGTGCCGAGCGCGCCAAGATGGGCCAGACCACGAACGACGTGAGCAACATTCCGGTCGAGGTCGGCCTGCAGACCGACACCGGCTATCCGTATTCGGGTCATCTTGATTATGCTGCCCCGACGGTGACGCCGGGCACCGGTACGCTCGCGGTACGCGGCATCCTGCCCAATCCGAATGCGGCGCTGCTTCCCGGCTATTTCGTGCGAGTTCGCGTGCCGGGTCCGGGGCAAGAACGCCTTCTCGTGCCCGACGTTGCGATCGGCGCGGATCAGGGCGGCCGCTATGTCCTCGTTCTCAACGCCGACAACGTTGTCGAGCAGCGCAAGATCGAGGCCGGCCAGGTCGTCGGCACCATGCGCGTCATCCTCAACGGGCTGAAGTCTGACGATCGCGTCATCGTCGACGGTGTGTTGCGGGCGGTGCCGGGTCAGAAGGTCGATCCGAAGCTGGAAACGCTCAAAGCTCCGTCGCAGACCTGATCGGGGGCCGCTGCGTTGATCTCAAAATTCTTCATCGAGCGTCCCGTCCTCGCCAATGTCATCGCGATCCTGATGATCGTGGTTGGTCTCGTGGCGCTGATCAATCTGCCCGTCGCGCAATATCCCAATGTCACCCCGCCCACCGTGCAGGTGACCACGATGTATCCGGGCGCGAGCGCGCGCGTCGTCGTCGATACGGTGGCGCTGCCGATCGAGCAGCAGGTCAATGGCGTCGAGGACATGCTGTACATGCAGTCCACGAGCGCGGCCGACGGCACCTACAACCTCATCGTCACGTTCAAGATCGGCACCGATCTGAACCTTGCGCAGATCCTGGTTCAGAACCGCGTCTCGAGCGCGCTCTCGCAATTGCCCGACGCGGTGCAGGCGCAGGGCGTCACGGTGCAGAAGAAATCCACCTCGGTGCTGGCATTCGTGACGCTGACATCGCCGGACAAGAGCCGCGACAGCCTGTTCCTCGCCAATTACGGCACCATCAGTCTGCGCGACGAACTGGCGCGCATTGACGGCGTCGGCAACGTCACGGTGTTCGGTGCCGGCCAGTATTCGATGCGCGTGTGGATGGACCCGAACAAGCTCTATGCGTTCGGACTGACGCCGCAGGATGTCATCTCTGCATTGCGGTCGCAGAACCAGCAGGTCACCGCCGGACAGATCGGCATCCCGCCGGTCCCCGCCGGGCAGAACTTCCAGTACACCGTCGACATCATGGGCCGCCTCAGCGAGGTCGAGCAATATGAGAATGTCGTGGTCAAGACGGGCGATGGTGCCGGCGGCCAGCTCATCCGGGTGAGGGATATCGGGCGCGTCGAACTGGGCGCGCAGACCTACAGCCAGATCTTCACGCAGGACGGCCAGCCGGCGGCGGCGCTCGGCATTTTCCAGACGCCGGGCGCCAATGCGCTTCAGGTCAAGAAGCTCGTCGCCGACAAGATGGCCGAACTGGCGCGCGCATTCCCGAGCGGCGTCGCCTATCAGATCCCGTTCGACACCACGAAATTCGTGAACGCCTCGATCAACGAGGTCTATCACACGCTGATCGAAGCGGCGGTGCTGGTGCTGATCGTGATCCTGATCTTCCTGCAGGATTGGCGCGCGACGCTGGTGCCGGCGACGACGGTCCCGGTCACCATCATCGGCGCGTTCGCCGCGATGTGGGCGCTCGGCTTCACCGTGAACCTGTCCACGCTGTTCGCCATCGTGCTCGCGATCGGCATCGTGGTTGACGACGCGATCGTCGTGGTGGAGGGCGCCGCGCACAATATCGAACAGGGGATGAATGGCCACGACGCCGCGATCAAGGCGATGAATCAGCTGTTCGGCCCAATCATCGGCATCACGCTGGTGCTGATGTCGGTGTTCATTCCGGCCGCCTTCCTGCCCGGACTCACCGGGCAAATGTACGCGCAATTCGCGCTGGTGATTGCCGCCACCGCCTTGCTCAGCGCCATCAACGCGGCAACGCTCAAGCCGACGCAATGCGCGTTGTGGCTGCGGCCCGTGGTGCCGGAGGAACAGCGCAATGTGGCCTACAGGGCCTTCAACCGGGTCTATCAGGCGGCAGAGCGCGGCTATGTGCGGCTAATCGGGGCGTTGGTGCGCCGCGCCGGGATTGCGTTTGCGGTCGCGCTGCTTGTCATTGGCGCCGCTGGCTACGGGCTGTCGCGCATTCCGACCGGATTCCTGCCGATCGAGGATCAGGGCTATCTGCTGGCGACGGTGCAATTGCCCGACGGCGCCTCGCTCGAGCGCACCAACGCGGTGCTGCAACGCGCCGCCGAGATCGCACGCAAGACGCCGGGCGTGGATTCGACGCTCACCATCGCCGGCGTCTCCGCGCTCGACAACAACGCGACGCTCGCCAATTCCGGCGTCGTCTACATCATTCTCAAGGACTGGGACGATCGCGGCAAGAGCGAGCAGTTGCTGCCGCTCTTCACCAAGCTGTCGGCCGAATTCGATCAGATCATGGAGGCGAAGGTCAGCGTATTCCCGCCGCCGCCCATTCAGGGCATCGGCAACGCGGGCGGCTTCACCATGATGGTGCAGTTGCGCGACGGCTCGTATGACTTCAGCAAGCTGCAGGCCATCACCAATCAGATCGTGAGCAACGCGCGAACGCAGAGCGGGCTGCAGCGGGTGCAGACGTCGTTTCGCGCCGACGTCCCACAGTTGCTCGTCGAGGTGGACCGCGTGAAGGCGCAAACGCTGTTCGTGCCGGTGGACCAGATCTTCCAGTCGATCGCGAGCTATCTCGGTTCGAGCTATGTCGCGCAATTCAATAAATTCGGGCGCACCTTCCAGGTCTATGTGCAGGCGGATTCGCAATTCCGCGTGAAGCCCGAAGACATCAATCAGCTTTCGGTGCGCAGCACCAAGGGCGACATGGTGCCGATCGGTACGCTGGTGAAAATCACTCCGACCGTCGGTCCCTCGCTGATCACCCTGTACAATCTCTATCCGGCCGCGACCGTGATCGGCCTGCCGGCGCAGGGCTTCTCCTCGGGTGAGGCGATTTCGCTGATGGAGCAGATCGCCGAACGCACGCTGCCGCGCGGCGCCGGCTTCGAATGGACGGCGATGTCGTATCAGGAAAAGGCGGTCGGCAGCCAGATGTACATCGTATTCGCGCTCGCCATGCTGCTCGTCTATCTCGTGCTCGCCGGGCAATATGAGAGCTGGTACGCGCCGGTGTCGATCATCCTGTCGGTGCCGCTGGCGCTGGTGGGCCCGGTGCTTGCGCTCAAGGGCCTGAAGGTCGACAACAATCTCTACACCCAGATCGGTCTCGTGCTGCTGATCGCGCTTGCGGCCAAGAACGCGATCCTGATCGTCGAGGTCGCGCGCGAACACCGGATGGCGGGCAAGTCCATCCTGGAATCCGCAATCGACGGTGCTCAGGCCCGCTTCCGCGCGATCCTGATGACATCCTTCGCCTTCATCATCGCCATGGTCCCGCTGGTGATGGCGACCGGCGCCGGCGCCAGCGCACGCAAGTCGATCGGTCTCACCGTGTTTACCGGCATGATCGCCTCGACATGCTTTGCGGTGTTGTTCGTGCCGTCGATGTTTGTGATGGTGCAGCGCTTCGAGGAATGGCTGGCATCGCGCAAGAAGCCGAAGGTGGAGGCAAAGCCCGCAGCATGATCGCTGGTTAACGGAAGGTGGAAGGAATTAGTCATAATTTCGACGCGCCGACGGCTATGCTGGGAAGCAGGAAAATCTCCCCCCGTTGTAGAGTTTGTCTCATGCGCCTGAAGCCGCATTGGCTTGTTCTCGTGTTTTCGTTCTCGCTCGCAGGTGCCATGCCGGCGGCCGCGCAGATGTCGGCGTCCGATCTCGTGCTGCGGCTTGAAGCGCTCGAAAATCAGGTGCGTCAGCTCACCGGACAGATCGAGCAATTGCAGTTCCGCAACCAGCAGCTCGAACAGCAATTGCGCGCCGGCGGTGCAGTGTCCGATCCTGCGCGCGTCGCGCAGCCGCAGCGTCCGCCGCTGCAGCAGCCGCAGCCCCAGATCCAGCAACAGCCGATGCCAGGCCGGCGAAGCGAGGCGGACCTGCCGCCGATGGATCAGGGCGCCGACCCGCGTTATCCCGATGCGCGCTATGGCGTCGATCCGCGTGCGCCTGCGGTCGACCCGCGTTACGCGCACACTCCGAATGTCGCTGCCGTTCCGGCCCCTGGCGGGCGGCGGGGCGACGCCTTCGATCCGAATGCCAATCCGGCCGCGCCCGGAGCACCGCGTCCGCTGGGTGCGCTTCCGCCCGGTCAGCCATCCGCGCCGCCGCTCAGCGAGAACGATGCGCCCGGCGCGCCCATCGACCTCGACCCGTCGCAGCGCGGCATCGCTCTGCCGCCTCCGCCGCAGCGGCAGATGAGCGGCACCGGCGTTGCCGCGGTGCAGCCGGCCGGCAATTCCGCGAAGGAATATTACGATCTCGGCATCGGACAGATCCGGCAACGCGACTTCGCCGGTGCCGAGCAGACCTTCCGCGAATTGCTGCAGCGCTTCCCGTCCGATCGATTGGCCGCCGATGCGAATTATTTTCTCGGCGAGAGCCTGTTCAACCGCCGGCAATATCAGGACGCCGCCGAAGCCTATCTTGTCGTCACCACGAAATACGAAACCGCGGCGCGCGCGCCGGACGCCTTGCTGCGGCTTGGTCAGTCGCTCGCGGCGATCCGGCAGAAGGAAATGGCCTGCGCTTCCTTCGCTGAAGTTGTTCGCAAATATCCGCGTTCGTCGGTCGCCGTGAAGCAGGCGGTCGAGCGGGAACAGAAGCGTGCCGGCTGCTGACGCGCAGCCGGTTTCGAGTGCGCAAGCGCGCAGCCTGTTCGCGCCACTTGCGGATCAGCCCGCCATCGTGATCGCAGTGTCCGGCGGTCCGGACTCCACGGCTCTCCTCTGGCTCGTCTCCCGCTGGCGCGCGGCGCGAAAGCAGGGGCCTGCGCTGTTTGCCGTGACGGTCGATCATGGTCTGCGGCCGGAATCGCGGCGCGAGGCGCAACAGGTGAAGCGCTTCGCCGCAAGTCTCGGCATTGCGCATCGCACGTTGCACTGGCGCGGCGTCAAGCCGAAGACAGGCATCCAGGAGGCCGCCCGCAATGCGCGCTACCGGCTGATTGCGGACGCGGCGAAGCGGGCAGGCGCACGCCTTGTCGCGACGGCGCATACGCAGGACGACCAGGCGGAAACCGTGCTGTTTCGTCTGATGCGCGGCAGCGGTCCATCGGGTCTGCAGGGCATGACGGAGTTTGCACCCTTTCCGGGCGATCCGGCGCTGCGGCTCGTGCGTCCGCTGCTCACCGTCCCCAAGGCGCGCCTTGTAGCGACCCTGCGCAAGGCCGGGATCGCGTTCGCCGACGACCCGAGCAATCGCGATCCCCGCTATATGCGGCCGCGCCTGCGCGGCATCATGCCGGCCCTGGCGGCCGAAGGATTGACGGCGGAACGCCTTGCGACGCTAGCCCGGCGGCTGCAGCGCGTGGAGGAGGCGTTGCAGCGCGCCGTTGAGGCCGCCGCCGACGCCGTGGCTGTAAACTTTGAGGACAGGGGCGGCCGGCGCGACCGGATTGTCTTCGATCGGGGCCGCTTCCTGCGGTTGCCCGCCGAGATTGCGCTGCGGCTGCTCGGCCAGACCATTGCGCGGGTCGGCAGCGAGGGCCCCGTGGAACTGGGCAAGCTCGAAACGCTGTTCGAAAGCCTGACCCAGACATCGCCAAGGGTCGCCTTTCGTCGAACGCTGGCCGGCGCCATGGTGACGGCGGCAGGCCAGACTCTGACCGTCGAACCGGCCCCGCCGCGCCGCACCCGCGTCCAGAAGCCCGGTGGCAGCCGTATTCCGGCCTTAACCACGCGAAAGACTGGAACTTCTGACGAAGCGGGAAGGCGCTAGGATGCAGGCCAGCGAGCCCGGTCGATTCCCGGCAGCCCTGGTCGGGGATGCCGGGCGGCTTCTCGTGTCCGTTCCCTTGGCACCGGGGGGCGGCAGACATACATTGGCGCGACGGGGGGCGCTTTGGACCTCTTCCCGCCTTTCCGAGTGCGAGCCGCCCATTGAGTTCAGGCTGAACGGGCCGGAGCGCTTCAACAAGGACACGTGATGAACGCAAATCTTCGGAATTTTGCCCTGTGGGTGATTATCGTCCTGTTGGTGCTCGCGCTGTTCACACTGTTCCAGGGCTCGCCCCAGCGCCAGGCCTCGCAGGACATCTCCTTCTCGCAGCTGCTGACCGAAGTCGATGCCGGCCGCGTGCGTGATGTCGTGATCCAGGGCCAGGAGATCCACGGCACCTTCACCGACCTCAAGCCCTTCAGCACCTATGCTCCCAACGATCCCACGCTGGTGCAGCGCCTCTATGGCAAGGGCGTTACCATCACCGCGCGCTCGCCGCAGGAGCAGGTGCCGTGGTTCGTGCAACTGCTCGTTTCATGGCTGCCCTTCATCGCGCTGTTCGGCGTGTGGATTTTCCTGTCGCGCCAGATGCAGGGCGGCGCCGGCAAGGCGATGGGCTTCGGCAAGAGCAGAGCCAAGCTTTTGACCGAAGCGCATGGTCGTGTGACGTTTGAAGACGTTGCGGGCGTCGACGAAGCCAAGCAGGATCTGCAGGAGATCGTCGAATTCCTGCGCGACCCATCCAAATTCCAGCGGCTCGGCGGGCGCATTCCGCGCGGCGTGCTGCTCGTCGGCCCTCCCGGCACCGGCAAGACGCTGATCGCGCGCGCTGTCGCGGGCGAAGCCAATGTGCCGTTCTTCACCATCTCGGGTTCGGACTTCGTCGAAATGTTCGTCGGCGTCGGCGCGAGCCGCGTGCGCGACATGTTCGAGCAGGCCAAGAAGAACGCGCCGTGCATCATCTTCATCGACGAAATCGATGCGGTCGGCCGTCATCGCGGCGCCGGTCTCGGCGGCGGCAATGATGAGCGCGAGCAGACGCTGAACCAGCTGCTCGTCGAGATGGACGGCTTCGAGGCGAACGAAGGCATCATCCTGATCGCCGCCACCAACCGTCCGGACGTTCTCGACCCGGCGCTGCTGCGTCCCGGCCGCTTCGACC